>Ga0209342_10001884_pt1 | contig 23042 bp, 21 predicted proteins | sample RifCSP16_2_FD_184023 | JGI IMG/M metagenome (GOLD analysis project Ga0209342, IMG submission 184023) | Soil microbial communities from Rifle, Colorado - Rifle CSP2_sed 16_2 (SPAdes) (version 2) | ecosystem: Environmental > Terrestrial > Deep subsurface > Rock core/Sediment | place: Rifle... | reverse complement strand
ATGCGCTACACGCCCAGCGGCCAGGCCGTGACCAACCTCTCGGTGGCCACCAACCGCAGCTACACCGATTCGAGCGGGAGCCAGGTGAAGGAGACGGCCTGGTTTCGAGTGTCGGTCTGGGGCAAGCAGGCCGAGACCTGCCACCAATACCTGCGCAAAGGGCGCCAGGTCTTGGTGGAGGGCCGCCTCGTCCCCGACGACAACGGCAACCCGCGGATCTGGAATCGACAGGATGGGACGCCGGCAGCCTCGTTTGAGGTGAGCGCGCAGAGCGTCCGCTTCCTGGGCGGGCGTGACGAAGGCAGCTTGGGGGCTGAAGAGGGTGAGGCGCCGGCCGGCGCGGCGACGGAAGAGGATATTCCCTTCTAGCATGAGCTCAGGCGGCGTCCTCGGCCGGCGACCGCCGGCCGAGGACGCCAGCGCGCCCGGTGGAGAGCGTCCATGACGAATGAGCCCGCGCACGGCACAGTCCCTGGACGGCTGACCGTCAAGCTCCCGCCCAACCTCGAGATCACCTATTCCAACTTCGCCGTGATCACCCACTCGGCTTCGGAGATGGTCATCGACCTGGCGCAGGTGATGCCCCAGGTCCCCGAAGCCCGTGTGCAGGCGCGGGTCGTGATGACGCCGCTGAACGCCAAGCTGTTCCTGCGCGCCCTCGGCGATAACCTCGGCCGGTATGAGGCTCAATTCGGCGCCATTGCCACTCCAGAGGGCTCGGGCCTGGCGGACACCTTGTTCCGGCCGACGCCTGAGCCGGGGCCGGAGAAGTGAGGACATGGAGTCGCTTGAGGCGATCGGGGAACGGATCCGCCAACACCTGGAAGAAAAGAACGCTGCGCGAGACCGTGCCCTGCAGCAATCGCGCACGCTGATCCGGCATTGCGCCAACGCCATCCGTGCCGTCCATCGGGGGGAGCTGGCGGCGGCGCGGGAACACCTCGAGGAGGCCGCGGCGCTGGCGACCGGGCTGCGCGAAGGCCTGGCGCCCTACCCCGATCTCCTGCACGCAGGGTATACCCAGGACGCCCTTAAGGAATACGCCGAGGCCAACATCGTCTTCAGCCTGATTAGCGGCCAGGCACTCCCCCTCCCGGAAGACCTGGGCGTGGAATACGCCGCCTACCTGGGAGGGCTGGGGGAAGCCGCCGGCGAGATGCGGCGGCGGGTGCTGGATATCTTGCGTCACGACCACCTCGACGAAGCCGAGCGCCTGCTTTCCGCGATGGACGACATCTACGCGCTCCTCGTGACCGTCGATTTCCCCGACGCCATCACCGGCAACCTGCGGCGGACGACCGATATGGTCCGGGGCGTCGTTGAGCGGACGCGGGGCGATCTGACCACGAGCGTCCAACAGCACAGCCTCAAAGCGGCGCTCAAAGCCGTCGAGGGAAAGCTCGGCCCCGCTTAGGTCGTGTCCCGCCGCACCCTGCGCGCCTCGGAATTGGGCCAGTTCGCCTACTGTCGGCGTGCCTGGTGGTATGCGCGGCAGGGCGCCCATTCCAGCAACCTTGAGGAGCAAGACCGGGGGACGGCCTGGCACCAGCGGCATGGGCGCTCGGTGCTGGCGGCCGGTTGCCTTCGGGCTTTGGGGTGGGCTCTCCTCGGCGCTGCCCTCGTGGCAACCGCCGCCTATCTAACCTCTCGGATCGTGGGCTGAGCGATGCCGGGGCTGATCCTTCTGCTCCTGGCGCTTGGGGCCCTGTTCCTCTGGTTTGGCAGGCGCCAGGCTGCGCGCCTGGGACTGCCCGCCGGACGGGTCGTTGCCATCGACACCTCCGGCTTCACTCGGCCGGAACGTCCCCTCTATGACCGCGACCTCGACCTGTTGGGCCGCCCGGACTACCTGGTGGAAACGCCCAACGGCCCAGTTCCCGTCGAGGTGAAGTCGGGCAGTGCGCCTTCGGCTCCCTACGAATCTCACGTCCTGCAACTGGCCGCTTATTGTCGCCTGGCGGAGGTGAGCCGCGGGAAGCGCCCTGCGCATGGCATCCTCAAGTATGGCGATCGTACGTTCGCAGTGGACTACACGCTGGGTCTCGAGAACGCCCTCCTGGACCTGGTGGCGGAGATGCGCCGGGCAGAGGGCGGCGCTCCCGATCGCTCACACGACTCTCCACAGCGCTGCCGGGGCTGCGGGTATCGTGAGGTCTGCGACCAGCGCCTCGCCTGAACGGGCGGCGACGACCCGCTCCGCTATAATACCGGTGATGCCTCCCCAACCCTCCCCGCGGCGGATTGCCATCGGAACTCATCCGCGTCTCCCGGAAGCCGACGCCCTGGGCGAAGAGATCGCGGCGCACCTGCGGACGCTGGGGCTGACGGCAAGCTGTGCCTCGCTGTACGACACGGATTTGCGCCGGGCGGTCCAAGCGCGTTCCTTTGAGCTGTTCATCGCCCTCGGCGGCGACGGGACCATGCTGCGGGCCGGGCATTTGTGCGGCCCCAGCGGGGTTCCGATTCTGGGCGTCAATCTGGGGCGCTTTGGCTTTCTCACCGAGGTGAGCCGCGAGGGCTGGATGTCGGCCCTGGAGCGCGTCTTGGCCGGGGAATACTGGCTCGAGCGAAGGATGATGTTGCGCGCCGAGCACCTCCGCGCCGGGCAGCCTCACGGGAGTTGGGATGTGCTCAATGAGTGCGTGGTCGGGCGGGGCGAGATCGTCCGTCCGGTGCGGCTGACGGCGGAGATCGATGGCCGCTACCTGACGACGTACGTCGCCGACGCTGTGATCGTCGCCACCCCCACGGGATCGACCGCCTACGCGCTCGCCGTGGGAGGCCCCATCTTGCCGCCGGAGCTGCGCAACATTCTGATCGTCGCCGTCGCGCCGCACCTCTCGGTGGATCGCGCCCTCGTCTTGCACGAGGGATCGAAAGTGCGCGTCACCGTTCACACCGATCATCAGGCGGCTCTCAGCGCCGATGGTCAGGCTCCGGTTCGGCTGCAGGATGGTGACCAGGTCGATGTGCGCGCCAGTGACCACACGGTGCTTTTCGCCCGGGTGCAGGACCCCGGCTACTTCTATGCCAACCTCACCTCACGGATGAATCAGAATCCGGCCGCCGAAGGGGACCGATGACTGAGCTCACCCTCACCTGCGCCAACCACCCGGGCCGCCCCACGACCCTCCGCTGCAACCGCTGCGAGAAGCCGATCTGCAGCCAGTGCGCGATCCTCACTCCGGTGGGCTATCGCTGCCGTGAGTGCGTGCGGGGGCAGCAGGCGATCTTCGAGACAGCCAAGCAGTGGGACTTGCCCGTTGCATTCGTCGTGGCCGGAGTGTGCGTGGGCGTGGCGACGGCGCTCCTCAACTTCCTCGGTTACTGGGGGCTGATCGTCGCCCCGGTGGCGGGAGGCGGGATCGCCGAGCTTGTGCGCTGGGCGGTGAGGCGCCGGCGCAGCCGGCACCTGGCGCTGGCCGCTGCGCTTGGCGGTGCCGCTGGCCTTCTGCCGCTCGTCCTGACCCCGCTTGCGGGCTTGGTCCTCTTCCGCGGGCTCGGCCTGCAAGCCGTCGGGGCGACCGCCGCAGGCTTGCTTTGGCCTCTGGCCAGCGGGGCGCTCATCATCGGAACTCTCTACTATCGATTGCGGGGGATCCGCATCTGAGCCGAGATGCTCGCCGAACTGCGCATCCGTGACTTCGCCATCATCGAAGATCTGACCCTTAACCTGGGGCCCGGCTTCGTCGTCTTCACCGGCGAAACGGGGGCAGGCAAGTCGATCCTGATCGACGCCGTCGAGGTGCTTCTGGGCGGGCGGGCCGAGGCGACGATGATCCGCAGCGAGGCCGCCGCAGCCATCATTGAGGGCGCCTTCCGGCTGGGGCCCGGCGCGGGAGAAGCGGCCCGGCGCGTGCTCGAAGCGGAGGGCCTCCTCGAAGACTCCGAAACGCTGATGCTCAGCCGGGAGATCCGACGGGAGGGCCGGACCATCGGGCGTGTGAACGGGCGGGCGGTGAGCGTCGGTCTTCTGCGATCGCTCGGTGAGCTCCTGGTCGATGTTCATGGGCAGTCGGAGCATCTGAGCCTGCTTCGAGTCCGGGAGCATTTGAATCTTCTCGACCGGTATGCACAGGTAGAGACGCTGCGCCGGGATTACGACGCCGCCTACAGCGACCTTGAGGGAGTCCGGCGGGAGCTGAGGCAGCTGCGCGAGGCCGAGCGCGACGCCGCCCGTCGCTCCGAGCTGCTGGCTTTCCAGGTCAATGAGATCGAGGCCGCGTCACTGCGGCCCGGGGAGGAGGCTGAGCTCCTCGAGGAACGAGTGCGCCTGGCGAATGCGGAGCAGCTGGCCGGTCTGGCCGAGAAAGCGCTCGCTGCACTCGACGAAACCGTGGACGAGCGATCGTCGGCTACGGATCTGCTCGGCGAGGCGGCCGAGGCCGTGGCGTCGTTGGCGCGGATCGACGCCACGCTCTCCGGAGTTGAGACGGAGGCGCAGGCGCTCCTGGAGCAGGCCGGGGATCTGGGGCGAAGGCTGCGGGTCTACCGCGAGGGGATCGAATCCAACCCGAAGCGGCTTGACGAGGTGGAGGAACGGATCGGCCTCATTCGCAGCCTCCAGCGCAAGTACGGCGAAACGATCGAGGCCGTGCTGGCACGGGCGGCCGCGGCGCGAGAAGAGCTGGAGACCATCACCCACGCCGAGGAACGGATCGGCGTACTTGAGAAGGAAGAAGCCCGGCGTCTCAAGGACCTGGGGACGATCGGCAGCCGGCTCTCCGAAGCGCGGCGCGCGGCGGGGGAGGAGCTTGGCCGGGCGATCGAAGCCGAGCTGGGGGATCTGCGCATGGGGGGAGCGCGATTCTCGGTGGATCTGGCCTGGGAAGACGATCCAGCCGGCGCACCCGTCGGCGAGCGCCGGGTGAGCTTCGGGCCGGAGGGGCTGGACCGCGTGGAGTTCCTCGTCGCCCCGAACCCCGGCGAGGGCTTGAAGCCGTTGGTGAAGATCGCCTCGGGCGGGGAGACCTCGCGGATGATGCTGGGGCTAAAGGGCGTGCTCGCCCGGGCCGATCAAACGCCCTCGCTGATCTTCGACGAGATCGATCAAGGGATCGGCGGCCGCGTGGGCGCCATCGTCGGCCGCAAGCTCTGGGGCCTGGCCCGCGATCACCAGGTGCTCTGCGTGACGCACTTGCCGCAGCTGGCCGCCTTTGGGGACCAGCACTTCAAGGTGGAGAAGCGAGTAGCCAAATCGCGAACGACCACCTCCGTCCGTGCTCTGGAAGGCGAGGGCCGGATCGAGGAGCTTGCGCAGATGCTCGGTGCGGCGAGCGAGGCCAGCCAGCGCAGTGCGGCGGAGTTGCTCGAGCAAGCGGGGGCGGCGAAGGAGGCCACCGGCCGGCGCTGATCGCCGCGTCGTATCCACGGCTCCAGCCAGAGGGAGGACACATGGCGAGCCGCATCGGAGCCCTCACCGCCGTGGTCTTGCTTCTCGGATTGGGCTGCATCGTCCCGCCCGGCCCCCTGTCTTCCGTTCCCCCCTCGCCAACACCCCCGACCCGATATCCCTGGATCGAGGTTCCCCTGCAGGCCATTCGGCCGCGCAACGACGAAGGCAATTGGAGAGGCTCGAGCTGGTCTTCCTCGTCGGGGAGGCCGGGAGATTCCGTCTCGACCTCTACACGACGTACGCGCCGGATTTCGGGCAGCTCCAGGCGAGGCTCGACGGCGAGGAGGGGGACCTTATCGACGCCTATGCGCCGGTGGTGATCCCCTCAGGCCCGCTCGGGATCGGGGAAGCGGAGCTGAGCCCCGGTGAACACTCGTTGGGGTTCACGGTCACCGCGAGGAACCCCGAGTCGGAGGGCACCTTCTTCGGGATCGACTGCTTGTCCCTGTTTCCGCTGGACTGACAACTCTGCCGGCCAACTCAACGAGCGCGCCCCGACCTGCCCGCGAGGTGAGGGGTGTTTCGACTCTTGTGCGGCGGGGTCAGCGCGGGTTCCGGGCGAAGTAGGCATCCGCCACCTGAGCCTGCGTCGCCCACTCGATCACACCTTGTTCGGCCAGGTCCTGCGTCCGTGCCAGAAAGAGGCGCAGGATGTCTTCATTCTCCGGAACGAAAATGCCAACGGGCAGATAGAGCGTGATCTTGGCCACTCGGCTCCGATCCCGCATTTCGTCGATCTCGAGGATCGTAGCCACGAGAGCGTCGACGTCGTCCTCGGCCAGGGGGCAACCGGTGGCTTGCATCCCGGTTTGTGCGTGCTCGACGAGACAGTCGAGCCTTCCGATGCCGCCGGAGCTCACCAGGATCACACCGTCGGCATCGGGCTCGAAGTCGAGCGCGTCGCGCACAAGGAAGGGGTAGATACGGTCTTCAAGGTCGACCGGCGCCTCGACGTGGAAGGCTTCCTGGATGATGTAGTCATCCGTCCAGGTGGGATCGGGCCGGCTGCTGAGTGGCATGGCGAGGTAGTGCATTCCAACGATGCCGTCGAGATATTCGAAGCCGGCCTGGTGGGCTGCCAGGGCCCAATCGTTCACCCCGCCGGCACCGGAACAGCCGCGGTTGTCTTCCGCGCCGACGAGCGCGTCCACGAGCTCTTTGTTTTCGCGGAGCAGGGAGGCAAACTCTTCCACCGGCATCCGAGGTTCACGGAACCCGATGTCGCAGTGGGTGCCTACGCCGTGACCGCGGTCGAAGATCTCCGCCATGATGTTGAGGCCCCAGAGGGCATTGGCGCGAGCGAACGGTTGCTCGCTCTCAACCGTCATTCGCGCGCCGTAGGCATCGAACAGATCCATGCCGTAGCGAAGTTGGTCGACATGCAGGAGGAACACCGCCTGGTTGGTGTCGTCGTCAAACCCCTGCTCCATGTGAGTCATCGTGGTCATGAAGAGCGGGGCGTCGGCGAGGGGAGCCTGGTCGGAAGCTGCCGCGCAATCCTGCGGGCAGTTGGCTCCGTCCTCGGGGCTCCGGCAAATGCCATCGCCGCACGGGCTACCGCCGCCGGGCCGGGCGGTGGTAGGCATGGCGGTGGGACGGGCCGTTGTCGGAGGGGGCGATGATGCGGGGACACAGGCGGAGGCAAGGCTTACGAGCGCAAGGAGGGCGGTGACGCGTCTCATCATGGGCTCCCGGGGGATGGGCGGGCGAGCCGCCATTGTAGCAGGAGCGGCGGGGCGCGCCATCCAGGGTCGAGGGTGCGGCGGAGGAGTCTGTCGGGGAAGACGAGGAGATGTGGCTAGGTTGTGCGCCCGCTATTGGCGCTCGAGGGCGGCGGCCGCCGGATCGTGCGGGCGAAGGCCTCGATCGTAGCGGCGAAGAGGCCCAGGACCGTGGCGAAGTAAAGGAGCCACAGGGGGTTGCGGAATGCGCCCAGGAACAAACCGATGAAGCCGGTCGTGAAGGGGACACACACGATGACCGGACCGTAGGACCAGACTACAAGGGTTGGTTGGTATCGTTCCCTCGCCGTGCGCGGGTGGAGGCCCAAGAGCGTCACGAGGATCCCGTAGACCGCAAGGAGGATCCCAAGCCAGGTGATCCCGCGAAGAAGGGCTGGAGCCGCAGCCCCGAAGAAGGCCCAGGCGATGGAGAATGTGTAGAGCCGGATGAACTTGCGATCCAGATGATGTGTCTTCCCCTTCATCGTTCATAACCCCCGGCGGCGGGAGGACCAGAGGCAGCCTTGATGGCAGCTGCGGGCAGGAGCCGGATGGACATTGGGAGGTTCGCCCCTGGTGAGCCTACCTGCTCTTGGGTCGCCTCGGGATGCCATCGCCAGCAGCGGATCTGGGGGGCAACCTCTGGCTACTCTGTGTCCCCGGATCCTGAGTCGGGAGCGGAGGTCGGCGGATTGAACGGATGAACGCCGCGAGCGTGACGCCGTCTAGGAGCAGGAGCGAGGCGAAGTAGACGAGCCACAGCGTGTTGCGGATCGCGCCCGTGAGCCAGCCCATGAGGCCGGTTAGGGGAATGAAGCAAAGGATGATCGCGGCGTAGGACCATGCGACGAAAGGGGGTTGGTCGCGGTCCCTCGCGGTGCGCGGATGCAGACCAAGCACCAGCATGAGGGCCGTGCCGAGTAGGAAAAAGATCCCGATCCAAGTGAGCCAGGTGATCCCGCGAAGAAGCGCAGGAACCGCGGCACCGAAGTAAGCCCAAGCGTTTGCGAAAGACGAGAGTTGCAGAAACGCTCGATCCAGGTGCACCGTCTTTGTAGTCACTGTCGATTCCTCCGGTTTCCGCGCACTAGGGCAATGGGTTCGTTGGTAAGTTGCACTCAAGCGCAATGGTGTGGAACTGGGCCGCAGCATTCCTGGCGGCGGGAGCCCACCTGAAGACATTGAAGGCCGCGGTGATCCCTCCCGTGATGACGGCCGCCCCTGTCGCGACAAGCAAGCTCAGGCAGGCAGTTCCCGGGCATGCAAGTGCCCCTGCAAGCCAGGCGGCGCCTAGGCCACCGCCGGCTCCCACGCCGCCGAGCCCTATTGCCAGTTCGATTTGGAGGGCCGCGTCTACGTAGTCTTGGAATCCGTCTTCCAGGTTCGGAAATCCGGAGAACAACGGGTCATCAGCCCGGACAATCAGGTATCGTCGTTCTCCACCTCCGTGTGCATACCATGTCCCAGGAACTGTATACCAAATCAGGCGGTACTCCGGTGCACCCTGAATCGTCGCGTAACCGAAGAGCCCGGTTGCGCTCTGGGTCGTCGAACCCGTCGGGATCAGGCCGCCGGCCTCGAACTCGCACCCGATCGGAAACCAGGCGCTGCCGACCCGGAGGAAGCCACCCTCCACGGTGACGGGGCCCCCTTCCAGGGGACCGAGGCCGGAGAAGGGAGGCGTCGGTGTGATGAGCGCTGGCGTGACGTGAGGTGTGAAGTCAATCTGGACCGGAGGGCTCTGTCCGTGGGCCGGCTGAGCAGGAGTGGCGCCGATTGCGATGGGAAAGACGACAAAGCCGAGGATCAAGAGGACGGTCAGCGGGGCTTGGGCGAGGTCACGAGAGCTCTTCATAACCCCCTCCGGGCAAGGCACACGCCGGGGCCCCTCGTAACCTATTCTACGTCATTTCGTGTCTCCAAAGCAAGATGGAGAGCACCGGCTGGTGTGCGAACCGAAGTGCGGCTGGCCTGATGCCAAACGTCGGGGCGGGGGGAGTACCGCTGCCTCGGTGCTCGCATCGCGGGCCTGGGTGGCGGGCCCAGACGCGACGGCAGAGGCGGCTCGCGCGGGGGAAACCACCCACCGCCTCCGGCGAGCCGCCTCTGCCTTCAGATTGGGGATCCGCCCTCGATGTGCTTAGCTCAGCGCGTGGCTAGATCCCAAGTACAGGCGCTCGTTCCGACGCGGCGACTTTACGACCGCCGGCGAATGGCGGCCACGACAAGCAAGAGAACAACCGCGCCGACGATGGCGACTATGATCATGCCTCCGATTCCCGAGCCGACGCTGACCCCAAGCACGTCGAAGAGCCAGCCGCCGAGGAAGGCGCCCAGGATTCCCACGACGATCGACTCAACCAGGCCGAGGCTCACGCTGCGTACCAACCAGTCGGCCACGATTCCGGCAATCCCTCCGATCACAATCCAGAGCACGAGCGTATCGACAGACATTTGTCCTCCTTTGACAAAGGGCTGTTCACCCGAGCGGCGTCTGAGATTGGCGCCACTCGCTCACCGGCGTCATCGGCGCTCGGGGGAACGTCTGGCCCGGGGCCCGACGATCCGTAAGTACAACCCTCATTGGCGTGTTTCGACGCGCTGCGGCTTGACAAGCGGACAGATGGCTAGGCGCGGCTTCGTTGGCGAGCCTTCTGTGCCTTGCGGATGTTGGCGGACCGTGCCTGGAGCTGCGCCCGCGTGGGCTTTGCCCTCTCGGGGACATTCCGCCGCGGCCGGCCGCGGAAGCGATCGCGCACCTGTGTCGCCAGCCCTACGGTTTTGAGGATCTGCCGCGCCGGCGGCGTGTCCCCCGACGAGCTTTCCCTCTTCGACATGGGCGTCCCGCTTGGCGATCAGCCAGGCCGCGTCGGCCCAGGTCCCGCTCGGGCGATGCCCTGCCAGCCGAAGGATGTGGCCGGGGCGGCCGACGTCATGGTAGCGGAAGGAGGAGAAGTCGGCGCCGGGACGCACTTCGAGCGCTGGGCGTCAACATGCCCAGTCACTCCCGATGAATTGGAAGGATAGAGCACAGGCAGCGAAAGAAGACGGAGCGGCGGCACGAGGTCGTTGCCCGGCGAAGCCCCGGGATTTGCGGGCGCCTACCCCCAGCCAAAAGACACTGCGCCCCGGCGGGAAGCCGGGGCGCAGGGGTGCGTCTCAGGCGGGGACCTCAGCCTCCACCATGACGTGCGGCTTGTCCTCCGGCCGCCGGAAGACAACGCTCTTTTCGTCCGGGGCGATATCGACGATCACGGTGTCGCCCGCTTTGAAGTCGCCTTGAAGCATCTTCACCGAGAGAGGGCTCTCGACATGTTTCTGCAACGCGCGGCGCAGGGGGCGGGCGCCGAAGGCCGGGTCGTAGCCCTCGCGGGCCAGCCACTTGCGGGCCGCATCGGTGAGCTCCACGGAAAGATCGTGCTCGGCGAGGCGCTCGCGCACTTCCTTCAGCTGCAGGTCGACGATCAGCTCCATCTGGTCGAGCGAGAGCGGCGAGAAGACGATGATCTCGTCGATCCGGTTGAGGAACTCGGGGCGGAAGGTGTCTTTGAGGGCCTTCTCGATCTTCTCCTCCGCCGCGTCTCTGATCCCCTCACCGGTCCGGTGCAGGAATCCCAGGGTGCCGGAGCGGGTGACGAACTCCGTCCCGAGGTTGGAGGTCATGATCAAGACGGCGTTACGGAAGTCGACGACGCGGCCCTGCCCGTCGGTGAGGCGGCCGTCGTCGAGGATCTGCAGCAAAGCGTTCCAGACCTCGGGATGGGCCTTTTCGATCTCGTCGAACAGGATCACCCGGTAGGGCCGGCGGCGGACGGCCTCGGTGAGCTGGCCGCCCTCCTCGTAACCGACATAGCCCGGCGGCGCGCCAAAGAGGCGCGAGACGGTGTGCTGCTCGCGGTACTCGCTCATGTCGACGCGGACGAGGGCATCAACGTCGTCGAAGAGGAACTCGGCCAGGGCCTTGGCCATTTCCGTCTTGCCCACGCCCGAAGAACCGAGAAAGATGAACGAGCCGATGGGGCGGCGCGGGTCCTTCAGGCCGGCCCGGGCCCGACGGATGGCGTCGGCCATGGCGTGGATCGCCTCTTCCTGGCCGATGATCCGCTCGTGGAGGCGCTCCTCCATCTGAAGGAGCTTGACGGCCTCCCTCTCCATCATCTGGCTGACGGGAATGCCGGTCCACTGGGCGACGACCTCGGCGATATCGTTCTCGTCGACCTCCTCATCGAGCTGGTTCTCGGCTTCCCAGGTGTCGCGTTTGGCGTTGAAGTCGGTCTGCAGGCGCAGCCGACCGGCCTTTTTCTCAGCCGCCCTCTCGTAGTCACGCTCCACGCCGGCCTTTTCCTCTTCGGCGGTGAGGCGGTCGATCTCCGCCTTCATCTCCTTGAGCTCGGGAGGCAGCGAATACAGGGCGATCCGCAGCTTGGCGGCGGCCTCGTCCATCAGGTCGATCGCCTTGTCGGGGAGAGACCGGTCGGTGACATAGCGTTGCGAGAGCTTGGCGGCCGCCACCAGGGCCTCATCCGAGAAGCGCACCTTGTGATGCGCCTCGTAGCGGTCGCGCAGGCCGCGCAGCATGCCGATCGTCTCATCGACGGACGGCTCGTCAACGTAGACCGGGGCGAAGCGCCGCTCGAGGGCGGCGTCCTTCTCGATATACTTGTGATACTCGTCCAGGGTCGTGGCGCCGATGCACTGCAGTTCGCCGCGCGCCAGGGCGGGCTTGAGCATGTTGGAGGCGTCCATCGCTCCCTGGGCCGCCCCGGCTCCCACCACGGTGTGGAGCTCGTCGATCATCAGGATGACCTCGCCCTCGGAGCGCTGGATCTCCTCGATGGCCGCCTTGAGCCGCTCCTCGAATTCGCCGCGGAACCGGGAGCCGGCAATCATGGCGCCGAGGTCGAGGGCCACCACGCGTTTGCCGGCCAGGATCTCGGGGATATCGTTGGCGGCGATCTTCTGAGCCAGGCCCTCGACGATGGCCGTCTTGCCCACCCCGGCCTCGCCGATGAGCACCGGGTTGTTCTTGGTGCGGCGGGAAAGGATCTGGATGACGCGTAAGATCTCCTTGTCGCGGCCGATGACCGGGTCGAGCTTGCCTTCCTTGGCAAGCTGGCTCAAATCCCGAGAATACTTCTCGAGCGTTCGGTAGCGGCTTTCGGCCTTGCGGTCGGTCACGCGCTGGCCGCCGCGGATCTCCTTGACGGTGTCGTACACGCGCTCCTTGGTGATGTTCTCCTCAGCCAGCAAACGGGCGATCGAGGTGTTGCGCTCGGAGAGGATCGCCAAGAAGATGTGCTCGGTGGAGATGTACTCGTCATTGAGGCGATTGGCCTCTTCGTTGGCCATATCGACGACGCGCTTCACGCGGGGGGTGATGAAGATCTGGCCGGCGCCCCCGCCGTAGATATTGGCCTTGGGGCTGGATCGGAGCTGCTGGTCGATCCGGTCCGACAGGCCCTCGAGATCGACGTTCATCTTCTCCAGAATCTGCGGAATCACGCCCTGCGGCTGCTCAATGAGCGCCAGCAGGATGTGTTCGGTGTCGATCTGGTTGTGGCCGTAGCGCTGGATAATCTCGGCCGCCCGCTGTGCGGCATCCTGCGCCCGCTCGGTGAAGCGGTCAAAGCGCATCATAGGCACCCTTCCTCGGTGTAGCTTGCCACTTGACACCCCTGCCGAGGATTATAGCATTCGAGGTGGAAGCCGCTCCTCACGGAACATATGAGTTGTGTAGGAGCTTTTCGGCTTCGGCACCGGCGCCGAGTAGACATAATCACAATCTGGTAACTCCCAGACCGCTGGAGCATCGAATCGTCTGGAGCCAACAACGAACCAAGGAGCACGGTCATGGAAATGGAGATCACCTTCCCCGGGGGCGCCCGGGTGGATGCAACCTTCGGGCCATATATCGTCCGGACGGATCAGCCGCCTCAGGCTGGCGGGGAGGGCTCGGCGCCAACCCCCTTCGCCACATTCCTCGCCTCGCTGGCGACCTGCGCCGGCATCTACGTCTTGGAGTTTTGCCGCCAGCGCGGCCTCCCCACCGCGGGGATTCGGCTGATTCAGCGGACCCACGCCGATCGCGCCACCGGCATGGTGGGGGCCGTCGATCTGGAGATCCGGGTCCCCGAGGACTTCCCAGAGAAATATCGTCCGGCGCTCGTCCGCGCTGCTGAAGGATGTGCGGTGAAGAAGCACATCGAGCAGGCGCCGGCCTTTCACATTTCCACTCAGGCGGTGCCACTCGGCGCCTGAGTCGCATGGCTGACCCGCGGCCGGGATGCCGCGCCGAGGCAGCGTCGGCGCTCGACGGAGGTACCAAGAGGCGTCGGTCCTTCCGATCAGAGGGCCGGCCCAGGCCAGGCCACGACGTTGTTTTGGGTGCGCCCGCTGCGGGGTCTCGGTGGGGGGAGGGAATTCGCATGGACGATGAGCAGGTGCGCCAGGATGTTGTCCGTCGCCTGGCCGAAGGAATCGATCAGCGCGACATCATCCTGGCACTGGGCGTGGCGCTTGCCGTAGTGGCAGGCTGCTCGGGCTCACCCGCCGGGCAGGATCAACCCCCTGGGCCAGCGTTGCAGGAATCGCGCACGCCGGGGACGGCGGAAAACGCGGCGCGATCCCCCACGCCCGACCCCTACGCGCAGGCCCGAGACGACCTGGTGAGGACCGGCATCGTCGGATGGGGGATCACAGATCCTGACGTGATCCAGGCGATGGGCCGAGTCCCGCGGCACCTCTTCGTCCCCGACGACTACCTCGACCAGGCCTACGAGAACCACCCTCTTCCCATCGGCTACGGCCAGACGATCTCGCAACCCTACATCGTGGCCTTGATGACCCAGGAGCTGGAGGTGGGCGAGGGCGAGCGCGTGTTGGAGATCGGAACGGGCTCCGGCTATCAGGCCGCCGTGCTTGCCGAGCTCGGCATCGAAGTCTACACGATAGAGATCATCGGACCTCTAGCCGAGTCGGCTCGGGCCCGGCTCGAGAGCCTCGGGTACACCGGAATCCACGTGCGGCACGCCGATGGCTACGGCGGTTGGCCAGAGGCGGCGCCCTTTGACAGCATTATCGTCACCGCGGCACCGGATCATGTCCCCCCGCCCCTTCTCGACCAACTGGAGATCGGCGGCATCCTGGTGATCCCGGTCGGCCCGGTGGGCGACTACCAGGAACTGTGGCGGATCACACGAACCGGAGAGGGAAGGTACGTATCGGAGAGCCTGGGAGGCGTGCGCTTTGTTCCCCTGGTAAGAGAAGAAGAGTGAGTCATCGTGAGAGCTGTCACAGGCCTCCGATCCTGGCTTATACTGGAAGCGCCGGTCACCCATCCAGACTGCAAGGAGAACAACGATGAAAGGCGATCCGAAGGTCATCGAGGTGCTCAACCAGCTCCTGGCCGACGAGCTGACGGCCATCAACCAGTACATGGTCCACTCGGAGATGTGCGCCAACTGGGGTTACGACCGTCTCCACCATGTGATCGAAAAACGGGCGATCGATGAGATGCACCATGCCGAAGGGCTGATCGCGCGGATCATCTTCTTCGAGGGGATGCCAATCGTCTCCAAACTGAACCCGATCACGATCGGCAAGATGGTGCCGGAGATGATCCGCAACGACAACGACGCGGAGGTCTCCGCCATCGCCGCTTACAATGCCGGCATCCGAGTGGCGGTGGGGGCAGGAGACGAGGCGAGCGCCGACCTGCTGCGCAAGGTCCTTCACGACGAGGAACGGCATTTGGACTGGGGCGAGGCTCAGCTCGACCAGATCCAGCAGATGGGGCTCGAGAACTACCTCTCCGAGCAGACGGAAGAGGAAGATTGAGGTCCTCTCCACGGGCTCGCGCAGGACAGGTGAGAAACCTCCAAAGGGACGACTGAGCGGCGGCGAGCACGCTTTTCAGCCGTGGATAGCGGGAGGCCGGGGTCCACTCGGGAGGGTGGCCCGGCCTCCCTGCGTGGACGGCGCCGGCCTCGCAGGTGAGAGGAACAGGGCTCAGCCCCGGGGTTCCGACGCACGGCCTGCGGGGGCCGTCGTGAGAGCGGCGGCGTACGCCGCCGCTCCAAGGACAAGCGCGGCCGTGTGACCCCAATCAAGGGCAACAAGCGCGGTCAGAACTCCGCTGACGCCCGACACCGCGCCGTTGACCGCCCAGGCCCAGGGGATCAGGCCTGGGCGGTCCTGTTCCAGCCGCCGCAGACCCGCGGCGAAGGGGATTCCCATCAAGAGGCCTGCCGGGGCAACTAGGGCGGAGGCAATCCCAAGACGGTAGACGAAAGGAAGAGGCAAAGCCGCCCGGGTGACGGCAGGCAGGACGAGAGCCGTCAGGCCGATGCAGATGACCAAGGCGCCCAGCGCGGGGCGCAGCGACATCCTCGGCGAGAGAAGGCTGCCTGCGCCCGAGGCGAGCAAGAGGGAGAAAAGCACCGTGGCCAGAGACAGGGAGGGGCGGTCGAGGAGGAGAGTGAGACGCTGGATCAGCGGGATCTCCACGAGCAAGTAGCCGGCGCCGAGGCAGGCGAAGAAGAGGAGCGGTCGCGCCGGGCGGGCGGTCGATGGGGAGGCGGGTCCTCGTCGGCGCCGCAGGAGAGCCAGGGGCAAGAGGATGAAGGGAATTGCCAGGGCCAGCATCAAGGCCGTGAGGGCGAGGAGCACCAGATAGCCGCTCCCGCCGAAGGGCTGCCAGGTCTGTCCGAGCCGAGCGAGAACGCCCGGGGTTTGGCGCCAACGGAAGAAGTGAAAGAAGAACGGTCTATCGTCAGTAGTGGGCTCGAGATTGAAATCGTAGTTCGCGATTGTCGCAGAAGGATTGCGTAAGAGAGCCGTGTACAGAGCGTGGTACTCGTCAGTGGGGATGCGGTTGTATCGGTTGAGCTCCTCCGGCCGGATGCCCGGCAAGACGATCGGGTCGTAGCCGTTGGTCTCGAGGAAGAGCCGGGCGGCGGAGAGGTCTTCCGGAGAGAGGGCCTCGGGGGAGGCGACGATGGTGGCCGTGCGCATGCTGCGGAAGGCCAGGACATGGGCGTAGGGGTCGGCGACGCCGATTTCGCGCAGCGCGGCGAGCACGGTGGCGAAGACACGGGCGTCCTCGCTGGGCGGGGTTTGCAGCCAGCGCGTGATGGTGAGGATCCCTCCCGGGCGCAGGTGAAGGAGGCCGTCAATGACGGCCTCGCGGGTGAGCAGGTAGTCTTCGGTCAGGCTGAAGGCCCCGGAGGTGACAGGCCGATATCCGTCGCTGAGGGCCCAATGGACGATGTCGTAGCGCCGGCCTCCGGTGCGCAGCGCGGCGCGGCTGGAGCGAGGGACCAGCGTCAGGCGAGGGTCCCCGATCAGATCCAGGCTGAACGCGCGGTATTCGCTCTGGAGGGCGGAGATCACAAGCGGATCGTCGCCGGGGAACCAGATGTGGCCTGCGCCCGCGGCGAGGGCGAGAAGTGCATCCAGGCCTGAGCCGGGATCGAGAATCAGGGACTCGGCTCCCGGGCGAAGGCGATAGGCGATCGTCGACGGCATGTGCTCGGCGATCTGTGCGGCCGCCGGATCGTCGGGGCTGAGAGGGGTGATCGGCCAGGGCCCGTCGCCGTCAAGGAAAAGAGCGACTTGCTCGGGGAGGGCGGCTCCTGCGTTGAGGCTTAGGCCGGGAAACGCGCGCACGCCGGCGTCTTCGAGGACGTCGAGCCGGGAGGCGGCGCTGTAGAGGGTGAGCGTTCGGCGGGCGTCCGGCGCCAGGCCGGCCACCACCAGGGGTTTGTAGGGGGAAAGGCGGAGCGTGAGGAACGAGGGCAGGCGCAACGCCAGCGCGATGGCGATGAGCGCGGCGAGGAGGTGGATGAGGCGAACCACGCGCCGCGTCGCGAGGGCCGCGGCGCCGGCAAGAGCGAGCGCTGCCGCCAGGAAGACAAGGCCCTCGGGAGGGATCCACGCGAGGGCGAGCATGGCGGCCAGGCTTCCGAAGGAAGCGCCGATGAGGCTGGCGGCATAGGGCCTGTGGGCCTGCGGGCCGGCTGAGGCCAGGCAGGCGCCGCCAACCCAACCGGCGAAGAGAAAGGGCGTGCCCGCAGCAAGGAAGTAGAACCCCAGGAGTAGCACCTGCCGCCCGTCCCAGGCCAGGCTGTAAGAGTCGAAGGGGAGAAAGTTGAGAATGAGATAGGCCACAAGGACGGACGCGGCCAGCCCGCCGGCGAGCGCGGGCAGGGAGGGCGCCCGCGAGCGCGCGGCGAGCAGGATGCCGCTGGCAGCGCTGCCCATCATGGCCAGGCTGACGACGACAAAAGCGAAATGATGAAACTGCTGGATCGCGAAGAGCCGCGAGAGCCCGATCTCGAAAACAAGCGCCGCCGCCGACACCAGGGCGAGGCCGAGGCTTGAGGAATGACATCTCATGGCGCCCGCTCCGGCGGGCAATGGGATTCTAGCAGGTTGGTTGTCGCGGGTGGCCACCTCTGAGAGCATGCGCCCGGGCAAGCATTCTGTCCCTCGATTTGTGGGAGGGTAGCGGCGTGGAATCCACTGCAACACTGAGAGGCTGTGAATGAATCGGGACGAGGACATACGCAAGCATCCTTCTCGTCCATGTGCACGGCTTCAGCGCCCCGGATGTCTTGTACTTTTCCGCCTCACCCCGTTCGGCCCGGACGGGGGGCGACACCTGCCCCGAACGCAGGTGCGGGGGACGGCCCCCCAACCCCCTCTCCGCTTGTCAGGATTCCTCCTGCGCGTGCTGCGAAAGCGGAGAGGGGGAAGAGGTTCTAAGGAGGCAGGGGGCGGCGCCGCCGCCCCCTGCCTCCTTAGATCAACCTCCCCTCCCCCGGCAGATCCCCACGGGCAGTTGAACTCGAGAAACTGCCGGGGGAGGGGTCGGGGGTGGGGGCGATTCGTAACGCCCCGGCCGAGGAGAAAATCCTCACGAGTGGATCCGAGGTTGGTTCACAGCCTCTGAGAGGTCGGCGTGGCGATTGGGCGACGCCTCGGTTGAGCGCGAGCGCCCGGGTTGGAGATCCAAACCGGCGACGGAAAGCAACCTCAACTACGAGCGCGAGATCCTGCGACACCTGCCCCGAACGCAGGTGCGGGGCGACGGCCCCCGCGCGGCGTGAAAAGCGAACAGCTGGCCAGCGATGCCGCGCTGGCGCAGGACGCCGGCCAGGCAAAGGTTGACAGGCAGTCCTGAGGCGGGTAACATCGATGTATCATTATGCGCTGATGTATGGGAGACTCGCCGGATGTTGATGACCGCCGCCCCCGATGCTGTGGAATTGCAGGCCAAGCTCTTTCGCGGTCTGGCCGATCCCTCCCGCCTCGGGATTCTGCAGGCATTGCGAGATGGCCCATTGGCCGTGGGTGAAATCGTCCGGGTCACCCGCATGAAGCAGCCTAATGTCTCGAACCATCTGGCCTGCTTGCGGGATTGCGGGCTGGTGACCGTGGAGGCCAAAGGCCGCTATGCCTACTATCGCCTGAGCGACGAGCGCGTGGGAGCTCTGTTGCAGCTCGGAGACGAATTGCTGGCGGATGTGGCTCGCGGAATCTACGAGTGCACTCGCTATGAGCGCGCAGGGAACTCGGGCCATGGCTAGGCTTCAAACGCTGGAGATCCCCGTCGGGGGCATGGACTGCGCCGAGTGTACTCAGCACGTTCAGCAGGCGATCGCCAGATTGCCAGGCGTCGCATCGGTGGACGTCCTGCTCTCTTCCGAGAAGGCCATCATCCAGATGGACCCGGCCCTCGTGGCAATGCCCTCCATTCGTGAGGCCGTGGAACGAGCGGGCTACTCCGTGCCCGGGCCGGCCGGCGAAACGGCCGGCAGGCCGCTCGGCGGCTTTGGCAGCCGAATCGCCACCCTATTGGCCCTCGTCTTCGGCGCTGTGCTGTTTGTCGTAATCGTTGGCGAATGGCTCGGCCTATTCGAGCGGCTCACCGAGCGGGTGCCTCTTCCGCTTGGCCTCGCCCTTGTGATCGCAAGCGGCTGGACGATCTTTCTGGGCGTCGCCCGCTCCGCACTCAAGCGGCAAATCACCTCCCACTCGCTGATGAGCCTCGGGGCTCTCGCCGCTCTGGCGGTCGGTGAGTGGGCGACGGCCGCCGTGGTCGTATTCTTCATGCGTGTTGGCGAATACGCCGAGAAGCTCACCACCGAAGGCGCACGCCGGGCCGTAAAAGACCTCACAGCGATGGCGCCGCAGATGGCGCGGGTGGAACGCGAGGGGGCCGAGCAAGAAGTGCCGATCGGAGAAATCGGCGTCGGCGAGATCGTCGTTGTCCGCCCCGGGGAGATAATCCCTGTCGACGGCGAGGTGGTCGCCGGGCATGCCACCCTGGATCAATCGGCGATCACCGGAGAGTCGATGCCCGTGGACGCGGCTCCCGGGTCGCATGTCTTCGCGGCCACGTTGGCGCGGCTCGGCAGCCTGCGAGTGAGACCCACGCGAATCGGAGCCGACACGACCTTCGGGCGCGTGGTGAGAATGGTGGAAGAAGCCGAAGCCCACCGCGGCAACGTGCAGCGCATGGCCGACCGTTTCAGCGCCTACTATCTGCCTCTCGTCGCCGGGGTGGCCGCGCTCACCTTCCTCATCGGGCGCAACCCGCTGGCTGCGGCCGCAGTTCTGGTCGTGGCCTGCTCTTGCTCTGTCGCCCTCGCTACCCCGATCGCCATGCTGGCCTCGATCGGGGCGGGCGCAAGGCGCGGCCTGTTGATCAAGGGCGGCAAGTATCTCGAGGCGTTAGCCCGGGCGGACGTGTTGTTGATCGACAAGACGGGCACGCTCACCCTCGGCCGGCCGCAAGTGACCGATGTTTTCCCCCTCAACGGTCTGCCCGCCGGGGAGGTTTTAACGTTGGCGGCCTCGGCCGAGCGCTACTCCGAGCATCCGCTGGCCGAGGCGGTGCGCAGAGCGGCGCAGGCACAAGGGCTGGCCCTCGCCGAAGTCGATGATTTCGAGGCGGTCCCGGGAATGGGCGTGCGCGCCGACATCGCCGGCCGCAGGGTGAGCGTGGGCAACGCACGCATGATCCCGGAAGGCGCTTCGCTGCCCATGGCCGCGCAACTGGAAGAGCAAGGCAAGACGCTCTTGTATGTGGAGAGAGACGGCCAGCTGTGCGGGGTTGTGGCGGCCACCGACACGCTACGGGCCGAAGTCCCCGCCGCGCTCAACCGCGTGCGCGCCCTCGGCGTTCGGCATATCGAGCTGATCACGGGCGACAATGAGCGGAGCGCCTCGGCGCTCGCTCAAGACCTTGGTGTGGACCATCGGGCGAGTCTCCTGCCCGAGGACAAGATCGCGATCGTGCGGGAACTTCAGGCGCAAGGCCATGTTGTGGTCATGGTCGGCGATGGCGTGAACGACGCGCCCGCGCTTGCACAGGCCGACGTAGGAATCGCGATGGGGGCAGCGGGCGCCGACATCGCCATTGAGGCGGCGCACATCGCTCTCCTGCGCGAAGACTGGGGCCTTGTGCCGGAGGTCCTGGGGATCGCCCGGCGGACGATGGGGGTGGTCAGGATGAATCTCATCTTCACCGGCGTCTACAATCTCGTGGGAATCGCGTTGGCTGCCTTCGGCATCTTGCCCCCCATCCTAGCCGCCGCGGCGCAATCGCTGCCCGATCTGGGGATCCTCGGCAACTCCGCCCGACTCCTGCGGCAGAAGTGATTCTCGATCACTCTCCGGAACGGCAACTCGTACCGCGCCGGCCCGATGTGGAGTGGCGACGATCGGCCTGACCCGCGCAGGCGCCTGCCGAGAGGGGAGCCGTCGAGCGGCCTGGGATCTGGACGAAAGACCGGCGGCTGTTTATGCTGAATTGGTCAGACCTTGGCACAAGACGTGATGTGAGCACGGGGAGAGTGGGACGTGGCTGACCGCAGCGCGGTCGAGCAGGCATACCAACAATCGGTGAGGGGCGTGTTGGTTGTCCCGCACCCGGCCCCGGGGCTGCTGCGCGCCGAAGGCGTCACCTGGCTCGACCTTCTGCAGCGGATGTCGACCAACGACCTGGCCGGCATGCAGGCGGGTGAAGTGCGCCAGACCGTGCTGACGACGGCGGTGGCCCGGATCATCGACGTGATCTGGGTGGTGATGAGGGAGCACGAGGGGCTACTGATGACCAGCCCGGGGCGAGGCCCCCGGGTTCGCGATTGGCTGGAGCGGCACATCTTCTTCCAAGACGACGTCCGGCTGCACGAGGTGGAAGAAGGCTGGGCGTTCTGGGGGTTTTATGGGCCTCAGGCCCATGAGGCGACCAGGCGGATCGCGCCGATGGAAACCGGAGCCTCCGGCCGCGCGGTGGATTGGGGCGGTGGGGTGGCGTGGAAAGTCGACCGGCCGGCGGGCGGTGGGGTGCGCCTCCTCTTGGCCCCGGATGCCGCGGCCGAGTCCCGTCAACTCTGGGGAAAGGGGGCGGATGGCGCCCAAGAAGCCTACGACATCCTGAGAATCGAATCCGGGATTCCAGAGACGGATGTCGAGATCGTAGGCGATTCGCTCCCCCTCGAAGTGGAGTTGAGGGAGGCGGTGAGTTTCACCAAAGGCTGCTACATCGGGCAGGAGATCATCGCCCGGATGGAGAGCCGGGGCAAATTGGCCAAGGAACTGCTCGGCGTGCGGGCAGGATCGGTGTTGGTGCCTGGCGAGGGCGTGACGCAGAATGGCCGAGCCGTCGGTCGGGTGACCAGCGCCGCCCTCTCACCCGAGCTGGGCGCCATCGCACTGGCCTCCGTGCGGCCGGCCGCGCTGGAAGAAGCGGGGGGAGCGGTTGAGGTGGGAGCGCGAAAAGTGCCTGGGCGGCTAGTACGGTTGCCGTTTGCGGCAGAGGGTTAAGAGGGGGCAGGCGGCGCAGAGCAGAGAAAACGCGCGGGGAGCCTACTCGGAGGCGGCCTCGCCGCTCTCCCGTCGGTCGTCCTCCAGGATCAGGGCGCAATCACACGGAAGGCCGTTGGCGCAGTCCTGGCAGCAGTGCCGGCGGTTCTCGCGAATAACGGGGGACCCGACGATCTCCGCACCGCAACGGTCACAGAAATACACACCGTCGATTAGAGGCATGCTCGCCTCCTCCTCGGGGGTGGGGCCGCGGGGAGAAGGTCCTTCGCGTCGGCCGGTTCCCGAGGCCTGAGGTAAGTCTACCGCGTATTGGGTCCTCGCAGCAGAGAAATCCAACCCTCGGCAAAGAGGCGGCGGGGCGGGGAAATCAAAACCGGGCGCTTGCGCGCCCGGCGGGCTCAGAGGTTGTGGACGAATCAGAGGGCATCCTAATGACAGATGGATGCTCGACATGGCGGCCTTGCCGTCCCCCACCCCCTGGCCCCCTCCCCCGGCAGGATCGAATCGCGCTGACGGCTTAGGCGAGGCCGGGGGAGGGGAGAACAGCAAAGGAGGAAGGGGGCGGCTCCGCCGCCCCCTTCCTCCTTTGACCTCTATTCCCCTCTCCGCCCAATTTCTGTGCACGGAGACACGCGACTCAGGCGGAGAGGGGGTAGGGGGTGAGGACGAGGGCCCAAGACGGAGATGCGCCTGGGGTCTGGAAATGCCTGACGACACCATGCGCGTTCGTTTTCCCCTCGATTGGTTCACGACCTTTCGGGTCAGGAGCCGGGATCAGGATCGAGGTCGTCGGCGTCGTCGTCGAGCTCGTCTTCGATCTCGATTTGGATCTCGATCTCGTTCTCGTCGAGGCTTACCCAGAGCAGGAGGATCTGCCCGTCTTCCATATCGGCCCAGCGAGCGGCGACGATCTGCGCCTGCTGAGTGAGGCCGTCGTCGGAGCGAAACTCCAACGCCGCTGACTGGCAATTGCGCCATGCGCGAAAGCAACGCTCGACAAGGGCGGGGCCGTTGAAGGTGCGCAGTCGGCAGAGGACGACGCGGGAAGGCGATGGGCCTTCGACGAGACCCAAGAGCCAGGGTTCGGTGGCGGC
>Ga0209342_10001883_pt1 | contig 23059 bp, 21 predicted proteins | sample RifCSP16_2_FD_184023 | JGI IMG/M metagenome (GOLD analysis project Ga0209342, IMG submission 184023) | Soil microbial communities from Rifle, Colorado - Rifle CSP2_sed 16_2 (SPAdes) (version 2) | ecosystem: Environmental > Terrestrial > Deep subsurface > Rock core/Sediment | place: Rifle... | reverse complement strand
CGTGCGCGTAGTATACGGTGGAGATGTGCGCAGCATGGACCCGCATATCCACCTCCCGATTTCGACATCACCGACCCAGTACGGCGACAACCACGCTAGGGGTGACGAACACTTCGAGCAAAGCCGCAATGATAAGAAGCGGCACTACCAACCCTATGAATACTTTAAGCCAATCTGCCAAAGCGATCAACCACCCATCCATTACAGTTTTTCCGGTCGGCGGCGAGATCAGGCTGGCGCCGAGATTGACAGTGGCCGCGCCGACGAGGATGGCCGCCGGGATCTCGGCGCTGCCGTGCGGCAGGATGAAGACGGCAAGGAACAGAAGCGGGTTGTACCCGGCGAGGGCCACCTGCCCGGCAAAGTAACCGGCTAATCCGGTGGGCAGCATAAGGATCACGGCGGCCAGCACGCCGAAACTGAACACACCGAGCACTGCGGCGATCAGCACCGCCCGGGCATTCTGGAACAACACCAGACCCACGCCGCGTGCGGAGAACAACCCGAACTGCTCGAGGCGATACTGCAGGGCTGATCTAGCAGTAAACAGATCGACCAACTGTGGAGGAAATTGGTAGATGGAGGCATAACGGTAGCCGATGAAGTAGGCCACGGTCACCAGCAGAATCATGATGGCAATCGGCCAGCGGATTTTGTACAGGGACTTGGCGACTTCCACGCGATACCAACGGCTGAGCGAGCGCCCGGCCTCCCCGACGAATTCTCGGCTGCACACGCGCCACATGGCGCGGAGGTCTATTTCGTCGATTTCACGGCCCAACAGTTCTTCTCGATTGAACAGGCGCACCCCCATCCGCACGAGCACGGCGTTGATTGCAACCAACCCAAAGATGATGACCCACAGCACGTCGTAACGGGCCCAGAACATGACGACACTCTCGCCCTGCACGAGCAGCGCCATCGGGACGACGATGAACGAAGACATGAGATTGGCTGCGCGAACGCTGGTCGTCTGGGTGGAGATGACGACCGCGCCGCTGACCATGACGGTTGCCTGTACGGTGGTCAGGGCGACGATCTGGATGAACAGTTCAAGCGGCGGCACCCAGCGCAGGCTGATGTACAGGCCAATGAGGTATACGGCGATGCCGAGGTAGGCGGCCAACAGTGGCGGGACGGTGGAGGCCAGAGTCTTGCCGATGTACAACTGCAAGTTGGTGAGCGGAGAGGAGAGCAGGGGCTCGAGCGAGAAGCGTTCCTTTTCGCCGACGAAACTTTCGAGGGCGATGACCAGCGAGATTGAGATGGGGAAGAAGCCGACGATCATCAACAGGAACGGGATGAGCCGGTCGCCGATGACGGCTGCGCCGAAATCGGTGACGAACGCCACGGCCCTGCTGGCGGTGAAATTCATGAGCGCCGGGAAGAACAGGGTGAGGGTGATGATTGGGACGATGATGCGCCAATCACGAAAGCCGTCGCGAATCTCGCGGCGGGTGATGACCAGCGCTCTGCCCAAGTCTTCGCGAGTTAAAGGAGAAACAGCCATTGGTATCACTGCGCTAAGGGCGCCTAACAAAACCCGTTGTCGCGGCAGTTGCACTGCCGCCGACGCAGTGCAACTGCGTCAGGAGCTTCAGTTTTGACGATGAGTCCATCACCGGCTAACACCTTCGTCTTCTTCCACCGCCCTCAAGTATACCGCTTCCAGGCTGCGGGGCACTTCGGAGAGGGTGACGACGGGGATGTTCTCGTGCGCCAGCCGGTTGAGAATGATCGGGTTCACGGTTTCGGGCGAGGGCGTGCTGTAGTGCAGCCAGTTCTCCTCCTGCTCCACCACCGTTACCAGATCGGCCAGGTTCCCGGCCAGACCATTCGCGGGGGCGGCCAGCCGGAGTTCCATCAGCGCCGGGCCGAGCAGTTGATCTTTGAGATCGTCGGTAGTGCCATTGGCGATGATGCGGCCCTTGCGAATGATGGCAATCGTGTCGGCCAACGAATCGGCTTCGGACAGGTTGTGCGTGCACATGATGATGGCCCGGTTGTCTGATCGCAGATCGGCGATGGCATCGCGCACGAGTTTGGCGCTCTGCGGGTCCATGGCCGAGGTCGGTTCGTCGAGCAGCAGCACCGGCGGGTCGTGCAGCATCGAGCGGATGAGGGCGAGCTTCTGCCTCATGCCTTTGGAGTATTCGCTGGTGCGCCGCTGCGCGGCCTCGGCCATGCCGAAGCGTTCGAGCAAATCCTTCATGCGCGCGCGGCGGACATTCGACGGGAGGCCATACAACTCGCCAAAGAAGTCGAGATACTCGCGGCCGGTGCTGCGCAGATAAAGGCCGTGATGCTCGGTGAGGACGCCGACGCTCGCCCGCACGCTATCGGGATCGCGCACCACGTCGTACCCGGCGACGATGGCCGTGCCGGACGTAGGCTTAAGAATGGATGTGAGCATCCGCACGGTGGTCGTCTTGCCTGCGCCGTTGGGGCCGAGCAGCGCCAGCACCTGCCCGGCAGGGACACTGAGCGAGACGGACTCCACCGCGTGGAAGTCGTCGAAGTATTTGGTGAGGCTTTGGGCTTCAATCATTTTTCAAGTCGTCATTTTTGCCCGCCGCCGCCGGTTGCGGGCTGCCAGTGCGATGACGGCGACCAGCGCAGTGGCGGCAGAAACAGTCTGGTTGATGTTCAGGTTGCCGAAACCGCTGCTGTCGAGGCGGATGAATTCCAAGAGGAACCGGACGGTTGGATACAGGGCGAGATAAAACAGGAACAGATCACCCGGCCTGAGCCGGTCTACATATTTGCGGACAACGTACAACAACGCGAGACAGATTAACAGATTGAGCACCGACTCGTAAAGGAAGATCGGATGGAACCTTTCAACGTCGACGTAGGCCGGCAAACGGTATTGAGGCTCAATGTAGATGCCCCACGGGAGGTCGGTCGGCTTGCCGTACAGCTCCTGATTGACGAAGTTGCCCCAGCGTCCGATGGCCTGCGCGAGCGGGAGGGCGGGCGTGGCGATATCAACCCACGTGATGAAGTCGAGTTTGTTGCGCCGGGTGTATAACCAAAGACCAAGAACGCCGCCGATGACGCCGCCCGGGATGCCGAGGCCGCCATTCATGATCGCGAGCGCGGCGGGCAGACTGAACTTGAGGCCGAGGAAAGTGACGGGCACAAAGTTGGACAGGTTCAAATAGAACTCCGTCGTCAAACCCAGCGCCAGCATGCTCGGCGGCGGTGTGAAGATGTGCCAAATGCGCGCGCCGACGATCCCGCCGGTGAGCGCCCATATCAAGGCATCCCAAACATAGTTGGGATCAAAACCCTTGCGGCGGGCCTCGACCGAAGCCAGATAGGCTCCGACGATTGCACCACTTACAAGTATGATGCCGTATACGTGAATACCGGGACCAATGACCATTTCATTTCCTTTTCGAGTACCACTGCCGCCGCACGTGGACGATGCGCTGGAGGGCAGTGGCGTTTGAGAATATCGCAATGATCCACAGCGCCACCATCGGCAGGTTGAAGATGAGCAGCGGCGCGAGGATGAGATAACGCTCGACGCGGGTGAGCAGACCGACGTTGACGTCAAAGCCGAGGCCCTCGCCGCGCGCTTTGGTGTACGACACCATCACCGAGCCGACGAACGACAGGAAGATGAGCACCACCGCCGTCGTGTGCTCGCCCGGCTGGCTCAGATAGTAGATTATCAAGCCGAGAAAGGTTACGGCTTCGGAATAACGATCGGTGACCGAATCCACGAACGCGCCGAAATGCGACTTCTCGCCGCGGGCCCGGGCCGTCGCGCCGTCGAGCGCGTCAATCGGCCCCATCAGCAAAATGATGAGGCCGCCGAGGGAGATGTGCCCCCACGCCAGCGCCAGCGCGCCGATCACATTGCCGGCGAGGCCGCTGACGGTGAGGACATTCGGATGGACGCCGAGGCGCATGATGATCGCGCCCATCGGCTCGGTGAACCATTTGAATCGCGCGCGCAGCCAGCCGGTAAGCGAGCGCGCTTTGGCGGGTTTGGTAGTGTCCACTTATTTCTTCTTCGCGCTCTTGCGCGCCTTCGGCGCGGGGGCCGGGGGCGCAACCGGTTTGGCGTACGTGCGGATGAACTCTTCGGTCTTCTGCCGGGCCACGTCGTCGGTGAATTGTTGAGGCGGCGTCTTCATGAAGTACGACGACGGCTCGTACAGCGAGCCCGCGATGCCGTTGTCCATCGCCAGTTTGGCGCAGCGTACCGCGTCAATGACAACGCCCGCCGAGTTCGGCGAATCCCACACTTCGAGTTTCACTTCCACGTTGAGCGGCACGTCGCCGAAGGTCGTGCCTTCCATACGGATGTAGCACCACTTGCGGTCGGTGAGCCACGGCACGTAGTCCGACGGGCCGACGTGGACGTCGTCTGCCGCCAGTTCGTAGGGCAGCTGCGAGGTGACGGCGCCCGTCTTGGAAATCTTCTTCGACTCGAGCCGCTCGCGCTCGAGCATGTTGTAGAAATCCATGTTGCCGCCGAAGTTCAATTGATAGGTGCGATCCAACCGCACGCCGCGCTCGACAAACAAATTGGTGAGGACGCGGTGAGTGATCGTCGCGCCGACCTGGCTCTTGATGTCGTCGCCGATGATCGGGACGCCGCGCTCCTCGAACCGCTTGCGCCAGTAGGGCTGGGAGGCGATGAACACCGGGATGCAGTTGACGAAGCCGCAGCCCGCCTCGAGTACCTGCTCCACGTACCACTTGGTCGCCATCTCCGAGCCGACGGGCAGGTACGACACGACCACGTCGGTCTTCGTGTCCTTGAGAATCTTGACGATGTTGGCGGTGGGGCCGGGGGCCTTCTTCACCTTCTCGGACAGATACTTGCCAAGGCCGTCGTGAGTCATGCCGCGCTCGACTTTGACGCCGAGTTTGGGCACGTCGGTGAATTTGCAGGTGTTGTTGGGGTAGGCAAAAATCGCTTGCGAAACGTCTTTGCCCACTTTGGTATCCACCACGTCGAACGCGGCGGAGATTTCAATGTCGCGGATGTGGTAGCCGCCGAGGTTGACGTGCATCAGCCCCGGCACGGTGTCGGCATCTTTTGCGTTTTTGTAATAGACCAGCCCCTGCGCGAACGAGGAGGCGCAGTTGCCAACGCCGATGATGGCAACGCGAACTTTGTTTGATTTTTTAGCGACCACAGTGGTGTTTCCTTCCGATGAGAATTGGAGGTTGGAGATTAGAGATTGGAGATATGCTGGGATGAATGTTAGCGGGTGGAGGCGGGGATGTCAAGGAAAGTTATTCTCCCAACCCTAACACGTGAAGCGCATCGCACGCCGGGCAGCCGCCACCGGGGCGAATGATGGCGTATCCAGCGTGCGGGTCCGCGCCGTAGGCCCAGAAGTCCACGTTCCACACGATGATCATTTCTACCAGCGGGCTGCCAGCGCCAATGCTCGCGGCATGTGCGTGCCATTTGGCTTGATCCTGCACGGTGGTGTTCTGTGCCCAGTTGAAATCGGGCGCGACTTGCGAGAGCGGATCGTAGCCGTCGTCGGTGAGGTAGCCAAGTTCAGTGATACACACCGGGCGTGTGCCCCGGGTGAGGCTGGCGTAATACTCGAGCAGGCGCGGAAGATAGACGAAGGCGGCGTCACCTTTCAGGTTGGGATCGGTGGTATCGGGCGATGTGGTGCCGACGTTGTAATGGACGCCCACGCAATCGGTATACAACAGTCCGGCGCTGAGCACGAAATCGGTCGTGTAATCCACCTCGGTCCAAAAGTTAGGCGTGCGCAGACTCTGGCCGACGAGCGTGGCGGCCTGCGCCGCACTGATGACGAGCGTTACCGGATTGGCGGCTTTGATTGCCTCATAGCTTGGCTTCAGGAATTTGATGTAGAGCACCGGGCTGATCTGCCCGGCGGGCCAGTCACGGGCGATGTTCGGCTCGTTCCATATTTCGACGGCGTCCGCGCCGTTCGCGGCCAGGTCTCCCACGTAGGCCGCGTACTGGGCATAATACGACTCGTCGGTCACGCGGCTGGGCGCGCCGATCACCGTCAGCAGCACTTTGAAGCCTTGATCGTGCCCGCGCTTGATTTTGTCGACGGCATCCGAATCGCCCTCGTTGATTTGAAACTTGACCCACTTCATCCCCGCCCACTGCATCTTGTCGGGAGCCTTGAAGTCCTGCACCTGCCCGCCGAAGAGGAAGCCCGACCGGGCGCGTGGCGGAGGGTAGATGACCGGCGGCGGCGGTGGAAGCGTCGGCTGCAAATACAGCGTCCCACCCGGCGTGGGCGTGACGATGAAATGCCACACGCTTTCGACAGTGGGCGTGGCTTCGAGTGTTGGCGTGGACGTGACCAGCACGACAGACTGTGAGGTCGGCTGGGGTGCAGGCCGGTTGGCGACCGTGAGGAACAGCCAGCCCAGCACGACGAGCGCAGCAGCGCCGCCAATCCACAGGATGAGGTCAGTCAGTTTAGGGGAACGAGGGGACATTCAATGACCGCTTCGCGTAGTAAATGACCGCTTCGCGTGTACAAAGGCAGAAATCAGCGCAATCGTAGTAAAATTGCGCTCTGTGAACTCCAACTCAGATTCGAACTGCCGGAGACTGCCGTGACCACATACGCCGATTCTACCGAAGCCCGCATGGCAAAGAGAGCCGAAGAACTTGCAAGGTCGCTCGCCCAGTTGAAAGCCAACCCCCGTGTGCGCGATATTCGCGTTATTGTGTCGACCGATGCCTGCCCCGCCTGCAAGGAAGTTGCGGGAACATACACCAAAGACAACGTCCCCGCCCTGCCCCCCGAAGGCTGCTCGTGCCCGCGCGGCTGTGAGGGCCATTATCAGCCAATGTTGAACGAGATATATCCGTAGCAAATCCGATAAATCCGTTCAATCCGTTGACGGATCTTTTTCCACCAGTCGCTTAACCCGGTCCATCGCCTCTTCACGGGTGGTAACTTCGCCGGCAGCCTGTGCTTCGCGCACGGCTTCGAGTAGTTCGCCGACGCGCGGCCCCTGCGGGACACCCAATCGCATTACATCTTCGCCGGTGATGAGCGCGGGTGGACGGATCACCTGCTCCGATTGTTTGTAGTATGCATCGAGCAGAGCCACGACAGTATCCACCCGCACTGCCCACTCTTCCCGCCCCAGTTCGATGCCGCGCGTGCCGAGCAGGTCGGCCAGAGTCAACAAACACACATCGACACCCGCCGGGCCGGTGGCTTTGAAGAAACGGTAGGCCGCGCGCGGTCTGACGGCTTCCCCGTGAGACAAAAGCACGGGACGCATGTGATGCGCCACGATGATCGCCACCCGCTCGACTTCGTCGTTCGATAGTCGGAGTGCGATCAGCCGCTCCTTCGCCACTTCCGTTCCATAGTTTTCATGGCCCAAGAACCGGACACGTCCGGTGCCGGCCTCGACGGCGCGCGTCTGTGGTTTGGCAATGTCGTGCAGCAGCGCGGCCAGAAAGAGCAGGCTGCGCGCCGAACGGCCCACGCTCAGTTCTTGTTCGAGATGATCCGAGATCTCGTTGCGATAGCGCCCCACGCGCGCGGCGGCGTACCCCAGCGCGTACTCCGAGGCGGCGTCCACGTCGTGCGCGCGCCTCAGCACCGACAGCACACTGTCGAGATGAGCGACGACGGCGAGCGTGTGCTGCCAGACGTCGAAGACGTGCGGCGCGGATTGAGTCACGCCTTTGAGCGCGGACGTTTCGGGGACGACGTGATACAGCAGCCCGAGGGCATCCAGCGCCCGCAGGGACGCCGCTGGCTTTTGCTCCTCGAGCATCTTCATGAACTCGTCGCGGACTCGCTCCGCGGAAACCGACGCGATCCGTGACGCTGCTTCCCGCGCCGCCTCTCGTGTGCCGCGTTCGATGCGAAAGCCGAGTTGCGCCGCGAGCCGCACCGCGCGCAATGCCCGCACCGGATCGTCGTTGATACTGGCAGGGCTGCACGTGCGCAGAACCTTGGCCTTAAGGTCAGCCTGCCCGCCCATCGGATCGAACAGTTGACCGCCGAGGCTGACGGCAATAGCATTGACCGTAAAATCGCGCGCGGCGAGATCGGCGTTGAGGTCGTCGCCGCGCAGGCTTGCGAAGTCGAGAAAGAAGCGTTGATCGTCTTCTATCGCCACCACGCGGCCCGTGCCGCGCGACTCGTCGAGCGGGAAGAAGGCCGCGCCCAATTTGGACGCGACGGTTCGGGCAATCGCAAGTCCGTCGCCCGCAACCGCGAAGTCGAGATCGTGGACGGGACGATTGAGAAGCGCATCGCGCACCGAGCCACCCACGAGCCACACACGCGACGGATCGGGCAATGCCTGCCGGGCGCGATCAAAAGTCGTGGGCAGCACCAGCGGCTGAGTGGTGTCCGTCGGGAAGTAGATCACCTGTGTAAGTTCCTTGAGGCGGGAGAGTTTGGCGGCGGCGCGGGCATCGTCTGCCGTGAGGCCTTTGCCCACCGGGCCCGAACCAGAGAGCGCCACCCAGCCTTCACCACGAAGGGACGACAGTCCTGCGCGTGGCAAGCGGCTCGAGCGCGGCACGGTCGGCTCTCCTGTCAGTCGGTCTTTGCGACCCCGATGAACGGCAGGTTGCGCCAGTATTCGTCGAGATCAAGCCCGTAACCGAAGACGTATTTGTTGGGGATGACGAAACCGCGGTAGTGGATGGGCACCACTACTTCGCGGCGCTCGCTTTTGTCGAGCAGCGAACACACCTTGAGCGATTTGGGGCGGCGCGTCTCGAGTAGTTCCAGCACTGCCGCAATCGTGTGACCGGTGTCCACAATATCCTCGACGAGGATGACGTGCCGGTCGGCGAGCGAGATGTTGAGGTCCATCTCAATGCGCACCTGCCCCGACGATTTTCGGACGCCGATGTCGTACGACGACACAGCCATAAAATCGAACTCGACCGGGATGGTAATGTGCCGGACGAGATCGGTCAGGAACATTACCCCGCCTTTGAGGATGCAGATCAGCAGCAGATTCTCGCCGGCGTAGTCCCGGCTGATCTCAGCGCCCAGTTCAGCGATGCGGCGCTGGAGAACGTCTGGAGGGATCAAAACTTCGGCGAGGAGGTCGTTATAGCCTTGTATCATCTTGGCACTTCGTGGTGTTCGCGGCAGCGGGCCTCGTAAGCCTCGCTGCCACCCACCTGCACCACCGGATCGTTGTAGTTGGCCGGGCGGCCGTCAATCAGTCTTTGGGTGCGCGAGGCGGGCATGCCGCACACCACACAGATAGCCTGTAGTTTATCCACTTTTTCGGCCTGCGCCATGAGCAGCGGCATCGGGCCAAACGGTTCGCCACGGAAGTCCATATCCAACCCGGCGGCGATCACGCGCACGCCGCGCGAGGCTAGGCTCTGGCACACGTCGGCAATGCGCCAGTCGAAGAACTGCGCTTCATCCACGGCGACAACAGTGGCATCAGGCTCGACCAACATTGAAATGCCGTTGGCGTTGGCGACGGGGATGGCGTCGAATTCGTTGCCCGCGTGCGAGGTTACTTTTTCAACAGCATACCGATTGTCAATGACGGGTTTGAAAACCTGAATCTTCTGTTTGGCAATCCGCGCCCGGCGCAGTCGGCGGATCAGTTCGTCTGTCTTGCCGCTGAACATTGAGCCGGTAATGACTTCGATGGAACCTGTGTGATGGCGCATAATCGTAGTGCTATTTTATCCTGTGCTGAAACACCCGCAAATAACAAAGGGCAGATGCGATGGCTGCACCTGCCCTTCGGATGTCACAAACTAACCGGGGTTATGCCTCAGCGGCAGCCGGAGACTCGGTGGACGGCTCGGCTTCGCCCGGCAGGTCAAAGCCACGCGCGCGCAGCCGTTTTTTGGTGTCGGCCAGACTCTTGCGGCCGAAGCCTTCGACGGCAAGCAGGGCTTCGTCGCCGCCCTGTTGCAGCTTGTCCATAATCTGCCCGACCGTCGTGATCTCGGCCTTAGCCAGCGCGGCTTCCACACGAGCGCCGAGGTTCAGGTCAGTGATAGACACGGTGGGCGACATGCGCGCCGCCTTGCGCTGCTCTTCCTGCTGTTTCATCTGAGCACGGGCATCGAGCTTCTTCACAAAGCGATCCACCTGCCCTTCGGTGTCCACGATGCGCTGCTCGCCGGTGTAGAAGGGATGGCACTTGTAGCACACGTCGGTGTGGATCGATTCTCTGGTCGAACCGGTAGTCCACGTGTTGCCGCACGAGCAGACCACTTTCGCGTTCGGGAAATACTTGGGATGAATGCCCTGTTTCATCGTAATGCCTTTCTCGACACTATGCCGCCTCGGCCTGCGCAACGGGCTCCACCTTTACCCGCTTCTGGCCGTTGGGCAGAGTCTCAAACTTTACCACGCCGTCGATGACGGCAAAGAGGGTGTAATCGCGGCCAACCATTACGCCGAGGCCGGGCTTGATGCGTGTGCCGTGCTGGCGGACGATGATGTTGCCCGAGCGCACGAGCTCGCCGCCGAAGCGCTTCACGCCCAGCCGCTGTGAATTGGAGTCGCGATTGTTTCGACTGGAACCAGCTCCTTTTTTGTGTGCCATGGCGTTACCCTACAATCTTTTCTACTTTGAGCCGCGTGTAGTCCTGGCGGTGTCCGCCGCGTTTGCGCTGTCGCTCTTTGGCTTTGTATTTGAAGATGCGAATCTTCTCGCCCCGGAAGTGCTCGACCACCGTAGCCTGCACCTTGGACCCGGCGACGGTCGGGGTTCCCACTTTCACGTTGTTGCCGTCCGCCACCAACAGCACGTCGAGTTCGACGTTGTCACCGGCAGACTTGGGCATGAGATCGACGACGATCGTCGTGCCCTCTTCGGCCCGAATCTGCTTCGAGCCGCTTCGAACAATTGCGTACTTCATCCTTTGTCTCCTTCTCTTCGCCGTTTGTGAGCCGCGCCCGGCTGCTCCAGCGTAGGTCAACGACCCGCGCACACGCTGGCACATGGGCCACAAAACGGGGAAGGTTGTGTTCTATCGAGCAAGATAACGCCCCGGCTACAGCGCCCGGGGCAATGTGCACAGATTATAACGGCCTCACCCGGCGTTGTCAATGAAATGGAGCGCGGTGCGGTGCACTGCCACCTGCCGATCCTCCAGCCCAAGAGCCGCCAGCACTTCCTCGGGCCGCCCGGTGGCCGCATCCCGCGCCGCCAGCCGCATCCGCACAACATTGCCCTCCAGCGAGAGCGACTCGATCAGGGGGCGTAAATCGTACACCTTGCCCCGCCGCTCGCGCGGAAGCGTCGCGGCAGAGAGCAGTTCAGCCACGCGCTGATCGAGTCCGGACACATCGCCCGGGACGGTCGCCACGTAATCGGCGGATCGCACCAGTGTTTGCAGCGCGGGCAACGACTCCGCTACGTCGCGCACGGACTTGATCTCGATCCCAGGCGACGTCGCCCGGTGGAGTTCAGCCATCGCCGATTCCACACCCACCGCTTCCGTCAGCCACACGTCAACGATCTCGCACTCGCTGGTGAAGCCGAGCGGCAGGGCGGCAGCCAGGTGAATCTTCGGCTGAGGATGGAAGCCCTGCGAATACGCGAGCGGCAATCCGGCGCGGCGCAGGATTCGCTCCCACGTTTTATGCAAGTCCAAATGTCCGCTATACTTGGTTGCGCCGGTTTTCGAGAAAGTGATACGAAGCCTCATGTCGCGAACATTATACTTGCTCATTGTCAGTGTTTTGGCCTTCGCCCTCAGCGCGCTGCTCCGACCCAACTTAACCGATCACGGCCTGCGCGCCGTTTACAACCCCGGCGGCCTCAATCGTGTTGAGAGTGTCATCCTGCTGACTAGCAACGACCGCACCGTCCATCCCAACGAGTCGCTATCAGTGAAATGGATGGGGTATCTGTATCAACCCAGCGCCGCCGAAGTACATTTCCGTGTCCCTGCTGGTGTACAAGCCAGGCTCGTGATCAACGAATCTGTCGTCTTCGACACTTCCGCCCAGCACGCCACAAACGATAGTGCGGTTGCTCATCCCGGCGGTGGTTTTAACACCCTCGCCTATGAAGTGAGCATCATCCCAACTCAGCGCCAGTATTTCCAGACCGGGCTGGAATGGCAAACGCCGTTCGGCTGGCAACTTGTGCCTACAACTTACCTTTACCCCGAATTCGATGATGAGACATCGGCGCAACAGGCAATCCGGCGAGCACAATGGTCACAAGCGCTTGCAGGGTGCGGTGTTGCGCTCGGGCTTCTCTCTGCCGCATTGTGGTTGTGGCAGCAGCGGCACATCTTCCAATCGCGCACGGCGCTCGGCCTCGCCCTGATCGTTCTGCTGGCGCTCGCGCTTCGCCTGCTCTTTCTGCGCGACTACGCTGCTCAACCTGCCGCCGACGTGCTGGGTTATGGCTCGGACCATCGCGGCTATCAAGATGCGGCTCTCGACTTTCTGCGCGGGCAATGGCCGCCGGCCCAGGCGTTTTATGTTCAGCCCGGCATGAATCTCTTTCTCGGTGGGGTTTATTCGCTCTTCGGCCCAGACATCCGGCTCGTCCAGATCATTCAGATGACTCTCGGGGCGTTCACATCCATCCTCGTGTTCGACTTTGCCCGCCGCACCTTCGATGACGCAACCGGATGGGCTGCCGCCTTGCTCTGGGCGATCTTCCCCCTCCCGATCTTTTACGAAGCCCAACTGCTTACTCACGGCCTCGAACCGACTGCCGGAGCAACTCTCTTGTTTCTGTGGCTGCGGTCTCTCGACCCCGCACCCCGGCAGGGCATTTGGATAGTCACCCTCGGCCTCGCCTTGGGAGCCGCCTCTGTGCTGCGCCCCACGTTCCTGATCCTTGCCCCCTTCATCGCGCTCACCTTCTTCTTCAAGCACCGGCCAAACTGGCGCGCCATGATCGGCTGGCCGCTCGCCCTCGCCATCCTTACACTCCTGCCAATCCTGCCGATCACCTGGCACAACTACAAAGCCAGCGGACGCTTCCAACTGCTCACCAGCAACAGCGATATCACCCTCTATCTCGGCAACAACCGCGACTCAACCGGTCTCGGCGAATACTCGCCGGCATACCTGGCAACACACACGCTGGTGAATCAGGGCAAGACCACGTACTTCCGTCAAACCCTCGACGACATCCGTCACGACCCGCTGCGCTGGGTTCAACTGATGACGCGTAAAACGGCGCTCTATCTCGGCGACCCCGAACTGCCGAACAACGTGGACTTTTATGCTGAGGGCACGGCTATCTCGCCGCTGCTGGCCGCCCTACCTCTGCGCTTCGGCGCGATGATGGCGCTCGCGCTGGCTGGCGTGGTGTTGGCATGGCCTCATCGCAACGGCACGTTGCTTTTGCTCATTTACATCCTCTCTCAAGTTGCTGTTACCATCGTGTATCATGTGTTCTCACGCTTCCGCGCGCCGATCTACCCCGTTCTCGTTATCGCATCTGCCTACGCGATCACCTTCACCCTATCATCCCTGCGCCAAAAACAGTGGCGGCCATTGAGCATCCGGCTTGCCACGCTCGCTGCATCCGGCCTCTTCGTCGCTGCAATGCCCACCGCCGCCGAATCGATCATGAGCCGCCCCGTCGTCGCCAGCCTGCCATCCACCGCCAAGCCCCTCGACATCCCCATTGGCGACTCGCTCACCCTCCTCGGTTACGAACCACTGCCTGTCGTCGCCCCCGGCGATCCATTCTTCATCACCCTGTACTGGCAGAGCAACAAACCGATCCCCACCGACCTCTACGCCACTGTTCAATTGTTCGGCGGCGATCTCAAAGTGGCGCAGGCCGACCAGCCCATCGGCGCCGGAAGTTTTCCCGACTATCCCACCCGCCAGTGGCAGCCGGGGCAAATCATCCGCGACACACATTTCATACAAATGCCCGACACCGCACCGGCGCCACTCGCGCTTGCCCTGCTCGTCGCCGCCTACGAACGTGACACGGGAAACCGCCTCGGCGAAACGACCTTTGGTTATGTGCCTCTCACCCGCCGCGAGCCGCTCACCGTGCCACCTGGCGCGCAACTCGTCAACGCCACGATTAGCACAGCAACATTAATGGCCTACGCGATCCACGATCAGACTCTCACTCTCTTCTGGCAGGCTGGTGAACCGATGAGTGAAGACGGAATCGTCTTCGTTCACCTCTTCGACTCAAACGGCAACTTCGTCACCGGAACTGACAGCCGCCCGGTCAACAACCTGTATTCAACGCTCGTGTGGCAACAGGGAGAAGGGATTGTGGACGATCACGCTCTGCCCCCCGCTCTACCGTCGGGGACGTACACGATCAAGATTGGAATGTACGACGCGGCGAGTCAGAACCGGATACCGGTTGTAAACGCAGATGGGGAAACGATGCCCGACGGGGTGCTGACGTTGGGAGCAATCACGTTTCCGTAGGGGCGACCCTTGTGGTCGCCCTGAGCAGACCCGTAGGTCTGCCCCTACGCGCCGTGATGCACGACATGCCGCGCCTGTTCAGGCAGAGATTGCAGCCCCTCTTGGAGAAAAGTTGGATACAGCGGCGCTGCATCAAGAGCGGTAATCGGCTGCCACCTGAAGATCAATCGGTACGTTTTGCCCTTGCCGTCGCCATCCAGCGTGGCATCGCCCTCGCCGAAAAACTCATCCTGCATCAACGTGGGTGAATCGAGCGCGAGCCTCATCTCGTAATACAAACCCAGTTCGTGGAACTGCCTTCCGCCGTACTCGAAGAAGTTTTCTACAACCCAGAGCAACCGCCCCACCTCAACATCCGCGTTAATCTCTTCACGCATCTCGCGCCTGAGCGTCCCGGCAGACGCTTCGAGCATTTCCGCGCGCCCGCCCGGCAGCGTCCAGAAATCGTCGAACTCGGCGCGGCTCAACAGCACACGCCCGTTGTGAATGGCGACTCCGGCAACGCGGAAGGTGAAACGCGCGCCGTCACGATCAAACGTTATCATCGCCAGATCGCGCATCTTCGCCTGCAAGCGGCTGATTGGAAATGAGGATCGCCCGGTAAATTGCCAGACGCCAAGCTTGCTCAACCAGGCCAAGTTCAGAAGTACGGCGGCCCTTGAGCGGATCGAGATAGGTCAGTTGTGTCTCGGAAATCCCTTCGGCCACAATTGCGTGGCGGCCAAATTCGCCATGGATTGGCTGGAGATCAATGAACAGGATTGGAAGCAATGGTTGCTTGAGCCACTTCTGCAGGAGGCCGAGCGATCCGTTTCTGACTTCTGCGGCATACAACCCATACGATCTCACGCAGGCAACGGCGTCGCACGCACTGGTTCCAAGATGCGTAGTGTAGGAACGCAAACGCAATTCATCTTCGCTTGCTTCGACGCCAAAATACGCAAGTGCCGTTTTCAGGCAAGCGGCCACACACGAATAGGGCGTTTCTTGTTTGAAGAATATCAGGGCAGAGGGCATCAATCGCTGGCGGAACTGACGCGGCGAAAGGCGGCTTCAATCTCGGCGCGGTGCGCTTCATAAAGTTCACTGGCCGCTTTGCGCATCTCGTCAATCGGCGTAGCGGCAACAATGCTCGCCAGTTCATCGTCAACGGCGGCAATGCCAATTACACCCGCCAGCCCATAACCTGGATACGCCACAACGATTGGCACAGCCCACAATGCTCGAATAGGGAAAATTATGCGGCGCGGCGTGCCTGCCTGCGCGAGATTGCCAAGATGATCGGCAATGAAGTCTTCGACAATGTGAGCGGCGGCTTCAGCAGTGAGAGAAAGGGCGTTGGGCGCGGCTGGCTGTTCGGTGATTGGCAAGGCGCTCATGTTGTGCTCCATGTTCAGTGCATGTATTCTATACCCATTTGAAACTGCCGCGCGGCCCTCCCGGCTATTTACTGAATCACCGCCAGCGGCACAAAATCCACATCCACCGTCTGCCCTCGCCTGTGAACCGGCGTCACCACCGGGCACTCCCACGCTTCGGGCGCGGTGTTCTGCCGCAGTTCTTTGAACTTCGGCAGGATGCCGCAGGCGAAGCAATGGTCACGGCAGTCCACGCGCGTCTGCCCGCGCTGGCTCCAGCGCCAATCTTCGAGCAGGAACTTCTTTGTCACCGCGACGTCGATGTGATCCCAGGGGAAGACTTCGTCTTCGGATCGCTCGCGGCCATTGTAGAAATCAATGTCCAGCCCGGCGGCGGCGAACGATTCGCGCCAGACCTTCATGCTGAACATATCCTGCCAAGCGTCGAACTTCGCGCCGCGATAGTGTGCTTCGAGCAGCACTTTGCCCAGCCGCCGGTCGCCGCGCGAGAACCACGCTTCGAGTTGAGTCTCTTCAGGGTTGTTCCAGTTCAACTTCAGCCCCGGCCCGCGCACTTCGCGTTTGAGCAACGCCTGCTTCTCGCGAATGGTGTAAATGTCGGCCACACGCGCCCACTGAAACGGCGTGTGCGGCTTGGGAACGAAGGTGCTCACCCCGGCGTTGACCTGCGCGCGATTACCGAGAATCTTGCGCCCTTCGGCCAGCACGGCCTTGCACAGGTCGGCAATGGCCTTCACGTCTTCCAGCGTCTCCGAGGGGTGGCCAATCATGAAATACAGTTTGAGGGTGTGCCAGCCTCGCGAAAAAATTTCACGCGCGGTGGAAAGCACCTGCTCGGTGGGCACCGCCTTGTTGATGATCTCGCGCATCCGTTCGGTGGCGGCTTCGGGCGCGAGCGTGAACCCGTTGCGGCGCGCATCCTTCAGTAGATCCATCAGATCCACCGAGAACGACTCGATCCGCAGGGACGGGAGAGAGATGTCTAGATTCATGCCCGCATATTTCTCGCCGATGGCTTTGACTAGCGGGCCAATGTTATTGTAGTCAGACGACGACAGAGACAGCAGGGCAACCTGCTCGAATCCCGTCTCGCGGATCATTTTGCCGACAGCTTCCACCACCTCTTCCACCGGGCGTTCGCGCACGGGGCGCGTGACCATACCCGCATGACAGAATCGGCACCCGCGGGTGCATCCGCGCATGATCTCGATCGGGGCGCGGTTGTGGGTGATGTCCACAAACGGCACGATAAATCTGGTGACCGGCGGCGGCAGCACGGGGACGATCCGTTTGAGGATGGGGCAGCGGGCCTCGGGGCGAGTCGGCGTCACCTTCGCAATCGTGCCATCCGGCTTGTACTCCACTTCGTAGAACGACGGCGTGTAGAAGCCGTCGATCATTGCCACGCTGCGCAGCAGTTCTTCTTTGCCGCCCGGTTTGCCTTCGGCTTTCCATTGTTTCACGCAGCGCGCGACGTCGATGATCGCCTCTTCGCCTTCGCCGATCATGAAAGCATCGATGAAGTCGGCCATCGGCTCGGGGTTGTAGCAGGCGTGGCCGCCCGCGATGATGAGCGGGTGTGTTTCGTCGCGGTCGGCGGCGCGCAGAGGCAATTGCGCCAGTTCGAGAAAGTTGAGCACGTTGGAGTACAACTGCTCGTACGGCAGCGAAATGCCGATGAGATCGAAGTCGGCCAGCGGGCGTTTGGTTTCGAGCGAGTAGAGCGGGATACCCTCGCGCCGCATGACGGCTTCCATGTCCGTCCACGGGCAGTAGACGCGCTCGGCCAGCATGTCAGGCTGTTTGCTGACCATGTCGTGCAGAATCGCCATGCCCAGATTCGACATGCCCAGATCGTAAATATCAGGGAAGGCGAGCGCGACGCGCAGATCGATCCGCGACCAGTCTTTCACGATCTGGTTGCGTTCCCCGCCGACGTAGCGGCCCGGCTTTGTGACAGAGAGCAGAACGCGTTCCAGCGTTTGCTCGATTTGTTCCGGTGTGATCATGAGTGAGGCTTTCAACAATTCGGAGTGCACAACTCGAATTATAGCCCATCGAATGCGCTAGATCGAGGACACGATCATACCGGGCCTGTTTCGGAAACCGCACTGGCACATCTACTTCAGGTCGGTTATCATCCGAAGCGCTATGGTCTTTGTATCACAACCCAACCGCTTCGCCCTCTGGCAGATACTTGCCGGGGTGGCGCTGGCGGTCGGCGCCATCTTCATTGCTCTTTCATTTCCCCGAACAAAGTACAACCACTTGTTGGCGGCGCAGAGCGGCCGCCCCCCCCGCCCGGTGACATGGCTATGGCTCGACGCGCTTGATGTGTCAGGTGAGGGAGAAACGGTGACGTTGAACGGCTACCTGTGGAATGCCTCTGCCGGTAACCATCGTTTCGATGTCACGTCGGACGGCGGAGTTACTATCCGTTTCGAGGATGCGATCGTCTATGCCCGCCCGGCAAAAGGCGGCCTGATCACCGAAAGTTTCAGCGTCGAGGCGCCATCGGGGGCGGTACCGATAACTATCGAGTATCAGGCCGCGGCTCCACTCCCCCCGCGCGTCGAGTTCAACCTGCGAGAAGGCAGCCAACTGATCGCACCCTGGCGATTGTATCCGACAGCACCCGAGCCGGGGCAAGTGTCACAACAATGGTGGGCGTGGCACGGACTGTGGGCCGGTTTGTGGCTCGTGGCAGCGGGGTTCCTCGTTGGGGTTGGGGTGGCAACGCATTCGCTGGCAGCGACGCGAAGAGATTGGGTCGCTATCGCCGGGATCGCCGCGGTCGCCACTGCCCTCCGGCTGGCTGTGGCATACGAACGTTATCAAACCGTCCCAGACTTCTATGCAATGGAGTCGATCTGGGATAACTTTGTACTATTGGCACGTTCGCTCTTGACCGGGAACTATCAACTGGCGGGCAGTTACTACCAGCAGGGCGCAATCGTTTATATGGCGCTGGCGCAAATCGCAGTTGGGCCCGGGCTGTGGCCACTCTACGTTTTCAACGCCGCGCTGGGCGGATTGTCGTGCGTGCTGGTTCTGCTTGCAGGTTGGGCGTTCTTCGGGCGCGGCGCCGGGCTGCTGGCCGGAACGCTGATGGCGCTCTACGCGCCGCTGATTCACTATCAGACCACGCTGCAGATCGTCGTTCCGGCCACGCTTGCCGGTTCGCTCGCGGTGGCTTGTGCAGCATGGTTGGTGCGGCGGCCTGGCTGGGGCGCGGCTGTCGCCTGCGGCATTGCTGCCGCGTTGGGCGCACTCTCACGGAGCACACTCATCGCCACGAGTCTCGGCGGCCCGCTGGCGGCATTGTTCGCCGTTGGCAACTTGTCATTTGCGCGGCGGCTGTCGCTCGGCGCAGTCGCCCTATTGAGTTTTGGGCTGGCGGTTTTGCCCATGACGCTGGCAAATGCAAGCGTGGGCGTATATTCCGTATCCTCGGGCGGCTTCACCACCGCCTTCTTCCGGGGCAACCATCGCGATACCGCCGGCGTCAACGAATATTTCACCGACCGCGAAGTCCTGGCTCGTCTGCGCTCCGGCGACGAAATCAACTTCAACGCCGAAACCCTGCGCGACATTCGCGCCGACCCTGCGCACTGGGTCAAATTCCTGATTCACAAAGCCGGCATGTTCTGGAGCGGCCACGAATACTCCGACCGCATGATTGACTTCTACACCACCGGCCTGGCACCCTCATTAGTATTGCGCGGACTTTGGGTAGGCGGAGGCTACAGCCTGACCACTGTGGTGGCGCTGGCACTTATCGGGGCCGCACTGCTCTGGCGCGACCGGGCGGCTCGCCCTGCCATCGTCGTATTGGGCAGCATCACGCTGGCATTCATGGCCCTCACGATATTGTTTCCAGTGACGGGCCGGGTGCGGACGCCCATCCATCCGGCGTTCTTTCCGCTGGCAGCAGCAGGCATCATCGCTTTAGCCAATGGCGCAAAACAGTGGCGCTCTTCGTGGCCGAGGTTGGCAACAGCGAGTGCAGCGGCAGTGGCCGCTGTAGCACTGGCTCACTACTGCGAAACACGACTCCCCGGCCCGACAACCGTGGCCCCGGACCGGCTCCCCGCCACGTTGATCAGAACCGATGTGGATTTTGATTCCAAAGTGCGCCTGATCGGTTTCGACGCCTTCGACAGCAACTTCCGCTCAGGCGGGTATCTCGACATTACCTTCTATTGGCAAGCCCTGCGGCCGCTGGACGCCGACTACACCGCCTACGTCCATTTGCTCGACCCAACTTTGACACGCGTGGGCGGCGCCGACCGCGTGCTGGGCGCAGCGAACTTTCCCGTTTATCCCTCTTCTCAATGGAAGCCGGGTGAGATCGTGCGCCAGAGTTACTTTATTCCCCTGCCCAAATTCGAAGGAGCCGTGCCCCTGCGGATCATCGTCGGCCTGCGCCGAAACGACGACCGGCTGCCCGTTACCAATGGCTCAGTCGAAATACTGGATGGCACGGCGGCCATCATCACCGGCGTATCCGTCTTGCCTGAGCAAACAACCCAGACACTTGAGCCTGCCCGCCATCTCAACCTATCAATTGGCTCCGAGTTATCCCTCATCGGCGCAAACCTGAGCGAGATCCATGAGCAGCCGCAAAACGCCGCCAGCATCAACGTCTCCCTCGATTGGCACGCTCACGCCCACCCGACCTACCGCTACCACCTGTTCCTACACTTGCTCGACTCCAGCGGAACCCTCGTTGCCCAATTCGACGGCCCACCTGATCCGGAATTTCCAACCGACACCTGGGCTCCCAACAGTGATTGGCACGGTCAATACCAGATCGCCCTGCCCCAACCCCTGGCGCCGGGCGATTATCAACTGGTCGCCGGCCTGTACCGTCTGGGCACCCTGGAGCGATTGCCCATCGCCGGGCCTGATTCACTCATGCTTCCTGATAACCGTTTCCTGTTGTCGATGATCCGGGTAAAACCCTGAGCAAGCAAAACGCAAAACAACCTTGGGCAAAAGGCTCCTCCCTACCTTCCTTCTCCTCTTCGCCTTCGCCCTGCGCGCGTGGCAGCTCACCGCCGTTCCGCCCGGCCTGACGCACGACGAAGCAGGCCACGGCCACGACGCGGCGCACATCCTCAAAGGCGTCACGCTCATCTATTTCACTGTTGGCTACGGGCGCGAGCCGCTGTTTGATTACTTCAACGCGGGGCTGATCGCGGGCATGGGCGCGAACCCATTCACTCTGCGGTTCGCCGCCGTCGTGTGGGGAATGATCGCCCTCGCCGCAACCTATCGCGTCGCCCGAACCGCTTATGACCGGAACACCGCCCTCCTCGCCCTCGGCCTGATGGCCGTCGCGTTCTGGCCGCTGGCCACTAGCCGACAGATTCTGCGCTCGGCAATGCTGCCTGCCGAGATGGCGATTGCGGTGATTCTTTTCCTGAAACTGACTCGCTCGAAAAAAGCAATTGGCCCTCCTCGCTCTGCTCCGAGGGTCTTCGATAATGGGTTAGTAGTGATTGGGTTGGGGCTGACTATCGCCGCAAGTTTGTATACCTACATCCCGGCGCGTGCGCTCTGGTTGATGTTTCCCCTCGCGCTTCTTGCACATTACGCGCTGCGGTTTACGAACCGCCAATTACAGATCACTGATTACCGATTACTGATCACTCGTCTCTCAATCTCCCTCATCCTCGCCTTCCTCCTCGCCTCTCCTCTCTTTCTCTACCTCTACCAGCACCCCGAGGTCGAACAGCGAATCGGGATGCTTTCGGAACCGCTCATCGCGCTGCGCAACGGCGATCCGTTGCCCATCGTCGCCAACGCCCGCGAGACTCTCCTCGCCTTCTTCCTCCCCGGCCACGGCGATCACTTCCTCGCCTACAACACCCCCGGCAAACCGATCTTTGATCCAATCACTGCCTCGCTTGCCTTCATTGGCCTCATTCTGTTGATCAAGTGGTCAGTCATCAGTCATCAGTGGAAAGACCCGGCGCCGCGCCCACTGATGACTGTTCACTGTTCACTGTTTCTCTTCTGGCTGGCCGTCGGCCTCGCCCCCTCCTTCATCACCGGCCCCGAAGCCCTCACCACCCGCATCATCGGCGCACAGCCCGTGCTCTACATCCTGCCCGCGCTTGGCCTCTCTCACGTAATCTCTCTCACCCGGCGTTTTGGATCTTGGAATTTGGGAATTGGGGCTTTATTCTTTGTTTCATTGTTCATCTCCACCGCCCGCGACTACTTCTTCATCTGGGGCCAATCGCCCGACGTTCGCGCCGCGTATCAGTCCACCCTGATTGCAATGCTGAAAACGATTGACGGGCCGGCGGTGATCTCGACGGTCTATCCGTCTGCGCCGCACGATCCCTACATTAGCGAACTGTTCACGAAAGAAGAAACGCGCTGGGTGGATGGACGGCTGGCGATGATCGTTCCTGTTGATGCACAGTTCCAACTCCTCGCTCCTTCTTCGGCGCCCCTTGATCCACTCTTTGCCCCATTCGTCCAGCCGGTCGAAACCATCGATCTCCGATCCACCGATCTCGCCCCCTCATTTACGAAGTACCGGTTCCTGGGCGACCACATAGGGTCGCCCCTACAAAGGACAGACTTCAATGACGCGATCGAACTTATTGCTCAACAATGGTCTGCTGACTTGTATCGTCCCGGTGATCTGGCCGAATTCATGTCCATCTGGCGCGTGCTCGACCTCACCCGCCTCGGCCCCGTCCACCCACCCGCCTTCAAAGCCGATCTCAACCTCTTCACCCACATCCTCAATCCCGATGGCACGATCTTCCTGCAACAAGATCGTCTCGACGCGCCTTCGTGGGATTGGCAGAGGGGCGACATCATCATCCAGATTCACCAGTTCGCCATCCCTGCTGACGCTGCCCCCGGCGAGTACGCCGTCGAGGTCGGCCTCTACGACCGCATCACCGGCGACCGACTGACCGTGATAGACTCCGGCGCAACGTCCGTCGTCGTCGCTCCTCTCATCATACGGTAAATGCCCGCCCGCGCTCTACGCTCCACGCTCTGCGCTTCACTCATTCTCCTCCTCGCCTTCGCCCTGCGCGTCGTGGGCCTCGACACCGTCCCTCCTGGCTGGCGCGACGACGAAGTGATCGAAACCACCGTCCACGCGCAACTCGTGCTCGACGGCCACTATCCGCTGTACTTCATTCAGGCCGAAGGCCACGAGCCGATCTATCACTACCTCTCCGCCGGGTGGATCGCCCTCGTGGGCAGCAGCCTGTTCAGTGTGCGACTCGTTTCCGCCTTCTTCGGCCTGCTCACCGTCGCCGCAACCTA
>Ga0209342_10001882_pt1 | contig 23064 bp, 16 predicted proteins | sample RifCSP16_2_FD_184023 | JGI IMG/M metagenome (GOLD analysis project Ga0209342, IMG submission 184023) | Soil microbial communities from Rifle, Colorado - Rifle CSP2_sed 16_2 (SPAdes) (version 2) | ecosystem: Environmental > Terrestrial > Deep subsurface > Rock core/Sediment | place: Rifle... | reverse complement strand
ACCTCGTGGCCCGCTACGACGGCGAGCGATTCGCCTTGATCCTGCCTGGCGCCTCGCTGGCCGACACGGTCTGCGCCGCCGAACGCCTGTGCGCGGCGGTCGCCGTGGCCCGGTTCGACAACGGCGACGAAGAGGAAGCCGTGTTGACGCTCGGCGGGGGCGTGGCCCAGGCGAGTTCGGAAGACAGCGTCGCGACGCTCGTGGCCCGCGCCGACGCCGCGTTGGCCGCCTCGAAGCAAGCCGGCCTGGGCCGCGTGCATTTCCACGACGGCGAGGAAATACGATCGTCGAATTCCGCGAAGTCAATCAGCTCCGGCGCGACGCGACGCGGCGAGACTCCATCCGCCGCGAGGGCCGACGGCGTCGAGCCGACAACCGCCGGTGAAGGACGGACCGCGCCCGCGTCGCCCGAGCCGGCCCGTCCCCAAAGCGACGTCGGCGAGCCGCCCTACCTTTGCGCTCGCGCCGAGTTTCGCAAGACCGTCGGCCGCCGCTTGGCCGAATGGCATCGCGGCGGGGCCCGGGTGTCGGTGGCGCTGGTTCGCATCGATGACTATCAGGATGCGTTGGACGAATACGGCGCGGACGTCGAGCCCGGCATGCGCAGCGCCGTGTGGAACCTCGTGTGGCGCGCCACGCGAGACATGGACCTGATCGGCCTGTACGATCAAGAAACATTCGCGATGCTGTTGCCCAGCGCCGACCGGTTCGCCGCGTCGACCGTCGCCGGGCGGCTCCGCGAGGCGGTCGCCGAACGATCGTTGGCCACCCCCAAGGGCCTGCTCCAGTTCACCGTGAGCGTCGGCGTGGCCGAAGCCGGTCCGCAAGACCAAACCAACGACCTTCTCCAATGCGCCGACCAGGCGCTGCAACAAGCCGTCGCCGCGGGCGGCAACCGCGTCTTCGTTCACGGCGTCGCGACCCAACCCGACGCAAGCGAAGCCGCCTCGACCGCGCAAACGCGAGAGCAATAGCAGTAATAGTAGAGTGGGGCGACGATCGTATCTTGGCTTGACCATTGCCGGGACGATCGTTGCCCCACCAGTGCGCCGCGCGTCTGGTGGGGCAACGATCGGCCTGTTTGGCGTCGGGACAAAAGGGGGACCGCTTCGAGGCCGCTCGTCGCCCCACCCTACCTTTTCACTTCGTCAAACGGCTCGATGTGAACCAAAACATCGAGCACGTCGGGCCCTTCGGCCAGGAGTCGCCGTTTGACCGCGCCGGCGATGTCGTGGCCCTCGCGCACCGAAAGGTCGGGATCGACGAGTACGTGCAGATCGACTTGCAGGCCCGGTCCCAGATAGCGCGTGCGCAAGCCATGGACCGAGTGAACGCCGGGCGTGGTCTCGGCGATTTTCAGAATGGCCTGGCGTCCCTCGGCCGCGGCGCCGACGTCGGACAGTTCGCGCAGGGCCGGCCAGGCGATTTTCCACGCGGCGTGGAGAATCAGCACGCAGACGATCACGGCCGCGACGTGGTCGAGCATGCCCCAGCTCGGCTCGATCCACGTGCCGAGCACCGCGACGGCCACCGGCACGCTGCTCAGCGCGTCGCTGCGATGTTCCCAGGCGTTGGCCACCACGGCCGGCGACTTGATCCGGCGGCCGACGCGGATCGTCCATCGGTAGAGAATTTCCTTCGACAAAATGGACAGGCACGCCACCGCCAGAGTGAGCCAGCCCAGTTGGATCGTGTCTTTCTCGTTGATGCCGGCGACGGAGTGATAGCCGATGCCCACGCCGACCGCCCCTAGCGCCAGCCCGATCCAGGCCGTGACCATCGTTTCGATTCGGGCGTGTCCATGGGGATGGTGTTCGTCGGCCGGCGCGGCCCAATACGCCGCGCCGACCAGCAGGACGACGTCGGTCAACATGTCGGAAAGGCTGTGGACGGAGTCGGCCACCAGGGCTTGGCTGCCGCCGACGAGTCCCGCGGCAAACTTCGTTGCCGACAGGCCCAGATTGACCACCAGCCCCCAAACCGTCACCCGATTGGTTTCGGCGCGCTGGATCTCCGGCGACAAGTCGGAACTCGTCGGTTCATGCGAGCGAGCGGAATTTTTAGGGTGCGCCATCGCGTATCCGTTCGCCGGTCCGTGCGATTATTTCCGGACGCCTTCGTTCATATCGTCCACCCGTCGGGCAGCACCGCGCCTTTGGTCACCACCACGATCCCGTCGCGGACCATGATCATGTCGGTTTCTTGCGTGGCCTCGTCGCCCTCGCGCCGAACGATCCGGACGTTGCGTCCGATGCGGCAGTTTTTGTCGATGATGGCCTTTTCGATTCGCGTGCCCGGCCCGATGCCCAGCGGCGGCCGGCCGTTGGACGAATCGTGTTCCGATTCGCCGGGGGCCTGATAGTAGTCGTTGCCCATCACGACGGAATCGCGGATGACCACGTCGCGGCCGATCAGGCATCGCAGGCCGATCACGCTGTTTTCGATCACCGCGCCCTCCTCGATCGCGCAGCCGTCGGCCACCAGGCTCCCCCGGATCGTCGCCCCGTCAATGCGCGACGGAGGTAAAAATCGTGCCCGGGAAAACAGCGGCGCCCCGGCCGACACCATCTCGAACGGCGGCACCTTCGCCGTCAGGGCCAGATTGGCCTGGTAAAACGACCGGATCGTCCCGATGTCTTCCCAGTAACCGTCGAACAGATGGACCTGCACGTGCCGCGTGCGCACGGAGGCCGGAAAGATTTCGCGGCCGAAATCCCGGTAGTCCGTCTTCTCCAGCACGCTCACCAGCGTGTCGCGGTTGAACAGGTAAATGCCCATGCTGGCCAGGCAGTCGCGTCCGCGAGCGTCGATGCCGCGAGCCTCGAGCCAGCCCGGTTCGGTCCTCACGAGGTCGAGTTCCGCCTCGGTCCGCGGTTTTTCGAGGAAGCCGACGACCCGGCCCGCGTCGTCGATCCGCATGATGCCCAACCCTCCGGCGTCGCAACTGGCCACCGGCACGGCCGAAATGGTGACGTCCGCGCCGCTTTCGCGATGGGTCGCGATCATGTCCCGGAAGTTCATCCGGTAGAGTTGGTCGCCCGAGAGGATCAGCACGTAGTCGATGCCCGGCTGCTGGAAATAGCGGAGATTCTGCCGCACCGCGTCGGCCGTGCCCTGATACCAATCGGAACTGGCCAGGGTCTGCTGCGCGGCGAGAATTTCAACGAACCCGCCGTCGAACGGGTCGAACGTATAGGTGCTTCGAATGTGTCGGTGGAGACTGACCGAGTTGAACTGCGTCAAAACATAAATCCGATTGATGCCGCTATTGATGCAGTTCGACAAGGGGATGTCGATCAAGCGGTACTTGCCCGCCACCGGCACGGCCGGTTTGGATCGCAACTGGGTAAGCGGAAACAACCGCGTGCCGCGACCCCCGCCCAAGACCAACGAAACGACGTTCCTCACCGTGGACCTCAATGCGTGGAATGTTTGGATGACGCCCGAAACTTATACTCCTCAAGACGAAACGAACGGGTCCATTCTAGCAAAATCCCGGCCCATTCATGTAGGGTGGGGCGGCGATCGGCCCGGTAAAACGCCCTGGTCTTGGTTTGGCCGTTGCCCGGGCCGGTCGCCGCCCCACCAGTGCGCCGCGTGTGGTGGGGCAACGATCGGCCTGTCCAGCGTCGTGACAAAATAGCCGCGTTTCCAGGCCAGTCGCCGCCCCGCGCCATTAATCGCCGGCCCAAACACGACCGCCAATACCCCCCCGGAAGGGTTCAGGCTGGGTGGGGCTTGCCGAATGCTCCGATTTTGCCGAGCGATTGCATTCTTCTTGCAAATCACTTTCTTCCCGGAGTAGGTCTTCCATGAAGTCTCCTGAAAATGCGGACGATACTGCCGGAAATGGGTGATTGGTGGGCTGTCCACCAAAGCCAGGAGTCTAGTGGAGCGGACAGAATACCAAATACTAACCCGAAGCGAGGTCAGCCCAGCGATTTGCCCTCGCTTGCGCTTCGGGTTAGTCTGGACGGATTGACTAACCACGGAGGGTTACGCAACCATGCGACGACTACTATTCCTCGCGTTCGCCCTGGTTTGGGCCGGCGCGTCCGGGCTCACGGCCGGTGAAATTACGCCTTCGACCCAACAACAGACCTATTCCTATCTCGACGCGGCGAACCAGACGCCGGCCGGCGCGTTTCAACCGCTCGCGCCAGAGGCGCGTCCGGTCCGTCTGCCCGACGTTCACACCGTGCCCGCCAGTTGGACGGACGATCCCGAGGAAAAAACCGACTACTACACCACCGAACAACTCCAGCAGATGACCGAGGCGGCGGCCAAGAAGCACGCCTGGCGCAAGGGCGACTTCACCATCACGCCCTACGGATTCCTCTGGGGCAACATGGTTTATGAAACCGAGCAGAGCTTCGTGGGCAGCTACGCCCTCTACATCCGTTCGGCCGAGACGGCCGGCAACGACAACTTCGTGCTCGACGGCCGCAATACGCGACTGGGCATCGACGTCGGCGGGCCGCGCCTCTGGTTGTTCGATTGCGCGCAAAGCGGCGGCAAAGTCGAGCTCGACTTCCAGGGCAACTTCGTCACCGAAAACAAGGCCGGCGTCCTGCTGCGCCACGCTTATTGGGAAGTCAAGAACGAGGACTATCGCCTGTTGATGGGCCAGACCTGGGACGTCATCTCGCCGCTCTACCCGGGCACGATCATGTATTCCGTCTACTGGGCGGCGGGCAACATCGGTTATCGCCGGGCCCAACTCCGCGGGGAACGCTACCTGCACTTCTCGCCCGTCTCGATGATTACCCTGCAAGGCTCGATGAACGTCGATATTGTGAGCGACTTCACCAGCACGACCGACGACATCGAAGGCGACCACGGCGGATGGCCGGTGCTCGAAGGCCGCGCGGCATGGACCCTGGGCAACCGCGGGCCGGGCTGTCTGCCGATGACCGTCGGCACGTCGGCCCATATCGGCAATCAGGATTTCGACTTCGGGCCCACCTCGCCGTTGCCCGGCGAGTACGTGCGGCCCACCTGGTCGGTGAACGCCGACTTCCAGGTGCCGCTGACCCATCGGCTGGGCGTGCAAGGCGAATTCTTCACCGGCGAAAACCTCGGCGCCTTCCTGGGCGGCATTGCCCAGGGCGTCGATATCAACACGGCAGTGCCGATCCGCTCGACCGGCGGCTGGATCGAACTGTGGTTCGACTGGACCCCCTGCTGGCACACCCACAGCGGCTTCACGATCGACGACCCGTTCGACGCCGACGTCACCACGGCCAGCGGGCGCATCTACAACAGCGCCTACTACGCCAATCTGGTCTACGACGTGACCAAACAATTCCAAATGGGCGTCGAAGTCAGTTCGTGGAAAACGCTCTACCACGACCAAGCGCCGGGCGATTCGGTTCGCATCGAATTCATGGGCAAGTACGGGTTCTAGTTGTATTCTTCTCGCTCCGCGAGAAGTCGCAATCAACATGGAATCGTTAGCCGTCGAGCCTGCTCGACGTCATAAGAACAAAAAACCGCAAATGAACGCGGATAGACGCAGATTTGCAGCTATCCGCGTTTATCTGCGTTCATCCGCGGTTTCAGTCTCCTCCGCGTCCTCTGTGTCCTCCGCGGTGAGAAGATCTCGTTTTCGCACGCATCTTCTTGTCTGAGAATGGGTTGCGATAAAGCCCCATTCTGTTTCTAGCGGCCTGGCTCGCGAAAAACGCGATTATCTTTGACTCGCATCGCTTCTCCCGTTGACAACGTCCAATTGAACGTTATAATCACGTTCAATTGAACTTCCCGAGCAAGGCGGCGTGCCCCTATCACGCCGCCAAAGACGGAGATCCGCCCGATGGCCAAACGCTCGCCGCTGCCTAAGTCGGAACTCGAAATCGCCCGGATCGTCTGGGATCTGAAAGAGGCCACGGTCCGTCAGGTACTCGAAGCACTGCCCGCGGACCGCGATCTCGACTTCTGGACCGTGCAAACGTATCTGCGCCGGCTGGCGGGCAAGGGCTACTTGAAAACCCGGCGTGAGGGACGCAACAACGTCTACAGTCCCCGCGTCGCGCCGGATCGGGTGGTGGGCGAGGTGGTCGGCGACCTGTTGAACCGGGTGTTCGACGGCCAATCGCTCCCGCTGTTTCAATATCTGATCCACGACCGTGGGCTCACGGACGAGGAGATCGACGACCTACAGAAGACCTTGGATGAATTGAAGAAGGGCAAATCATGAGTCTTCACTTCGACGTGCTCCAGCGGCTGGCAATTGTCCAACTTTGGCAACTGACGGCCATCATCGTCATCGCGGCTATTCTGACCTATGGTTTCTGCCGCCGCCGGCCGCATCTGGCCTACGTGCTTTGGCTGATCGTGCTCGTAAAGGCCGTCACGCCGCCCGTCTGGAGCAGTCCCACGGGCCTATTCAGTTGGGCCGACGCCGCCGTGGTCGGCGCGGCGCGGACTTCGTCGCCGACGGTCGCTTCCACAACGCCGCCCCGGGTCGTGGAGAGCGTCTCGCCGGCGGTGATCGACGTGCCCGAACCAGACTCGCCGAGTGCCAAGGACGTCTCGTCCGCGCCCGTCGGCAACGACCCAGGCGGAAACGCGGCGGCGAGAGACGCGATTGAACCGACGCCCGAGCCGACCCCATCGGCATCGACAACAACGCCGGGCGTTCTGGGACTGGGCGAAATCCTGGGCGCGATTTGGCTCTGCGGCGCGGCGGCGCTCGCCGGGCTGTTGATTGGCCGATGGAGCTATTATTTCGTCCTGCTCCATCATCATCGGGTCGACACGGACGAGCGGGTCCACCGGCTGGTTGACGACTTGTCGCGGCGGCTGGGCATCCGTCGCCGGGTTGACGTGCTGGTCACGACGCGGCCCTTCGGCCCGGCGGTCGGCGGCGTGTGGCGGCCGACGCTGATCCTCCCCCAAGCACTGGTCGGAGAAAAAGGGGACATTCTACTTTTTCGGGAAGGGGAAGAACACTGTCACGCGGGAGAAGGAAAAAGTAGAATGTCCCCTTTTTCTCCGCATCTCGAACGAATCGTCGCCCACGAGTTAATCCACGTTCGCCGGGGCGATCCGGCGGTCGGCGTGTTGCAGTTGCTCGCGCAGATCGTTTGGTGGTTTCATCCGCTGGTGTGGTGGACCAACCGGCGGGTGTGCGTCGAGCGGGAGCAGTGTTGCGATGAGCAGGTGGTGGCCAGCCTGGGGTGCGATCCAGGCACGTACGCGCAGAGTCTGTTGGATACGCTGAAGCTCCGTCGGCAGTTACGGCCCGCCCTGCTGCCCGGAGTCGATGCGCCCGAGGTCACCAAACAAAGACTGGAGAACATCATGGACCGTCGCAAGGTTTTTCGTCGTCGTATGCCCGGGACGTGCTGGGTCATGCTCGTCGTGGGCGTGTTGTTCGTGGTTCCCGGGGCCGGTTACACATGGTCTGAAAATGCCGCCGCCACGGCGGCCTCCGAAGGCGGCAACGCGGCGGAACTCGCCCAGCAGGGATGGCAGTTCTGGGCCAAGGGACAACTCGGCGCGGCCGAAGCCAAGTTCAAGCAGGCCGTCAAGCTGGCGCCGGACGACCCCAATATCTGGAACGGGCTCGGCTGGGCCAGTTTCAACTCGGGCAAGCAGATTCAGGCCGAAGACGCCTTCCGACGGGCCGTCAAGCTGCGGCCCGATCATCCGGCCGCGCTCAACGGGCTGGGTCAGCTCTATCTAATGCAACGGAAATTCGACCTGGCCGAAAAGTTCCTCTTGAAAGCCGCCCCCCAAGCGCCGGCCGCCTGGTTCGGACTGGCCCGGCTCTATCTACTGCAAGGCAAGTTCGAGCAGGCTGAGAAATGGGCCCAGAAGATTATCGACTCGGGCAACGTAGAAGAAACTGAACTGGGCAACGTGCGGCGCATGTTCGACGCGGCCAAGAAGAAACAACTCGATGACGATCTGCGCAGGTTGATCGAACCACCCACGGCGAAACACCCGGCCAAAGAGGACGTGGCCCTCCCAGCGTCCGCCGAGCCGACGCAGGAGATCGCGCTGGTCGACGGCGCAGCCGATCTGCAAAAGATGATCGACGACGCGAAGCCGGGCGACGTGGTCGTCGTGCCCGAGGGAACTTACGATAAGCCCATCACAATCGGCAAGTCGATCACGCTCAAAGGCGAGAACGTCGAAAGATGCATTCTCGACGTCACGGCCGACGAGCCGGCCGTGATGATCACTTCAAAAAAGCCCGCCACGATCGAATCGCTCACGATCCGCTGGCAACGGGCCACGAGCGACCGGCCCGCAAGTCCGAGTTGTACCCTGGCCGCCAAGGACGCCAAGGCCACCGTGCGCGACTGCCGCGTGATCGCCTCGGGCAACGCCGCGCGATGCCCGGCGGCCGTCTCGTGCGACGGCTTTTCGGACGTGTACCTCGTGGACTGCCGGTTCGAAGGCTTCGAATTCTGCATCAACTACGCCGGCGGCGCCGAGGGGAAAATCACCGATTGCGTCGTCCTTCGCCCGGGCCATTGCGGCATCACGGTCTACGACGGCTCGAAGATCGAAATCTCGAAAACCATTGTCGCCGGCTCCCGATTCCACGGGATCCGCTCGACCGGCGGGAGGATTCTGGCGCATGACAACCTCATCGTCGAAAACAAAAACCGCGGCATCTACCTCGGCAACCGGCCGGCCAGCGGCGTGATTCGCGGCAACGTCATCCTGGGCAACGCCACGGGCATCAGCGTCTTCCCGGGCACCGACGTGATGATCGCCAACAACGTGCTGGCCCAATCCGATTATGCCGGGATCGACTCGCGCGACGCCTGCCCGATCACCGTGAAAGGCAACGTGTTTCTCGACAACTCGAAGGGCTTCATTCTCTTTCCCGAGGCAGGAAGGAACCGAGTAAAACTCCAGAAGAACACGTTCTGGGGCAACAAGGCAAACACGGAGAAGATCGAACCGGGCCGCGGCTCGTTAGTCAAGGATCCAAAATTCAAGGATCCCGACCACGGCGATTTCACGCCCCAGGCCGACGCGGTCGTCAACGCCAAGCAGGGACTCGCCGACCCGGAGGCGCTGGCCTCGCTGTGGAAGAAGTGGAAGGCGATTTCGACCGACGAATAGCCGCGAAAAACACAAGAAGGCACGAAAATTGCGCAGGTGTGTGTTTGTACGCACCATTCCGTGCTTCGATGTTTCCCTCGGACGCTTCTTCGACGCGTCCGAGGGCCGGGGCCGTCGCTCCGCTTTCACCACCGGCGGACGACGGCCTTCTTTTGTTGGATTGTATTGAGCCGTGACACACGGCCGCGGGGCTACCGATGCGGTCAGCAGCCGGTGAGCAGGAGAATCCACGTCGACAAGAGCAATAAAATCGCGGCCGCGCGAAGGGAAATCGATCTGAGCATCTTCGAGTCATTCTCCTCGGGGAACCGAGAAAAAGGGGACATTCTACTTTTTCATTTTCCGCGCGACGACATTACTTCCCACCGTTGAAAAAGTAGAATGTCCCCTTTTCTTTTCTATTAACTGCCCGCTGCCTGCTGCCTACCGCTCCGCCTCGCCCGTCATCGGCACAAACGCCACGGCGGCGACCTTCTTGTGCCCGACCGACCCATCGGCCCGCTTCTCGACCAACAGCAAGTCCTGAAAATAATTGCCCACCGGCATCACCAACCGGCCGCCGGGCGCCAGTTGCTCGACCAACGGCTCGGGCACGTGGTCGGCCGCGGCGGCGACGATGATCACGTCGAACGGCGAGTGTTCCTTCCAGCCGCGATAGCCGTCGCCGTGGCGGACGGTCACGTTCCGGTAGCCCAACTCGGCCAGCCGTTTTTTCGCCTCGGTGGCCAGCGGCTCGACGATCTCGATGCTGTAAACCTCCTTGCACAACTCCGATAGCACGGCCGCCTGGTAGCCGCTGCCCGTGCCGACGTCCAATGCCCGGCTGGTCGGCTTCGGCTCGGTCAATTGAGTCATCAGCGCGACGATGTAGGGCTGGGAAATCGTCTGACCGTGGCCGATCGGCAACGGCCTGTCGCCATAGGCTTCGTCGGCGTAGCGCTCGGGCACAAACCGTTGCCGCGGCACCCGGCCCATCGCCTCCAACACCCGGGGATCACGGATGTCGCGGGCGGCCAGGTCGTCGCGAATCATCTTGGCCCGAGCCTCTTGAAAATGAGTCGTTTCACCCGATGAGCCCGCGAACGTCGGCATCTCGCGCGGCAACGCGGACTCCTGGGACGCGGACTCCTGGGAAAATTGCGTTTCGGGTTCTCGGCTGAAGAAAGTCATGACAAACATCATCACAACCAGGACCACCACCAACGGCCCCAGCAGCCGATTGCAGCGACACGTGGCGTGGCAATCGCTCATGATAGGGCCCTCGTGAAACAATAGCCGGATTCACCCCCGTGAATTGTACCACGCGCGGCGGGAGGAGCCATCCCGCTTGGCCCACCTTATCGGGTTAGGCCGCGTCGATCTTCCCATGTGGACTCTGTCTACTCCCGCTTCGGCCGATACAGATCGGTCGCCGTGCCGAAGTAGACCTCGGCCGCCGCGCCGAGCGTTTCGGTCAGCGTGGGATGCGGATGGATCGAGTCGGTCAGGTCACCCACGGCCGCGCCCATCTCGATGGCCAGCACGGCCTCGCCAATCAGATCGCCCGCCCCCGGCCCGACGATCCCGCAGCCCAGCACGCGCTCGGTCGCCGGGTCGATGATCCATTTGGTGAGCCCTTCGGTCCGGCCCACCGCTTGCGCCCGGCCGCTGGCCACCCAGGGGAATTGGGCCACCGCCATCTGGCGGCCTTCCGCCGCGGCCTGGGTTTCGGTCAGCCCGGCCCAGGCGATCTCCGGATCGGTGAACACGACGGCCGGGATCGCGCGGGGCTTGAACGCCGCAGGCTTGCCGGCCAACGCCTCGACGGCCACCTTACCCTCGTGCGACGCTTTGTGCGCCAGCATCGGGTCGCCCGCCACGTCGCCGATCGCCAGAATCCGCGGGTCGGTCGTGCGGAGCTGCGCGTCGACCGTGATAATGCCCCGCTGGTTGACGCTCACCTGGGTGTTTTCCAGGCCCAGACCCGCGCTGTTCGGTCGTCGGCCGACGGAGATCAACACGCGGCTGAACATCCGGGTCTTCGGTTCGACGTCACCATCGAAGGTGACTTCGACGCCATCGCCGGTGTCCACGAGCGACGTGACTTTCGTGTTGAGCCAGATGGCCTCGAAATCCGTTTCGAGCTTCTTGGCCAGCGGCTTGACCAGATTGCGGTCGGCGCCGGGCAGCAGTCCGCCGGTCATTTCCACCACGGAAACGCGGCTTCCCAACGCGGCGTAGACGGTGCCCATCTCCAGCCCAATATACCCGCCGCCGACGACCAACAACGACTCGGGCACGTCGGGCAATTCCAAGGCGCCGGTCGAATCCATCACGCGGGGGCTTGCCAGGTTCAAGCCGGGGATAGTGGACGGCGCCGAGCCGGTCGCCACGATGCAATGATCGAACTCCAGCCGGTCGTCGTCCATCGCCGCCCCGTCAATCGGGTTGAGCCGAAGCGTGGTGGAATTCTCGAACGTCGCCCGGGCCTGGACCACGCGAACCTTGCGCCGCTTGGCCAGTTGCGACAGTCCACCGGTCAACGTGGCAATGACCTTCTCTTTGCGGGCACGGACCGCGTCGATGTCAATCGCCGGATCGGAAAACGCAACGCCCCACTGTTTCAAATACTTGGCCTCGGCCAGCACCTTGGCCACGTGCAGCAGGGCCTTCGACGGAATGCAGCCCCGCAACAGGCACACGCCGCCCAACCGCGGCTGCATCTCGACCAGCGTGACTTCCATCCCCAAATCGGCCGCCAAAAACGCCGCCGCATAGCCGCCCGGCCCGCCGCCGATGATTGATAATTGTGTTTTCATGGGATCTCAAGGTTAAGGTTTTTCGTGTTTTTCGTTTTGAAACAGCGTATGCACCTAGATGACACGGAATTAACCACGGGGCATGTCGCACCTATTGGAAATTATCAAGACAATTTCCCAACACAGAAAAGACGGCGATTATTACAAGGATCGTTAACAAAAACAAGAAGGCTGTTCGTTTACACCGAGAAAAGAGAACTCCGATAGAGCCGCCAGTCGCAGCCAGTGTCAGCATGAACAGCGTGAAATGAACAGTACGAGGTTCGATCTTCTTTGCGGGAGGTTCTTCGTTGAACATCCAACCGGTGAGACGCCAAAAAGCAGAAGGCTCATGCTCCGCCAGCAGACAAAGTGTGAACATGCCGCAAACAACGCCCAGAAGAATCGGAAGCCAAGTGCGTCGCGTTTGTGTGTTCTTTTGGGCTGTTGCCATTTTGGTTCCTGTTCCACCCAATACCAGGGTCGTGACCACTTGACTTTCACGGGCTTCTGGTGGGGGGCCGAATACCACGAACGCTCTGGCCTAGGCTGCGGATAACAAGCATCAAGGTTCGGTCAGTTTCAACTTTGGAACAAGCAGCGGCTATTGTGGACCGTCAGTCCTTGTAGAGAATGTCTCCAGACTACCTTCGAATCGCATCCATCTTGCTTTCGCGTCTCAGGAGTCCGCATGCTAGGCCTAATAGTGTATTCGATCACCAACCAGAATAGCTAGAACGGAAAGCATCGCATTTTACAAGTGCTTTTCGGATAAGGTGTTATGTCATTTCGAGAACTTGTTATCTTTCGAGGTTAGAAAACAAATCGGCATTGGAGGCCGTGTCGGGCTTAGCATAGCGTCGGGCCTTGGTGCCAGCCAGCGGGTTTGTCACGATCAACAGCCCATGAGCCACCCAGTCCCGAATTAGTTTCGAGACCTGCAAAACATTCTCCGTCCCTTTCAATTTCCGGACTTCGGCGTTCCCGATTGAGCCGTGTCGGTCAATATACAGGCTAACCTGCTCCCAGAGAGTCGGCCTGCTCTCGTTGAGCAGGGTGATCACGACAACATTCCGCTCGATGTGCGGCTGAGTATCATAGAGAGGCGGGTACAATCCCGTTTCCCGCATGGTACTAAACATCATGCGAACCCCTTCGCCCGCGTCGAGATTCGGCGGGTTGGCAAACTCCCGAAGGTGGCTCACAAGCAACGGGTTGCGATTGAACGTGCCAATACGCCCGATGTTTGCAGTGGTCACGAGCCCGGCGAACAGACCAGGACTTTCCACCTCAATCCGGTCGGAGAAGACACGGATGTGAACGTCGGTCATCAAATGGTAGTCGCGGTGGATGATGGCGTTGGTGATCGCCTCTTTAATGACGCGCAAGGGATAGCGATGGACGATCTCGAAGCCCAATGGGCCCATCTGGATGCCGCTGGTCAATTCGCGCACCACGGCGTCGGTCGCGTCCTGAATCTGGCGAATGATCGGGCCGCCGACGGTCTGCGGCGGCTTGAGTAGGTTGGTGTTCGGATCGGTTTGGACCTTATTGCCGCGGTAATGGAAGACGCGAACCGCCGCCTTGGCCGCCAGAAGGCCGCTTGGCTCTTCGGCAAACAGCAACACCGCCGCGCGAATGGGCAGGATTCGACCGTCGCCCGACCGCTTCGCTAGTCCGACGTGCAACATGGCCTCGTCGATGGGGCGAGTTAACCGACGCTGCTGGGCGTAGGCTCGCCAGTAGTCGGTATTGAGCAATTCGAAATCAACGTTCTCCAATCGGCTTTCGGCCGTGATCGTGCCTCGGGCAAAGCTCAGCTCGTTGATCTCGGGCGCGGTAAGTTGCTTGTTGCCCTTCTGGAGACGGACGAACGTGCCGTCGTCCACGATGGAATGGACGCGAATGCTCTTGTCGATCCGCAGGAAGACGACTGACCCAACCGTGCCGTCCCGCAGGGTACACCCGACTTCGATGGGCTTCCACGCCAGAAGTTCTGACTCGGTGATGCGCGATCGCAGCAGGCGGCGAAGTTCGTCCCAATTCGCTAGGTTCTCTTGAATGCCATACACCCGATCTCGGCCCTGTCCCTTGTCGGGATCCTCCAAGCCCAACGCGATCGTGCCGCCATCGCTGTTGGCGAACGCGACGACCGTTTCGAGCACCTTGGTGAGCTTGTCCCTGAACCGCTTGCAGTCGAACGTGTACGATTCCTCGAAATCGAGCGCCCGGTCAATCAGCGCGTCGTCGAAAGACGGAATCGATGTTGTGGACGCCGTCGCCCTCACGGTACTATGCCTTGCCTGTGTTCATCCGTGGTTCCAACCTCCGTGCCATCCGTGTCTCCGTGGTCGGTACTACCGTATCCAATTACAACAACAGCCGGCCCGGCGATTGGAGCAGCTCGATCACTTCATTCAAAAATCGTCCCGCCGTCGCTCCGTCGACCAGACGATGGTCGTAGGAGAGGCTCAGCGGCATCATCAGCCGCGGCAGCACCTGGCCGTCGCGCACTACCGGCAGCCACCGAGTGCGGCCCAGCAGGAGCAAGGCCGCCTCGGGATGGTTGATGATGGGTGTGCTATACGTCCCGCCGACCGCTCCCAGGTTGCTGATCGTGAACGTGCCGCCGCGTAGATCCTCGATGGAGAACGTTGCGCCGCGGGCCTGTTGGGCCAAGTGGGCGACCGCCTGGGCAATCTCGGGAATCGTCATCCGATCGACCCCGCGCAGCACGGGCACGACCAGCCCGCGAGGCGTGTCGACCGCCACGCCCAGATTGACGTACTGCTTGTAGACAATCTCGTCCTTCTCCTCGTCGAGGCTTGCGTTCAGCGCCGGATGACGCAGCAGGGCCGTGGCCACCGCCTTCAGCACCAGCGGCATCATCGTCAGCTTCACGCCCGGGGCGAGCCAGCCGTCGGGCACACTCTTACGAACGGCCTCCAGGTCGGTCACGTCGGCGTCATCGAAATTGGTCACGTGCGGAATCACGCCGGCCGAATGGCTCATCCGCTTGGCGATCGTGCGGCGAATCTGCGACATGCGATCGCGGCGCACCGGGCCCCAGGCGTCCTGATCTTCGCGGCCCGGCGGAACGACCGGCTCGCGCGAGACGACGGGGCCGACAGGCGATTTATCGAGAGATTTTCCAGCCGGCACGCTGCTGGACAAGCTGGCAATGGCGCCCTGCAAGCCGCCGGCGGCCCGTTCGACGTCCTCCGGCATGATCCGCCCGCGAGGACCGCTGCCCGCGACTTGCGTCAAATCAACGCCCCGCTCGCGAGCCAATCGCCGCGCGACCGGCCCGGCGGGAATCGCGTCGTCGTCGCGTGCCGCCGACGAAGGCGAAGGTGGCGACGATGGTGGCGTCGTGGCCGACGATGACGGCGTTTCGTCAAAACCGAGCCGCGACCGTGAGGGAGCGGTTGCATTGGAGGAGACGCCGGAACCGCTTCCCGGCGATTGCGGCTCGGTGCTCTTCTCGTCGCCCGACGGCTCCAGCGTGAGCAGCACCTGGCCGACCTTCACCTTTTGTCCTTCCGTGACGTGGACCTTGGTCACGGTGCCGCCGTCGCGACAGGGCACCTCGATCACGGCCTTGTCGGTCTCCAACTCAAAAACGCCCTGATTCGGCTGGACCTCGTCACCCTCGTGGACCAGCACCTTGACGATGTCGCCCGACGCGATGTTCTCGCCCAACTCGGGCAGCTTGAATTCAATACTCATGATCTTGCACCGCGAAGAAGGAGGTTTTTAACGCAAAGACGCGAAGACGCAGGGACGCAAGGAAGGAATTTGATAAAACTTCGTGTTTCCGCCTCATAATACCTCTCATATTCTTTGCGCCTTTGCGCCCTGGCGTCTTTGCGTTTCCTTTTTTTAACGCAAAGACGCGAAGGGGATTTTCTTCCTCTCCGTGCCTCCGTGGTCGCAAACTCGCGTCTAGAACGTGAACGCACATTGGGCGAGCCGCGTTTCGGTTTCGGCCATGAGCCGGTCTTCGGCCGCTTCGTTTTCGGCGACGTAGGTGACGGAGAACCGCAAAAATCGGCCCGCGTCGTCCCAGGGGACCGTCGAGATCGAGTGCTCGGCGATCAGGTATTGGCCGGCCGCTTCGGCCGAGTCGAACGTGACGCCGCCGGCCGCTGTCTTGGGGGCCGGCGTGTAGAGGAAGTACGACCCGCCCGGCATCCGGCAGCGGAATCCGCACCGCGTGAGCATGTCGACCAACTTGCGCAGCCGCCGTTCGTACTTATCGCGGGTCCGCCGTGGAATGTCGTCGTTGTCCAACGCGGCGACGGCCGCCTTCTGGATCGCGATGAACTGGCCCGAGTCGCTGTTGTCCTTCACGTCGGCCAGCGCCTGAACGATCAGCCGATTGCCGCAGACCCAGCCGAGCCGCCAGCCGATCATGTTCCAGCCTTTGCTCAGCGAGTGGACCTCGACGCCCACGTCGCGCGCCCCCGGCACTTGCAGGAAACTCAGCGGCGGTTGGCCGTAGCTCAACATCAGATGGGCCGCGTCCTGAACCACCACGATTTCGTTCCGCTTGGCAAATTCGATCACGCGCTCGAAAAACTCGCGCGTGGCGACCCGGCCCGTCGGGCTGTTCGGATAATTGATCACCAACAGCTTGGCCCGGCGACGAATGTCGGCGGGAATCGAATCCAGATCAGGATAAAAATCGTTCTCGGCCGACAGCGGCAGCCGGTGGACCTCGCCGCCGTAGTATTTCGTGTGGGTGCCGGCCACCGGATAGCCGGGCACGGTCATCAGCGTCACGTCGCCCGGGTTGATGAACGCGGCCGGCAGCATGGCCAGCGCCGTCTTCGTGCCGATGCAGTGGTTCACTTCGGCGTCCGGATCCAACTCGACGCCGAACCATCGTCCCATGAACCGCGCGGCGGCCTGCTTGAACTCGGCGATGCCGTTGTCGGAATATCCCCGGTTGGCCGGCTGATTGATCTCCTCGGCCATCGCGCGGCGGACCGAGACGTCGGCCATCTCGTCGTTCTCGCCGATCCCAAAGTCGATCAGCCGCCGTTCCGGATGCTCGGCCATCGCCCGCCGCTTGGCCCGCTTGATCTTCTCGAACTTATAAATATCGGTCCCCTTGCCATACCCCGCCCCGCCGATCCGCTCCGCAAACAGCTTCTGAAAATAAGGATCGCTCATGAGTTGCTCGTATCACCCATTAAAAACGAAAAGAAGGAACCACAGATAAACACAGATGCACACAGATAGACATTATCCAGATCCTGGAAGAGCCAGATACGTCATTTTTCTCACATCTGTGTTAATCTGTGTTCATCTGTGGTTCCAAAAAAACAGTCGTGATTGCTCACTCGTCGTCGAAATTCCCGTCCTTCCCCTTCTTGAAGCAGCACTTTTTGTACTTCTTGCCGCTCCCACAGGGGCATGGGTCGTTTCGTCCGACGTGGGCCTGGGCGGCCGATTTGGCGTCCGCCTCGGCTTTGGCCTTTGCCTTGGCCTTCGCGCGGCGTTCGTCGGCCTCGCGCGGCGTTTCTTCTTGGTCGGCGTCGTAGGACGGTCCCGACTTCGGATCGCTGAAGTCCCAGGTCGCCCAGATGCGATTCACGCGGCCCGGATCGAACGCCTCGGCGTTGAACTTCTCGCCGGCCCGTTCGAAAACGTCGTCGAAGTCTTCGTGATTCGGATCCTTCAGCACCTTGAGCATGGTGGCGTAGCCCGTCGGGCCGCCGCAGTCCTCGGGCGGACAGGCCTGCTCGCCCTCGATGCACCGCGGATAATGCACGTCGGCTTCTCGCGCGGCGACGCTTTCGACTTCGATCTGGTGCTTCCACTCGTCGCCCAGGTCGTAGACGTAGTCGAGCGTCGTATGCTTTCCGTCAACCAACTGGCCAAGCGTCATGTCGGCCGCGTTCCGGTTGTCCTCGTCGACGGCCTTCGGATGGGTGTATGCAAGGCCGTCGATTCGGAATTCGTAGAGATGGTAATTCGCCCATCCCATCGCGTCCTGAAGAACCCCATGCAGGGTCTCCAGCGAGCAATCCTCGATTTCGACGCGCCGCCAGACGCTCGGGCTGACATCGCCCAAGGTGATTTTGATCCGAAAGATCCGAGCCGCCGGGTCCGATTTCGGTGCCATGTCCGATTTCCTTCAATACCGGAAATGATTACTCAAACTTGAAACGAGTAAGTGGAACCACAGATGAACACAGATGGACACAGATGTATTTGTTGAAAGTAGTATCTTTTTGTCAGTTGTAGGTCAGGCTGTGCCTGACAAAAAACGGCATCGTTGTGTCTTTTTGTCAGGCACAGCCTGACCTACATTTATTTCATCTGTGTTTATCTGTGTTCATCTGTGGTTCCAAAAAATCACGCATGAAATGTCTCCACCGTCAGGCCCGTTTCGCTTCGTAGCCGCGCGCCGATGGCGTCGATCGCTTCGTCCGCCAGCGGCGCGACCCAAGGTTCGGCGGGTCGCCGGGCCACGGTGTGGAGGTGTACGCACTTAATCTGCCCACCGGTGTCGACGATCCGGCGAAGCTGCTCCGCGTAAGCGGCCAACTCCGCGTCCGACGGACCCTGGCCGCGCAGGCTTGCGAAAAGCGTCTGGATCACGATCGGCTGGCGGCGAGCCGTCTCGGTCAGGTTGTCCAAAATTTGCTCGAAAGGCACGCCCGAGCGGTTCATCTGCCGGTAGTAGGCTTCGGTGCCGGCGTCGAGCTTGGCCCAAATTTCGCCCTGGTTCGCCTGCAACACGTCGAGCGCCCGGCGAATCGGCTCGCGGTGCAACATGCTCGCGTTGGTGATCAGCACGAGCTTCACGTCCGTCAGCCCGTGGCGGCGCCGCGCCTCGGCACACGCCTCGACGGCCCGGGGAAAATCCTCGTGCAGGGTCGGCTCGCCGTCGCCGCTCAGCGCGATGTCGTTCAACCGCCGCAGCTCCACCGGCACGTTTTGGAACATGGGGCCCTCGAACAACCGGCCCGAAGTGACCGACGCGATCGCCTCGTCCAACTCGACGGCCAAACGCGCGGGATCGAGCCGCTGGGGGTCCGTCGGTTCGGTCCGATCCACCTGGCAATAGACGCAATCAAAATTGCAGTTCTTGTCCAGGCTCAGGTTCACGCCGATCGAAATGCCCCGCGACCGCCGGCTCAGCACCGGATAGACGTAGCGGTTGCATCGAAAACTTCGCGGATGGGCCTCGAACAGAGGGCTCGCGGAGGAACGGGGGGAAGAAGAGGTCATGGCTGCGGAACGTCGCTCGGCGGGAAAGTCACGCTCGTTTCAGCACGGTGAATTCGTCCATCGCGACGGTCGTCAATTCGCCGTCGGGCAGCTCTAATAGAATCGTATCGCTGAAGACCTTGTCGTCAACATTTCGCTCGAAATGCAATCCGTGCCGCGCCCGTTGCGTCCGAACCACGGTGCCCGCCGTCGTCACCGTCTCTTTGCGGCGGCCCACCGTCACCGTCTGCACCACCGTGATGCGATCGCCCGGGTTGAGCTCTTCAAATCGCGTAGCGGAAGCTCCCTCGGCCGCGGACATGAAATCGCTCCCTCTCACCAAACGGGCCCTTTCGACGGACAGTCTATCATTATTATCCCACCGCCGGGCGGACGCTGCCGCCCATGACTATTTTCCCCGCCGAACCGATTTCAGCAAGCCCGGTTTCACCCCGATGGGGTGGATTTCGGCCGCTTCCAGCCGCGGGCCCCTCCACAACGACCTAAAACCCTGTCAGCCAACAGGTTAACGCACAATATTCCTTCGCGTCAATCCCGTAGGGTGGGCACCGCCCACCAAAACAAGACGATAAATGATAATGGTGGGCAATGCCCACCCTACGGACTACGGCCTACGAACAACGGCCAACGCTCATACCTCCTTCGCGTCGATCCACGGCATCAGCCGCCGAAGCTGCCGCCCGACCTGTTCGATCTCGTGTTCCCGCTCCAGCCGGCGCAGGGCCTTGAACGACGGCGCCCCCGCTTTGTTCTCCAAAATCCACTCCCGGGCGAACTGGCCCGTGCGGATTTCCTTGAGGATTCGCTTCATCTCGGCCTTGGTCTCGTCGGTCACGATCCGCGGCCCCCGGGTATAGTCGCCATATTCGGCCGTGTTCGAGATGCTATAGCGCATGTAGTTCATGCCGCCCTGATAGAGCAGATCGACAATCAGTTTGACCTCGTGCATGCACTCGAAGTAGGCCATCTCGGGCTGGTAGCCGGCCTCGACCAGCGTCTCGAACCCGGCCTTGATCAGGGCCGTCAGGCCGCCGCAGAGCACCACCTGCTCGCCGAACAGGTCGGTTTCAGTTTCTTCGGCGAAGGTGGTTTCGATCACGCCGGCCCGGGTGCCGCCGATGCCCTTGGCGTAGGCCAGGCCGATCTTCCGCGCCCGATCGTCGGCGTGGGGGCCCAGGGCCAAGAGGCAGGGCACGCCGCCGCCTTTGACGAACTCGGCGCGGACCAGGTGGCCAGGCCCCTTCGGCGCGACGAGAATCGTCGCCACGCCCTCGGGAATCTGAAACTGGTTAAAATGGACGTTGAACCCGTGCGAGCAAACCAGCACGTTGCCCGGCCGGAGATTGTCGCGGATTTCGGCCCGAAACACTTCGGCCTGCAATTCGTCGGGCAGGAGGATCGTGATAATGTCGGCCTGTTCGGTGGCCCCGGCGGCCGAGACGGGCTCGAAACCGTCTTTCACGGCCTGTTCGTAATTGGCCGTGCCGGGCAGCTCGGCGACGATCACGCGGCAACCGCTGTCGCGCAAGTTTTGGGCATGCCCGTGGCCCTGGGAGCCATAGCCCAGGATGGCGATCGTCTTGTTCTTGATCAGTCCAAGATCGGCGTCTTTATCATAAAAAACCGTAGCCGGCATCGTATCTCTCCTCGCAAAAAAATGTAGGCCGGGTCGTGACCCGGCAATATCTCTCGTCGCCGGGTCACGACCCGGCCTACGTTTACTATTTCACGGATGTTCAAACGGTCCTTGGTCCTCTTCTTCGTAATGGTCGTGGCCCGCCTCGCCGTTGCTTCCGCGGACCATGGCGATCCGGCCGGTCCGCACGAGTTCGATGATCCCGAAGGGACGCATCATTTCGACGAACGCCTCGATTTTGCGCTCCTGGCCCGAGATCTCGATCATGACCATGTCGGCCGAGACGTCGACGATCCGGCCGCGGAAGATATCGGTTAATTCGCGTACCTCGCTCCGCTGGCTCCGCGCGGCGGCCACCTTGATGAGCATCAGGTCGCGCTCGACGAAATTTTGCGAACTGATGTCGTCGACCCGAACCACGGTGACGATTTTTTCGAGCTGTTTTCGGACCTGCTCGAGCACCCGATCGTCGCCCATGATGACGAAGGTCATCCGCGACAGGTGGGGGGTTTCTGTCTCCCCCACCGACAGGCTATCAATGTTGTAGCCCCGCGAGGCGAGCATGCCCGAGATATGGGACAACACGCCGGGCACGTTCTGAACCAGGGCCGAAAGCACGTGACGCATGGAAAACTCCGACGATTAAGCGAAGAAAGTCATCCTACCCCCCACGGAAGCATAGGACAAGAGGCGGCCCCGTGAAGTTCGGCGGCGGCAATTGCTCGGTCGGTCCGCCAAAGATAGCCACGAAAAACACGAAAAGACACGAAAAACAACCGCGTTGGGTGCCATGTCCACGGCCAGTGAAAACTCGCCATGATACAAAGGTAGGAAGTACGATCCTGGTGAACATCACGCGGAACCTTCGCCGTGGACATGTCTTCCGGCTACCCTTACGATACAAGTTGGAAAATCAGTGTCCGATGCGAGCGCCGACCATGGAAGAGAACCCTTATCAACCGTCGATGACCGACCTCGACTCCGTCGACCTCGTCCCGGTCGAGATTGTCGATCCGGCCGCGCCGCGCAAGCCGCGTCTCTGGGGCTTTTGGGTCACGATCGGTTTCTCGCTGGCCATCGCCGTGCTCTACGTTCTGGCCAATATCGTGATTGTCATCGGGTTCATGATCGTCTATCCGCTCGTCGATCCGAGCTTCAACATGCGCACCGCCGGTGAGTCGCTGGAAAGCAACGGGCTGCTGCTGTCCGTGGGCACGATTCTGTCGGCGCCGGTCGCGCTGGCGTCGATCTGGCTGGCGATTTGGGCCCGACGCAGAATCACCGTCCGCGAGTACCTGGGCCTTTGGCCCGTCTCGTCGCGCACGCTGCTTGTTTGGCTGTTTGCCACGTGCCTGTTCCTCGTCGGCGAGGATCTGTTCCAGCGGGCGACCGGCGTCATGCCGTCGCCCGAGTTCATGTTCGACGCCTGGCGGACGGCTGGTGTACTCCCGTTGCTCTGGATCACGCTGATCATCTTCGCCCCGCTGGTCGAGGAGGCCTTTTTCCGCGGCTTCCTGTTCGTCGGTCTGCAAAACTCCCCGATCGGCCGCATCGGAGCCGTCCTGATCACCTCGGTGGCCTGGGCCGTGATCCACTTGCAGTACGACTTTTCTATCAGGGCGTCATCGTCGCCATCGGCCTTCTGCTGGGCACGGCTCGCATCGTCTCCAAATCGCTCTACGTCCCGATGGCCATGCACGCCCTGATCAATCTGGTGGCAACGGTGCAGACCGGGTTGATCATGGCGCAACAGTGAGAATGCCGGGTTTACCACGCCCATTCTGGGCGTGCCACCCGGTTCAATCGCACTTGCCGCGACCATCGGCGGTTGGGTAGACTGCAAGTATTGGTTTGCCCGCACATGCCCACACAAGCGTGGGCATGGCACCCGAGGAACACGAAGAGGCCGTTCATGCATACTGCGTTACTTGTGCTGCTGGGTCTTGTGGCCCAAGGCAATCCCGGTTTTACGGCCACGGCCCCAACTGCCGCTAAAAACGCCGTAGTGGCCGTGTGTCCTGACGACTTTCGCCCAGCTTTGGCTCCCTGGGTTGCCTTTCGCAAGGCCGAAGGCTACGACGTGCGGGTCGTGTCGAACGCGGGCACGTCCAAGGAAATCCGCCGCCGCGTTCGCGCGGCCGTGCCCGGGGGACGGCCCAAGTTCCTCGTGCTGGTCGGCGACGTTCCGACCGACATGGACGGAAAATCTCCCGCCGGCGCCGATGCGAGCGAAGCGGCTCGTTGCGTGCCGGCGCCCTATGCCAAGGCCAAGGTGAACCTCTATTTTGGCTCCGAGCCGCGGATGCCCAACGACGCCTG
>Ga0209342_10001881_pt1 | contig 23070 bp, 41 predicted proteins | sample RifCSP16_2_FD_184023 | JGI IMG/M metagenome (GOLD analysis project Ga0209342, IMG submission 184023) | Soil microbial communities from Rifle, Colorado - Rifle CSP2_sed 16_2 (SPAdes) (version 2) | ecosystem: Environmental > Terrestrial > Deep subsurface > Rock core/Sediment | place: Rifle... | reverse complement strand
GATCGCGTTGTAGAACGCCCAGGCCGTGCCGCGGATTTCCGGGAAGGTGTTGCGGTCGTTGTCCTCGAACAGGGCCAGGATGTTCTCGTGGTGCGCGAGGCGGAAGGTCTTGTCCTCGTCGTCGCCCTCGTCCCGGAGTGGGACCAGGGAGTTTAGGATGGCCTCGATCTGCACGCGCTGCATCACCACGGTGGCCAGGTTGTTGTAGATGTCCCCAGCCTCCTCGAACCGCTTGGACGCCAGCTTGAGGATGTTGCGCGCCTTGTCGACCCGCGCGGTGTTCTCGCCGTAATGGATCACCGAGTAGACGTCGGCGACCTTGGCCGAGGAGATGGCCGCGTGGAGGGTGTTCTGGCAAACGACCCGGATCGGGGTGAGCAGAACCCGCAAGGCCGCCGAGCCGTCGTGGCCATTGGCGATCAGGAGGAACTGCTCGGTGACGTCGTCCGTCCCTTTGATCCGGATGTCCTTCGGCAGCTTCGCCAGCATCCACACCTTCTCGCCTTTTCCCAGGGAGCCGGCCGTGTGGAATTTGGCCTCGCCGGTGGCGACGATGTCGTCGGCCAGCTTGAAGGCGTCCACATTCTGGAACGGCTTGAACCCGTCGGAGACTCCGGCGGTGAAAATGTGCTGGGTGTCGTCGCGCATGATCATGTTGTAGCCGGTGGGCTTCGCGGTGATGGGGTGGAGGTTCTGGTGCTTCGAGACTGTCCAATCCAGCCCGGCGGCCGTGATGGCGTCCGCGCTGGTCAGTTCGTTCTCGACCCGGACGCCGAGTCCGTGCCAGGGTTTCTCTTTCACGTAAAACATGCTGTCGATATTGGCTGCCATCTTGGGCTCCTCGTTTAGGCCTCGCGGAATTGCTGGGCCTGGTATAAGGGTATCAAATGACAGCCCAAATAGCAACACAATTAAAAGATATTTTTATGGCGAAATTGCGCCAAATTCGGCATTTTAGGCTACGGATGCCAGAAAATGGAGGTAATGTTTCCGGGAAATACTGATTATTTGGACCAGGTCCACCCCATGCCTGGAAAGATAGGCCAGGAGGTGATCCCGGCCGGACCGGGAAAACAGGCTCGGGACTTTCTCCACCATCCGCCTGGTGAACCCGCACTCCTCCAGCATTGCGATCGGAAGCTGTCCGAACATCGACTGGATAAAAGTCACGAACACCGAACCGGAAAATTTCCGATCGAATAGAATCCGGAGCTGCTCGAAGGGAACGCCGAAGGCGTCGAGGTCAATTACGTCAAAGGCTGAGAGGTCAAGGGTCGAAAGGTATTTCAGGTTGTCGCCCGGCAGGTAGACCCCTTTTTTTCCTTTCTCTTTTTCGATGCGGAGCACCTGGATCTTGGCCTTGCTTCGCTTCTTCACCTCCTGCCAGATCAGGCCGTCCGCCGAAAAGCAGTCGAGCACTTTGACCGCCTCCTTCTTCGGGAGGTGGTTGACCCGCAACGCTATTTTGTCCTGAAAAAAACTGTTCTCAATTTGAACCGATTTCAAGCTCCACCCCTTCCACCCCGCGGATGGCGTCCAGCTTGTCCTGTATTTCGATCATCAGCTCGGGGGAAAAGGACAACAGGACGTGGGTGCGCTTGAACGGTTTAAGATGGACCTCCTCCTCCTCGTGTCGCTCGGCGTCCAGCTCCACGCCTATCTTGAGATCCTTCTCGTCGAAGCCGACGGCCGCCAGCTCCTCCAGCTCGAACTCGTTGGCTAGGATGTCGAAGTCCCACTCGCCCTGGTTTTTATTCAGTCGGAGGTTGGCGCGCTTCTCCTGCTCGGGTGGGAAGGATACCTCGATGCAGGGGAAAACCTTGTGGCCCATGTCGCGGGCGATCTTGATCCTTTGGTGGCCGGAAATGATCACATTTTCCCGGCCCTTGTGCTGGTTCACCACCGCAACGCCCAGGTGGCCCAGTTCCTCCATAGATTCCCGAAGGCTTTTGTATTGCTTCTGGGTGAGGCGCCGGGGGTTATATTCCGCCGGCCGCAGCTCTGATATTTTCCGCTCCACTATTTTCATGCGACCACCGGCCCGGTATGCTGCAGGTTGAACTTCTCCAGGGCGTCCTGCATCTGCCGATTCTTAGGCAGGTGCTCACCGCGCAGCCAGCGGCCGACGGTGTTGAGATTGAAACCGCTTTCCCTGGCTGCGTTCTCATGGGTGAGATGTTTCCGGGCTACGATGGCCCGGAAGTCTTTGACCAGGGCCAGGGCGTGAGCGTTGTCCGTCCGGATTTTTTTTCTGTTGGCCATAGTTTCTCCGTTCCGTTTCCTCGGAATATAATGCCAGGTTTTTGGGTTGTCTAGTGGTTTCCCACTTGGCAGGCTAATCGAGGCCGTAAGGATCACCGATATGGGCGGCCACGATCGCGGTCGCCGCCTCGGTCGTTCCTGAAATCTGGTTCTGGAAACCCTCGGTAGCCTCCTCCCCCTCCGTTACCGCGCGGCCTGCTCTCCTTGGGCTTGGCCTCCTCGACGGCGAGGGAACGGCCCATGAACTCAACGCCGTTGGTGGCCTGCGCGGCCTTCTCCCCGTCGGCACGGTTCTCGAACTCCACGAACCCGAAGCCGCGGGGCTTGCCGGTCTCGCGGTCGGTCATGATCTTCACGGACTTGATCGGGCCGAAGCCGGAGAAGTGCCGCAGCAGCTCCTCGTTGTCCGCGTCCCAGGAGAGGTTGCCGAGAAATAGGTTCATTGGTCTGGTCCTTGCTATGCCGGAACCCGCCGGCGCGGTTTATCCTGCCAGCAGCAGCTCGTTGGTGGCGGCCTTCCACACGGCCTCGGCTCCGCCCTCGTGGTAAATTGCCGCGGCCTCGGTGGTCTGGAGTCCGAACTTTTTTTGGAAGTGCGGGCTCTCGCGGAAGACCTTCCATGCCCCCGCCCACTCCAGGCCGTGGTCTTGGCCGCACTTGCCGAGGCGATCCCACGGGAACCGGGCATCCCACGAGGCCTGGAGCGCGGGCTTGCGGTGATCGGAGTCGAAGACCACGTCGGCGGCCAGCCCGAACTCGTGCCAGCCCATCCCTGGAGGAGACATGGTAACCACCCGGCCCAGGGGGTGGATGGGGCAGGTATGGAGCGGGCGCGCGATCCCGTCGTGGACGCAGGCCTGTCCAGGCGTGACGCGGCCGACGTTCCACAGTTCTAGCTGGCGGCCTGGGAACCGGCGCCCCTCGAAGAGGCCAACCTGGTGATCCGGCGGGTTCTCGTGGTTCCAGTCGGCAATGAAGGCCGTCAGGGGCTTGGCGAAGCCAGGGTACAGATTGGCGGGGTCGCGGTCTATCGGTTGCACGGGCCCTCCTGGCGCCGGGCTGGACGCGCCGGCGAGTAGCGAGGTAGCAAAACCGCGGGCCGGGCGCTCACGGCTCCCCCTCGCCGCACAGGGCGCGCACGTTCGCCTCCAGCACGAAGCGGCCAATCAGGAACCCGTGCGCACTCTCCGCCTGGTGGAGCAGCTTCTGGTCGAGGCCGACGTAGCCGATGGAGTCGGGGCCGCCGAGGCGCGGGGACCAGGCGATGACGACATGGCGGGAGGTCAGGCAGGCCAGGGCGAAGCGGACCCGCACCTTGGCCTTGAACAGCCAGGCCCGGCCAGCGCGCTCGTGCTTGGGCGCGGTCACAGCTTCCGCCTCGGGGTGGCGCGGGGATCGATCCTGATCCGGTTCCACCTGCGCTCCTGCACCAAGACGGTGAGGCTCTCCTGGACCCAGGCGTACCGCTTGCGCTCCGTGCGTTGCTGCTCCCAGCCCAGCAGGTTCGCGGTGACGATCTCTGCGGTGTTGAGGCTGTCGGCCTTTGTCAACTCGCGCTCGATGGCCACGTCGTGCCAAGCCGCAACCACGAATCCAGCAAGAAACCAGGTCAAAAAGAAAATCAAGAGTATGAGCCAGAATACACGCCAAGGCGGTTTCACTTCCACGATCTCAGACATTGTCATCCACCACCAGAGTAAAGGTAGGCTTACGATCCCGCGCCAAGGTGACGTGGAGGCGGACGCTGCAAGTGTCCCGGCCATGGAGCAGGGCGGTCAGGATAGCGGAGACATCACGGATTAGGTTATCGGCGCGGATGGAGAGATTGGAGGGGTGCTTCATTTGGATCTCCGGTATGTCCCGTTTGGGTGGAAGTAGTCCCCGATATGAAAACTCAATTCGTAGGGAATCATGGCGGCCTTGGCGGACCATTCCTTGCGGGCGGAAGATCTTTTCGCCCCAACATCGGATGCTCCGCCGATCCTTTTGTGCCCATCTTTTGAATGGGTTATTCGGTATTTTTCCGAGCCCACCACGCGCTTGTACGAATCCCGTTGCTTCGTCATTGCCGGCCTGGAATGTTTCAATCCGCTTTCCCGTTCGTACTCGCCAGCGAAGATCCGTTTTTGATTCAGCGGCCCGCGCTTGCCTCGGGATTGATAACTCGAACCGCCAAATCCTCCCCACGGATCGGAGGGGTTCGCGCTTTTATCCGGCGTCCTTCCGAATCCTTTCTGCGGTTTCCCGTCCGGCAAAAGCACCGGCACATCACCCCACAGATAAAACGGGCCGAATTTCCCTTGCGGTTTTCCTATGTACCTGACCGCGCCTCTCACGTTTTCCAAGATCAATGGCGCTCCCAGCTCCTTTGCGATTTTCTCGCAAGCCCTCCAAATATCAGTATTGGGCGGGACGTTATCCCGCAGGTACCGACACCGCTTGAAAGGGAATGATCGGTAACTGAATTCCTGACATGGCGGCGATGCCACTACCAAATCGAATTTCAAGCCGGGGAAAAACGCCTTGGGGTCTTTCGCGATTTCCAAGATATCGGCAATAACCAGTTTCGCTTTTTCTGGATAGCCGCCCATGTCCTCGATGTCTACGCCGATCACATCCCAGCCGGTGGCGAGAAGGCCAAGTGACCAGCCGCCTTTGCCACATGCCAAATCGAGGGCCAACGGCTTCACTTCCCATCCCCTCCCGCATGGGCGGCCTTGGCGGGCTCCCCGAAATTCCCCTTCCCTCCTTGCGCCTTCACCCAGGCGGCGAGACGATAGGCCCTGGCCTCATTCCCGCCCGGCAAATCAGAATAATATTTCTCCAATATTTCCGCATCCCTCATCACCCCCTCCGGCACAGCCTGGGGGACGGGTGGGGGGGTTGGTTTAGCAAATTCCACGAATGATGTCCCCCCACCATTTTCGGATTGCGTATAACACCCTCTACCGTGTTCAATTAAACCATCTAGGTTGGGAACATTTCCGCAGACATCGCAGGCGTATTTCTCCCGCTCTTCAAAGCTCAAGGATTTGGGTGGGGGGCGGCGGTTGGCGTGGGCTATGGCCTCTTCCGGCGTATCAAACCTGGGGCGGCATTGCATCGGACATTCCGTGCATTGCCAACCGTGCGTCTCGACAGAGCTAAACAGTTCGATTCTGTTCCCGCACCGTTCGCACGGCATCAGCCCTTCGGGGTTACTCATGGCTTCGCCTTTTCTAGCAGATCCGCCGCCACCGAAACTTCCGCCGCATCCGCAGCACTTCCGCCCTTGTCGGGGTGGACCTTTACCCTCGCTACCCGCACCGCCGCCACGCGCACGTCCTTGTCTCCGAGGATTAAATCTTGCGGGATGCCGCTCAGCTTGGCGATCAGGTCGGCTGCCTGTTCCTTCGTCATGGCGCGGATCGGCTGTGCGCCCGGAGGAGGGAGTGCTTCCCAACCCCGGTACTGCTCGCCGGAACTTGTCACGCCATAAATATCAGCGAGGCGCAAGCGCTCCAACGTGAAGCAAATGGCCCTGAGATTATCCTGCCACCCACGACAGGCATCGCAGGCCATCGACATGGGGTGTTTTCCGTGGCGCTTGAATGCGATTATGACGCCGGGATGTGTCATTGTGGCATCGCTTCGGATCTGTCCGTCGAGCCGGATATTTTCGCGCTTCGTGCGGACCTGGATCACCACTTCGCGCGCGCCCAAATGGCGAAGTTCTTTGTCCAGACGGTTCAGCGTGTCCTGATAGCCAGAGCGAAATGGGCTTCCGCGCTGATAGCCGGGCGTTTCCTTGCGCGGCCAAATTTCCCACGGCTCGACCTGATAAATCACGTTTCCTCCATCGGTTCAATTTTGATTCCACATCCAGCACACCCCGCAGCAGACAAACAGAAGGACCGGGAGCCACTGGGACACGCGGAGCCAGAATTTTAGACGGCTCATGGTTTCCACTTCCACCAGCTTACGCCGGTGCCTTCGCCGAATACGGCAAGCAGCAAGTCCTTCGGGTATGGGTCGGTATTGGGATCGCCGACGCGGTATCGGATGTTTCCGTTCTTGTCCGGGGTCGCGCTCTTGGTGTGTAAGAACCCGAAGACGGGCCGGCCGACCAGGAACACGATCTGCGCCAGGCGCCTGCAAGGTTCCAACCACGCGGCTCCGGTAGCGGCTGGCAGCAGCATGATGAACCTGCCGTCCTTGCTGGCCTCGACCTCGGCCTTCTTCGTCCACCTTCCAAGGCTATCAAATGGAGGATTGAGCCAGCAAAAGCCGCGAGGGTCAATGTTGCGGTTTTCCTTGGTCCATGATTGGAGAAGGGCGTCCTCGGCCTCGGAGTAAAAATATCCCGAACGGCCTCCGAGGCGCTGTACCACCTGGTTATTTGGGTGAGCCGCGAGGTCGAAGCAGATCGGCCAGCGGCGATTAATCGGGAGAAGGAGATCCAGCGGCGTCTGGTAAACCCCCTGGAGGAGATCCGCGCCTTGTCCTGCTTGCATGGTCATGTCGTCGCCCCTTTGATCCGGCTCTCAGCCGCCAAATATTCCGCCGTCAGCCGCTTGAACCGCTCCTCCATTTCCCGGAACCCGTCCTCGGTTGGCTTCCTGGGGTTGATCTTCGCGTGGGCGCGTAGGCGCTCCATCGTTCCGATCCCGTGCCTCAATTCGATGTAGGCCTCGTGCAGCGGGACGCGGCCGTTACCGCGCCGCGGATCGTTGCAGGTGCGGCACTGTGGGTTGCAGTTCTCGACCTTGTATCTGGTCCCATAAAATCCCCGCTTGATGCAGTGCCCGTTCTGGAGATCGGCCATCCGCTTGGCGGGCGTCGAAGTTGGGCAGGTGACGCAATGCCCCCACCGCTCCCCGTCTGTTCCAGGTTGGGTATTGATCGTGCGGACGTAGATCGAGAAGGCGGCATCGCAGCGCACCCGCGCGGACTTGGCCTCCCGCTTCCTCGCCTCCTTCGCTGCTTCCCAGGGCGCCAGTCGGTTCTGGGCCTTGGCCAATGCCCGCGCCTCCGCCTTCTTTGCCCTGGGCTCCAGCCAGCGGACGATGAACGCCCGCTCCATGCTGGATGGGAAGTACCGGTTCAGCATCCGCAGGGCGCGGACCTGAACCGGGGGCTGGGGAAGGCTGCGGTCCATGTTACTGCTCGTGGGTGGGGCCAACGGTCGGGGGCGGTTCGGGCGTGGTATTCGGGGGCTCGGGCTCGGTATCGCGGCCGATGGGGCGGTCGCTGCCCTCGGCATCGAACAGGCTGGGAGCCTTGTACAGCTCGTCCTCACGGGCCGGGCGGCTGCGGATCTTCTCGTTGGTGTCCAGGCGCAGCGTGACCACGGTCTTGTCGTCGCGGATCACCTCGTCGGCGCAATCCACCGGGCGGCTCTCCAGCCCGCTCCGCACCTGCCGGGCCAGCTCCGCGCGCCGGGTTTCCAGGTCGCCGATGATCCCGTTAAAGTGCTTTGAGCTGGCGGCCTTTTCGTCCTCGACCTTGGCGATCTCCTCGCATAGTTCGGACAGGGTTTTTCCCTTGGCCAGCAGCTCCTCCTCGGTGAGCTTGCACGGCAGGGTTTCGGTAAACTTTTCCAGGGTAGGCATCGGGTTCCTTTCGGTTATTGGGTTGAGGGATAAAAATATTTACGGCGTTCACGAAGGACTGCAGCGGCGGTAGCACGGTCGAGTTTTTTTAATCGTACTTTTTTCTGTTTTTCTAAAGTTATTCCATGTCGAGAAATGAACCGTTCAACAGCCGCTTGGACAACATGGCGATAAATAATGGCATATTGGTTCGGCCAGGTCATGGGGTCAGGAACCCCTGGAATACGCCGGACAACTTCGCTATAAAGGGGGATAGAAGGCCCATCCGGGGTAAGTTCAAAAGTCTCGTCCCCCAACAGTTTGCGGAGCGTATTGCCATACCGGCGCAGGGCTTCGGCAGCTTGCTCCTTGTCCTTGGCCTCCTTCTCCGCAATAGCCTTCTGAAGTAACGGATCAAGTAACGGATCAATCATGGGAAATCCTCCGCACTTGCTGCTCCAGCTCGGCGCGCTTCGCTGCCAGCTCGTCCACCGGCTGAACGTCCTCGGGAGGAACGGCGTTGATCTTTCGACTGGGGAGCCCGTCGCCGTCCAGATCCGGGGTGGGCGCTGGGCTCGGAACCTCCGCCACCTTGAGCCCGGCCTTACCCTGGAGGATCCGAACCACCGCCTCGTGGCCGGAGAAGTGGAACCGGAAGGCCCCGGGCTTGTCCTTCTGCGGAGCTACGATGCACATGGCGGCGGGGATGTTGCCGGAGCGGCGCCGCATGGACTGGAACTCGACCTGGAGTTCGGTTACGGCGTAGGGCGAGGAGAGATCCACCGTCGCTTTCGGCATCAGGTTCTTCGCGTCCTCCAGCAGCAGCCGGCGGGCCTCGGGGTAGTTCCCGCCGTCCAGGGCTTGCAGCGCCAGGGCGGCGCGGTTTTGCAGTTCGCGTATTCGGCTCATAACCCATGCCTCCATATTCCTATTGAGAAAATGATCGCAACTATCAACCAGAACCAATCTCGATTACTCATAGTATCTCCTATCCTGCGTGAAAATCGCTGATAATTATTTCTTCAACACCGTCCGCAGAAAGCTCTTGACAGATCGTTTGTTCATTGCTGATCCAGCACTCGCGTCCTTCGTCGCCGGCGCTTTCGCTTGCCATCTGGCGCGCCCGTTCCTCCGTCTCCGCGCGGATCACGCGTCCTTGATATTCATCCCAATCGGCGTCTTCAATTCGTTTAACTAAAAACAGTTTCACGGTAGGCCCTCCAGGAAGTCGGCTTGTGGTTGAAATGTTGAAAGCGGGGATTTCCCAAGGTCCGGGTATTTCGCGCGCAGCACCTCTGCGTCGTCCTGCTCCGCCTTCGTGGCATTGGGCAGCGTGCGCATAGTGGCCAGGATGATCCGCCGGACGCGGTCACGCTGCATCAGCGTCGTCTCAGGGGAGAAGTAGTGTAGGCTTTTCTTCTTCGCCAGCACCGCGATCCCGGCCTGATCCGGCGCGACCCCGAAGAAGTCCTCAGCCGTTTTTTGGCAGCCAAGGCATAGGCCGGTCTCGTACTTGCGCTCGGTGATCGGCACCATCTTCCCGCAGCCGTCGCAGGCCTTGGTCCGCACCGGGGCGGCGGGAGCAGGGGTGGGGAGGAAGTCGGTCACTGGGCTTTCGGGTGCAGCCGCTCGGGGAGTTCGTTGTGCCGGGTCACGGCGTCGGCGGCGTCGAACTGCGCCTTGGACATCTTCCCATCCGCGACGAGGCGGAGGCACCGCTCCCGCTGGGCGACGGAAACAAAAGGCTTGGGCGGCTTCGGGGTTTCGGTTTCCATTTTCGATCCTCCTATTTGAGTTTGAACGTGACGATGTAGGTCAGGCCGGTGGCCAGCAGCCAGTAAAATCCCATCCAGGGTTTTTCCCGAACGACGTACCAGACCGCACAGGCCACGTACTGCACCATGAACCAGGTGGGGAGGTACTGCTCCGGCTGGATTTTCACCATCCCCCTCCCTGGCCATCGGGGAAGGCGGTGGGGTTATGGGTCATGGAGCCTCCTTTTCCATTACAAAGTCGTCCCAGATATTCACGGCGCGGAGCTTCTCCTCGGTCAGGGTGCCGCACCGCGTCATGCCTGGCCACCGCGCCGCCGCAGCAGCGGTGCGGAACTGCGCGGCCCCGCAGTCGAGGCACTTGCGGGCCTGGAGCAGGTGGGAGTCGTAGGGGGCGTTGAACACCAGGACGTCGCCCCAGTCAGACCAGTCGTGGAAAAAATGGAAACGCATCACTTCACCTGCAAGTTCAGCCGGGCCTCCAGCGTCACCCCTTCGATGGCCTCGCCTCCCTTGATCGCTTCCTTGAGCAGCGCCCGGTCGGCCTCCACCGTGCGGCGCTGGAACTTCTCCGGCAGTGCGTCAGGTTTTAGCTCGGGCACGATTACAACAGCCTCAGACTTGCGCCAGGAGAACGCGACGCGGTTGTCTTGCAACTTCTCTCCAGGCTTGAGGTTGCCTTCGATGAACCCCTCGATCCGGTCCACGTCGTTGGCCAGGACGCGGGCGCGCTTGGTCAGGAGGTCCGCCTCAGCCTTTACGGCCTTCGCCTCCGCGCGGCGTTCCTTGAGCAGGCAGCCGAGGCCCAGCAGCTTACGCTCCCGCTCCTCCTTTAGGTCGATAAGGGTGGAGAGGCCAGGGAAGTCGGTGACGTCGCCATCGTTCTTCTCGGCGTGTTCCTGGAGGGCAACGTCCAGGACGCGGATCTCGGTGTCGAGGTCGAACAATTTCAAGCGGCACCGCCTTTCTCGGACGCTGCTGCATCAGGCTTGGCGGGCGTCTCCGATCGTTTCAACTCCTCATGCTTCCGCGCGATCGCAGCCTTGCTGGCGTCGGTCCAGAACTCGCCCTTGCGGTGGACGCATCCGTTCTTGAGGACAACAATATCGCGCACGATTGTGATCCCTTCCAGCGTGGCCTTGATCCATTGGAGCGCGGCCCCGTCGTCGGCGGGCGGGGCAGTCTTGAACATCGCCGCGTCGAGGACCTGCAGGTCGATCTCTCCGGCAGCGGCTGAGGTTGGTGCTGGCAACGGGTCCACCTGCTTGAGGCGCCAGCCATACTGTCCCTTTTCGGTCTTGAACCGGAACAACTGCCCGGTTCCGGCCTGGCCTTGCAGCGGCTTCGCCTCCCGCTCGTAGGATTCGATCTTGCCGTGGGCAGCGGTCAGGATTTCCACCACGATGAAACTCCCGCTGCCTTTCTTCGGGACTTCGCGCGTTTTGATTTCCTTTACCGCGTCCTCGAAGATACCGTCCTCGGGGATCGGCGTATGCTTCGCGCCAGCCTCTCCACCACTGCTGGCGTTGCCGTCGTCGTCCTCCGCTTCGGGGGCGACGCCTGCCAGGCACTCAAGGCCATAGCGGCGGCCGTAAGTGATGGCGGACCCGATGGCCTGCGGGGTGATTCGGCCAGGGGCGCGGTCCGCGTCGTTGTCGGCTTCCCCTTCCCTGGCCTTGCGCCGCATAGCGATCACGGGCAGCGTGACTGTGGCTTTGAACCATTGCCCGGACGAGTGCAGCAGCATCGTGGTGACTTTGACCTCAGCCCGTTCTCCGGGATCGGAACCGGGAGGAAGGGTGGTGGCGGCTGGCCCTTGGATTATGGACAAGCCTTCGTCGGTCATGGGCTTGCGGATTGCATCCCACGAGCTGGCCAGGGTGGCGTAGCTGCTATGAAAATACGGATTCTCGGCGTCGCGCTCCGCGTTTTTGATGTTGGCCTGGGCTTTGGCCAGCGCCGCGGCGATGTCTTTGATCTCTAGGCTATGCTCGATGCCTGAGGTGTTTAGGGGAGGGGCGACGGTCGGTTCCACGGTGGACTCCTCGGTTGGTGTTGGTGGTGGCGGTTGTTGGGTTCGCGTTTTCAACTGGGATCATGTTCCGCTGTTGCAGGTTGGGGTCCCTGGTAATCCACCCGCTGCGTTCCATTGCGCCGAGGCGGGAGGCGACCGTATGCGGAGAGCTGAGGCCGAACTGGATGCGGATCTCGTGGATGGTTGGCGAGTAGCCGAACCGGCCACGGTAATCTTTGATCCAGCCCCAAGTTTCTCGCTGTTTTTCGGTCATGGGTTTCGTGGGCATTGCTGGAATATACTCCAATAGGAAAAGAATTACCAGGGATTTTTCCGGGTTATTTTCTGGACCTCGACCGCCCGAACATCTTGGTCTCCAGGCTGTTGGCTTTTTTCTTGGCCGCTCGGAGGATGCGCTGGGCTCGATTGAAGACCTGGCGGGCGTCCCAGACCGAGGCCCTGGCGCCCAGGTATTCCCGGGTTGCCGCCGGGTCGGTTTTGGGAAATAGGCTGGTTTGTGTATTATTGCTCATGGCTGACTCCTTCTTGGTGGTTGGGGTTGGTTCGCGTATGGCGCTCTCGGTGGACGTTCACCGGGGGCGCCTCTTTTTTGCCCGGCGAAGTTTTTCCTTCTCGAAGACACTCCTTACACCGTTTCCAAGACGGGTGGCCAGCGCTCTGCTTCTCCACGATCGTGTGTGTACACTCCAGGAAATGTTCCCGCCGGCCTTCGCATCGTCGGTTGTACTTGTTCCAGGTGTCGATGGTGTGAACCACGCGGCGGAGAGGAGGAGGGATTGGCTTCCAGGTCATAAGCCGTGGCTCCGGTTGAACTTGTTCCAGTCGTCCTCGAACCGTTGGCCGCTCCGCTCGTCCTCCCTGCGTTGGAAGGACTCCGCGCTGTCGTCGTCCGGAGATCCGGTGTCAAGGCGAGCGAAGCGGCGATTGTTCTCCGTCCGCTTGATCTCAAGCGCGAACCTTTCCTGCTCGTCTTTCGGGTTGGACCAAGCGAATCCAGGAAGCCGCTCGGCTGCTGAGATCAGGTTGCTGGCTTTCCTGCTGTCGGTCATGTTGACCTGGAGAGCCCTGCTGAGGAGGTTCGCCGCGAGGAGTGGGACGTCGCAGGAGCAGACCGGGTGCGGCGCAGCGTCAGCCTGAGCCGGAGGGAGAAAGATGCCGCGGCCGTCGATGAAATAGATCCCGACCCGCATCAGGACCGCCCCGCCGGCTGCTGGTGCCAGGAGGAGTAGGCGAAGTCCACCGCCTCGTCCAGCACGGTCTCCCGCAGGCCGTCCTTCTCCTCGAAGGCGTTGCCGGAGGAGATGAACCGGCCGTCCAGCTCTCTCACAGTGCACCACGGGCCCTTGAACTCGTCGCCCAGGCGGATCTCGACGTGGTGGCGGCCGGCAACCAGGGTCTCGACCTTTTGCATGGCCTGGGCGCCCAGGGAGACCCCAGGGTCTATCTGGAGGAGCCTGCCCATCCATTCGGGAGGGGCAGGGAAGAACGGGCGGGTGGGTGAGTATGGGGTGTTCATGTTGTCCTTTCTGTTGAAATTTCCCCCCCGGTTCCCGACGCGCCGGAGGACCCGCGTATTCCACCACCACGCCCACGATCAGGCGGAAATGGTTCGGGGATTCAGTTTCTGGCCTCCACCTGGTAGAATAACCGGGAGGAGTGTGCAATGGTGACGGCTTCTTCCAGGACCGCGGCGAGGTCGGCCTGGTCCTTCGGCTTGTTGTCGGGGTCGGCCCATACTTCGACCAGGCAGTGGGATGTTTCGATGGCGGCGATGCTTTCCGCTTTTTCACGAAGTTCCCAGGCGGCTTTCAGTTGCTCACCGGAAAAGTCCACGCGGGAGCGCAGGTCGGCCAGGTCGTTGCCGACTTTGCGTAGTGCCTCGCGGGCACCCGCGAACCGCTGCTCATTGGCTTGACGGTGCGCGTGGATCTGCTGGTCGGTGATCAGGTTCGCGATCAGATCAAAGTCGGCGACGGTGAGAGGTGTTTTTTTGTTGCTCATGGCGTTCCTTTCTGGTGGTGGTTTATTCCCGGTGGAGCAGATAGCCCGAAGGGAACCCGCTCTTGAGGTTGGCGTCGATCTGTTGGGTGGAAGTGAGATCCCACTCTTCGGAAAAGTCGTCGAGGTCGGTGCGCTCCTCCTCGGAGATTAAAACCGCCTCGCCGGTTCCGGTCTTGGCTGAGAAGTGGTACATGTAAAACATCAGCGGCCCCCTTCTCGGATCATGGTGCAGTTGTAGGAAAGCTGGCCGATCTTTTTCCCGTTCTCGGTGACGACCATCTTCGGCCAGTTCCCGGCGCCGATGCTCCAGAACTCCTGGTAGTCCTTGGCGGCATGGATGAGGTTTTCCAAGGTGTCGCTCGTCACCTTGATCGGTTTCGAGATTGGACGGTATTGCCCAAAGTCCGGATTGCCGACAGACCGAAAACATACGGCGAAGCGGCCGGTGGTGGTGAGGGTGATCACTTGTTCCATTATGCCTCCACTTTCCCGCTGAGGACCGCGTTTCGATAATTGGAGTATGCGATCAGATCCCGTTCATCGGCCAGTACAAGGCCGCGCGCCCTTTCCTGGAGGTTGCTGTTCAAGTTGGAAGCGAACCGGCCAGCGAAGTCAGGGCTGACCAGGTTGGTGCCTTTCATGGATTTAGTATCGATCGCGCGCTTGAGTTCGATGGTGGCCCTCTCCAATAATTCGACCATGTCGTTGCGCGCTTCGCTTCTGCTCTCCTCGTTCCGGAGGAGCCGGCGGCTTAGGTGTTCGTCGGCGGTGATCATCTTGTTCTCCGTTGTCCAGGTCGACCGGAATTGGCTCCCCTGTTGTTTATATAGTAACTAAACGGGAAAAGAATTACCACTCTTTTTTCTATTTATTTTCAAGCCGTGGAACGCCTGTTTTCTTGTTATTTCGGCGTTTAGTAAGGTATAGGCAGGGGGCGGGCATTGCCCTATGTAACCCGGCTCCCCGCTTTTGGACAAGGTCTGAGCCTTGCCCGCTTTTGGGCGGTTCGAGCTGGGGGCGATTTTGCCCTCCCGCCTGCCCTTCCCCTTGCAACTGGAAGTTCAGGTAGGCGCCCGTGCGGCTCTCTCCGTTATGTCCGGCCGGTTCCGCTCCAAGCTATGCGCGGGTATGCGTGATCCACCGCTCCCCGTTATTCGGCTTATGGAGGCGGTCCTGTTCGGGCGTTACCCCTCCCCAGGCGCCATGTGCCGGCTTACCACTCCGGCGGGTCAGGTGACCGGAGGTTCTGCGTTTATTCGGCCCGCTATCAAGGCCGGGTCCGCCTGTTACCGTAGTTGCCACCACGGCGCCGGGGTGCCACCCGGTGAGGCTTAGGACTCCTTCCCGCGAACTTGCGGGCGAGGCGGAAAAGTTCCGCGGCGATCACAGTAGATTGACAGGAAAGAAAAAACAAGGGGGGAAAAAAATAAGCCTCCCCGGGTGCATAGTCCGGAGAGGCTTTCAGGAGACGGTGGACTGTTGGAATATACAACCGGCGGCGCGCAACTTCAAAGGGTTACCCAACAGGTAGATCAGGAGGAAAAACAATGGCCCGGGAATTTCTCCCCGGGCCATCGCAGCGCCTGCTCCTCGACTTCGGGGGGCCGTTATCCCAGGAGCTTCTGCTCCCTTCCCCGCCGAGGGTATGCCATAAATCTACCGCAAAGGCCGTGCCAGGTCAACAGGAAAAAGCGAGGGCCCCGGATCGCTCCTGGGCCTTGCAAATTCCCGCCACGGCTTTCGACCGTGAGCACCCTCACTCCCCCTGGGCCAGCACCTACGGCACCCGATCCAGTACACGCACCGGACCTGACGCCGCGATCACTCGCCCCTGGTTCGCTCCGTAGCCCGCGCGGCCGGATCGTGTCCGTACCGTCGAACAGGAAACCGATCCGCAAGGTAACAAGATCAGCCGGTGGAATCCGGGAACGCGCAGCCGTACTCCTGGGTGGGATCCGGGTGGCCTCCCGGGCAGGGAACAGGGAGGGGCGGCAGCGGGTCCATCAGCAGCTCCACCGGCACCCGCTTTTTCTCCGGCCCCGCGCACCCGCCCGAGGGCAGCACCGCCCATGCGCAGGCGCACACGATAGCGGCTATCAGGAGCCAGCGGGCCAGCAGCTCCCGCCAGGCCATGGTATATGCCGACGGCCAGAAGATCGTAAGCACCAATCCGATCAAAAATAAAATCCCGAGGGCCCCGGCCTGTTTGTCCGTCATTTTCCGCCTCCAAAATTATTACGGGGCGCTCCGGGTGAAAGGTTAAGCCCCGAAGGCCCCGCGCGGGGTCCGAGGTTTCCCCCGGCCGTCGCCCCGCTACTCTCTCCGGCTCTTGACCCACTTGTGGGCCAGGCCCGGAATCCCAAATCCACCAGCCACATAAAGCAGCACCTTAACCGCCTTGGCCACCCAAGGCTCGTTCACGTCCAGGGAATCCGCGGCGCCCTGGAGCACGCTTGCGGCCGTCCCGGCGATGGCGCCGATATTGGTTTTCTTGCCGTTCAGGATTTCAAAGATTTTCATGGAGACCTCCTACCTCGAAAGATACGATTTCGCGCGGCATCGCGGGCGGCCTTGGCGGCGGCGGCTGAATCTCGGCGGTCCACGGCCCGGGCCACCTGCGGCACCTGCATCAGCAGATCCTCTAGGGTGTCAAAGCCAGCCTGTACTTTTTGCCCGATTGAATCCGTGGCGACCTTGACCACGGAGTCCGTGCGCGCGCGCTCGTGGACGATGATGGTGTCTGCCTTGGCATTGACCACCGGAGCTATCAGCCACCAGGCGGACATACGGATAGTCCCCAGCATGGCAGTGCCGGTGATCCCGAAAAAGGCCAGGATAGTGATCGCCGTCCGAATGTCGAAGGCTAGGAACACGCCGCGCTTGCCGTTGGCGTCGGTCATGGCTTCCGTTTCTTCCTGGTGCGCCACCGCTTCGCCTCCGCCAACGCTAGGCGGGCGTACTTGTTCCGCTTTTTTCCCTTCATACGCTTCATTCTAAATTCCACACCGCAGATAAGTCCATGGTGACTAAGACCCGCGTTTTCCGTTGGCGTCGGTCACGGTTAAATTTACTTTCTCCTAGTGATTGATCCACAGCCGGGAAGTGATTAAGAGGTTTTTATGAAGTTTTGGAATATCGCATTGTTTGAGAATGTATTGCCACGGTATCGCCGGAATTGTACGCTAATAATGAACTTATTTTTGTTTCAACTCCAAATGGGTCAACCCGTGACGTACCAGCCGCTATTACAGATGCCGCTATTCTGTTTTGTGATGTACTTTGAATTAGTGAAGGAAGATTAGCATTTCCAAAACTGGTTAACATTAGAGGAAAAGTACCTGGAATGATACCAGTCAATCCAGGAGGAACAACTAGGTCAACAAAGTCCTCATCCAATTGCCATTTCGCCGTTCCGCTGGCTATTAACGTATCACCGCCTCCGTTTTGACGTAACTCGACCGTAAACGTACCGGAGGCTTTTTGATAATTAATTGGCATCCATCTTTGAAACGAAGCGTTTCCAACGAAACACGCTATTCCTTGATCTTGAATCCACACTCCAGGAACATCATCAGAAGACGAAACAATTCGCTTTCTACTTCCGCTCTGATTGTTTACAAAAATGATTCGGCCGGGTATCAAAGAATTTTCTGGAAGTCGTACTATCCCATTAGTAAACGGCCCACCCGTTTCTGTAAGCATGAAATATATATTGGTGGCTGGAACTGAAAAATCCGCAGAAGTTATTTGGTAAGCCGGAATGGAATTTGTGAGAAGAAGTCCGTTAATCGTATTTTGAATCGGTGTAGTATTTACAGGTGTTCGCCCATGCAACCTCATGATCGCTTCAAGTAATTGATTTGCGTTGATAAAGTCCCCGATTCCCTTGTCGGTCGTGGCATCGTTGAGGATCTGGCCACTACCCTCGATGGCATGTGCTAGCTCCTCCTGAGTAGCGTTCAACTCCCGATCTTCTGCGCGCGTACCGAGAGCCTGATCCTGCTGATACAATTTCTTGCCGTCCACGGTGGCGAAGAACTCGCCCTCGGTGCGGTGAAAGCGGTGAATTCGATGCAGCATCCTACCCTCCAATCTAACCTTTCAACAGATCCCCGGCGCGGTTTCTCCCGGCGCGGAATACCAAGTCGTCGTCACCAAGAACCGTCACACCAACCCCTGCCGGAGCCGCCGCCTGCATCAATTCCTGTAGGTTCGCAGGCTTCGTCCCGAAATCAGCCGCGAACGCGACCTTGGCTGGATGGATTTCGTGGTAGGCATAAACCGGAGCATCCGGCACGAGGTAGCGGATCAGCGTCAGCATCTCCTCCGGGGTTCCGCTGGCGGCGTTCTGGAAGATCCGAACCCGAATAGCGTTGCGATAGTCGTCGTCGCCGCGGCCCAGGCGGTCCTCGCCCACGAGATCCCCGAGGCCATCGAGCTGCGCCCCCACGGCATTGTCCAGGAACCGGCCCAGCAGCGTCTCCAGCGCCGCGTCCTCCAGCGTCTGCACGGCACTGAGCAGCGCGGCCACGAACTGGTTGAGCTTGACCGCCTGCGTCATGGCAGCGGCCCCCGGATACGGAACTGCTCGATCAAGAGCGCCCGGCCCTGCTCGACGTGGTGGTTGATAGGGATGTATGGCATCCCGGGATCAGTGATCGTGACCTCGTGCTCTACGCTGTCCGACCCTTGCGCGTTGGTAGCCGTGAGCCGAACAGTGTAGGTGCCGTAGGCCGTGAAACCGTGGATTGGGTTTTGCTCCGTAGAGGTATTATCGGTGCTGCTGGCAGGATCGCCGAAATCCCACAGCCATTCCGTCGGCTCGTTGGTGGATTGATCAAAGAAATTTGCCAAAAGACGGAACGGGTCCACGTCGAATCCAAACTCCGCCTCTGGCGCTTCCGGCGTCTCATCATACCCGGGCTCAATGGAAAACCCGTTCCAATTAATGAGATCATCTTCATCCAGTACACCATCCGGAACGAGCGCGATAACCTCGATCCCGGCGGTGGCGACGCCATGGACGTTTTGAAGTTCTTCGGCGGTATCAAGCGCCATGCTAACCGCCTACGGCGTATAGTTGCCGCGCCGTGCATTGAGGGTCGAGGATGAGAGCGGGGCCGAAAGGAGGGTGGCATTGTCGGCCCGGTTCCTGATCTCCTTGGTATTGGCCGGGGAATCACCGGCGCCGTGATCGATGTTCGGGTTTCCGGTAAGCGCACCGAGATGTGCTGCGATGCTGAGCGGATCGGCGGGCCAGGAAAACATGGCGCCCGGTTCCGAGACGGCGAGATCGGAAGCAATGGCCGACTTTAGGTATCCCACCACGTAGGCGAGGGAGAACGGTAGGATCACGTAGCCCGTGGTAGTGTTCGGGTTCAGGCTCCACTGGCCCGTCGGGAGGGCGGTGCGGATCGTCGCCACCTTGGTCGTACCGTTGTAGTCCGTGATCAGCGCGACTTGGTCGGCGCCGGTACCGGAGCGGAGGAAAGCAAGCTGGCCGTTGTAGGCATCGTCCGCTACGCTGGCATTGAGGTTAAGCGTGATCGTAGAGTTGGTGCCGCCTTGGGCTAGACCCTCATTGACGTGCTCGCGGCCGGCATCGCTGAGAACCTGGAACTCGGAGGTAGCATCGGGGTTCACCTTCCAATCACGGTCCACCGTCGCCGTGCGCGTGGCCCCGGCGTACTGGAGGATGAGGCGTGACTGGCCCGCTCCCGTGCCGCCAGTGATAACCACGAGGGCGGGGTCATAGGCCCCGTCAGTCGCGGAAGCGCCGACGTCAAACTGGATCTGGTTCGTTCCCGTCCCGGGCCCCTGCGCGGTGCCGGAATGGATGGAGATATTCGGGCTGGAGTCCGCCAGGGCTTCCAGCGCATCCGTCGCGGGATCGAACGTGCCGCCGATGTCACTGGGCGCCGCAATGTCCTTCCGAGCCATTGCGCTTAAGAATCCAAGGACGGTATTCGTCCCGGTTCCGGTGAATCCGCCGAGTTTGTTCGATACGTCGCGCACGGAGACCCCGCCAGCGCCAGCGACGCCATTGATGCCGTCGTTGACACCTGCGCCCACAGCGCCGGTGGCGAGTAGGCCGTGCTTGTTATCTCCCGCACCTTTCAATGACATTCCGTGCCCGGAAGCGGGTGCCTCGGTGTTGACCCCATCTCCGCTCGTGCCCCCGCCGAGAGCCTTGACGCCATGCCCATTCGTGCCGCCGATAGCATTTAGGCCGCTGCCGGTATCGTTTCCAGCCAACTCCATTCCATGACCGCCAGGGCCATTAGCAGTGGCGCGGAAACCAGAACCAGAACTGCCTCCGCCTTGGGCATCAATTCCCGGAGCGTCTCCTCCGCCGAGCGCCTTGATGGCTGGCCCGGTGCCATTGCCTATGGCAAGGAGACCTACGCCTGCTGGGCCGCCCGCGAGTGCCTGGATACCATCGCCTGTATTGCCGCCCAGAGCCAACAATCCCACACCGCCATTATTTCCGGTGGCGTGTAGTCCATGACTATCGCCAGCTATTGCCAGCAGCCGCATGGCATCCCCGGAAGTCGAGCCGCCCACGGCGATAACGCCGGTGCCCGTAGCTCCACCGGTAGCTCCGATTCCGTGGCCGCTGCCGCTGCCGATGGCGTTGAGACCGGTTCCGCTGGTAGGCGCTCTGGCTTTCAATCCGTCGCCGCTCGTGGCACCGCCGACAAATTCAGCGCCTTGACCGGTCGCTCCGGCTGTCGCGTTGACTCCATCGCCGACTCCATTTCCAACCGCCTCGAAACCGTGGCCATCGACGCCGCCGTTGAACTTCGCACCAGATCCGCCCGTACCGGCGAAGGTTACGAGGCCATGACCTCCACCACCAGCACCCTGCGAAGAGATACCGTTGCCAGCGGCGCCGAGTATGTTAAGTCCATCGCCACCAACAGGCCCACCGCTCGCCGCTATACCGTGGCCGTTGTTTTGGGCTGATCCCAAGATGCCCGCGCCGCTGATGGCACCGCCCTGTGCGGTGATGCCGTTTCCGGTTCCGGGGCCGACCGCCCGCAAGCCGCTGCCAGTGCCGGTTCCGATGGCCTCTATGCCATCTCCGTCTCCTGCGGTGGCGATGGCGTTGATCCCGTCCCCGCTGGTCGCGCCGCCGATGGCTTGGATGCCGTGTCCCGTAGCTCCACCGGTAGTGCTCAAACCCTCGCCGGAGCCGTTCCCTGACGCCGCGACGCCGTGACCGTTACCTCCGGTTGAGGCAGCGCGGAGAGCCGTTCCTGCATCGTTTTCAATGTCAAGCTGCTTCAACTTTAGCGTGGCGTTATATCCATCGAGGAGTCCGCCGTTAATCGCCACCGTATTTACCTGACCATTGAGATCGACTTCCAGCACCAGCGGCGCCATATTCGTCGCGCCTTTGAGCAAGAAAACCACCGACTCCGCCCCGACCGCGAGTGCGGCGTCTGGTGGATCAAACTCATAAACTCCGGGCATGTTCGTCGCATCCACCTGCTCGAATCCTCCGCTGACGAAGGTTCCGAGCGTGGTGATGTCAGCAAGGGCTACGACAACGGCAGCCGTTCCCTTATTCCGTTTGTAGTAACAGGTGAGTCCTGCGGAATTGAAAACCAATCCGGTAAGCCCGCGCCCGTCCGACTGCGTCGAATCCTGGATAAAGATTTCCAGGACGTTGCTCAATTCTCCGGGTTTGCGTATCAGCTTCATGGCGTTTCCTCCTAAAATCTAACTCAAACCCCGCACGGGTCTGTACGGTATGTTCCTAAACCGTCAAGATTCTGCGGTTGCCGACGCAATCCTTTTGCGAATTCTCCGAACACCCAAGCCCAACACGCGGTTACAAAAGCATCTGTAGTTACCATTTGGAAAGTAACTTGTCCAGCTACTCGTGCCGTTATAGCTCCTTCCGCATCTACTGTACCTGTTGCACTGAGGTCAGCGAAAACACTACCATAACGAACCGCCGTTGTTACAACGGTCGTTCCAATAGCATCTCCATCCCGGACGGCATGGCATCCCTGCTCCAGCGTCCCACTAGGATTCCATGCGAACATCCCGAGGCTCCACTCGTCCTTGGCAGCGAGCGTATCCGCCGTCGAATAGGCAACGGTATCTGCGGAGCCGATCATTCCGCCTACCGGCGTCCAGTTTCCCCAAAGCGCAAGATTGAACGGTGTCGTATTGGTCGGAGCGTTGAATGGTATCAAATCGTGTTCACCCTCGTAAATGAAGAGGCAAAAATAATCCCGCGCCTGATTGCCGAGTACCTCCAACCAGTTCACGTCAACAGAACCTGAGTTGAAAGCCTCAACACGGGCGCGGGTGTTAAGACCCGTAACTCCTATGTCAACGCCCGCGATACTTTCTTCACCCGAAGCGACCGTTCCTACCCGGCAATAGCAAGCGGTGACTGTTGGATCGGAACCGTTGTTACTCGCGCCAGCGACAATACCGTTCTTGATGGTTCCGCCCGCGTTAACGGCGATGCCTAACATGTACCGCGAATCCACCGCCGGCGTCGGCGGCGTTGTGGCTCCAGGCGTGGAGATGAATATAACGGCCTTCGCCGTCTTGCCAGCCGTGTGGTTTATCGGTGCAATTCCTATTCCTGCGGGTTCCGTTGCCTGCACCAGTTCGCAGTCCATCCCGAGCGCGAGGACGTGCGCCCGGATGTCCGTGACGAAGGCATTGTCGCGGATTCCCTGCCAGCCGTCGGAGTTCTTCGAGTTGATGCCAATGCGTCCATCTTCGGTTCCGGTGGTATCAAGATTTCCGATAAATGCATCGTTACGCTCTATCTGATCGCTGTTCGCGGCGGGAGCGGCGTGTTCTGACTGCGTGGCTATCATGGCCTGCGAGGACGGGGAAACGCCGAGCCCCATGCCGCGCTGATGCGTGGCGAGTCCGACAGCATCCGCGGCTTCCGTCCGGCCAGACCACGCGCCGATAATGCCTCCGAACTGGAAGCCGTAGCCGGTACGATCAAACGTGGTGGTAACCGCGTCAATGCCCACGTTGAACGAGTCGAATTTCGCCTCGACGGCCATTATGAAAACTCCACGACTACGAGCCCGTTCCCGCCTGCTACGCCCGCGCCCCGGAGCAGCAGACCACCGAGGCCGCCTATTCCGACCCCGGCGACGTAAGCTGGATCTAGGACGTTAGGCGGCGTTATTCCCGCGCCTGTTAGTTCCGTGGCCCCGGAGGCGGTCCGCACGTTCCCCGATCCACCGGCACCGCCCGAGCCAGCACCGGCGTTGACGCCACCGCCCGCGCCCTGGCGGAAGCCGAAGCCACCCCCTCCAGCACCGGCGGAGATGGAAGCAGAGGAACCGCCGTTCCCGCCGAAGGGCGCTCCGCCCGCCCCGCCCGTCTCCCGACGCGTTAAGTCGCGGACGTTGCGCGTTGCGCCGTTCCCTCCGGTAATCCC
>Ga0209342_10001880_pt1 | contig 23072 bp, 22 predicted proteins | sample RifCSP16_2_FD_184023 | JGI IMG/M metagenome (GOLD analysis project Ga0209342, IMG submission 184023) | Soil microbial communities from Rifle, Colorado - Rifle CSP2_sed 16_2 (SPAdes) (version 2) | ecosystem: Environmental > Terrestrial > Deep subsurface > Rock core/Sediment | place: Rifle... | reverse complement strand
AGGCCGCTCTGGCGAGAGTCGCTTCTATACGTTCATCCAGGAGCGCCGACATCACATCAACATGGCCGATCCGAACCATTCCACCAACACCAAACTGGCGGTCATCAGAGACTGGATCGACGAGGATCGGGGAAGACAATAGTCTCTTACCGGCCAGAGCGCCGACGCGGCGCCTCCCCTTCGTGCATGAGGTGGGTCATTTCGGCGAAGACCCCGACCGGCATCGCCGCGGGCTCCACGTTGATGCTCCCGTTCACCGCCGCGCCCTCCCGGACAATCAGGGCCTTGGTCGAGATGTCCCCCACGAGATGGCCAGTCGGCGACAGCTCCACCCTGCCTGACGCCGACAGATTTCCGCGAACGAATCCGGCCACGATGATCTCAACGGCAGAGACGTCGGCCTGGACGCGTGCGCCTTCCGCGATGACGACGGTCCCGGTCAAGGTAATCTTTCCCTCCATCTCGCCCTGCACCTGGACATCCCCCTCGCCCGCGACCTCCCCTCGAATCATCAGTCCTTTCCCGAAAATGTAAGCCATGGCCCGCTGCCTCCCTCCCTTCAGTCCCCATCTCGCCTCTGGAGTATCTTCCACTCCATCCGGGGTGTCAAGCGTCACGGGTGCCGAGGGCCGTGCTGGCACTTAACTTGCAGAAACTAGACATACGACCCGATGCAGGTCCACTTTTCTCCCCCTCTCCCTTCGCGGGACAAGTTGCGGTCCGGCGGGAGTCAGCCATGAACCGACATCTGGCAAGCCTTCGAGCGCTCGCAGAGTCGGGGCTTGACCTTGCAGGGGACCTCTCCTGTCAGGCGGTGCTCCAAAGGATTATAGAGCGGGCCGTGGAGCTGGTCGGCTGCCGATACGGGGCCCTTGTCATCCTGGACGGTGGGGGCCAGATCGCCGAGTTCTACACGGCCGGGATCGATCCGCCCGCCCAGGCTGCGATCAGCCACCTGGCCGCGTGGAAGGGGACCCTGGGCATCAGCCTCCGCGAGCAGAGGATTCTGCGGGTGGGCGATCTCGCCCGATATCCCCGCCCTCCGAGCTTTTCCCCACGCCATCCTCCCATGAAGAGCTTCCTGGGGATTCCTGTGTCGGCGCAAGGGCAACTGCTTGGAGAGCTCTATCTCGCCGAGAAGCAGGGGGATAGATGGTTCAGCGCGGAGGATGAGGCCTTCGTCGGTGCCCTCGCCCGCCAGGCGGCCATTGCCATCAGGAATGCCCGCCTCTACGCTGAGGCCCAGGAGGGGGCCAGGCAGGCCCAGGCTGGCGCTCTTCAGCTCAGGCGGCTCGGCGCCTCTGCAGCGCAGATCACCTCCCAACCCGATCTCGTGCAGAACCTGGACCGGCTCGCGGCGATTATGGCGGAGGCCTGCGGGGCGCAACGGTGCGCGATTGTGCTGGTGGACGGGGAACGGCCGGGGCTGGTCCGGACAGCGGTCGTCGGCCTTCAGGCTGAATGTGTCGAGGCGATCGCCAGCCTCCCCCTCGGGCCCGCTGCGGCCTGCTTTGGGACCGCGGAGCATCCGAACGACCTCGTGATCATCGAGGATACCCACACCGATCCTTTGACCATCCCCCATCTCCACCGCCTCGAGGCCTGTGGGCTGCGATCGATCTGGTCGGTCCCCATGCGGAGCCGCGAGGGAAGGGTGCTGGGGACGTTCATGGCGTTTGCGAGCCAGCCCGCTCGCCCGGGCCACGAACAGGTGGAGATCGCGACCGTGTACGCCCGCCACGTCGCCGTCGCTATCGAGAGCGCCCACTTCTTCCAGCGGATGGAATCGACCAATCGGAGCCTGACGGCTTTGAATCGGGTGGCCCAGACTGTGAACGAGTCGCTGGACCTTCAGGAGATCCTCAATGCCGTCCTGGATGCGACGCTGAAGGCGGTCGGCCTCGAGGCGGGCAATATCCGCCTGTGGGATGAACGGGAGGGGGTCTTGACCATGGCCGGCCACCGGGGAATGAGCGCCGGGTATGTCAATCGGATGCGGCACTTCAGGCCGGGAGAGGGGGTCGCAGGCAAGGTCTTCGAGAGGAGGGAGGTCTTCCTCGTCGAGGACCTGCGGGAGTATCCGCATCTGAACGATATCGCCCAGAAAGAGGGGGTCCGCTCGGTGGCCAGTATCCCGATCCGCTCCCGCGAAAAGGTCGTCGGCGTCATGAGCATCCTGAGCCACGGCCAACGTCGGTTCACGCCCGCCGAGATCGATCTCTTGACCGCGATCGGCAACCAGATCGGGACCGCCATCGAGAATGCCCGCCTGTACCAGGAGGTGCGACGGGCGGCGCTCGAGCTCGAGGCCAAGGTCGAGGAGCGCACCCGCGACCTGGAATCCCTTAACGCGCGGCTCGAGGAAACCCTGCGCGTCGCCGAAGAAGCCTCGCGCCACAAGTCGGTCTTCTTGGCCAATATGAGCCACGAACTCCGGACCCCTCTGAACGCCATCATCGGCTTTTCCGAGCTCCTTGAGGACCAACACTTCGGTTCCTTGAACGAGAGGCAGCAGCGCTACGTCGGCAACGTGCTCTCCAGCGGGCGACACCTCCTCGCCCTCATCAACGATGTCCTCGACATCTCCAAGGTCGAGGCGGGAAAGATCGAGGTGCAGCCCGAGGTCTTTGCTGCAAGGGCGGCCCTGGAGGCCGCGATCCGCGAGGTGCGGTCTCAGGCGATACGCAGGGGGGTGCGGATGGACCTGGAGATCGAGGAGGGGCTGGCCATGCTCGTTGCCGATCCCCTCCGGTTCAAGCAAATCCTCTACAACCTCCTCTCGAACGCGGTGAAGTTCACCGATCCGGGCGGAGGTATCCGCCTCTCCGCGCGCATCAGAAGTCTGAAGTCCGAGGTCCGAGGTCACGCTGACGAGACGGATCTGCAGTTCGGGGGATCACCGACATCGGACATCGGAAATCGGAAATTGGACCTTCACGATGTGGTGGAAATTTCGGTGGCAGATACGGGGATCGGGATCAAAGCCGAAGACATTCCGAAGCTCTTTCAACCCTTCACCCAGCTCGATGCCTCGCTCGCCCGGAGGTACCAGGGAACCGGCCTCGGCCTGGCGCTTACCAAGCGGCTCGTCGAGCTGCACGGGGGGCAGATCTGGGCAGAATCCGAAGGCGAGGGCAAAGGGAGCACCTTCACCTTCACCTTACCGCTCCGAGGCCAGGTCGCCGCCTAGCCCCACTCATCCTGTTTGCGCCGACCTCTTCCCCGCACACGCCGACGATCCTACCGTCTGCCCTGCGCCATGCGGCTGCTCTCCGGCAAGCGGTGTAGCCACACGAGGACGACGACTCCGAGCGCGGCGGCGAGGCCTGCGCTGGAGAAGCCGAGCCCCCACGATAATTCGGGCGGCGCCAGATCCAGGATGCCTCCGAACACCACCGGACCCAGGACCGCTGCTCCATATCCGAAAAAGGTGTGAAGCGCCTGGGCAGAGCCCATCATCCTGGCGTCTGCCAGCTCCGTGACCCCGGTGGAGTAGACCGCGGCGTCCGCAGCGGTGGCAAAGCCGTACACCATACCGAGGCCGAGCAGTGCCGCCCACGATGCATCCAACATCCAGCCCATGAGGAGAGAGATGATCCCGCTCAAACTGAGGAGCAGGATCCCCGAAGACGTCCTTCCGATCCGGTCCGACAGGAGGCCACCGAGAAAGGGCCCTGGGGCAGCCGTGACCAGCATTGCCGCCGCCGCGCCCGCTCCCAAGGCCGCCGCCTCCGTAGGCGCCATCCCTCTGGCGAGAAGCACGGCGACGAGGAAGGGGGAAAGCCACACCCGCGCCACATAGAGCTCCCAGGCATGCAAGGCGTACCCGGCGGTTAGCAGGACCAGGGGCTTGCTGGTAAGGGGCTCCAGCGTGAGCCGCCCAGAGCCCCTCGACGCAATGGGGAATTCACCCCTCCCGGTCCCCAGGAGCAGGTGGGCTACCGCGACCCCGCTGAAGGCCGAGAGCGCCGTAATCAGATAGGACGTCCTCCACCCGAAATGGAGCAGGAGCAGGCTCATGGCTGCGAGGGAGATTGAGGTCCCCAGGTGGAACGCGCTGATGAACAATCCGACGGCCATCCCCCTCCGCCCCCGGGCAAAGTACTCCGACACGATGCGGATCCCCGGCACATAGACCCCCACGAGACACGGGCCGGCGATGAACCGGAGCAGGGAGCCACTCACAAAGCCTGTGGCCCATAAGGGGAAGAGCAGGTTGGTGATGACGCTTCCCCAGACCGAAAGCAGGAACAATCGCCGGGGCGGGAAACGATCCGTGAGGGGAATGACAAACAGAGCCGCCAGTGCCAACCCGGCCAGGGTGTTCGAGTAGATCGTCCCTGCCTGAATGTTGCTGAGCTCCCACTCATTCCGGATCAGGGGAAGGGCGGCCACATAACTCGCAAAGGGCAACTGGACCAGGGCCATGACTCCGCTGATGCCGGCCAGCCAGAGTCCGTCCTGCCAGTTATGGGAGTGTCTGTGCACTTCCTGATCGGACATCATTCCCTTGGGGAAGGTTCGTCCATCCGGCGGCAACACCAGGGGCAGCGAGAGCGAGGGCCGCACTCGTGGCTCGCGCGACAAAGCCTCAGCCAGGGTTTACGAGGATCGATCTAACACAACGCGTTATATGTGTCAACATATTTTGCGCATAGCATTAAAACATTTCTATCATTTAACTATTTGTTTTAAAAGATGTTCACGGCTGAATGGAGTGGGATGTATTGGTGAAAAGCTTCCTCAGGAGTGAGGTGTTCGCGTGGACAGCAGCGGGCTACACCGAAGCTTCTCTTGATGTGCCCGAGGACCATCTATCAGGGATCACCCGATACCGCGTCGCCTCGGCGTCGGAGAGCTGCTTGGCCTTGACGGCCCGCTCGAGTTGCCGGTAGTAGATGCGCGCCGTGGCCGCGTCTACCATCTCGCGCTGGCCGGTGATGGGGTCGGCATACGCGACTACGCCCAGGTTCCGCTCCTGGTCGGCGGTCGCATACAGTTCCAGGATCGCGAGCGCCCGCTCCACCGAGTTGATCCATCGAGCCTTGAATGCTTCAAGCGCAGGTTCCGTGGGCTCTGCGGGTCTTTCGCCGGCGCTCGGAGGGTTCATGATGGCGTTGACGCGGGCCGCTTGGTCCGGCGTGACGACCTTCCCGTGGAACCCCAGATTGGCGGCGAAGAGAGCCTCCTCTTCGAACTCGGCCCGGTTGCTGAACCCATCCACGGCGTTGATATCTGCAGCCGCCGCGGCGGCCACGAGCGCCGACCGGTAGTAGTAATACCCTTTCGCGGTCGGATCGGTAAGGTCTTCCTTCGGTTGGGGCGCCGCAAGGTCGAGGAAGAGCCACGTCATGCGGCGGCTGGCGGTGGCAATGGCATAGGCCTCGTGCTCTACGGTCTCGGGCTGAGTGATCCACGCCCCCAGGGCGAGGGTGCCGATAGGGAGGCCGACCTCCCGCTCCAACGTCGTGAGGAGTCCAGCTGCCTGCCGGACAGTGCGAGGCTGCTGTACGGAGGGAAGGATCACGGCGTGAACCTGGTCTTTAAGTAAATGCAACAGGCCCTGGAGATTCCGAATCACGTCCGGGCCGTCGAGGGTCACCTGGAGCGCTATCGTCTGGGAGGGGTGCCTCGCGTCGCGGCAGAGTTGCGCGAGCTTCCATCGGGCCTCGGGCCGTCCAGGCCCCCGGATGCTTTCTGCATCCACGACGACCATATCGGCCGGCGAGGCCAGCGCCGCCCGGAGGCCGTTCAGATCCTGTCCGGCCACCGTCACCACCGACCGGCAGAGGGTCACGGGCCGGGGGACGAAGACGATCGGGGGGAGAATGGGTTGCTCGGCCTGCACCAGGCGCTCGAGTCGCGCGAGATCGAAATCGGGAATCTCGGGGTAGCGGGCGCGCTTCCGGACGACGGGGGGAAACGCCGCATCGTGCCGCGCAATCCCCTCGATGTGTGCGGGGTGCGCGCTTGTCTTGCGGTGGATCCCGAGCGCGATGGCCCGCACGGTATCCTTCTCGGTGTCATCCGCGTTCAGTGTCACCGTAATCCCCGTTGCTGCCGCTTTGCCCGTGGCCCGGGCTGCCTCGACTAGCTTCAGCAGCGGGTAGCGCAAATAGGTGTACTGCTCTTGCTGGACCACGCTACGCCCCCCGGTGGCCGCTGTGTAGTCCAGAACCCCCAGGTTGACCTCCTCGACCTCCGGGGCCACCGCCAGGATCTCTTCAGCCCTCAAGACCGCCCCGGGCAGCTCGGTATGAACAAATATCTTGTGGCTCCCGAGGACCCAGCCTCGCTCCTGCTGGAGCGCCCGGAGGATCTGGACCGCTACCCGGACATCCTCCGGGCCCTCCACCTTGGGGAGGTAGATCCCCGCAATGAGGTCCCCGATCTCGCGGATCACCTGATAATAATCGCCGGCCGCCCACTTGGTCCGGAGACTGTTAGGCCGGACCAGGATCATCTGTTGCTCGGTGAAGCGGTTCTCCGGTTTGATCATGAAGCGGTCCCCTGTCCGGAGAAAGTGCTCCTCGAGATGGTGCGCCTTGCCCGCCGGGAGGGCGTTCGCCTTGAGAAATTCGAGTTCTGCCTGGGTTAGACCGCGGCCCCTCAAGGCCCGCACCAAGAGGGTTAGGATGCTGCGGTCGATGTGCTTGCGGGTCGCGGCCACCGCATCTTCGAGGTCGAGGACGAGGATGTGGGCGGCCGAGCGGGCCGCCTTGACCATGAAGTACCAGTTGGCTCCTGGAAGGATGTGCTCGATGGATCGAGGGGTGTATTCCCAGGCGAGCTGCTCTATCGCTCTATCGCGGGTCGCACCTGGATCGACCCGCTTCAGGGCATGCCATCGGTCTTCGACCTCGGCCTCAGCCTGGTCCTTGTGGCCTCCAAATGCCGCTACTACGTCGTCCCAGGTTCGCTCGTCCACGGCCCCGTCCTCCAGACGCTCGACATTGCCAAGACGGTTGGTCTTCGGGGGTTTCTATGCGGGCCTTGGATTCAAAACTCTCTTCTTGGTGTCGCCCTGGATAACCTTTGTTGTAGGAAATAGGCGTATATTTATATAAGCAAGTTCTGTGCCGATCAAGCGCTTTTATTTGAGGGATTGAAGCGAGCTTTTGCGGGGGGTTAGGAGGGGAGCCCTGACAGGTCCATGAGGTTGACCACCTGGCCGTGAAGAATACGAGCCCCCCACTGGTTCGTCACCGCGATATCGATCGGGACGATCCGGGCCCCTTTTTCCTCTTGTAAACGGCGGATCTCTTCTGGCGGCGGGGCCGTGGCGGCGATGCTGAGCTGATCGCCCGGTTCGATCGGCCCGCCGAAAGCAAGGACCCGGGCCGAGAGGAGGAGGTGGCCGGGTGAACTTTCGGCCGAGGCCATCGCCATGGTCTCGAGCGCGAGGAGGGGGCTTAGTTGGTGCGGGTAGAGCGGGCCGAAGAGGGCCAGGGTGGCGCGCACCAGCTCGGGGGTGATCGTCCTGGTGAAGGTCTGGTGGCGGGGAGTGGCCGGATCGGTGAAGTCATGGACGATGGGGGACACTGCGGGGGTAACATCCTGGGCCCAGTGTCTCAGCCAGGCGAGTTCTGCGGGGGGAGTGGTACAGATCTCGCCCGCCTTCTCCTGCTTCAGGGTCGCAGTCCCCTCGCAGACGACCTTGCCCTCGTGGTTGACCGCGCTCACGTGCAGCACTGCCTGGCCCCCCTCCCCGACCTCCTGCACCTCGGCCGATGGCGTGAGACTGTCCCCGAAGTACACCGGCGCCCGGAAGCGGGCCACGAGTGCCTCGATAGCATAGGCCGGCCGGAGGTGCCCCAGGCTCGCCAGAACGTGACAGACGGTGAAGAGACCATGGGCCACCAGCCCGTGGAACCGTGACTGTTCCGCATACGCTCGGTCCAGGTGATAGCGGTTTCGATCCCCCGAGGCCTTGGCGAAGGCCTGCACCATCCATGGGGTCACAGAGACCGCATCCCCCTGAAGCCGCTCTCCGGCAAAGAACCCCTCGCCGACCTGCTCTCCCCCGCCAGGGCTCAGCGCAGCCAAGAGGCGCGCGCGGGCCCCCACGTACCTTTTCGCATCGGCCTCCGAGAGCTGCTTGGCCTTGAGCGCCCGCTCCAGTTGTCGGTAGTAGACCCGGATCTTGTTCGCATCCACCAGCTCGTGCCGGCCGGTAACGGGGTCGACGTAAGCGACCGCCCCCAGATTCCGCTCCTGATCGGCGGCCGCATAGAGCTCCAGGACCTCGAGGGCGCGCTCCATGCTGTTCATCCATTGCCCCTGAGATGCATCCACTGCCGGTCCCTTCGCACTCCGACGCGAATTCCCTTCTATCAAGGCGGGATGTGGGGCAAACCGGGTGCAAGAATCGCTCCAGTCCGGAACTACCCCAACCAGGGCGGCGTGGCCCAGATCGGCGCACCTCTGACCTCATGTACTCGAACCCCTCGATACAGGATACGGATGGGGGCGACGGGTTGGATGTCAAGGGCCGATCACCCGCGCGGACGTCCGATCTGAAACTTTTGTCGCGCGGCGATGGCATCGAGGCCGGCGCGCGCGCGGGCAGCGGTTTCGGACGAGGGGTCGAGATCGAGCGCGTCGAGGAAGTGGTGATGTGCCTGGGTCACGAGGCCGAGGGAATTCAATTGCACCGAGCCTGCCCCCACGTGCGCTTCGGCAGCGCCCGGTCCCTCCGGATAGTCGCGCAGGTGGCGTCGGTAGGCGGTGAGCGCGGCGCGCGGGTGGCCGTTCTGCTGCAGCCAGTCGGCCAGCGCGAGCGAATCCTCCGGCTGGAGGACGCGCCGCGTCTGATCGGGGGCGAGGGTAAAATACACCTGTGCCGCCGTGGCGAAGTCGCCACGGGCAATCGCTCGGGCAAGGGATTGTGCGGGCGTCTCCCCGCTCTCGGCGGCAGCGGACACCGGCCGGTACTCGGGCGGGCGCCCGGTGACCTCTCGTCGGTTCCTCAGCCATGCGACGAGGAGTCCCGCCAGAAAGCCGCCGATGTGGGCGCCATACGCTACCCCGCGCCCCGTGCCGCGCGTGATGAGAAAAGGGAGCAGGTTGTCAGCCAGCAGGTAGAGCCCGAGCACGATTCGGGCCGGTACCATGAACACATTCATGAAGAAGGGGAAGAACACGAACAAGAGCCGAACCGTATTGCGCGGAAACCAGACGAAATAGAAGCCGAGGACGCCTGAAATGGCGCCGGAGGCCCCGATCAGCGGCAGCGGCGACGTGGAGGCGAAGAGGGTGTGAAACAGCGTGGCCGCCACTCCGGTCGCCAGATACCAGAAGAGAAAGGGCAGGCGCCCCAGGCGCGTTTCGACGTTGTCGCCGTAGATCCACAGAAAGAGCATGTTGCCGAAGAGGTGCAGGAAGCCGGCGTGCAAGAACATCGCGGAGAAAAGGGTGACCACGACCGGTGCCGCCGGTCGAAACCCGTATTGGAAGACAAAGAGATCGTACGCGGATATGTGGGAGAGAATCTCCTCCACCGGGACCCCGGCCGGCAGGATTCCCGTCACGAGGCGCACATACTCCCAGAGCGCCGGGTCGTTCGGGTCGGGTGCCTGCACGCTGAGTGGCAGCGTGACGAGGAGATACACGGCACAGTTGGCGAGGATGAGGGCATACGTGATGAACGGTATCCCCCGCGGGTTGGGCGCATCACCGAGTGGAAGGATCATCGTGAGGGCTCCGCGAGGAACCGGTGGGGCCTGTCCCCGGGTGATCGATGACAGTTCCGAGAACGACTCGGGGCAGTTCGGCAGGACGCGGCACTATATCCGATAGCTGCTCTGTGCCCCGGCGTGGGTCCATTCGGACTCGGCGACGCGCGGCTTTTCCGCGGTGGTGTCGCCCATGCCAAGCGGCTTGCCCGCCGCGCGCCAGGCCGCCGTGCCACCTTTGACGCTCGCCACCTGATCAATGCCCATCTGCACCAGGAACTGCGCTGCCCGGTATGAGCGCATCCCGCGCTGGCAGACGAGCATCACGGGTCGGTCACGCGGCACCTCGTCCAGACGGGATGCCAGGTCTGCCTGGGGCAGGCTCACCGCCCCGGGGACGTGCCCGTGCGCGTACTCCTCCGGCTCGCGGACATCCAGGACGACGGTGTCCGGTGGCCGGGCTTCCAATGCGTCGATGTCGATCTCCCGGACGGGAGCGACGGAAGTCAGCATGGCCCACGCCATGTCGGCCAGGCCACGGTTGGTCGCCTCGATGGCGGTCATGTTCAGCGGGCGCGCCGGGACCCCATCGACGAGGGTCGAGATGAAGGCTCGCCGGTCCAGTCGAGCCAACGGATTGTACAACCGCTCAAAGCCGATGGTCGTGTTGGGGCGGCCACACATCCCCTTGCCGCACGGTCCCTCGAAGTGACCGGGGAAGACGGCCACCCAGTCCGGTAGCTGGAGCAGGCGCGACACGCTCTCGTACTGGGCGGCGGCATCCCCACCGCCAAAGTCTGGCCGTCCCACGTCGCCGACGAGCAGGGAATCGCCCGTGAGCACCATGGAGGGCTCCGGGCTCCGGGGCGGGTTCACGATCAGGATCGAGATCAGCTCCAGGCGATGTCCGGGCGTGTGCAGGACGCGCAGGCGCAGCTGTCCGAGGGGCAGATCCTCTTCGTCCTTCACGGGGCGGAATGGATAGGCCACCCGTGCCCCCTCGTGCAGGCACAGCTCGGCCCCGTGCTTGGCCTGAAGCTGGCGGGCCCCCGACACGTGGTCCGCGTGGATGTGGGTGTCGATCACGTACCGGAGCCGGAAGGTGCGCTCGCGCAACAAGGCTTCGTACTGTTCTGTCTCGATCGACGGATCGACGATCGCCGCCTCATGCGACTGGCGGGACGCCACCAGGTAGGATGCGCAACCGCAGCGCTCATCCAGGATCTGCTTAAAGTACATCGCCTCACCTCTTTGACCCGACGTAAGTATTTCCCACGCCGGAGAGAGTGTCAAGCCCCATAGAGGCCGAGGTTCAGATTACTCTCCCCGAGCAGGAGGGATGACACCCCGGTGAACCGTGCATTGGCGAGGAGGGTGTGAGTGACAAACTGTCCACCCCGGGATGGCCCGGTGACACAATGGCGACCTTTGGTCCTTCGCAGGAGCGAGCCTTCGCTCGAAAAGAGGGTTGGATGGCACCGTCGGGCTCAACAATTCAAGAGCTTGGCCCCCCCTTCTCACGACTCGCATTCTTGGCATAGTTGTCGCATCCGAACTCCATCGGTCGGGGTGGGGATCATACGGGGCCCTCGATATGACCTGTCGGTCCTTGTGGATGAGGGCCGGGCGTGTCGGGCATCGCGGCTCAGGTTACTGGAAGCGAGGGCGTGCGTGCGGGTGATGAGGCAGAGACGGCCGGTTCTAGTCATAGACGACGATCCCCGATCCTGCGAACTCATCACCGCGATTCTTACACGCGTGGGCTTCGAGGTCCGTTCGGCTCCGGACGGGGCGTCGGGGATCAAACTGGCCGGCATTGTGCAGCCCATCGTCATCCTCCTGGATATGATGATGCCCGGCATCGACGGCCTCGCCACCTTGGCGATCCTGAAACGGGACCCAATCCTCGGGGATGTCCCCGTGATCGGCATGACCGCCTCTGCGGACCTGACGTACACCGGGAAGGCCTTCCGTGCCGGAGCCAATTTCTTTGTGTCAAAGCCCTTGAGTCAGGCGAGCCTTGTCCGCGTCGTGGAGCTGGCGGCATATAAGGTCGAGCAAGATACCCCGGCGCGCCATCATCGACGCCACCCACGTTTCCACGCTGACCTCGTCGTCCGATGCCTCGTGGGCGTGGGCGCGAATGGGTCTCGGGAGCTCGGGGGGACCTCGGGCAACCTGAGTCTCGGCGGCCTCTTGCTGCTGGTGCCAGAGAAGCTGGCGCTAGGCACCCTCTTGGGGTTGGGGCTCGGGCTCCCCGAGAGGGCCATTTTGGCTGCGGGCAAAGTGGTGTGGCTGGATCCCCAGCTGACAGCCGACAGGAGGCTCCGCCATGGAATCCAGTTCCTCCGGTTTGGCAGCGACTCGAGTCTCGTGGGGTATCGAGGTTACCTGACTCAGATAGCTGCGAGCCAAGAATCGTAAGGGGTGAGGGCGAAGAGAGGCGCGTCGACCAGTGCCCACAGGCCAATCCGAGTCAAAGAATCACAGGGAGAAGCGATAGGAGGCCGAGAGAAAGAAGCCGAAGTCGGCCCCGGCATCGGCCAGGGTGAAGAGATTCTCGGTGATCCCGAACTGGAGGCGCCATGCCGGGGTGGGGGCCCAGCTCAGCCCCAGGGCTGGCCAGTCGGACCAGTCGTCAAAGAAGTCCAGACCGGTGCGGCGAAACGGGGGGCTATTGCCGGTGATCTGTCCCACGATCGCGAGCCGGGGGGTGAAGCGGTACTCAACCCCGAGCATTCCGGAAAAGATCGGCTGCGCGTTCATGTGGGGATCGTCGAAGCGGTCCCCGATAGGGATGGTCCCGTTGAGATTCCCGTACAGACTCCATCGGCCCAGGGTCTTCTCCAGGGCAAGCCCGAGGGCGATGTCGGGGCGGCCGCTCCCCAGGGCCGCATCTGGATCGCCAGACGGAACCTTGAATGCCAACCGCAGCGCCACTGTCGGCGTCGAGGCGGTTTCGCGTAGCTGGGACGGCGCCCACTTCGCCTGGATCGCCAGATCCCCCACGCCCACGCGGCCTTCCACACCCTCGAGGACGGTTTCCCCGTTGCGGGTGACCCGATAGGTGAACTCATTCTCCATGTCCCGCCGGCGTTCCTCAGCCCGGACGGGCCGTTCGTAATCGATCAATCGCTCAAACCAGTCGATAAAGCCGTCCATGAATCCCCCGTGAGTGGCGATGATGGGCAGGTCGATGCCCAGCTCCCACTCCTCGCCAAGGCCGATCCGCGCCTGGAGGTTTGCGTGCGTCATCTCCAGGTCGAGACGGCCCTGCAAACCCTCCCGACCCACCTCCGCCGTCAGTGTATTGGTCTCGGTGACGTCCAAGCGAAGACTGACCTGCCTGTGACCCAGGGGGACCGCCCGCTCTGGCACGAACTGGAAGAAGAGGAGCTGGATGGCGGATTGGTTCCGGATCGCCAGGGGGCCGTGGATCTCCTCGACACCCGCCGCAGGCGGGACCAGAAACATCCATGAGGCGACGCCCGCCGCAAGCGCCCAACGGATGAGTCCGGGTCGCGTCATTTGACAGTTGCGTCGGGACCTTCGGCACGAGTATCGTAGCCCCGAGAGGGAGGGCGATTGCATATGGCCAGATGCGATTGGGCCATCGTGTGTGATTATGCCTTTCTCGATGAAAATCGAAAGATGTGCATGGTCGGCGTCTTTGATCGGATCTTTGCCACCGCCGTTCCTGCCGTTCACCACCAGGCCTCTTGTGTTCTCAAACTGATCGGGGAACCCAAGGAGCGGGTGCATATCAGGGTTGATATCGTCCGCCCGAACGGTGACGTGCTCGGCAAGATCGAGGGGACGGGCGAGTTAGGCGATGATGGAACGTCGCAACTAAACCTGGGGATGAGGGGACTCCCTCTTCCTGATTTCGGGATCTACGCCTTTAATATCTACATCGATGACCAATTTGAGAAGACGATAGGCATCACAGTCGCCCGGACCCCGGAGAAGACACCTGCGGGGGGCGAGGGCACCCGACGCTGAGGGTGCGAGAAAAAAGCCCACCGCAACTCATACTGCAAGCGAGCGGCGAATGCAAGGGTATACTCCGCGATCAGATCATCGTAATCCGGTATGACGAGGACGTCAGAGACAAGACCTCACGGATCCCATCCTTGCGCCCTGAGCTTCAGGAGGGCAAAGAGTTTCGCGTCGCGTCCTGCGATGGCGGCCTCGTGGGCCCCGGGGGGATACGTATAGAATCCCTGGCCCGCCCGCGCCCCGGTGTGGCCCCGGGTTACCTTCTCCGAGAGGCTTCGCTGTGGCTCCTTGGCTGTTGACAGCTCCGGGTAGAGGTAAGCGGCAATGGCGTGAAAGGTCTGGATCCCGGCGAGGTCCATGATCCGCATGGGCCCGACCGTGGCCCACCGAAGCCCCAGTCCGGCCGTCACGGCCAGATCGACCGCCTCGGGACTTGCGATCCCCTCCTCGACCAAGTGGACCGCCTCGCGAACCAGGGCGAACTGCAGGCGGTTCCACAGGAGACCGGGCACATCCCTTTCCACCCGGATGGGGATGCGGCCGATCCGGCGGGCCAGGTCGCAGGTGAGGTCCACGACGGCGGAGGAGGTCTGTGTGCCCCGAGTCACTTCCACCGGCGGCATCAGATGGGGTGGATTCATCCAGTGAAGCCCCACCACCCGCTCGGGCCGTGTCGTGGCGGCGGCGATCGCCGTGATGGAGAGGCCGGAGGTGTTCGTCGAGAGGATTGCCTCCGGAGGTGTGCTGCGATCCAGGGCGGCGAAGATCCGGCCCTTGAGATCGAGATCCTCGGGCGCGCTCTCGTTCACGAACTGGACGCCTCTTGCCGCCTCCTCCAGGTCGGTGGTCGTCCGGATCCGGGAAAAGGCCTGAGCCGCTGCAGACGCAGTGAGAAGCCCGGTCTCCACCATCAATTCCTGGTTCTTGGCGACCCGCGCTCGGGCGGCGGCAAGGGTCTCGTCGTGCCGTGCGTGAAGGCGCACCTCGTACCCGGCCTGGGCAAGGTGCTGGGCAATGCCACTCCCCATCACCCCCGCCCCGATGACAGCAACCGTCTTGATTTCCTCGATCTTCATGGTCATTCAGCTCCCTCTCGAGTCTCGATGCGTCCGGTACCCTGTCCGCAGGCGCACAACGTGAGAGGACCGTAACAAAGCCTTGGGCTGATTGCAAGGCTCGCCCCCCCCTCGTGTGGGCGATTTTCGGTCAAGCTGTCCGTCTTCCGTTCGGTTGCAAGCCCCCCCAGAGAATTCAGCGCACACAGACTCTGTCTAATACTCACGGGCGCTTTCGTGTGCTCGGTACGATCTGGAACAACTCTTGCAACCGGGCGTCTCTGGGGGAGTCCTGCCGATGCTCGACGAGCAAGAGATCGAGGCTGGAATGCTGTTGATCCTCGCCTGCGCAGTTGGTTGGAGCTTCGCCCGGATGTGGAAGCCGGGGATGAACGATATCCCGCACTCCGGCTGCCTGCCCCTAGAGGAATACCTCTTGGAGAGGACCCTTCCACTGGAAGCCGATGAAACGTTTACCGTGTGCGGAAGACCGTGGCTGACGCTCAAGTAGGGTCACTAGGGAATTCAGGAGTTCCAAGCGCCGTGAGGATCCTGAACTAAAGCGGTCGGAAGAAGGAGATGAGGCAGATGGCCATTATTGCGAAATGCTCGACATGCCCGCGGACCTACGTGGTGCTCGGCCAACATTCCCGCACCATGAAGGCCGTGTGGGTCTGCCCTCGCTGCAAGCGGGGGCGGAACCTGCCCCGCTAGAGAGTCCCAGAGAATCTCGCCTTTGTCAGCCTCACAGTTGCGGGATACCCTTCTTTACTCACCTCATCGGGGGTCTGCCTTTTCAATTGACAGCAAACCAAGAAAGATCTATCCTCTCTCCGACTGTCGATTCTCACGGGACTATCTCTTGAAATTGCCGAGGCCGCGAGGACTGAAGTCCCGCGGCCTTCTTGTTGAAGCGAGGGTCATCGCGCACCGGGAAGGCGTGAGGCCACCGGAGGGAGGATGTCAGAATATAGGCGGCCCGGTGATCCGGGGCGGGAGTCCCTGGCGACCCCCGCGGCCCGTCGTTCCCTCGAGATCACCGTGGACGAACGAGGGGTCGAATCCGCCCTCCGCGCCTTCAAACGCCTGGTGCAACGAGATGGCATCCTCCGGGAGCTCAGGCGGAGGCAGAGCTACGAGAAACCGGGGGAACGGAAGCGGCGGAAGGTCCGCGAGGCGGCGCGCCGGCGCCGCCGCCAACTGTCCCGCGCTCTCCGGCGAATGACAGAACGCGGGTAACCGCGCGGGCTCCGGCCGGGCAGCCTGGCGCAGCGGCTTAGACAAAGGAGACAGAGTCATGGGATCGAAAGTGTACGTAGGGAATCTCCCCTTCGACGTGGACGCAGATCAGCTCCGCACCCTGTTTGAAGAAGGGGGTCACGAGGTGCGGGACGTCAAGATCGTCACCGATCGCGATACCGGCCGGCCCCGGGGCTTTGCCTTTGTGGAGATGGGCAGCCAAGAGGCGGCACAGGCGGTTATCACGGCCCTCAACGGACGTGACGTGGGGGGGCGCACCCTCACGGTCAGCATGGCGCGGGATCGAGAGCCCCGTCGCGGCGGCGGCGGTCCTCCCAGCCGGGGCGGGTTTGGGCGCGGCGGCGGCGGCGGCGGCCGCTGGGATAGGTACTGATGGCCAAGCGAAGGGGAGCCTACCAAGGGGCCAAACGCCAAAAAGAGAAGGCTCGACAGACACGCCAGGAAGAGAAGCGGCGGCGGCGCCAGGAGAGAAGGCAAACGCCCCCATCCATGGGGCAACAAGAGCCCGGGGCCGAGGGCATCCCCCGTGAGCCTCCCGATGAGTTGCCTGGAACATAGGCGAGGAAACTTGATCAATAGAGCAGTGGAACAATAGACCGCAGTGTCGCATTGGGCCCAGTCGTTGTCTACTGCTCCATTATCCAATGCTCCACTGCTCTGGAAATGTAAAAAGCCCGGGTTTCCCCGGGCTTTTTCATTTCCTGGTGGAGGGTAGGGGAGTCGAACCCCCGACCTCTGCCTTGCGAAGGCAGCGCTCTCCCAACTGAGCTAACCCCCCCCGCGCAGCCTATGACTATACTCAACATCACGAGTGCTGTCGAGCCTCTTTCGTTCGTGTCATTTCATTCGATTTCTCGTCTCCCCGCCTCAGGGTCTGCGAGGGGCCTTGAGCGACGCCTGAGCGGGAGCGGTGGGGACCCCCGCCTGCCGGCGGCACGGGAAACCGAGGCGCGGCCCACTGCCTCCCCTTTGCATGGGCCGTGAACACGGAGGGACCCGGGCCGCAAGGCGGCGAAAGGGTCGCCGCGGGAGCTTGGCAGAGCGAGGAGCTTCGAGCAGACCCCGTCAGCGTTGGGGCTTCTCGGGCCGCGGGCGGGGTCGAAAGAAGAGGACGACGGTGTAGCTGACGCTATTGACGCACGGGACCCGGTCGCTATCCCCGATCCATCCGGGGCAGACGAGCACCCCTTCCCGGGTCTCCTGCCGCGCCTTCACCATATGGTCCACGATCCGCTCGATCTCGAAGCCGCCTGCGTGACACTGTGGATGGGGGCAGGGAATCCGCCCTTGAAAGGAGCCGGCCAGGACGCTGATCGTGGTCCGGCCGTACGAGGTGGTCGCTCCGCCGAGGTCTCGGCCGGAGATCTCGTGCTTCACGACCGCGTCCCTGACTTCGGGAAAGGCATCGGCAAAAGGCTGATCAGAGGCCCATGCCCTTCGCTCTCCGGATTCAGCCATACGTTCGTCCCCGCTCACTGCTCGGGCGGGACCCGCTTCAGTTGCTTCTGCTGCAAGATATCTTGAAATGTGAAGGTCGGACCCTTGGGGATAAAACCGAGGTACACGTACTTCGTGTCCGGGTCCCTGGAGATGACCCACAGGTCTCCCGTCGTCGTGTCCAAGAGATATTCCAATCCCCCCTGGACCTGGGCCGCGTAGAAGACATATCGCCCCACGGCACCGGTTTGCCGTGTCGCAGGGCTCGCCCCAGGGGGAGGGGACGGCGGCTCCTGAGCCATGGCCGCCGCTACACCCAGGAAAATCATGGTCAGGGCCGCGATCCCGATGCGTCTCATCACTTTCCTCCTTTCGCTGTATGTCCTCCCATGCATCGCCACTTCAGCTGGAGACATTCCGGCGCAGTCTATTGACCAGCAGATGGGCCTGGCGGGTCGGCTCAGGCACGCGGTAGCCCCCGGTCGCTTTGAGGACGATCTCGCGCGCTTGCTGAGTGCTCACCCGGTAGCCGGGAGAGACGTAGATCGGTTCGACCCCGTCTCTCGTGCGCAGGATGATGCCGACCTGCTCACCCCTATCGATGAGCATCCGAAAACCTCCCCGTTTCTTGGGCGGCTCCTGGTACTCGCCGACCAGGACGCTCTTGGCGCACCCGATCGAGGGCAGATCGAGCAGGAGGCCCAGGTGGCAGGCGAGTCCAAAGCGGCGAGGGTGGGCGATCCCCTGTCCGTCACACAGCAGGCAGTCGGGCCGCCGCTTGAGGCGCGTCACGGCCTGCAAGACCGCCGGAGCTTCGCGAAATGAGAGGAGACCGGGGATGTACGGAAAGGTGGCGGGCCTCGTCGCCGTGGCCGTCTCGAGGATCTCGTGATCATCGAGGCGCATGACGACCACCGCGGCGTACACCGTCGGGGTGCGCGTGTCGTACGAGACATCGACGCCGGCCACGGTCTCGGTGGGCCTCCGGGCCTCACCCAGGTCCAGGCGCCTCCGAAGCGCCTTTTGGATTCGGATCGCCTCGGCGGGCGAAACATCCCAGGGGTGGAGCTTGCGGACCTTCATCGATCCAGGCGGAAAGGGGAAAGAGACAGGGAGGGCTTTTCGTCCCGCAGCAGTTCGGCCATGAGCTGGCCGGTCACGGGAGCCAGCAGGATCCCGTTTCGGAAGTGACCCGACGCGATGTAGAGGCCCGGCGCGCCCGGCACCGGGCCGAGGTACGGCAGCTCATCCGGGGTCGAGGGCCGGAAGCCTGCCCAGGCGGCAAGCATGGGTCGGCTGCCGAGGGCGGGGACGAGCCTCCGCGCCGCGGCCAGCAACCCCTCGACGCCGGCGGCGGTCACGGACTTTTCGAATCCGACGAATTCCACCGTGCTCCCGACGACTACCTCGCCGCTCGCCCGCGGGACCACATAGACCTCCCGGCCGTAGAGGATGTGACGAATCAGCTCGCCGCGCGTCTGGATGGAAAGGAGTTGCCCCCGGGCCGGCCGGATCGGAATCTCGTGATGCACAAGCTCACCGAGCGTCCCTGACCAGGCACCGGCGGCGATGACCACCTGTGCGGCGTGGTAGGTCTCGGTGAGGGAGCGGACCCCGATCACCCGATCCCCATCCCGCACGATGGCGGTGACGGGCGATCCTTCTACGGTGCGCGCCCCGCTCCGGGCTCCGGCAAGAGACAAGGCCCGAACCATGCGGGCGTTTTGGACCTGGTGATCGTCCGCAAGGTACAGGGCTCCCCGGATCGCCGGGGTCACATGGGGTTCGGCCTCGAGCACGTGTCGGCGGTCCCACCACTCGACGGTGAGTCCCCGGCCGCGTTGCTCCTCGAACAGCCGCTTGCCGTACCCCTCATCCTCCTCGGTGAGGAAAGGGTACAGGAGCCCGGAGCGGAGGACCTCGATATCGATCCCGGTCTCGTTTTTCAACGTCTCCTGGAGGGGACCGAACATCTCGCGGCTCTTCAGGCAGAGGTCCAGGAACGGGCCGGGAGAGAGACCCTCGGCCTGAGGGGCGAGCATCCCTGCGGCCTCGCCCGAGGCCTCGCACCCGATCCGATCCCGTTCGAGGATGAGAACCCGCACCCGGGTGCGGGTGAGTTCGAGGGCGATGGAACAGCCGATGATGCCCCCGCCGATGATCAGGACATCCGCCGTCTTCATCCAGCCATCAATCGCTGAGCCGTGTCCGGCTCCGGTCTGTTCACCGCATCCTCAGGAGGACTCGGCCCGCCGGTTGGTGAGGGAGGCGATGAGATCAATGGGAAGGGGAAAGATGATCGTCGAGTTCTTTTCTGTCCCGATCTCCGTCAGGGTCTGGAGGTAGCGGAGCTGGATGGTGATCGGCTCGGCTGCCATGATCCGGGCGGCCTGCGACAGCTTCTCCGAGGCCTGGAGCTCGCCCTCGGCGTGGATGATCTTGGCCCGCTTCTCGCGCTCGGCCTCGGCCTGCCGCGCCATGGCCCGCTGCATCTCGACCGGCAGGTCCACGTGCTTGACCTCGACGACCGTCACCTTGACCCCCCAGGGGTCGGTGTGGTCATCGATGATTCGCTGGAGCTTCCGGTTGATCTCCTCGCGCTCGGCCAGCAGTTCATCCAGGTCTGACTGTCCGAGGACGCTCCGCAGGGTGGTCTGGGCAATTTGGGAAGTGGCGTAGAGAAAGTCCTCCACCTCGACGATGGCGGACTCGGGGTTCACCACCCGAAAGTAGATGACGGCGTTCACCTTCACCGAGACGTTGTCCTTGGTGATGACGTCCTGGGTAGGCACGTCCATGGCCACGATCCTGAGACTCACCCGGACCATCTGGTCTATAAAGGGGATCAGCAGGATCAACCCTGGTCCCTTGCCGCCGACGAGGCGGCCCAGTCGGAAGATCACCGCTCGCTCGTACTCCTTCAATACCCTGATCGCGCTGGCCAGGATGTAGAGGAGGACGACGAGAAAGACGATCGGAAAGATACCCAAGGAGATTAACCCACCCGGCATCGCCTGTACCTCCCTTTGCTCTGTGTCGAGCAGCTCTCCCCAGAGGCGTAGCCATTCCCCGCGTCTAGGGAAGTTTCTTGACCTTCAGCTTGAGTCCCGCGACCGAGGTGACCTGCACCTGCTCCCCGGGCTCCACGCCCTCTGCACAGGTGGCGTTCCAGATCTCCCCCCGGATAAAGATCAGACCGTCCGGGTTCAGGCGGGTCCGGGCCACCCCCGCCTGTCCGACGAGGCCCTCACGGCCCGTGGCGGGCTGCCGACGATGGGCCCGGAAAACCGCCCCGATGGCAAAGACGAAAAAGGCGGTGGTGGCGGCGGTGACCCCCAGGATGGCTGACAGGGAGATCTGAAGAAATGGGGCAGGGGAATCGATGAGCATGAGGGAGCCCAGGATCATGGCGGTCATTCCCCCGATGGTGAGGATGCCGTTCGAGACCACCTTGACCTCCGCAACGAAGAGGATCACGCCCAGGATGATGAGGAGGAGCCCCGCGTAATTGATGGGGAGGGCCTGAAACGCGTAGAAGGCGAGGATCAGACAGATCCCGCCCAGGACTCCCGGCAGGATCGCCCCGGGAGTCGACAGCTCGAAATACAGGCCGGCCATCCCCAGGATCAGCAGGATATAGGCGATGGTCGGATTCGAGATGACACTCAGGACTTTGTCCCGAAGGCCCATCTCCACCTCGACGATCTTGGCCATTTTGGTCTTCAGGGTGATCCTCCCGGCTCCGGTCTCGACCGTGCGTCCATCGATCTTGGCGAGCAGGTCGGCGCGATTCTCGGCAACGACATCGATGACCTTCAGCCTGAGGGCCTCGGTGGCGGTGGCAGAGACGCTCTTCCGGACCGCGTCCTCCGCCCATGTGGCGTTTCGCCCCCGGCGCTCTGCCAAGCCCCGGATGTAGGCGGCCGCGTCGTTTTCAATCTTCCTGGTCATCTCCTCATCCGCCTCCCCACCCCCCATCTGCACGGGGTGGGCGGCCCCGATGTTGGTTCCGGGGGCCATGGCGGCCACATGGGCGGCGATGGTGATGAAGGCGCCCGCCGAGGCGGCCCGCGCCCCGCTGGGGGACACATAGATGATGACCGGGGCCGGGGATCGTAGGATCTCCTTGATGATGATGCGCATGGAGGTATCGAGGCCGCCGGGGGTATCCAATTCGAAGACGATCGCGTGGGCTGCCCCGTCTTCGGCCTTGCGAATGGCACTGACGAAGAAGTCGGCGAGGCTGGGCGCAATGATCCCCTCGACGCGGGCGACGTAGACCTCGTCGGGACTCGCCCACCCTGCCGGCGTCACCAGGGTGAAAGAGAGGATGAGGAGCAGCAGAAAGCGAAATCGCTTCATGATCTTAGACTACTCCGCCCCGTGACATTTTGCAAGGCGTCTGGCGGGACGCGCGTGGCCGCCCGCCCTGGAATGCTGGAAAGCTTGAAGGCTAGAACACTGCCTCCTCGCTTCCCGGCCTACTGGCTTGCTAGCGGCCGTCTGGCTTCCCAGACGGCCAGGAGACCGGGGGCAATATCGGTGAGAGCCTGAATCTGTCGGGCGAAGATCTCCTTGCCTCGCCCCCACGCCATGGTCGGCACGCGGTTCCAGGTGTGGGAAGGGCTGCTCAGATCTTCGATGTTGCCATGATCGCTGACGAGGACGAAAAGATGCCGAGAGAGATCCAGCAACTCAACCACTGTCGATACAAAGTGATCCAGCCCCTCGAGCAGGTTCACCGCCCGATCCATATTCTGGGCATGCCCGGCCAGGTCGGTCTGGATGTATTCGTAGTAGGTAAGATCGTGGGCCTCGGTGATCGCCGCCAGCCGCCGTGCCGCCTCATCGGATGAGAGGAGCGGGACCGGGTGGCCCCGAGCCCTGAGCAGGCGGTTGGTGAAGTCGTGGTAGAGCGCCTCGCCGCGCGCCAGGTCAGTCAGATCTCTGAGACGTATCCCGGCGCTCCGTAGGGCGACGGTGGTCACCGACGGAAACCTCTGCCGCCGCAGGGTGGAATCGGTAAAGGCATTGGCGCACGCCACCCGCCTGCCGTCGAGCGATGCCCTCCGAAAGATGGAGTGTATGTGGAGCATTGAAGCGAGTGTCGGCGTGCAAAACCCCTGGACGTGGCGGCCGGCCAGGAGGGGGGCGTTGAGTCCGGTGAGCATCGCGGTCTGCCCGGTGGCGCTCTGGGGGAGACCGGGCACCCCCAGCGAGGCGTCAGTCGGCACAACCGCGCAGCCGTCCGTCTCCGGGGCGTGGGTCCGGAAGCACCGGAACCACCGCGTCCGCGCCACGGCCATGGGGTTTCGCTCGGCGTCCGGCTCACCCAGGCCGAGGCCGTCTACGAGGAGGAGGAGGATACCCACGGTCTGCTCCTGCCCAGCGTGCCGGGCAGCCCGGACGCTCGATACTCCCTTCGGCGACTACCGATCCCCGCCCTGCTCTTCCCCGATCTTGGCCTCCTCCCACAGGGCATCCATCTCCTCCAGGCTGCTCTCTCTGAGCGACTTCCCCCGCTCGGCGATCACCGTTTCGATGTGCCGAAACCGGCGGGTAAACTTCTCGATGCACTTCCGGAGGGCCTCTTCGGTATTCAGGTTGAGAAACCGGGCGAGGTTGACCAGGCTGAACAGGAGATCTC
>Ga0209342_10001879_pt1 | contig 23075 bp, 15 predicted proteins | sample RifCSP16_2_FD_184023 | JGI IMG/M metagenome (GOLD analysis project Ga0209342, IMG submission 184023) | Soil microbial communities from Rifle, Colorado - Rifle CSP2_sed 16_2 (SPAdes) (version 2) | ecosystem: Environmental > Terrestrial > Deep subsurface > Rock core/Sediment | place: Rifle... | reverse complement strand
ACCGGCGTCACCGAGCGACGACGCCGATGGCGGCAACGGTTTCGCCCTTGGTCATGGACGGCACGGCCCGCACGAACGTGATCACCCCAGCCACCGGTGCCTTCGCTTCCCAGATCACCCTGCCCACGTAGTCTGTCACGTAGCCCAGCTTCATCCCCTGGGCCACGTAGGTCCCGCGCGCCACCAACGGATAGAAGATGCCGCTCGCCTCGCTCGCCACAGTCGCCGTGGGGTCGAGCCAGACCGGCCGCTCCACGAACGTGACCGCGCGGTCCAGCATGCGCAGGTACGCCATGACTCCCAGCGTGCCGTCAATCAGTGCCTGCACATCCTGGGGCTCCACCGTGCCCGCGTGGCCGGCTTCCACGGTGATGGATGGCTTGCCCCGGGTGGACGCGGTGTTCTCCAGGTAGCGCGAGGCATTGGGGTCCTTGGGACGGTCCGCCGAGATGATGACGTGATCGAGGCCAAAGGCCAGGACCATGTCGCGGGAGATGGAATCCTGGGCGGCATTGCCGGTTTTGGTCCAGTAGCTGTAAGGCCTAAGGCTCTCGTCGATATCGCCGCCGTGCATGTCGATCAGGTGGTCGCTCTTCTCGACCACTTCCCTGGTGATCACGAACGAGGCGCGGTCGGTCTGGGTGCCCCGCATCGAGCCGGGGAAGAACCGGTTCATGTTCTTGCCGTCCACCGGGTTCAGATGGGGCACGATCTTTTCGAACGACGCGGGGTTGATGAGCGGGACAATGATCACCGTGCCGGAGATCTCGCGCGGATCCAGCTCCTGAATCAGCCGTTCCAGTGCGATGATGGACGCGTACTCGGTGCCGTGCAAGCCTGCGGCCAGGGCCAGGACCTTACCGGGCCTGGTCCCATTGACCACCGCGACTGGAATGTCGTAGCCGGCGTCATTGCCGGGGGGCACGGAGATCACGCCGGTGGCGGTCTGGCCGCGGGCGGCGGACGCCGTGCCCACGGTAAACCGTTGGGCGGGTTGCTGGGCGCCGGCGGCACTGGTCAGCGCGATCAAGAGAGCCAAGGTCGTTGCCTTCATGGCGGCTTCCCGGGGTAGTGGCTGCCGGAAAGCTGCATAGATTCGATGTTGCGAGCAATGAAACGGTGCCGCCGCACAGGAAGGATGGTGCTACCGTGGACGACATGGGACTCTTCCGCACAACCATCGAGGTTCAGAACTGGGAGCTGCGCGGGCCCATTCGCTCGTTACCCAACGTGTTGGTGGACACCGGGAGCGAATACACCTGGATATCGCGTGACGTCCTCCAGGATCTGCGCGTGGTCGTGCAGCGGAAGCAGGGCTTCATCGTCGCCGACGGCCGCCGGATTGACCGGGACGTCGGTTATGCTCTGGTGCGGGCGGGCGGGTCGGAAGCGCCGGACATGGTCGTATTCGCCGAGCCCGGTGACCTGGTTCTGCTCGGCGCCCACGCGCTCGAGGGAATGAACCTCAAGATTGACCCGGTGAGGAAGGAGCTGGTCCCTGCCGGGCCGGTGATTGCCGCCGCGGCAGCGTAGCGGCGCTTCCCGCCATACTTGACCGTCCCGGGACCAGGAACGATATTCCCCTGAGAATCTAAGGGGGCATCGAACGTGCCGGACCTTGATCTGCTCCGCGGCACGCTGGACCTGCTGATCCTGAAAGCCCTCACCTGGGGACCGCGGCACGGGTACGCCGTGACGTCCTGGATTCGCGACACGACGCGCGGCGAGCTGGAGGTGGAAGACGGAGCGCTCTACCAGGCCCTCTACCGCCTGGAGCAGCGGGGCTGGCTGTCCGCGGAGTGGGGTCTCTCGGAGAACAACCGCAAGGCCAAGTACTATGCGCTGACCGCGGCGGGGCGGCGGCGGCTCAAGGCGCAGGTGAGCACCTGGGAGCGCTACGCCCGCGCCGTGGGGCGGGTGTTGCGGGAGGCCTGAACATGTTGCCCGACGGCATCCGGCGGCTGTTCCGATTGGAGCGCGTTCCGCGCGGGGCGGCGGCGGACGTGGATCTCGAAATTGAGCACCACTTCGCCGCTGCCGTGGAGGACCTGGTGCGGCGCGGCATGAGCCCGGACGAGGCGCGAGCCACCGCCGAGCGCCGTTTCGGCGATGTCCGCCGGATGCGCGAGGAGCTCATCGCCCTATCCCACACGCAGGCTGCCCGCCGGCGGCGGCTCGAGTGGCGCGGCGACTGGTGGCTCGACCTGCGGCACGCGGTGCGCGGATACGTCTCCACGCCGGGCGTGACGGTGGCTATTCTCACCATGCTGGCTATTGGCGTTGGGGCCAACGCGGCCATCTACGGCATTCTCGACAAACTCTTCGTACAACCACCGCCCCACATCAAGGCGCCCAACCAGATCCTGCGGCTCTACGTTCGGGAGCGGTCCGGTTTCACAGGGGGCGAGGAGATCACGCACAGCCAGTTCGATCTGGAGCAGTACGCGGCCCTCGCTCGGGACCTTCCCGCTGTCGCCGAGATGACCGGCTACTGGCCCGGACGGGAATCCACGGGCCGCGGCCAGCAAGCCGAGGAGTTGAACGCCGAGACGGTCACCGGGACCTTCTTCGGCTTTCTGGGAGTCCAGGCCCTTCGAGGAAGGCTGCTGGAGCCGGCAGACGACCGTTCCACCGCCGTCCCCGCTGCGGTCATCAGCTACGGCTACTGGCAACGCCGATTCCGCGGCAGCGACGCGGCGCTAGGCGCGACTCTCGAGTTGGACCGGACGACGTACACGATCGTCGGGGTCGCGCCGAAAGGGTTTTCCGGAGCCACGGCGGACGCGCCCGACATCTGGATTGCGGCGGAGGTCGCCGGCACGCCGTACGGTCCAAGCTGGCGCCACCGCTTCCAGGGCGGGCTGCCGCTCAGGGCTCTTGTGCGGCTCACGGCAGGCGTCACGCCGGCCGTCGCCGCGGAGCAGGCCGCCGCCGCGCTGCGCGCCAACTACGAAACCACGGTCCTCCCACAGGGTAACCGCCCGCCTCCGCTCGGAGCGCTCCACGTCCTCACCGGGACGCTCATGGGCGCATCTGGACCCGAAGGCGTGAGCGGCAGCGCTCGCCTGTCGCTGCTGGTGGGCGGCGTCGCGCTCATGCTGCTAGTGATCGCGTGCGCCAACGTGGCCAACCTGTTGATGCTGCGTGCCGTCACTCGGCGGCGCGAGTTGGCAGTACGGTCGGCGTTGGGGGCCGGCCGCTGGCGGGTCGCGCGGATGCTGTTGATCGAGAGCACGATGCTCGCCCTCTCGGCGGGCGTGGCCGCGATCGCCGTCGCCGCGTTGACCGGTCGAGTCCTCCGGGTCGTCCTCGTCCCCAGCATGCAGTGGGCGACCGGGGTGATAGACCTGCGCGTGCTGCTCTTCGCCGGCGGCGTGGCGCTGGGGCTCGGCTTGATCACTGGCGTGGCGCCGGCAGTCCAGGCGCGACGGGGCGTGGGCGTGGACGACCTCCGGGCCGGCGTGCGGGCTGCCCGCCGGGGAACCGCACCAATACGCGCGGGTTTGCTGGTACTTCAGGGGGCGCTAGCCCTGGTTCTGGTAGTCGGGGCGGGCGTGTTCTATCGCAGCTTCGAAGCTGCCCGGCGCCACTACGCCGGTTTCGACTTGGAGCGGCTGCTGGTGGTGAACCTCAACCCCACGGCACTCAATCCCACGGAACGGCCGCGACTCGCGGAGGACCGCGTCGCCGCCATGCACCAGCGGGTGCGCCACCTGCCGGGCGTGATCGACGTCGCTCAGACCAGCAACATGATGGCGATGAGTTGGGGGAACCTGCCGCTGAAGGTCCAAGGCTTGGAGTCTTTGCCGAGAATCCCGGGAATGCGAGGTCCGTCGGTCCAGGGCGTGACGTCCAACTTCTTCCAGGTAGCGGGCCTCGCGATTACCAGGGGCCGGGGCATCACCGGGGCGGACGCTGAAGGGGCGCCGAAGGTGGCGCTGGTCAACACGGCCATGGCGAGGGCCCTGTGGCCGTCCGGGGACCCCATCGGCGCCTGCCTGTACGTGGGCGCGGGGAGCGAGTGTACTACCGTGGTGGGCGTGGTCGAGACGGAGCGGCCCAGCATCCGAAGCAACGAGGTCGCGATGCTGTATTACATCCCGCTCGCTCAGCATCCCCGGGCTGCGAATAACCGGTCATTGCTCATGCGAGCCCAGGGCGAAGCAGATCCGCTCGTTGAACCGACACTGCGCGCGATGGCCGAGCTGTTTCCCGATTTGCCCCGCGATCGGGTGCGCGTGCTGTCGCATTGGTACGCGGGGGAGCGCCGGCCCTGGAAGGTGGGCCTGGGGCTGTTCGCGGCCGCAGGCGGACTAGCCCTGTTCATCGCCGCGGTTGGGCTGTACGCGGTGATCGCGTACGGCGTGCGGCAGCGAGAGCATGAGTTCGGCATTCGGCGGGCATTAGGGGCGCAGGTGTCGGACATCACGCGGTTGGTGATGACGCAGAGCGTGTCCTTCGCCGTGCTGGGCGCCGCCCTGGGCGTGGCCTTGGCGTATTGGGGAGCCCGCTTCGTGACGCCCCTGCTCCACCGGGACGTGAGCGGCCGCGATCCCCTCGTCATGCTCGTTGCGGGCGGCGTGCTGCTGGCGGCGTGTCTTCTGGCCGGCCTCTTCCCCGCCCGCAGCGCGGCACGCGCCGACCCCCGCGCCGCCCTCCAGGCCGAATAATCGCACGCCGGAGCCAGAACGTTCTCACCCCTGGACATCAGGCCGGGGGCCAGGGACATCAGCTTAAAGGCCACGGACATCAGCCTGGCGGCCATGGACACGAGCCCGCTGTCATGGACATCAGCCTTGCGGCCGTGGACATGAGCCCGCTGTCTATGGACATCAGCCTTGCGGCCATGGACATCAGCCCGCTGTCCATGGACATCAGCCTTGCGGCCAGGGACATCAGCCTTGCGGCCACGGACATCAGCCCGCTGTCCATGGACATCACCCTGTCAGGCGCGGACGGCGCGCCCTGTCGCGCGCCGCATAACTCCCTGTCTTACAATGACGTTAGACGTAGTGAAGGTCAGCCGGAGGCCGGTGGCGGGGAGCCCTCTGACGACGCACGGGATTGACACCGCCCGCAATAATCCGGTACTACTCGGCGTGCCCTCGGGAGCTATCATGGCCGGCGACATGGGGACCTTCCGCGTAGACCTCGAGATCGAGAACCCGGCGCGGCCGGGCGAGAAGCGGCTACTCCAGTCCGTGTTGGTGGACACCGGGGCCGAGCTGTCCTGGGTGCCCTCCGGGGTCCTCCAATCCCTCGGCGTAGAGCGAAACAACCAATGGCGGTTTCGCCAGGCCGATGGCACGGTCCTGGAGCGATGGACTGGAACCGTGGTGGTCTACCTTGCCGGAAAACGAGCGGGGGACGAGGTGGTCTTCGGAGAGCCGGGAGACCTCACGCTCTTGGGATCGCGGACGCTGGAGGGGTTCAACCTGCGCGTGGAGCCGGTCACCAAGAAACTGGTGGACGCCGGCCCCGCCCCGGCCGCCGCAGCGGCGTAACGGAAAGCGGGTGACTCTCTCCGAGAGCCACCCGCCGTGATGCTGCCATGCCGCCATGCCGTTATGCCGTTATGCCGCCGCCCTACTGCACCGCGTTGATCATCCCGAAGATCGGCAGGTACATGGCCACGATCATGCCGCCCACGATCACGCCCAGCACCACGATCATGATGGGCTCCATCAATGACAGCAGCGCGGACACCGCGGCGTCCACTTCGTCGTCGTAGAAGTCGGCGATCTTGGTGAGCATTTCGTCCAGGCCGCCGGTTGCTTCACCCACGGCGATCATCGAGGTCACCATGGGCGGGAACACCCCGGATTTTTCCAGCGGCGCGGAGATGGTCTCACCGCCCGCGATGGAGGCCCGGGACCCCATGACCGCGTCGTGGATCACGCGGTTGCCGGCGGTTTTGGCCGTGATCTCCAGCCCATCGAGAATCGACACGCCGGAGGAGATCAGCGTGCCCAGCGTCCGGGTGAACCGCGACACGGCCGACTTGCGGAGCAGGTCGCCCAGGATGGGCATGTTGAGCATGAGCTTGTCCAGCGCCAACTGGCCGCCCTGCGTGGCGTACCAGCGCTTGGTGCCGTAGAAGAGGGCGAACGCCCCGCCGATCATGGCCCACCAGTAGCCCTGGAGGATGTCGCTCATCAGGATGACGATCCGGGTGGGCAGCGGCAGCTCCATGTTCACCGACGCGAACATGTTCTGGAAGGTCGGGATCACGAAGATCAGCAGCACCACCACCGCGATGGCCGCGACCGAGAAAATCACGGCCGGGTAGATCATCGCTCCCTTCACCTTCCGGACGATGGCGTCGTTCTTCTCCAGGAAGGTCGCCAGGCGGAGCAGAATGGTGTCCAGAATACCGCCCGCCTCACCCGCCGACACCATGTTCTTGTACAGCTCGGTGAAGGCGTTGGGGTGTTTGCTCAGCGCATCCGCCAGGGTGTGACCGCTTTCGACGTCGTACACCACCTCTCTGGTGACGCCGGACAGGATCTTGTTCTCGGTCTGCTTGGCGAGAATGTCCAGCGCCTGCACCAGCGGGAGGCCTGAGTTGATCATCGTGGCGAACTGCCGGGTGAAGATCACGATGTCCCGGGTGGGGACTTTGCCGCCTCTCCTCCGCTTCTTGGCCTCCCGGAGGCGTACCAGCACCAGGCGGTTCTTGCGCAGGTGCTGGATGACGTCGTCACGCGAGGGCAGGTCAATGGTGCCGGTCTGCTCCTCGCCGGTGGCGGTGCGGGCGGTGTACTCGAAATTCGGCATACTCGGGCTCCCCGGAGGTTAGCGCCGGGCCGGCGCGGCGGGCTTCTGGCCAGGCTTGCCGGGCGGCGCGTTGTCGTCCCCCGCCGGCTCGCCGACCATGCGCAAGAACTCGTTCTGATCCGGCGCTACGCGGAGCGCCTCCTCCAGCTTGATCTCGCGTCCCATGTAGAGCTTGTACAGATCGTCCGCCAGGGTCTGCATGCCGTGCTTCTTGCCGGCCTGCATGGCGGAGTAGATCTGGTGCACCTTGTCGTCACGGATGAGCGCCCGGATGGCGGGCGTGCAGACCATGATCTCGCAGGCCATCACCCGGCCCTTCCCGCTGGCCTTCTGGAGCAGGGTCTGGGTGACCACCCCCTCCAGCACGAACGCCAGCTGGGCCCGCACCTGGGACTGCTGGTGCGAGGGGAACACGTCGATGATCCGGTTGATGGTCTCGGCCGCCGAGTTGGTATGCAGGGTGGCGAACGCCAGGTGGCCGGTTTCGGCGATGGTGAGCGCCGCCTGGATGGTCTCCAGGTCGCGCATCTCGCCCACCAGTACCACGTCCGGGTCCTGCCGCAGGGCGTATTTGAGCGCGGCGCCGAAGCTCTTGGTGTCGGTCCCCACCTCGCGCTGGTTGACGATACAGTTCTGGTGCCGGTGAATGAACTCGATGGGCTCCTCGACGGTGAGGATATGCCCGCGAAGCTCCTTGTTGACCTTGTCGATCATCGCCGCCAGCGTGGTGGACTTCCCCGAGCCGGTGGGGCCGGTCACCAGCACCAGGCCGCGCGGGCGCTCGGCCAGCTGGGAAATGATGGGCAGCAGCCCCAGCTGATCGAAGGTCTTCACCGAGAACGGGATCTGCCGGATCACGATGGACACGCAGCCGCGCTGCTTGAAGCAGTTGCCGCGGAATCGCGCCAGGTTCTGGATGCCGAAGGAGAAGTCCAGTTCGTCTTCCATCTCGAACTTCTTCTTCTGATTCTCGGTCAGCACCGAGTAGGCCAGCTGGAGCGTGTCCTTGGGTGTCAGGACGTACTCATTCCGGGAGTTGGTGATGTCGCCGTCCACCCGCATCTTGGGCCGCTCGCCGGCGGTGATGTGGAGGTCCGACGCATCCCGCTCGATCATCTCCTCGAGCAGGGTCCGCAGGTTGACGCCTTGCGCGGCGCCCGCGGGGGCTCCGGCCGCCGCTTTGGGTGCAGCTTGCTCCATGTCTTACCCCCCCGCCGTTTCCTTGACGACTTCTTCCAGAGTGGTGACGCCCTTCCGGATCTTCTCCAGACCGTCCATGCGCAGCGTGAGCATGCCGTCCTTGACCGCCTGCTCCGTCACCTCGGCGGTGGACGCGCCCCGGAGGACCAGCCGCCGGAGCTCCGGCGACAGCGCCATGACTTCGTACAGGCCGGCCCGGCCCTTGTACCCGGTCCCATTACAGGTATCGCAGCCCGAGCCCTTGTAGAAGGTGATGCCGGCCAACTCCTCCGGCGTCAGCCCGAGCGCCGCAAGCTCCTCCGGCGTATACTCGTGCTCCTGCTTGCACTCCTTGCAGATCCGCCGCACCAGCCGCTGTGCCACGATCAGGTTCACCGCGCTCGCCACATTGAACGGCTCGATCCCCATGTCGATCATACGGGTGATGGTGGAAGGCGCGTCGTTGGTGTGCAGTGTGGACAGCACCAGGTGCCCGGTAAGCGCCGCCTTGATGGCGATGCCGCCGGTCTCGATGTCGCGGATCTCTCCCACCATGATGATGTTGGGATCTTGCCGCAGGAACGCCTTGAGCGCGGCGGCGAAGGTCATGCCGATCTCGGTCCGCACCAGGACCTGGTTGATCCCGTGAATGTTGTACTCCACCGGGTCCTCGGCGGTCATGATGTTGACCTCGATGGTGTTCACCCGCGACAGCGCCGAATACAGCGTGGTGGTCTTCCCCGACCCCGTGGGCCCGGTGACCAGCACCATGCCGTAGGGGTTGAGGATGTTCTTCATCAGGTCTTTCTCGGCCTTGGGCTCGAAGCCGAACTTCTGGAGGTCCAGCGTCAGGTTGCCCTTGTCGAGAATCCGCAGCACGATCTTCTCGCCGAAGATGACGGGCAGCGTGGACACCCGGAAGTCAATCACTCGCTTCCCCATCTTCAGCTTGATCCGGCCGTCCTGCGGCACCCGCCGCTCGGCGATGTTCAGCGACGCCATGATCTTGACGCGGCTGGTGAGCGCCGCCTTGAGCTTGACCGGCGGCTTCATGATCTCCTGGAGCGCGCCGTCAATGCGGTAGCGGACCCGGATCTCCTGCTCGAACGGCTCGATGTGGATGTCGCTGGCGCCCCGCTTGACCGCGTCGGTCAGGATCCCGTTGATCAGCTTCACCACCGGCGCGTCGTCGGCCACCTGCATAGGGGCCTGCTCTTCTTCTTGTTCCTCGACGACCTCGATGTCGTCGGTCTCCTCGATGTCCTTGAGCAGGGTCTGGAGCTGCGCGTCGGTCTGCTCGTAGTGCTTCTCGATGGACGTGCGGAGCGTGTACTCGCCCGCGATCACCGGAAAGATGTCGAAGCGGGTGATGAACTTGAGGTCGTCAATCACCGCGACGTTGGTGGGATCCGCCATCGCGACCGTGAGCGTCCGTCCCTCGCGCTTGAGCGGCAGCACCGTGTGCTTCACGGCCACGTCGGCCGGAATCAGCTTCACGATCTTGGGATCCACTTCGAACCGCGAGAGGTCCACGGCGGGCATCCGGTACTGCCGGGCCAGCATCTTGCTGATCTCGGTCTCCTGGACGAAACCGAGCTTCACCAGGGTGTAGCCTAGGCGCATCCCGCTGGTCTTTTGTTCCTGGAGCGCCTGCTGCAACTGCTCGCGCGTGATCAGGTTCTCACGGACCAGCAAGTCGCCGAGGCGTTCCGGTGCTGCCGCAACTGTCGCCATACCTGCCCAGGCAAGGAGAGGGTGAACGGCCAACCGGAAACTACGGACGCCCTAGGTGCTGTCAAGGCACGAGGATACGCCCCTCGAGCGCGTTCACGGTCGCGTCGCCGATCCCGCGCACACGCTTGAGATCCTGGATGGTCTGAAAGGGGCCCCGGGCGGCGCGATCCGCCAGGATGGCGCGCGCCAGGGCGGGACCGACGCCGGGAAGCTGAATCAGCTCGGCTTCGGTGGCTGTGTTCAAGCTCACTTTGGGGGCGGACGGGCGCTCGGGCGGGCGGACGGTCAGGCGGTCGGGCGGTCGGGTGGTCGCGCGGGGGGCCGGAGGGCCGATCAACGGAGAGCCGGTCTCGACCCTCACCGGCCACCCGTCCGTCAGACCGCCAGACCGCCCGGAAAAAGCCGCGTGGGGGCGGAGAGCGGCGAGCAGGGTAGGGCCGATTCCGGGAACCCGATCCAGCGCCTCGAGCGAGCCGAACGGCCCGTGCTCGTCGCGGTAGGCCACGATCCGTGCCGCCAGGGCCGGCCCGATCCGCGGCAGGCGAACCAGGTCGTCGGCACCGGCCCGGTCCAGGTCAATCCGTTCCCCCCTGGCGAGCGGACGGGCCAGCCGGAGGGCCCGGGCCTCCACGGAATCCCGATCGGGCCGGGCTCCGGTCCCCTTGAAATCCACCGCTCCGGGGGCCGCGCCCGGCGGCTGCCAGAAACGCACCACCAGCCCGGCGGCCGCCAGGACCAGCAGGATGACGGCAGCCCGGCGATCGTCGCGCGTGGCCATGGCGCCATGATGGGGCCCGGCCGCTTCGTCCATGGCATCAATCGAACGCCGGGCGGCGCCAAATGCGGCAGGGGATGGGCGGATGGAGGGGGATGCGCCCGGAGGGCCTCATCCTCTTCCATCGCCCTCCATCCCCTTCCATCCCCCGTCTCTCGCGCCCGCCATCCCCCGTTGTCAGCGAAGCAGCGCCACCGCCACGTCCCCCACGACCTGAAGGCTCCGGGCGGTCACCTTGTCGGCCGTGTCCTCGGTGGTGTGGTGCCAGGGGTAGTCCAGATCAATGACGTCAATGGCCCGCACGCCGGCGTCGAGCAAGGGCAGGTGATCGTCGGTGATCGCACCGCCGACCGTCGCCGTGAAGTACCGCTCGTAACCGAGCGCACGAGCTTTGGCCCAGACCCGCTCCACCACTTCCGGTGCACGCTCCGCCGACCAGCCTTCCTTCTCGATCCGTAGATCCTGGTCACCCACCATGTCGAACAACACGGCGTACAAGGGCCGCGTGCCCGCCGGGAGATTGGTGGCGTAGTGCTTCGAGCCCAACAACACGTCCCGGCCGTCGTTGAAGTCGCCGTAGTCTTCGCCGTCCACGAACAGCAGGTCCACGCCCACGCCGGCGGGCGGCAGCTTCTTCAGGGCATCGGCCACGCCCAAGAGCACCGCCACGCCGGAGGCGCCGTCGTTCGCGCCGGGGACGGGCCGCCGCTGATCCGCCAGGTTGGGACTCCTCTCCGCGCGGGGCCGGGTGTCCCAGTGCGCCAGGAAGAGCACCCGATCCCTGATCTCGGGCCGGAATCGTCCGATGAAGTTTCTGAGCCGCAGCGTGTCGCCCTGCGCCGTGACGTGGGTGAACTCCTGCACCTCCACCGAATCCGCGAGGGCCGCGAGCTGGTCCCGAATCCAATCGCCGGCCCGGCGGTGGCCACCCGTGTTTGGAACGCGGGGCCCGAACGCCATCTGCGCTTCCACGTACCGCATCGCCTGCCGGCCGTCGAACTCGCGCCGGGCGAAGAGCCCGGCAGCCCCACAGCCAGCCACCACGGTCAGGAAGATGAGCGCCCTCGCGCGGACGAGCGTCGAGAAGTTCACCGCGGAGAGCGCAGAGATGATTGGGGAGAGATTGATCCCATCAACCTCTCTGCGCGCTCGGTGCACTCTGCGGTGAATACTCGACGTCTGACGCATCGACGAGTCCGATCTCATGGCGCACGTCCCGTCACGAAGTTGATCTCCGCGAAGACGGTGAACACGTACTGGCTGAAGCGGCTGGACAGGTGCCGCTGGTCGGTCAGAATGTAGCTGAAACTCAGGCCCCCCACGACCGTGGAGGACATGCCGGTATCCATCCGCGCGTCGAGCTGGCGGCGCCGGCTGTCGGCCACGGCGGCGCACTCGGAGGTGCCGGCGCGAATCAGGCAGGCCCGCGTGTCGGACGCCGAGCCGGACAGCACCGTGCGAATCGGGTTGGGGAGCCGGACCAGCGACCGGGGCGCGCGGAAGGGGAAGCTCAGGTTTCCGCCCCAATCCACGCGATCGTTTCGGGTGGTGTTCCCGGCCGCGGTGAGATCGGTCCGGCTCTCGCCATAGTGGGCGCCGGTGGTGATGCCGGCGGTCCAGGTGACGGTCACCGACGGCGTGAACAGCCGGACGTGGCTCTGGGTCAGGGCCGGAGGGGCCGTGGGGGCCGGAGCGGCCACCGCCGCGCCTACGCCCTGGCGCACGGTGGTCTCGCTCACGCGATACTGAGCCTGGGCGCTCAGGCTCGAAACCGCCCGCCCCAGCAGTCCACCGGGACGCGCCAACCAGGTGAGCGAGCCGGAAGGCCACTCGCGAGTGTGCTGCGCCAGCGGCGCCTGCCCGTCTCGCTGCAACACCCAGGTGGTTCCCTCCGTGTCGCGATAGGTTCCCCGCACCGTGAGCCCCGTGGGCAGCCGCGCGCCGGCGGACCCGGTCAGCGTCCGGGTCTCCATGGCGGTGGTGGCCAGCACGCCAGCTCGCTCCCGAAACGCCCCCATCTCGCCGAGCCCCAGCTGGTAGCGGAGATCGGGCGCCGCGGCCAACCGGTCGAACGTGGACCGGCGCTCCCGCGTGAGCGACACATCGGCTGGCAGCAACGCACGCAGTGCCCCGCCGAAGACGCCGCCACCGGTTGTCCCCACCAGCCGCGCGAGGTCCAGCCCGGTGCCGATCTGGCGGCGCCGGAAGTTGGCGCTGGCCAGCGGCGCCACCGAATCCGTTCCCACCACCACCGGGACTCGCTGGTTGGGATCGCGGACCATGCTGAAGCCGGTCGCCCAGGCGAAGCGCGGTTTGAGCCAGCTCGCGATCACGGGCGCCACGGTCGCCGCCGTAGCGAACCCGCGCTGGCGCTCGAACCCGGCGTCCCACCCCAACACCGTGCCGCGTTGGGTCGTCAGCGACCGCCGCACGGCTGTGGTGTCGCCGTAGTCCTGGAGATCGCGGGTGCTGGTGAGATCGGCGCGGAGGCTCAGGGTTTCGAACGGCCGGAGCTCCAGTCCCGCCAGATTGGTCCACCGGTGGTGCAGGCCGGGCTGGCCCCGGACCAGTGAGTCCGACGCCAGCGCCACGGGGACCCGAAAGGTGGTGCGGCGGGTGTCGTCGTCGACCAACGTCGAGCCGAGCCGGACCTGGGCGGGGTTGAGACGCAGACGCGCGTTGCGTAGCGCCCGGCCGAACTCGCTCTCGCGCACCCAGGCGGGCAGGCCGTCCAGCAGGCCCAACAGAAACCCCGGCACGATCCGCACGCCTTTGGCCCGGGGCGCCATGCTGTAATCCGCCCGCAGCCGGCGGTTGCGCGTCGTGGTGCTCCACAGCTCGGCCCGCGCGTCGCCGTTCTGCGCAAACCCGCTGACGCTCAGGGGATCCAGCAGCAGGCCGGGAACCAGCCCGCCGCCCCTGGCCGAGCGGCGCAGATCCAGCTGGAACGTGGTCACCGCGCTCCGCGGCCGCCGGAGACCGCTGAGCGCGGCGGCCTGAAGATCGCTCTGGCGGAGGTAGAGCGGATCCGCCGACGTCCGGGCGTAGGTGACGCTGAGCGGCATCATCATGCCCCACGTGGCCGGCAGGACCTTGTCGAGCCGCAGCGTGGATCCCACACGCGCGGCGAGGTCGGTGACGTAGGTGGGATCGTCATCCAGCTGGCGAAATCGATCGTCGCGCCGGGTGAGCCCAAGAGTGACCTCCGCCACGTCCGCCGCCAGGAGATGCAGGTCCAGCGCCGTCGCCAGGCCGGCGTTGTTGACCACGTCGCCCAGGCGGATGTCGTCCACCCACACCTCGGCCGGGTCCACGATCGCGTTGGCGGACACCCGGTAGATGCCCGCGGCCACTTCCGACACTCGCGCCAGGTTGGGCGGCGCGATGCCGGGGTCGCGCACCTGCACCAGGTAAGGCCCGTCGCAAGCGACGAACGCAGTAGAATCCCCGCCGCACGACGCCGCCCCGCCGGGCGCTTCGCCGGCCAGCCACCGCGCCTCGATCTGCCCGCGCAGCGCGATCCAATGCTGCAGATCGATCACGATCTCCGGCTCCCAGGTGCCCGACACCAGTCGCGTGCGGTAGAGATAGAAGTTGTCTTCGTCGGTCCCGACCTTGACGAGGAACTCGAGATCGCCCTGGTCCCACCCCGTGCCGCGACCCTGGGCCCACACGCGGAGCTGCCGGTACTTGAGGAAATTGCGGTCCCCTTCCGCCGAGAACCGGGTGAACGCCTCGGCCCGCTCGCCCGGACGCAGATCCCGCGCCAGCAGCCGCAGCGAGTGTTCGTTGATCTGCTGCGAGGTGAAGAGGAAGGACACGCCCCGGCGCTCGGCTTCGTTCAGCACGCCTGGTGGCGGCGTGTACCCCAGGTCCTGGTTGTCGGTGCTCACCACCGACGCCACCACCTCGCCGTGCGGCTGGGCCAACCGTCCGCCCAGACCGGCCAGCGGAGTGGCCGCGCGCTTGAGCCACGGCGCGCCCACCAGCCGCATGCGGCCCAGGGCAACGAACAACTCGTCTTCCGGGGGCCCCTGATCCGGCGCCACCACGGTGAGCCGCAAGGCCCGGATGTGCCGGACGTCCGGACTGCCGATGGTCAGGGTGTCCTGGCGGAACGGGATCCGGTACAACCGCCAGGTGAGGCGCCGGCCCGTGGCATCGGTGGTGCCTCCCCCGTCCCGCACGAAGTAGCGGGTGTTGCCCAGGGGAAAGACGTAGCGCACCAGGTCTTCGGTGAGGCCGCCCACCGTGATATCGAGCCGGTTGTCGCCGTTCAGATCTTCGGTGTCCGGTAGGCCGTTCCCACGGGTGCAGCGGGCCGCGAGGTCGCCCAGCGGGAAGATGGGAAGGCCGGTGGCCAGCGTCCCCCGGCACAGGGGCACCTGCGCGGCCGCCGCCCCGGTTCCCGCGTCCCACAGGGAGTCCGGGCGATCCCCCAGAATCCCCACATCGTGCACCGCGGCATTGAACACGTTGGAGAGGGTGTCTTTCTCGGTGTCCAGCCGGCCGATGCCGACGAACCGGAGCCCGGTGAAGACCGTGTCGCTCCCCAGCACCCGCAGGGAATCCGGGGCGGGGGCTACGGCGTCCTCGAACACGGTGCCGAAATCCAGCAGCAAGGTGGCGCCGCGCGCGGCCGCGCTGCGGCCCTCGTCCTCCAGCACCCAGAACTCCAGGTACTCGACGGTCGAGAGGTCCACGCCCAGCCCGGACCGATCCAGCGCCTGGGTGATCGAGCGCCAGCGAGGCCCCGGCGTGTGAGGGCGGTACCAGCGCGGCGCGCCGGTGACGGGCGCGGGGGCACCGCCGACGGTATCCGGCTTGAGCGACAGCCACAGGACCCGCTCGATCTGTCGCGCCGTGCCGGTCAGGACGATGCTCGAATCGATGTCGCGCGGCCCGAACTCCACCGGCTGGTTGCCGATCTGGACGCCGTTCTGCCACACCAGGGCCGTCGCGTCCCGAGGGTCGAAGCTACCGTCCGGCGCGAGGTACTCGGCGGCCAACCCTCGGCCCGACGCCGGTCGGCTGCCGAGCTGGAAACTCTGCTCGTTGAGCGACACCACGCGGCTCCCGGTGGTTCCCTCGAACTCCTCCACGTACGCCTGCCCGGCCTGGTTGGCGTTGGGCCGGGACATTGCCAGCTCTCCGCTCACGGTGAGCGAGGACGGCGTGGTGGTCTGAATGAACGGCAGGGCGTCGAGAGCGCGGGTGATGGCGGTGGGCTGAAACGCCAGCTCGGTACTCACGCCGCCGATGAAGTGGGCCTGCGGCTCGAAGCCCAGCTGCGGGCGGGTGAACACGCTCTGCTCCTGCTGGAACAGGCCCAGCGCGTCCACCCGTCCACGGTCGCCCAGGCGGTAGGTGCTGGACAGGCCAAGGATGGTCTTGGGCGCCACGTCGAAGAGCTGGTTCTCCTCGAATTGGGCCCGGACCTGAACCACCGGCGCCGTGAACAGCTGATCGGGGTTCAGGAAGCTCACCTGGCCCACGTCGTAGAAGACCTCGTAATCCCGGCCGCGGATGAGTTGGCGATCGCCCACGAACAACCGCTCGCTCCCCTCGCGCACCTGGATGGCGCCGAGGTTCAGGCCGGTGCGGTCGCCCGGTCCCGCCGCTTCGTACTGGATGCGCAGCCGGAATCGCGGCGCCGGTCCCTGCGTTTGGAGCAGGTAGGCGGGCGTGCGGTAGAGGGAATCGTTGCGTTCGCCGGCGGCGAGCTGGGTCGAGTCCGCGAACGGCTGGAGGTGGGGGAACACGACAAACAGGTCGCGGACCGGCGCGCCGCCGTTGGGGTCACGCTCGCGGGGGAACACGCGATTGTATTCGTCCAGCCCGGCAGGGTCGGCGGCCAGCGCCAGGCCCAGCGTCTCCAGGTAGGTCTCGCCGCCGCCCAGCGGCCGCTCTGAGTGATTGAGGGCGATGCGTAAGCGAAGCGAAGGGCGGGTGATGTCGGGGCCGCCCAGCCGGTACACGTTCCGCATTTCGTAGGCGAAGGTGGGCACCTCGGGGCCGCGCCGCGGCTCGTAGATCAGCTCCAGCGTGTCGCTGCCGCCACCGATCGAAGGGAACGTGCCCACGGTGTCGCCCGAGGCGGTGACATACGAAACCGCGAGAAAGTCCTCGGTGCCCACCCGCCCGGAGAGCGCGAGCCACAGCGCCGAAGGGTCCAGGTAGTAGTCCCGGCCTTCCACCAGGAGTTCCCACGGAAGCGGGCCGACCCGTTGTGGGCTGTCGAACCGCAGGGCCACCGCGTTGATGCCGCCCAGATTGGGGGTGGCGCCGGACGCGCCGCCCAGGGCCCGCAGCCGGTATACCCGGACACTCGCCGGCTGCTGCAGGGGTGAGAGCGCCACGCCGGCGAGGTTCAGGACGTCGAGGGTGGGATAGCCGGGGAGGTCCCGGGGGTTGACCACGAAGAAGAACCGGCCGGGCTCGAAATCCAGGTCGCGCAGCTCGAAATCCGCCGGCTGGGTCACGCGGTCGCCCACCGTATACACGCGGGTGCGGAGCGAGGAGCCGCGCTGCTGGGCCAGGATGGAACGCACCTCCAGCGCGCCGAACTGGGCCCTGGCCTGGACGCCGAACGAGTTCGCCGGAATCGCGGCGGTGATGAAGCGCGAGCCGGGCACGTCGAGCGTCACATTACCCACTTCGACGCGTTGCAGCGCCTCGCCCTCCTGTCCCTGGTACCACACCCGGATGTCATTATTGGCGCTGAACTCCCGCTCACTGTCGTAGTCGAGATCCAGGTGGATCCGCTGGCTCACGACGCCGCCGGCCTGAAGCCTGAACTGCTGATCCACGAACGGCGTGGGGAACCCCGGCTCGCAGCCGGAGACCGGGTTGCCGATGTCGCCGGCGGTGCAGCGCTGGTTCTGGAGACGGTCGAACTTGAGCTCGAAGCGGCCGCGGAAGGCGATCCCGAGCGCGCTGGTGTCCTGCACGCCTGGCAGCCTCGCTACGCGGCGCCAGCCCTCCGCTTCGACGCCGTCCCCTGCGAAGAGCCAGCGGGCACGGCGTTCGCGGGCCACGATGGCCCGCGTCTCATCGGCCCAGCGTTGCGCGGCGGCCTCTGGCGTGCCGGCGAACCGGGAGGTGTCCCCGGCGAGGGGGCCGGCGGCGTCCTGCGCGTGGGCCCGCCCGGCGGCGGCCATGCCGGCGATGAGGGCCAGGACCGCTGGGGCCACTTTCGAGCGCACGCCGGGGTATGCTATACTGACCGGCCCACCCGATGGCGGACCAGCGAGTTACGTCGCCGCATGCGGATCCTGAGCAAGTACCTTCTCAAGCAGCACCTGGTCCCGTTCGTGTTCGCGCTGTCCGCGCTCACGGCGTTCCAGCTGCTGAACCAGATCGCTCGACGGCTGGGCGATCTGGTGGGCAAGGGCCTGCCGGGCACCGTGATCCTCGAGGTCTTCGCGCTGTCCATACCCTTCATCGTAACCACCACGTTGTCCATGGCCGTGCTGATGGCGGTGCTGTACGCCATCAACCGGCTCACCGCGGACCGCGAGCTGGTAGCGATCCGGGCGGGTGGCATTTCGCTGGGCCGGCTCATGGTGCCCCTGGTCACGGCAGCCACCACGGTCGCGGCGATCGGATTCCTCTTCAGCGATCAGGTCCTGCCCCGCACCAATCATAGGCTGCGCACCCTGCTGACGGACATCAGCCGGACCAAGCCCACCTTCTCGCTCAAAGAGCAGGTGATCAACGAGGTCCAGCGCAACCGGTTCTTCCTTCGGGCCGCGCGGATCAACCAGGCCACGTTCGCCCTGCGAGACGTCACCATCTACGACCTCGCCGACCAGGAACGCAAGCGCATCATCTACGCCGACAGCGGGTACATGGGGCTCTCGGCCAACCAGGAGGTGCTGTACCTCACGCTGTACGACGGCACCATGCACGAGCTCAGCCGGACGGATGCCAAGACGTTCCAGCAGGTGGAGTTTCGACGCAACGTGTTCCGCGTCCAGGGCGTGGGCAACCTGTTCACCCGGACGGAGGAGGACAACTACAAAGGGGACCGCGAGATGGGTGTTTGCGAGATGGAGAACATCATCCGCAGCGCCCGGCGCGAGTCGGAGCTTGCGGGCCGCCGGGCGTCCACGGCGCGCGCCAACGGCCTCCGGGCCTTGGTCGGCCTGGCGCCGGTCCAGACCGACACCGTGGTGCCGCTCCAGGACTTCAGCGCCTATTGCCAGGGCCTCAAGCGGTTCGCGGGCTTCCTGCTGCCGGCCGAGCTCCAGGCCCAGGAGCGGCGGCGGCCGCCCAGCGTCGGCGACACGGGGATCCTCAACCGCTTCAACGAACCGGGCCGGCGGGCGTTCGCCACCGGGATGGTTGATCGCCCTCGGGCCTCGGAGGTGCTGAACTACCGGGATCGCTCCCGCAGCGCCCGCGTGCGGATGGCCAACTACCAGGTGGAGCTGCACAAGAAGTACGCGATCGCCGCCGCGTGCATCGTGTTCGTCCTGATCGGCGTCCCGGCGGCGATCCAGTTCGCGGCCGGCGGGATCGGATTCGTGATCGGCACCAGCCTGGTGGTGTACACGGTGTACTACGTGGGCCTGATCGCCGGGGAAACGCTGGCCAACCGCTTGATCATCCCCGCGTTCTGGGCCATGTGGACACCGAACGTCCTGTTCACGGTGGTGGGGCTCTTCGGGCTGTGGCGGCTGCGCCGGGCGACCAGCGCCATCCTGCTCCCGGACCGCCTGCCGCGCTGGCTACGCCGGTCGCCGCGCGAGGAGGCCGCGGAGGCCGCGTGAAGCCGGCGCGCCTGCTGGATCGCTACTTCCTCCGGGAATGGGCCAAGATCTTCGGGTTGAGCGCCGTGGGGTTCCCCCTGGTCGCCATCATTCTGGAGCTCACCGACAAGCTGGACGACTACCTGAGCCGCGGCATCGAGCCGGGCGCCATCGCGTTGAGCTACGTGTTCGGGTTGCCGGAGAAGGTGTTCCTCATCCTGCCGGCAGCGGTGCTGTTTGCGACCGTGTTCAGCGTGGGGAACATGAACCGGCATTTCGAGCTGGTCGCGGGGAAAGCCTCAGGCCAGAGCTTTCACCGGCTGGCGGCGCCGGCGCTGGTCGCGGCCGTGGCGGCGGCGATCGTGGGGTTAGGGCTGGGCGAGCTGGCGCCGATCGTCAAACGGCGCCAGGCGGAGCTGCTGGGCGAACGCGAGATTCGGTCGGTGAACAGCCGGTACAACTTCGTCTACCGCGCCGACCAGGGCTGGGTGTACGCCATCCGGTCGCTGGAAGCCGAGCAACGGACCATGAATGACCCGGTGCTGGAGCGGGAGGGTACCAGCGCCGCCTACCCCACGTTGGTGGTCCAAGCGAGCCGGGGCTGGTACTCGGATACGACGCACGACTGGGTGCTCAGGCAGGGGTGGTTCCGCATCGTTCCGGGCCCGGACGCGGTGCTCACGTTCTCGTTCGACTCGCTGCGCATGCGGAGCCTGGTAGAGACGCCGGCCGCGCTCCTGGCGGAGCCCAAAGACCCGGAGGAAATGCGCTACGGAGAGTTGCGACGCTACATCGAGTGGCTGGAACGCTCGGGCGGCGACGCGCGGAAGCTCCGGGTGGACCTGGCGCTCAAGCTGGCGATCCCGTTCACCTGCATCATCATCGCGATCTTTGGGGCCCCGCTCGCCGTGACGGCGCCGCGTGCCGGAGGAGCGTTCGGGATCGGCGTGAGCCTGGCCACCACCGTGGTGTTTCTCACGTTGGTGCAGCTGTCCAAGGCGGTGGGAGCGGGGGGGCTGTTACCGCCCACGCTCGCGGCGTGGACGGCGAACATCGTCTTCGGCGCCGCGGGCGTGTGGCTGGCGAAGAAGACGCCTACCTGAGGACGGCATGACGGCATAGACGGCACGACGGCGTGGAGTCAGCCTACCCCCATGCCGTCATGCCGTGCTCTCATGCCGTCATGCCGTGCTCTCTTAAGCCTCGACCGTGATGTCCCGCGTGATCGAGACGCCGCAGACCTCGCCGCTCATCGACGCCGAGCCGGTGGTGAGGGTACCCCCGCTGAGGTTGAAATCGAAGGTGACCTTCACGTTGACGCCGCACGCACCCTCGCGGGTCGATTCCTTCCATGTGAACTTGCCGTCGTAGGTGAGCTCGCCATCGAAGCCCGTTTGGCTCCCGGTGAAATCACCGCTCACCTTGAGGTTCGGGTCGCCGGTGATGGTGAAGGTCTTCCGGCTCTCGGTGGTCACGATGCAGCCGGCCGGGGCGATGGTGTAGTCGAACCCGATGGTACCGACGCCGGTGTCGGAATCGAGATCCACCGAGATGGAGCCAGCCAGCACCACCGTGCCCCCTCCCTCACAATTCCCGGTGAAGGCGATCGAGCGCTTCTCGGTGATGCGCGCGCCTGCTTCCCCGGTCGCCCCGGCCGAACCCATGGGCGCCGCGGCTACCTCACTGAAGCCCGCGAAGCCCTCTCCGACCAGAACCTCGGCCAGCTCCGTCGCGTCGGTCGAGTCTAGAGGATCACCGCTGAAAGTGAAATCGCTGCAGGCCGCGAGGCCAAGGGCCAGCGCGGCAGACAAACCGGACAAGAAGCGCATGCGTGACATACAATCCATCTCCTGACTCTGGGTGTGTACGAAGCGTCGCCTAGGGTAACCACCCTCAGGCATCCGTGGTAGTGCTCCTTATACCCGTGGGACCGTTTCTGGTACCATTGGAACCGACGTGCGCGAAGGACCGTGACGGCGGTCACACCCCGTGGCGGCGGGTCCACCAAAAGGCTGGTTAACGAAGAGGGGGGGGTATTTCTAACCGAATCCCGGCCGCCCTCGCGGAATGGGTGAGGGCACCAATGGAGATGTACCTGGCGCCGGCGTCGGCATACGCGCGCGCGGTGTCGCTCGTGATGCCGCCGGACGCCTCGATCGCCACCTCGGGCCCCGCACGCTTCACCCACCCGGCGATCCGCTCCGGCGGCTGATTGTCCACCAGGATGCGGCGCACGCCGGCCGCCAGCGCCTGTTCCAGCTGCTCGGGCGTTTCCACTTCCACGATCGCTTCGACGCCTTGGGGAGCCCCGGCGAGAGCCTCCTGCAACGAGGTGCGTTCGAGCAGCGCCCAGTGGTTGTCTTTGAACAGCACCCCATCGGCGAGGGACGCGCGGTGATTGACGCCGCCGCCCACGCGCACGGCGTACTTCTCCAGCGCGCGAAGGCCGGGGGTGGTCTTCCGGGTGTCGGTGATGACGGCGCCGGTTCCGGCCACGGCTTCCACGGCGCGGCGGGTCAGCGTCGCGATCGCGGACAGGCGTTGTACGAAATTGAGCGCGGTGCGTTCCGCTCCAAGCAGTGCGGCCCCGCTGGTGCGAATCGTAGCGATGGCGCCACCCGGATCCGCCCAGTCACCCTCGTCCACGCACGTCCGGAGCGACGAGTCGGGATCCAGCTCGCGGAACGCGAGGGCCGCGATGGGGAGGCCGGCCACCACGCATCGTTCCTCGACGACGAACCGGCCGGAGGCCGGCAGGAGTGCGTTGGCACCGAGCAGGCGGCTGGTGATGTCCTCACGGGCCCGGTCCTCGGCGAGGGCGCGCCGGACTTCTTCGAGGCCGAACTCAGCCAATGGCCAGCATGCGGTCAATCGCCCGCCGGGCGCGGGCGGCCACATCCGGCGGGACGGTGACCTCGTACTTCAAGTCGCGGAGCGAATCCCGGAGATTCTCCAGCGTGATCATCTTCATGTACCGGCACTCGGCTTCCTCGGCGACCGGATAGAAGGCCTTTTCCGGGTTTTCCCGGCGGAGCCGGTGGAGCACACCGGTCTCGGTGGCCACTACGAAGCGCCGGGCCGGCGACTGCCGGGCGCGGTCCATCATCTGCTCCGTGGACACGATGTGGGTGCGTTCCCGGGGGATGTCGCCGGCGGCGATGCTGTACAGCGTGTTCGACACGCACCCGCACTCGGGATGCACCAGGAACTCGGCGTCGGTGTGTTCCCGCCGCTTGGCCGCCACCGCGTCCGGCGTGAGCCCGGCGTGCACGTGGCATTCGCCCAGCCAGACGTCCATCTCGCGCCCGGTCACCTGGCGGAGGTAGTTCCCCAGGAAGAAGTCCGGCAGGAAGAGCACCGGCACCTTGGGCGGCAGCGCCCGGATGACGGCCACGGCGTTGCCCGAGGTGCAGCAGTAGTCCACCTCCGCCTTGACCGCGGCGCTGGTGTTGACGTAGGCCACCACCACGCCGTCGGGATGCTCGGCGCGCCAGGCGCGGACGTCCTCGGCCTGGATGGTGGCAGCCAGCGAGCAGCCGGCTTCCAGGTCCGGGATCAGCACCTTCCTGGACGGGTTGGCGATGGCCGCGGTCTCGGCCATGAAATGCACGCCGCACAACACGATGATCTCGGCATCGATCCCGTTGGCGCTGCGGGCCAGCTTCAGGGAGTCCGCCACCACATCCGCCAGGTCCTGGATCTCGGGACGCTGGTAGTTGTGTGCGAGAATGGCGGCCCGGCGCTCGGCTTTGAGCGCGAGGATTTCATCGACGATGTGGCTGGTGGGCTGCTGGGCCATCCAAGGGGAATATAACGACACCGGCATCCGGCATGAATGAAACGGGGGCTCGTGAGAG
>Ga0209342_10001876_pt1 | contig 23089 bp, 19 predicted proteins | sample RifCSP16_2_FD_184023 | JGI IMG/M metagenome (GOLD analysis project Ga0209342, IMG submission 184023) | Soil microbial communities from Rifle, Colorado - Rifle CSP2_sed 16_2 (SPAdes) (version 2) | ecosystem: Environmental > Terrestrial > Deep subsurface > Rock core/Sediment | place: Rifle... | reverse complement strand
GGCGTAGCCGGCCCCACTCTCGATTCAACAAAGATTTGATGGGTCGAGCTCTTAATCCGCCCGCGGTGTCGCGACGAGGCGGGAAGCGGCTTCACGCGGGCAGGTCGGGATACTCCTCCTGAACGACTTGCGATCCATCACTTCCGAGCTCTCGCAGCAGGTCGGAGATCAACGCCGCCTTGTCCTGGGAGTCGCGACGGGACCAAGTTCGAGCCTTGACTTCTAGGAACCAACCTTCGTGCTCGGGCAGGGTGACCCGGTCGATGTTTACGAAGAACTCCACACCTTTGAACCGCACGAGCCAGCGCATGCGCTCTTTGTGAATCTCGATCTCACTAGAAGGCTTGAAGTACTCGCGGTAAAAGCGCAGGCCGTGTGTCGCTTGCGCCAGGAAGCGCGAACGCGACAGCAGCACTGAATTAGGAAACTCCATCTCGGCCGCGGGTCCGGTCAGTGTCAAACGGTAGCGCACCTTGAACACATTCCCGTCGTCACCGACGAATTCATCTTCCCTGTGGCGCAGGCGCCCCTGGGTCACGTCGGCGAATAGGAAGTACGTGTCGTACTCCTGGTAGTGCGCGCGCCGGACGATTTCGAACCCCTCGCCCTTCAGAACCTGGATCGCTGAGGTCGGATCCTCGAGCCGGACCTTGATCTGGACCTCATAACTCTCTTCCTGGACCGCGCCTTCGATCGCCACCAGCTTCGAGAGGATCGACTCCTCGCGCTCGATCAGGAATGTGTCGATGCGCGCGGCGTACTCGGCGGCGGCCTCGAGCAGCGGTTTCTCCTCGATAGTCAGCAGCTCGCGCCCCCTCATGAGCCAGCGCCCGTTGACCATCACGTCGGTGACATCCGTCGATTTCATGGCGTAAATCATCCGGGCGTAGAACGCGTCCGGCTCCCGTCCGAAATGCGGAGTGTTGTGCAGTGTGTCCTGGTCGAGAACGACGAGGTCGGCCCGCTTTCCCGGTTCCAGGGATCCGATCAGATGCCCAAGGTGGAGCGCCTGCGCCCCCAGGCGCGTCCCCATTGCGAACGTGACCCGTGCCGGCAGAGCGGTTGGATCGCCGCTCTTGCCCTTGGCGATGAAGCTGGCAAGACGCAATTCATCGAACATGTCCAGATCATTGTTGGAGGCGGGCCCGTCGGTCCCGATGCCGACATGCAGGCCCGCCTGAAGCATGTCAACGATGGGAGCGAAACCTGATGCCAGCTTCAGATTGCTGGACGGATTGTGGGAGACGCCGGCCCCGGCGTGCGCCAGGGTGTTAATCTCCCCGTCGTCAACGTGAACGCAGTGGGCTGCCAGGACCTTGGCTTCGAGCACGCCCTGTTTCTTCACCCAGGGTATGACAGGCATGCCGTACTCCTGGCGCCACTGCTCGACCTCCTGGAGCGTCTCAGACAGGTGGATGTGAAGCGGTACATCGAACTCGACGGCCAACTCGGTACACGCCCGAAGGATCTCTGGGGTGCACGTGTAAGGTGCGTGGGGCGCGATCGAAGGCACGATCAGCGGGTGATCCTTCCACGCCTGGATGAAGTCCCGCCCTGCGGCGAGTGAATCCTCGTACGAGGCGGCGTCGGGGGACGGGAACTTGAGGACGGTCTGCGAGCACACGGCCCGCATTCCGATTTCGGCCGTCGCTTGGGCCACCGAATCCTCAAAGTAGTACATGTCGGCGAAGGTGGTAACCCCACCCCGGATCATCTCTGCGCAAGCCAGCTGGGTGCCAAGCCGGCAGAAGTCCGGCGAGACGAACTCGCGTTCGACCGGCATCATGTACCCCAGGAGCCAGACATCCAGCCGCCGATCGTCGGCCAACCCGCGCACGAGAGTCATCGGCACATGAGTGTGGGCGTTGACCAAACCTGGGATGACGACCTTGCCGCCGCAGTCCAAGGTCTCGGCCGCGTCGAAGCCGGCGGTCACCTCGGCCCGTTCGCCTACGGCGACGATCGAATCCCCGTCCACCGCCAGCGCCCCATCAGGGATGATGCGGTAACTGTCGTCCATCGTCACGATTGTGGCATTCTTCAGGATCAGATCCACATCTGGCATGGTGTGAGTCTCCGGGACTTGATGAGATTATACAGGCGGATCCCGTGCGCCGCGAGCGTCAGCGACAGCCGGCCCCCATTCTGACGAACAAGGCGGAAGTGGATATAATCCCATCGGAAGGGATGCATGCGGGCAGTCGACATCATCACCAAGAAACGTGACGGGGGAGAGCTCACGCGCGAGGAGATCGACTTCTTCATCGACGGGTTTACGCGCGGCGATATCCCCGACTACCAGGCCTCGGCCTGGGCGATGGCGGTCGTGCTGCGCGGTATGACGGCGAACGAGACATTTGACTTGACCCAGGCGATGATCGCTTCGGGCGAGACCCTGGATCTCGGCCAGTTTGCACGAATTCCTGTTGACAAGCATTCGACCGGCGGGGTCGGCGACAAGACAACGCTCGTGATCCAGCCGATCGTCGCCGCAGCGGGTGTTCCCCTGGGCAAGATGTCGGGTAGAGGCTTGGGGTTCACCGGGGGCACCCTGGACAAGATGGAGTCGATCCCCGGCTACCATGTCGATCTACCCCTGAAATCCTTCCTCTCCCAACTGCGCGAGATCGGACTTGTCCTAGCCGGGCAGACGGCCAGGTTGACGCCGGCAGACGGCAAGCTGTACGCCTTGCGCGACGTCACCGGGACGGTTGCCTCGGTGCCGTTGATCGTCTCTTCGGTGATGAGTAAGAAGATCGCAGGGGGAGCCAAGGGCCTCGTCCTCGACGTCAAGGTGGGATCTGGCGCGTTCATGCACTCGGTCCGAGAAGCTGCCCGCCTGGCGCGACTGATGGTCGACATTGGCCGGAAGGCGGGAATGCAGGTCGTGGCGCTCATATCGGACATGAATCAGCCGCTGGGGAACGCCGTCGGAAACGCGATAGAGCTGCGGGAAGCGCTGGACACCTTGCACGGTGCAGGCCCGGAAGATTTCCGCGAGCACTGCTTGATCATCGCCGCGCATTTGCTTCAGGTTGGGGGCGCGGCTTCTTCACAATCCTCGGCCCGGCAACTTGCCCAGGACATGCTGGAGAGTGGAAAAGCCCTGGGAAAATTCCGTCAGCTGGTCCGCGCCCAAGGGGGCGATGAACGCTGCGTAGCCGACCCTGACCGGCTCCCGACAGCCTCCATTCGAAAGGTCATCACCTCGCCTCGCCAGGGCTACCTGGCGCAAGTCAACGCACGTGAGGTCGGATTGGCGGCCGTGACTCTCGGGGCTGGGCGTTCCAAGAAAGACGAGCCGGTCGACCACGCCGTCGGGATCGTGGTGCATCACAAGGTGGGGGATCGGCTGAAGAAGGGTGAGCCGTTGTTCACCGTCCATGCCAACGACGAGGTGAAGGCGGAGCTGGCGGAGGAACAGGTGCTGCATGCGCACGCCTTCAGCCGTTCAATCGTCGAGCCTCTGCCTCTCTTCTACCGCACCATTCGTAGCTGAAAGAGGTCCAGCGTGGATCATGAACGGGCACGCGTGACTGCCTGGGCTGGCGATGTTCTTCCTGCCCAGCACGAGATTGAGGCTTCGCTTCGATCAGAGGGGTTGTCGGCCTATCCCTGGTCGAATGGATCGGGCGACCAATACTGTGCGCATAGCCATGTGTACAGCAAGGTCATTTATGTTGTGCGCGGATCGATCACCTTTGGTCTCCCGGAGTCAGGGAGAAGACTCGAAATGCATCCGGGTGACCGATTGGAACTGGATCGGGGCGTCATACATGACGCGGTCGTCGGGCCGGAGGGTGTGTCGTGCCTGGAAGCGCACCGATGAAAGGCATGGAGTGGATTGCACGATCCACGGCAAGCGCCTTCGGCCGCGCCTGAGTCTTCCGTCGGAAGAAACATCCGGGTTCTAATCGTCGCCGACGATCCTCTCGTCCGCGCCGGGCTGAGGGCCTTGATGGAGGGCTTCGGCTGGCTAAGGGTTACCGGGGGGATTTCCCCCGGGCAGAACCTCGATGACGACCTGATGGCTTATGCGCCTGATGTCGTTGTTTGGGATCTGGGATGGTCCCCTGAAGCCGGACTGGTGGAGCTCGCCGAGGCCGATTGGGCCGAGTTACCGCTGGTTGTTCTCCTGCCAGAAGAAAACTTTGCGGGTGCAGCGTGGGGCGCCGGTGCGCGTGGTCTCCTGCCGCGGGGGGTGAGCGCCAAGCAACTGGAGGCTTCATTGGCGGCGGTCCTGGAGGGCCTGGCGGCCGTCGACCCAGGAATGCTACTGCCGTTGCTTCCGCATGAGCCGGGGGCTGCTTCAAGACTGGCGGAACCGCTGACGGCGCGTGAGATGGATGTCTTGCGCCTGATCGCGGAGGGCCTGCCGAACAAGGCGATCGCCGTGCAGCTGGATATCAGCGAGTTCACGGTGAAATTCCATGTGAATGCGATTCTGGGGAAGCTCGGCGCGCAGAGCAGGACTGAGGCGGCGATGACCGCTGCCCGCTTGGGGTTGATACCGCTGTAGCTCCGGCGAATCTTCGCTTTCGTTCCACGATCGCTCCAGCATACCTTCCCTACCTCAGACCATTCGCTCGGGGCCGATCACATCTCCCACTCGTCGAAGAGATCTCAGCTGAGGTCGAGGAACGGCCGAATTGGGGAACGGGTCAGCTCAGCTGACCCGTTCCCCAATTCGGCCATTCAGCCCCCTCTCCGCCAAAGCGACAGAAACGGAAGCCGACATCAAGGCGGAGAGGGGGCAGGGGGTGAGGGCATATGTGGTCTCGCCGAAGGAGTAGACACTTTGGTCGGTGCTGGCACTAGCCGAATGGACGATCCGCCCGTGAGACCGGATGCCTAGACTGTAATCAGTCGGCGTTCATGCTCGCAAAATCGTGGGTCCTGGACGAGGACACAGTCACCAGGGAGGGTAGAAATGGGAATGCTTTCTGATCTATCGCAAGCGCTGGCCGGTGCGGTTGAGGCGGCTGGAGGAGGCGTCGTACGGGTGGATGGGCGTCGACGGATTCCGGCAAGCGGGATCGTATGGTCGGCGGATGGCATGGTCATCACTGCGCACCACGTCGTCGAATCCGATGAGGAGATCCGCGTCGGACTTCCAGACGGCGAGATGGTTCCGGCTGAACTGGTCGGACGCGACCACACGACAGACCTTGCCCTCCTCCGGACCGAAGCGCGCGACTTGAGCGTCCCCAGGTGGATGGAAACGGATGAATTGAAAGTCGGGCATCTGGTGCTGGCCCTCGGCCGGCCGGGGAGCTCCGTCCTGGCGACGATGGGGATCGTCTCTGCGCTTGATGGCGCCTGGCGCACGCCAGCCGGAGGGATGCTCGATCAGTACTTGCAGACGGACGTCGTGATGTACCCTGGCTTCTCGGGCGGACCTCTGGTCGACGTGGAGGGGCGCATGATCGGGCTCAACACGTCGGGCCTGCTGCGCGGTGTCAGCCTGACGATTGGGGTCAAGAGCCTGCGTGAGGTCGCCGAGATGCTGTTGACCCACGGGCGTGTTCGTCGAGGCTATTTGGGTGTAGGGGCCCAACCGGTTCGGCTGCCGGCCGGGGCACCGTCGGAAGTTGGCCTGCTCCTGGTGTCCGTAGAATCCGAGAGCCCGGCGGAGAAGGGCGGGCTCATATTGGGTGATGTGATCACCGGGATCGAAGACGACCCGGTGCAGACTCTGGACGACTTGATGGCTGGGTTGAGCGGGGACCGGATCGGCCAGCCGATCCGGTTGACGGTGCTTCGTGGCGGAGTTGTCACGCAGATCAGTCTCATCCCCGGCGAAAGACCAGAATGGAGACCGAGATGGAAGCGTGGCTCGAGAAACTGAACGGGGAGCTGGCCGAGGTTATCCGGCTGGCACGGCGGTCCCTTGTGCATATACGGACGTCCCGTCGGGGCGCTGGCTCGGCCACGATCGTTGGCGGGGACGGTCTGTTGGTCACCAACGCGCATGTTGTGAACAGGCGGGAGGCCGAGGTCACCCTCGGGGACGGCCAAACCAGGCCGGCGCATATCCTCGCATATGACGAAGCGGCCGATCTGGCCGCGTTCAAAGTAGAGGGCGAGCCCCTCCCGGCGATCGGCCTTGGCGATTCGGGATCGCTTCAGCCAGGGGAGCTGGTCGTCGCCCTCGGAGATCCATGGGGTATCGCCGGCGCGGCAACTGCCGGGATCGTGATTGGCGTCGGCGCCGAGTGGCCAGAGATGCCGCCATCGGGCCGTGAGTGGGTGATTGCGAATCTTCACCTCCGGCCTGGGAATTCCGGTGGGCCGCTCATTAATTCCCGCGGGGATCTTGTCGGGATCAACACAATGATGACCGGTCCGGACGTCGGTGTCGCAATCCCGGCGCATGTCATTCATGCGTTCCTGCAGCGGTCGGAGTTGGAAGAACTGGCCGTGATGGTCTGACGACCCGCGAGCGCCTTGCCGTTATAGAGGTTTGAGGTTTTCGATTTCGAGCGGCTCGATAGAGTCGCTCAGCTCGAACCCAAGAATGAGCGAGTAGAAGTAGAGCTCGGCTTCCAGGGAGCGCTGTACGTTCTCAGACCTTCGGAAGCCGTGCTGCTCGCCTTCGAAGGATATATAGGCGAAGGGCAGGCCTTTCGACCGGAGCGCCTGCACCAAGATTTCTGTCTGGGAAGGGGGGACGATCTTGTCCTCAAGCCCCTGGAACAGGATGACCGGGCATGAAAGCTGCCCGGCGAAGTGGATCGGGGATCGCGCCCGGTAGGTCTCCCTGGCCTCGGGGTACGGCCCGACCAGGCTGTCCATGTATCGAGATTCAAATTTGTGGGTATCCTCGACGAACGTCTCGAGGTCGGCGACGCCATAGTAACTCGCCCCGACGGCGAAAACGTCCCGGAAGATCAGGGCGGATAGCGTCGTGTAGCCTCCGGCGCTCCCGCCGCGAATGACCAGTCGGTGCCTGTCCGCCTCACCCTGCTCGGCCAGGAACAGCGCCGCATGGATACAGTCGTCCAGATCGACCACACCCCACATCCGATTCAAGCGGCGGCGATATTCGCGGCCGTATCCGGTGCTTCCTCCGTAGTCCACGTCAACCACGGCGAACCCGCGACTGGTCCAGTACTGGATTCCGAGCTGCAAGTGGGAGCGCGTCGATGAGGTCGGCCCGCCATGGCTGATGACGATCAACGGCGGGAGTTCCCCTTCTGCGCCTTCGAAGTCTCGATTCGCAGGCGGGTAGAACAACGCGTGTGCGGTCGCCCCAGCTTCCGAGGGGTAGTTGATCGACCGAGAGGTCGAGAGGAAAGCCCGCTCGACCTCCACCTCAAACGCGCGATGAACAACGGTGAATCGAGCGCTCGTCCGGTCGAGATACCGCACCGATTGAGGATCCGACGGCGACCCGGCGATGACCCAGATCTGATCGCGCTCATCGCACACGATCTGCGGGGGATAGAAGCACGTCAAATCGGTGTCAATCTTTTCGACTGACTTGGATCCCCGTCGGATCAAGGCCACGTGGTCGAATCCACCCTTCGAGTAGGTGCAGACGATCGTTCCGTCGCGCGTGAAGGCGTATCGAGTGAATCCGAACTGCCACAGCGCCGTGCCGAAGTCGGCCTCCAGGGCAGGCAGGCGTTCCACCTGACCGTCATGCAGCCGGTAAAGCGTCCACCAACCGCTGCGATCGGAGACGAAGTGCAACTCTCCGGACGGGCTCCACTCCGGTTGGAAGATCGACTCGTCCGGCCCACCGGCCACTTTGACCGGCCGGCTCAATGTGCCATCCGATGCCAGGGCGGCTTCCCAGACCTCGGTTCCATCCCATGGCATCTGGGGATGATCCCAGGTCAGCCACGCCAGGCGGGTCCCATCCTGGCTGGGGCGAGGGTACGCGTAGAAATCCCTTCCGGAGGCGATGGTCCGAGGTTCGCTCGAGCCGTCGGTGGGGATCGCGACCAACTCGTTCAAGACTGTGCCGTCCCCGTTGTGCCGTTCGACCACGCTGACGATAATACGGCCACCCGGGAGAACCCGACCGTCGGCAAAGCGCAGTGCCCGCGGGGAGGCGGGCTCCGGTGTGATCGGGACCGGTGCTTCTCCGGGGTCGAGCCGATATAGACGCTGGTCGCTGTGGTTGCTGAAGTACAGCGTCTTCTCGAAGACGCAAATCGAGCCCCCGCCGTACTCGTGAACGAGGGCCCGGGAGTTGTAAGGCGGTGGCGTGAAATCTTGCACCCGGCCATCGGCGTCTCTTCGCATGACGACGTAACGACCACCGTCCTTCGGCCTGAGTTCGATCCAATAAACATCGCCTCCGGAGACGGCCATCTGCCCGAGTGTCCCCGCAGATGATGGGGTATGCGAGGCAGCCCTCGCGGCGGTGATCGGCGACGGCCAAGAACCGTATGGGGCTCTCTTCTTCTGCGTCATGTGATCAACGATTTCCTATCCTGCGCCGGGTGGGTGCTGTGCTGAGAGTGTTGTCGAATGCTGCAATGGGGTCACCAGCAGAGCGCCTTGACCGGACCGGGACATCGCAAGGACCAATAGGTTGCGGTTCATCCGATGCAAGAGGTATACGGTGCGATCGTTTCATCTTGTCGATTCCCTGGAATGACAGGATGGGCGCCCCGCTCGAATCAGAAAACCACATCATGTCTGTCATTCTGTACCGAGGCCGGGATGCTCCGCGAAGAATCGGCGGAGCGAGACAGTGGCATCGAGCCTTCCCGCTCGCGTTTGTGGCTTGGGTGTTGGCCGATAATCCCTTCTGCGGTTATGGACATGCATTCTGGAGGTGTTCCTCAAAGGTAGTGGCGAACGCGTGCAATCCCGACCCATCGCACATTGCGCGGAAATAGAGATAGTTGGTTTGGGCAGGGAACGCGACTGACCGGAGCGCGTCCAGCCCCGGATTGGAGATCGGTCCGGGGGGCAGTCCCGGATATACGTAGGTGTTGTAGGGAGAGTCGAACTCGAGGTCCTCGACGCTCAACACGGCCTTCCACCAGGTGCCGCCGGGTTGTCGGCCCAACGCGTACTGAACGGTTGGATCGGCGTCGAGGTTCATCCCGGCTGAAAGGCGATTGAGAAACACGGAGGCGATCAATGGTCGCTCGTCGGCGACGACCGCTTCACGCTCCACAATTGAGGCCAACGTCACAGCCTGGTAGAGACTGAGCCCCTGAGAAGCGAAGCCCTGGCGCATCTCCGATGAGACCCTCCTGTCGAAATCCTCGAGCATCAAACGGACGAACTCGCTTGCTGTGGTCGTCGGCGAGAGATTGTACGTGTCCGGGAACAGGAACCCTTCAAGGGACAAACCGTTCGGGAGTTCGCCGGAAAACGATAGGCCGTCCGGACGAGATCTGGCGGCGGACAAGAATTCCGCGGGGCTGAATGCAAGCCCCTCTGCAGGAAGGAGGGCGGCGATCTGCTCGGCTCGCCAACCTTCGGGGATCGTGAGTCCGCTTCCTTCTGGCAACGCGGCCTGCAGGGCATCGGCGAGTTCAGGGACGCTCATCGAGCCGCGCAGCAAATAGCTGCCAGCCTTGATTCCGACATCCAGCCCCCGATAGCGCAAGTAGGCGCGGAGGAGGGCGGGATTACGGGCAATATCTGCTTCCTGCAATCGCGCGGCGACATCTCCTGCGGTCTCGCCCGGCGTCACGACGAAATCGTAGGACACCGTTGAATCTCCGGCCGGTCCGTTGAGCAGCGGCTCATTTGCGACGAGATAATAAGACAGCAGGGTCTTCTGGACAGGATCCAGGCCTGGGGCAGCCGGACCGAGGCCCAGCGCGGCCTGTTGCACCCCCACGGATAGTACAACCACAGCTGCGCAGCCGAGGCAAGCGACGAGCAGGAAGAAGAGCAACAGGCCGCGCACGGAGCGTCTACGCCCGCCGGACATCGAGATACTCCTGCAGGATTACCGCGGCCGCACGCGCATCCAGGTCATCTCCATGGCCCTTCAGGGAAATTGCTTTTTGGGTTGAGCCGCTCTCGTCCCAGGCTTCGATAGGAAGATCCGTCTCGAGCTTGAGAGCCTCCATCAAGCGCAGCGAACGCCGCGCCTGTGGACCGTGTTCGCCATCCTGGTCGAGCGCGACCCCGACGACGATCATCTCAGCCGAGTGCTCAGCGGCGATCGTGGCAATCTTGCGGGCGTCCAGTTGACGGGACGCGTGGGCGATAACCTGGAGCGGCCGGGCGACGAGGCCGGTCGGATCGCTCACGGCCAGCCCCAACCGCGCTTCCCCGGGGTCGACGGCCAGAACGCGGCTCAACCCCTGGTCTCCCATGGCCAGTGGATGCCGATGCGAATCTCGAGGAAGGGCATTCTCGGCCACCAGGCCGGACGCAGGCGGATACGCGGTAACGCGCCCAACTCGAACTGTCGAGCCAGTACGGCGATCGCGCTTGGGCGGTCCAGGCCGCGCACGAGCCTCTTTGCCAGCGCGCTGTCGAGTCGGGTGTAGACCTCGCGCCAGACGCGAACCCGGAGGGAAGCCGGTGTGCTTCCGGCGCTTGCAGGCCGATCCAGCTCCTCGTAGCCCAGCGAGCCGGGAACGGCCTCCATCCCTGAATCCAGGTTCGAATCCAGAGACTGACCCGCGAGATCGACCAGGTCCGAACGCCTGTAGGCGAGTCCGGTGACGGTCGCCCGCAGATGAAGCTTCAGGCTCTCGGCCGGCTCGCCGACCTCGTGATCGAAATTCCTCTCTAGAAGCTGGCTGCTCGTGATCGAGGTCGGCACAAGAATTTCGTCATCCCGAAGTTGTTCACCGAGTGTGTGCTCCGCTCGGGTGAGCAGCATGCGGCGCACCTCGAGCTCGAGCTCCAGTGCATCTCGAGTGGAAACGCCCGGATGCGGTCCGCTGCGACCGCCGGTCGTCCGCTCCGGGTTGGTGGCCGAGACCCCGAGCCCAATCGTGCCTTCGACCGCATCCAGCGCGCCCGGCGGCAGGTTGCCAGACGGCCCGGGGGCGACGGCCTGCACCTCGACTGTCACCTGCGCTCCTTCTTCGCCTTCCAGGATTGCAGGTTCAAGGGTTAGAAAGCGGACCGAGGAGTCTTCCCCGCTCGGCCGCAAGCCTGTGCCAGCCGGGATCGAGACAGCCCCTCCGGTGAGATTGGTGAAGACGACGGTTCCTTGAGCAAGGCCAGACGGAGCCAAGGCGAAGCCGGTCGTAGGTGTGCGAAGCTCATCCGAGAGGGTCGTTTCTAATCGCCTGGCAGGCAGGCGCCCTTCCGACGCCGCAATGGCTCCATCCGGGTCGAGCACAAGCGACAAGTCAAGGGATTGACGCTCCGTCTTGGGCAGGAGGACGATGTCGGCGGAAGGTGCAATAAAGACAAGCAGGGCCAGAACTGCAGCGATCGCTGCGGCAAAAACGAGCCACCGGCCAAGGCCGGAAACAAGCGCCTGGCCGACAATGTGAGGCCGGACCGCTCGACGGAGCTCCGCGAGGTCGTGAAGTCTCGTGCGTGGGGCTGAGCGTCGAGGCTTCCCATTCCTCGCCGCACGCCAGCGGTCCTCGGGCAAGTCGTCGACCGAATCGAAAACGGCGATGCCCAGGCCAGCTGCATTGTCTCGCACAACCGGGTCATGGGTGACCAGACCCAGTCTCGTTCCACTTCGACGTGCCGCGCGCGAAATGAGTTTAAGATCGAGGCGCGAAGAAAGCACCGTCCCGCGCCGTGGCCATACGAGAAGCACCCGCGAAGCCTGGATCCAGCTAAGCTTGTCGCGCGCCGAAACCTGATCGTCGCTGGCGTCGAGATAGATGATCTGGACTTTCAAGTGAGAATCCGGTGATTCACTGGCCGGCGCTCAGGCGAGGCGAGAGGCGACCCACTCAGGGACGCGCAGGAGGGCCTGTGGGAGGCGGGTCGGATCCTTGCCGCCGGCCTGGGCCAACGTCGGTTTTCCGCCACCGCTGCCTCCGACATCGGCGGCCACCGATTTGACCAGCTCTCCAGCATGCAACCCGCGTGCCACGAGATCGCCGCTGACCGCGGCTACGATGACCGCCCTGCCGTCGAGGACGGAGGCCAGGACAACGACACCCGAGGGATGGGCCTGGCGGAAGCGGTCGACAAGACGGCGCAGGGAGTCCGCATCGGCCTCGGGGAGTTGGCCGGTCATCACCGGCACTCCGCCGACGACTTGCGGGCTGAGCCCCTCGAAACTCGCATCCGCCATTTTGTCTCGAGCCTGCCCCATTTGGCGTTCGAGCCTGTGTGACTCTTCGACAAGCGCCTCCACTCGATTCGCGGCGTCCTCCGGCGACGCTCCAATGGCGGCCGCGATCCGCTCCAATGCGGCAAGTCTCTCGCGGATCAGGGCCAACGCCCCGCGGCCGGTCACGGCTTCGATGCGCCTGATCCCGGCAGCGACGCTGCTTTCGCTGGCAATAATGAATGGCCCGATGATCCCTGTGTCGGGGACGTGGGTGCCGCCGCAGAGCTCGTATGAGAAGCGGTCCTTGTCGCCGATGCGGATGGTCCGAACAGTTTCGCCGTAATTCTCGCCGAACAGGGCCATTGCCCCGTCGGAAATTGCTTCCTCGCGTGGCTTCTGGCGGATTTCGAGCTTGTAGTTCTCCAGGATGGCGTGGTTGACGAGATCTTCGACGCGCCGGAGTTCCTCGGCGGTGACGGCGCGCGGGTGGTTGAAGTCGAAGCGCAGGCGATCGGGCGCGACCAGGGAGCCCGCCTGCCGTGCATTTGGGCCGAGGACACGCTGGAGCCCGGCGTGGAGCAGGTGGGTCGCCGTGTGATTGCGCATGATGTCCACACGCCGGGAGGCGCCGACGGCGGCGATCGCCCGGTCTCCGACGTGGGGCGAACCTCGAATGACGCGCCCCGTATGGGTGATCAGCCCGCCCACCGGTTGCTGGATCTCTTCGACCAGCATCTCCCAGCGAGGTTCTTGGACGGATACGATGGTGCCGGTATCGCTCACTTGGCCGCCGGCCTCAAGATAGAAATGAGTCTCGGGTATCACCACGGCGACCCACTCATCCGAATGGGCTTCTTCAACCTCCTGGCTGTCTCTTACGATCGCCAGCACCTCGCCTTCGGTCTCCAGCCCGAGGTACGGGTTGTAGTCGACGCCCGACTCCGGGAGTCTCCCCCCGTCCCGCAGTGTGTGCAAGATACGTTGATAAACAGCGGTGTCCTCTCCCTGGTCATCCATCCCCTGGCTGGCGGAGGAGGCGATCCGGTGGTTCTCCATCGCCTCGGTGAAACCTGCTTCGTCGACGCTCAGGTTCAACTCGCGCGCGACATCGCGCGTGATCTCGAGAGGAAGGCCATAGGTCGCGTATAGCTCGAAGCTGATCGTGCCGGGCAGAGTCTTGCCTCCCTCGTGTCGGACTGCGTCAAGTTCTTCCATCAAACGTGAGAGCCCAATGTCGACCGTGTGTTGGAAGCGGCGTTCCTCTTCGGTGATCGTTTGCATGATCGTCGAGCGACTGCGCGCGAGCTCCGGGTATGCTGCTGCGTAGCCTTCAACGGCGGCATTGGCGACTTCCGCCAGAAACGGCTCGGTGAAGCCGGCTTTGCTACCGAAGCGGCTCGCGCGGCGGATGATCATCCGGCACACGTAGTTTCGCCCGGTGTTGCCAGGGACAACGCCGTCGGCGATCAGGAAGGCGGCGGCTCGGGCATGATCGCAAACGACCCGATAAGGCGTGAGCAAATCCGCCCGCTCTTCGTCAGAATGGCCGGCCAGTGATTGGATGCGGTCCATCAGAGGGCTTAGCAGATCGGTCTTGTACGTCGAGTCCACCCCCTGTAGGATGGAGACGAGCCGCTCGAAGCCCATCCCCGTGTCGACATGCTTGCGCGGCAAGGGGGTGAGATCCGTCGGCCCGGATCGGTTGTATTGAATGAAAACCAAGTTCCATAGTTCAAGGAAGCGCCCACAGTCATCGTTCACTTTGCAGACGTGCCCGGGAACTCCTTGTTTAGTGCAGAAACCAGGTCCGCGATCGACATGGAGTTCACTGTCCGGCCCGCAGGGCCCGACGTCGGCCATCTCCCAGAAGTTGTCCTTGCGACCGAAAAACAAAACCTGCTCCGGATTGAATCCGGGCTGCTCGCGCCAGATCTCAGCCGCTTCGTCGTCGCGGGGGATCACACCCTGTTCGTCTTCGAAACAGGTCGCCCACATTGTCTCGGGCGCCAGGCCCCAGACCCGAGTGAGAAGTTCCCACGCCCAGGCGATGGCCTCGCGTTTGTAGTAGTCGCCGAACGACCAGTTCCCGAGCATTTCGAAGAAGGTGTGATGGCTGTCGTCGCGCCCGACGTCATCCAGGTCATTGTGTTTTCCGGCAACGCGCATGCACTTCTGCGAGTCTGCCGCGCGGGTGTATGGGCGACTTCCCGTTCCTAGGAAGACGTCCTTGAACTGGACCATCCCGGAGTTGGTGAACAGCAGAGTCGGATCGCCGGCCGGTACGAGCGGAGCCGAGGGCACGATCGTATGGCCGCGCTTGGCGAAGAATTCAAGGAACGATCGGCGTATCTCGGAGCCGGTCGGCGGCATCCCGCTGTTCCCCGTGGAAGGTCTTCCTTGCTGGCCTTCGGATGACATCGTGTTTCACTCCCCGTCCAACTCGCCATTATACGTTACACGTGCTCGGTCGTTCAACCGTGGGCGACGGTTCCGGGGTGCAGCCCCGATTTCGAGGCAACCGTGGAGCCCCCGGACCGAAGCAGATTGAGGAACCCATCTCGGGTATCCACGCTGGTTGAATGTGGATTCTCGCAGGTTGATCTCATCCCCCGCGCCTCGTTCCCCGCTCCCCCCTGCCGCTGGCTCCCCCTTCAATCCGTCGACGGTCTCTCTGCGGATTCCTTGTACAATTCAGCCGGATGGTCGCAGAACCTGATTTCCTGGAAACAGATAATCGATCGCAACCGGTGGCAGATGATGTTTTTCGTCCGGCCTCGGCCAGCCGGCAAAGTGAAGCGCTGGCCTGGGCAGCCGCCATCAGCTTCGCCCTTCTGGCTCTGGCTGGCCTCTTGCGCGGAACGGGACCTGTGCCATTCAGCGCAGAGCTGGCGTCGTTCTTCGGGGTGGCCAGCCTGTGGATCAGCCTCGGGAACTGGATTGACCGTCGGACCGCCATCGAGGTGTCCGACGCCGGCATACGCTATCGGAGTCCGCTAAGAAACTTGTCGTTGGGCTGGGCGGATATCGACGGGCTGTGGGCGATCCCCTCCGGGTCGAGCTGGCGGATCGTCGTCCGTGGCCCAGGCGCTCGGTTCGGGTTCAGAACATCGTCAGAGCTGCGCGTCGGTCAGGGATCCCTTCAGGTCGGCTATCCTCACGGGGAGCGGCTGGGCGGCTTGATCTGTCGCCGGGCCAGCCTCAGCCAACCGGTGGGATCCAACGGCGAGTGGATTTGCACTCGCCGGACGGGAATTTCCGAGTAGGATGGTGTTTCCTAGGATATCGGCCTCTGCCTGACGTCACCGCAGGATCATGGATGATGAACGCATCTCCAATCGACCAGCAGGTTGCCCTCTTCATGCAGGGTACTGAATTCGGCGACGGCTCGCTCAAACAGGCGATGCAGTCCGAACTTCAGCAGCGTCTGATGGAGGCGAGCCGATCCGGGCGTGCATTGCGCGTGTACTGCGGCTTCGATCCTCGGACTTCGGACCTACACCTCGGCCACACGATCCCTATGCGAAAGCTTCGACAATTCCAGGAGCAAGGTCACGAGGTGATCTTCGTGATCGGGCGGTTCACGTCCCTGATCGGGGATCCATCCGACAAGGACAAAGTCCGCGTCCAGATGACGCCGGAAGAAGCCAGGCTGAACGCCGAGTCCTACGCCGAACAGGCGTTTCGGATCCTCGACCGGGAGATGACCCGGATTGAATACAACGATACATGGTTGTCCAAGCTGACATTTCGCGACCTGATCCAGTTGGCTTCGAACTTCACAGTGCAGCAGTTCCTGACGCGCGAGACTTTCAGAAAGCGCTGGGATGAGAACGATCCGATCTACCTGCATGAGACGTTCTACGCAATCATGCAGGGCTACGACGCATATGAGTTGAAGGCCGACGTGCAAGTGGGCGGGAGGGATCAGCTCTTCAATATCATCACCGCCGCCCGCAAACTGATGGAAACGCTCGGCGCGGCGCCGAATATTGGAATCATCATGGGCATCCTGCCTGGGACCGACGGTGTGATTCGTATGAGCAAGTCACTGGGAAACCACATCGCGTTGAACGCGACTCCGCAGGACATGTACGGGAAGGTAATGAGTATTCCTGACACGGCGATGGGGCAGTACGCACGCCTTGTCACGCGCTGGTCACCGACCGAGATCGAAGGCTACGAGGGCGAACTGGAGTCAGGTAGCCTTCACCCGCGTGACCTCAAGATGCGTCTCGCCCACGAGATCGTCGGCATCTACCACGGCGAGGATTCAGCCGGGGCGGCTGAAGACGCGTTTCGAACCGTTTTCCAGGAACAAGGGGAGCCGGAGGAGATGCCTGAATTCCGGCTCGGCTCCAAGCAGACGGCAGCCGAGGTGCTGGTCGCCACAGGCCTGGCGGGAAGCAAGACCGAGGCGCGCCGCTTGATCGCCCAGCACGGCGTGCACATCGGGGATGACTCGCTGGAGGATCCGAATCTGATACTTAAAGTAGGCGAGAGCGCGGTGCTGCGTGTGGGCAAGAGGCGGTTCGTCCGGCTTCTCCCGCCGGATTAGACGCCGCTCCCCACTTTGGCTGTGCCGTCTGATGAGGAGTAAGGGGCGAGAATCGCGGCAGGGTTTCTACCCCTTGATCACAGCCAGCGGCCGCAGACGGGCGACTTTGGCGGCGATGCCGGCCTGGGTAACGACTTCGACGACAGCGTCGACGTCCTTGTACGCCTGGGGCGCCTCCTCAGCCAGCCCGGCCATCGAGCCGGCGCGCACGTGGATCCCTTGCTGCTCGAGCTTCCGCCGCAGCTCTTCGCCGCGTATAGATCGCTTGGCCTGCTTGCGGCTCATGACTCGCCCGGCCCCGTGACAGGTCGATCCGAACGACTGTTGCATACTCCCCTCGGTGCCGAGGAGAACCCACGAGGCGGTGCCCATGCTCCCCGGAACGAGCACCGGCTGACCGAGCCGTCGATAGACGGCGGGAAGCCCTTCGAACCCCGGTCCAAAGGCGCGGGTCGAGCCCTTTCGATGGACACACACCCGGACGGTCTCGCCTCCGACCTGGTGATCCTCGATCTTACCCATATTGTGGGCGATGTCGTAGACCTGGTGTAGGTCGGAGTCGCGCACGCGCCCGGCAAGCGTTTCCTCGAAAGAGCGCCGTACGTGCGCCGCCAGGATCTGGCGATTGGCAAAGGCAAAGTTGGCGGCGCAGGCCATGGCTGCAAGATAACGCCGCCCTTCGGGCGTATCGAGCGGCGCGCACACCAGCTCACGGTCGGGAAGATGGATAGCGTAGCGCTGCACCGCCGTCTGGAACTCGCGCACGTAGTCCGTGCAAATCTGGTGGCCGAAGCCGCGCGAACCGCAGTGGATCTGGACCGCCAGGTGGTCTTCTTCCAGGTCCATGGCGCGTGCGGCCTCCGGATGGAAAACTTGGTCGACTACATCGACCTCGATGAAATGGTTGCCCGCACCGAGCGTACCAAGTTGAGGACGACCTCTCTCTAAGGCGCGAGGACTTACACTCGAGACGTCTGCCCCGGGTATGCGGCCACTCTCTTCAGTGCACTCGAGATCTTCGGCGCGGGCGTGGCCCTGCTTCTGCGCCCAGCCGGCACCTTCGCGGCATACGCGCTCGAGCTCCTGTGTCGAGAGGCGGAGGCTGCCTTTGACTCCTACACCGCTTGGGCAATTGGAATAGAGGGCGTTCACTAGATCCGAGATGTGCTCGCGTGCTTCCCCCTCGGAGATCCGACTTGAGAGCAGTCGAACACCGCAATTGATGTCGTATCCAATCGCTCCCGGGGAGATTACCCCGTCGGGTGTTCGAGTTGCAGCAACGCCGCCGATCGGGAAGCCGTATCCCTGGTGAACATCGGGCATGACGCTCACGTGACCCACCAGTCCCGGCAGCGTCGCAGCATTCACGGCCTGTTCCATCGACTTGTCGCCCAGAGCAGCTTCCAGGAGGCGGTCGTCGGCGAACAAGCGCACTGGGACGCGCATGTCATGGCGATACGAGACCGGGATTTCCCATAACACGGGTCCGATCTTGTTGAATGCGCGTCTGTCTACCAGTTCGACCTCGTGCCAAACAGCGGTAGCATGTCCCCTTCAGGACGCCCGCGGCAGCCAGGGGCCTTCGTCGCGGACAACCCAGGTCCCTTAACCGGGCAAGGCCTGTCCAGTTTGGCTCCCCAAAAAGCCCATCAGGCCCGAATTGTGGGGGCGAGTTGCTAGCATGAAACCTACACGAACCGGAGTCGTGTTCCAACTTGATGATAAGCCCATCACACCCAGTATACGGGAAACGGGCCTGAGCGTCGATCGAAATCGGGACAGGACCAGCGGCGGCGGCTGCCGGGGGATGAACAATGCGCTACTTGTCGTCCGGCGCTGAAAGCGTATAATCAACCTGATACCAATGGACAAGCACACGGAAATGATCAAGGAGCTGGAGGCTTTTCTCGAAGAATCCCTGGCCAAGCCACTGGGTGGAAAAGTCCCGGCGGCCGACCTGGCGGATCAGCTTGTGCGCGAAGTGTCGAACACCACTCGCAGGGATGATTCGGGAAAGGCCTATGCTCCTGATCAGTACACCCTCAGCATGCATCCGCAGAATGTGGATGAGCTTCTGCTGGCTGCGCCGCGCGTCCAGAGCGACCTGTCGAAGGGGTTCGAACGGATCCTCTCCGACGGGGGCTACACGTTGATCCGCGAGCCGCACATCACGCTCGCCACCGATCCTACTCTGCCCGACTCCGAGGTTCGACTGATCGCCTGGCACAGCAGCAACGTGCTTTCATTGAGCCCCGACTCCAAGCCGGTCCAGGCCGAGAGCGAGGATCAGTTGCCGAGCGGAGCGTTCTTGATCGTGGAGGGCAAGCGCCACTTCCCTCTGGATAAGCCGATCGTCAGCATAGGGCGCCGTCTGGATAACCAGCTGGTGCTTTCGGACTCGCACGTATCGCGCAAACACGCCCAGTTGAGAGTGCGAAACGGCCGCTACGTCATTTATGACCTCGAATCGACGGCCGGGACCCAGGTTAACGGCCGGCCGATCCATCAGCATATCCTGCGTCCGGGAGACGTGATTTCGATTGCTGGGGTCCCACTGATTTACGGCGAGGATTCCGGTGGACCGCCCGACGTCACCCCGCCTTACTCGCCGCCGTTTGGAACCCCTGAGGACATCAACCAGATCACGCCGCTCGATCTTCGCAAGTTCATCGGAAAAGAAACTCGCCCGCACGACCACGCGACGGAGCAGTTTTCCTTCCCAGAAAAAGAGCCGCCCGACTCCAACAAAGATGATTGACGGTCGTCCGGAGCGCCGATCATGCCCCGCTGAGACCTGGATGCCGGCCGGGTCTCCCTTCACGACCCGAGTCGAAGCTTGGATCCCGGATCAGCGTGGATGGTCGGCTGCAGTCTGAGGCACGGGTTGGGGCTGGAAGCCATCGCGCTGGCTCCAGGATCGGACGTCCTCGTCCCCCTGGCACGATCGACCTCCAAATGAACGCTCGGCCATGAATGAGCGACTCAAGCGACTTGAACGCCAGCTCGAGAGGCTTGTCGAGGACTCCCTGACGAGGCTCCTCGGAGCGGATGTGTCGGCCACGGCTGTCGCCGCAGACCTCACCCGAACCATGGAAGACCACCTGCGTCTGGACGAGCTGGGGAATGCCTTCGCACCCGACTGCTACGCGATCACACTCGAAGCCGGCCGGGCCGAGCGCCTGCTTGAACAAGCCCCGGATATCACGAGAGATCTGGCCCAGGGCATCCTGACAGCTGCCAGGGAGAATGGTTTCCTGCTGGATCACGAACCGACCATCACGCTGGCGGGGGATCCGGCCCTGCGCACGCAAGAGCTGCAGATCGTCGCCTGGCATAGTGGGAAAGCGCTCGAGTCGACCCAAGCAATGATGAGGGATGAGGTCAGCCTCGAGGCGTCGATCCCGCCCGGGGCATTCCTGATCATCGACGGGCGGAGGCACATTGCGCTAGAACAGGCCGTGCTGAACATCGGCCGAAGATCCGACAATCATCTCGTCATCCAGGACGCGCACGCATCCAGACTGCATGCTCAAATCCGAGCTCGAGAAGGGAGATTTGTGATCTTCGATCTCGGCTCGATGAGCGGGACTAAGGTCAACGGCCGACCGATCAGCCAACACATCCTCCAGCCGGGAGATGTCGTCGCCATCGGGGCTGTCCGAATGGTCTACGGTGAGGACTCCGGGGTGTCATCGGACTCGACCTCGACTTTCGTGTACCCACCAGACGCGCGGCCGTCGCGAACGCGGGATTCGTTCGAGGCTGACGAGTCCGACGAGATGTTCGAATGACTCCGGCAGTTGTCCTGCTCGGCCTCCGCCTGCTTGTGGTTCTTTCGCTCTATGCCTTCCTCGGGCTGCTGGCATATTACCTCTTGAAGGACTTCCGAGCGGCGGTCAGTCCCAGAGCACATGCCCCAGCAGCTCACCTGGAAGAAACGGAGGGACCGACTCCCGCGGCGGTCTTCTCGCTGGTCGAAGTGAACCTATTGGGCAGGGCTGCGGACAGCACGATCCGAGTAAAAGACAAGACAATCTCTGCTCACCATGGACGATTGTCTTTTTATTCAGGCCAATGGTGGTTCGAGGACCTTGGTTCGCGCAACGGTTCGAGCGTGAACGAGATCCGTGTCAATGAGCCGATCGTCGTGACGTACGGGGATAGGCTTGGCCTCGGCCGGGTGGTCTTTCGATTGCAGCCCGGGTCGGCTCAGTCGGCCCCTCCTCCGGCGGGGGAAGAACGGTCATCCCCGGTCGAGGAAGGCGAACCCGCCGACGACTGACAACGCCTGGGGGCTGTGCTAGGATTGCCTCGCGGCCGAAGACGATGGGCAGGACATGGACCACAAACCGGTATTGGGAGTGATCGGGGGCTCAGGGTTGTACAGCATGGACGGTCTCTCGCGCGTTGAGCGCCTGGAGCTGGACACCCCGTTTGGCAAGCCGAGCTCGGATGTCTTTGTCGGGGACCTAGAAGGGGAGTGGGTGGCCTTCCTCGCCCGTCACGGAGTTGGCCACGTCCTCACACCGACCGAGGTCAACTACCGGGCCAACATCTACGCGTTCAAGATGCTCGGAGTCGAGCGCGTACTGTCCGTGAGCGCATGTGGCTCGCTGCGAGAGGACTTCGCGCCCGGCGATATTGTCGTCCCGGATCAGCTGTATGACAACACTCACCTTCGAGCACGCTCGTATTTCGGTGACGGGCTCGTGGCTCACATCAGCGTTGCCGATCCATTCTGTCCCGACCTGTCGTCTTGGCTGGCCGCCAGTGTCTCTTCGAGTGGCGGGAATGTGCATCAGGGAGGGGCATTCATCACCATCGAAGGACCGCGTTTCTCGACTCGTGCTGAATCGAATACATATCGAAGTTGGGGAATGTCGATCATTGGGATGACTGCATCGCCGGAGGCGTTCCTGGCCCGCGAGGCAGAGATGTGTTACGCGGTCATGGCCCACGTCACGGATTACGATGTCTGGCACGTATCCCAGGAGCCGGTCACCGTTGAAATGGTCATCCGCATCTTGCAGGGGAACACGAAGCTGGCGCAGAAAGCGATCAAGGATCTTGTGCATCGCCTGGCCGTCCCACGCGAATGTGAGTGTGGCGAGGCCTTGAAAAGTGCTCAGATCACTCAACCGGAGTTGGTACCGGATGAAACCCGGCGGAAGCTCTCCGTCCTGGTTGACCGGCATCTTGGATGACGAGAAACCAGACAATGATCGACGCGAGGCCTTGTTGCTGCGCCTCGCGTTCGTGTTCCTGTTCGCCAGTGCACTTGCGATCCTGATCGCTCCGGCGGCGCAGTCCGGCGAATGGCCGGACGCCCTGAACCGGTGGCAGCACTTGGCGGTGCTCCCGATCTGGGCCACATGCGCGTGGATCATTCGACGCGTCCTGCGCCGAACTCGCCCCCAGCGAGATCCTTTCCTGCTCCCATGTGCAATGCTGCTGACCGGGTGGGGAATGCTCCTTGTCTGGCGGTTGACTCCTGCATTCGGCGCCCGGCAGACAGGCTGGTTCCTGGTTTCCTGCGTTGCCTTGATTGAACTCCTGCGCTCCCCACAAGACTTGCGCTGGCTGCGCCGCTACCGGTACCTATGGCTGCTCGCCGGGATCATGCTGGTTGGATTGACGCTGATCTTCGGAACCAACCCTTCCGGCAGCGAGCCCAGGCTCTGGCTCGGCTGCTGCGGGCTGTACTTTCAGCCTTCCGAGCCTCTTCGGCTTCTGCTGATCGCCTACCTGGCCTCCTACCTGGCCGATCGGACTGTGCTAGAACCCAAGAAGAGCCTTTCCAGCCTGATGCCGTTGCTGGCCCCCCTCGTTCTGGTGTGGGTGCTCTCAGTTGCCCTGTTGGCGGTCCAACACGACCTGGGCACGGGGACCCTCTTTCTCATGCTCCTGGCGGTCCTGCTCTACCTCGCCTCGGGGAGATGGGAGGTGCTAGGAATTGCGGCGCTGGCGGCGGTCGGGGCCTCGATCATCGGGTACAGGGCATTCGACATCGTTCGAGTTAGGATCCAGGCATGGCTGAACCCCTGGGCCGATCCGACGGGAGGCTCATACCAAATCGTCCAGTCATTGATCGCTATCGCCTCCGGGGGGATCTTCGGTCAGGGTCCCGGGGCTGGCTCACCTGGTGTGGTCCCGATCGCCCACTCGGATTTCATCTTGGCCGCCGTGTCCGAGGAGTGGGGGTTGGCGGGCGCGTTGGCGATCATTGCCGTGGTCCTGCTTCTGACGACGCGAGGCCTGCGGGTGGCCCTTCGGTCACGCGATCGGTACGGGGCGATGCTTGCCGCCGGCCTTTCTGTAGCCTTCGGGCTTCAGGCCTTCTTGATCATGGCGGG
>Ga0209342_10001875_pt1 | contig 23091 bp, 24 predicted proteins | sample RifCSP16_2_FD_184023 | JGI IMG/M metagenome (GOLD analysis project Ga0209342, IMG submission 184023) | Soil microbial communities from Rifle, Colorado - Rifle CSP2_sed 16_2 (SPAdes) (version 2) | ecosystem: Environmental > Terrestrial > Deep subsurface > Rock core/Sediment | place: Rifle... | reverse complement strand
TCTTATCAGTATTTCGTTATCCTTGGGAGTCGGTTTTTCTACTTCTTTGAGTTGAAGAACATCCGGTGGTCCGTATTTTGTGTATACAATCGCTTTCATGAGTTCTCTCCAAATTTACTTTGACCCGGTCATTTTTAACGCCGTGTTGAGCCGCGCGTCTCTTGCGCGTCGGACTCGACCCGCCTCGTTATAATGATATGACCTGCAATGCACGCTTTAATTCGTGCGGAAAGTACTCTTGATAATTTTTGCCTTCCATCCACGACTTGTAGCTCATTTCAAAGTATTTCTTATCGTAGTCAAAGCTAAAGGCGGTCATTGGATCTGCGGCGCTTCGCAAACCACCTCTCGACAAAAACGTGTGCTCATGACCGCATTTTAGAATGGCGACATATAAGTCATCTATCGGAACGTTTTGAAACTTATCTCCGCAGGTAGGGCAGTAATCGTAGCGATATTGTTCTGTAGCACTTTGCTTCCCGAATTTTTTATCCAATATGACCCGAATGATATTTGCCAGATTATCATTAAGGTGATCACGAAGATGAGAATTTGACAACCATTCTTTTAGAATATCCGCCGGTGCATCTTTGTCAGACTTGAGATCAAGGTAACTGCCAATTGTTTGGCCTGTATACACGTCCTGCAAAGAATGGAGATAGTGGCCATTTTCACACTTGTATCCTTTAGCATGGACATCAACTATCTCGATTTTTTCAAGTTGTTTTCCACATGACGGGCAATATTTTAGTGTCGAAGATTCCATAGGGACAATCTCTCCTTTTCAGGGATAATCCCGGCGGTAACTCGCCCCCGCGCAGCGGGGTGTCGATGTTGACTGCCTGGTTCTTCGCCCGAGCTTCGCGAGGGCGAATGGCCGTCGGGCGAGTTACCGCCGGGATTCTTCCCCTCGCGAAGCGAGGGGAAGAACGGCTCGGCTGAGGGGCGCGGTTTTTGCGACCCTCTCGAGCCGATCGTTAGAATGATCGTCGTCTTTCAGGGCAATTATGCAAAAGAAAATGTAGATGGCTCATACTCAGCAACACCGTACTTCACCGCCAGCTCTCGAAATATCTGGTTCTTCTTGTAACTTCCAAAGCCGACCGATGCCTGTTTTAAGGTACCCTTTTTCAATACCTCTTCATAGTCTTTCGGCTGCCGTCCGACCGCTGAAACATGAATGAGTTCTTTTAGGGCGGGTGCGGATGAAAGCATGGTTATGTCTTTCAGTCCTTTCATATTGTCCAGATATATCCGCTTAAGGGCTGTCAGTTTTGAAAGATCGGGAATCGTGGCAATATTGCGCAAATCCTGGAGAAACAAGAACTGGAGGCCTCCCATTGTTGATATGACCCCGATGTCGTTCAGGCCCTTTATCTGCCACAGCTCCAGATACTTTATTTGATGCATATCCGCAAAGTCAGAGAGGTCCCGGATGCCGCCGAGCTTGATGTCAAGTGACCAGAGGTCATGGAGGCTCTTCAGATAAGACACTCCTCTCGTGCTGATCGAATGCAACTTGAGCTCTTCAAGGGTTGAAAGGGATGAAAGTACTTCGATCTCCTTCTGTTGTGACTCAAGGTAAAGGATCTTTAGATTATGAAAGTTATCAAGGTATCCGAGAGACGGTTGTTTTGACTTTGTAGCTCCGAGAAACAACTTTCGTATTTTCTCTTTCAGCAGGCTTCTCAGAAAATCAAAATTATCAAGATTGTAAATGCCGACAGACAGGCTCTCGATATTCTGCAGGGCTCCAAGGCTCTCTATACCTTTTCCATTCAGGAGATCGGCTGCAAAGTGCCGTAAATTGGTCATCTCCGAGAGGAACGCAAGATCGCATGCCGTGCGGTAAAATCCGTAAACACGAAACTCAACGTCACGGCGCTTTGAAAAGAGATTTTTATTCAGGCTGCGCGCTGTTAGCAATTCGACAGGAGAAGATGTCTGCAATGCTCTAAGATTCGGGTCTATAGCAAGCACATGAAGCTCGTCGAGGGAAAGCTCCCCGCGAAAATCAGCCCTGTCAATTGCTGTTCTTTCTGATAAGAGTGGCATGTTCTTCCATCTAACACCCTGGGGCTGAGCCGCCGCGCTTGCGCGGGTCAGTCTCGTGCCCCTGGTTATCCCGGCGCTGATTTTCGCGCCGGGTTAGGGGCACCGGCTCAGCCCCAGGGTGTTCTCTCGGCGCGAAGCGCCGGGAGAACGAGTCTGTAGAAAAAGTCAAATTCGAAAGGCACTTTCTTCGTTTTATCGTCTTTGACCTATTCAGTCTGTGAGAATTTTTTCTATTTGGTGATTTACTTCGTTAGCGCCTTGGTTTTCATCGCTCTACTTCTTATTTACTTCCCCTTGTTGCCATTCTCGCTGCTCTTTACGCGAACCCCGGGCCGTATCGATGCACTTTTAGAAGATTGTGCACCGTGCAGTAGAGCATCCACTGGATGTTGACCTTGCGCTTCCCCCGGAGACTGAAGCGGTCCAGGCCGAGGCTGCTCCGGACATTGGCAAAGACGGGTTCGACCGTCGCCATCCTTCTTCCGTATATCAGTTTGCCGGCTATCGAGTCAATTTTGCGACGCATCTTCTGAGAAAAGGTCTCAGTATAGTGTTCTGTCTTTCCGGTGTAGTAGGCGACCTGGCGCGTTATGGTCTGAGCAGGATTCTTCATGCATTTTGCTCGTAGCCCGCAGGGGATGCAGTTCGTCTTGCTTCCCATGAATTTGATGAACCGCTTTCCATTGATCAACACGTTCCCGCCGTTCCGATAAAGGCGCTTGCCGGCAGGACAGATGCAAAAAGTCTTATCCGGACTGAACGTGAAGTCTTTCGGCTGGTAGATGCTCTTTCTCCCAAACCGCTTTGCCAGCTCTTTCTTGAACTTCTCCTTGAACCTGCCCGCTTCGGCAAACCGCGGGTCGCGCTGCCGGAATTTATTGTCTGCTACGTATGCGTCGATGCCTTCTTCCATCACCATTTTCACATTCTTTTCCGAGTGGAAGCCGCTGTCCGAGGTGAGCTGGGTCTTTTCAAAGATGTCTTCTTCCTTGCCGATGGTCTCGAAGTTCTCACGGGTTTTCTCAACCATGGGTTCCAGCAGTTGGGGTTCCGGTTCTCCGAATGCCTCGGCATGGACCACGACCTGGTGCTTGCTGTCGACCATGGCAACCCCGTTGTAGCCCTGGATCACGCCGTGGGAGGTCTTCATGGTGGCGCTCTCATTGTCGGTGATGTTGCTTTTCCGGGGCTTCTTCCCGCTGCCGGGCTTGTCGTCGTTTTCAGATAGCCAGTTCTTGATCTTTTTGACCTTCTCCCGGAGGGTGGCGGCGTATTGTTCTTCCTTCTCTATGACGGCTTTGTCCGCTTCGGTCTTGTCCATCTCCCGGTGTCTGGTGATGATCTGATTGATGGCCTTTTCCATCTTCTCTTTCTTATGCGCCAGTTCTTTCTTGGTCCCGCTCCATTCCTTTGAGGCGTTCGAGGGGAGCTTGCACCCGTCTACGGCGAACATTTCCTTGCCGATCAGGCCCATTTCGTCGCAGATGAGCAACACTTCGAGGAAGAGTTTGACGGTCTCCTGGTTCTGCGATGAGATGAAGTCGGCGATGGTGGTGAAGTGCGGTCGGGTGTCGGCGGACAGGGCCATGAAGATGACGTTCTCGTTGCAGCAGTCCGCTATCTTCCGGCTGGAGGTGATTCCTTTGGAGTAGGCGTACAGGACGATTTTGAGCAGAATCGCGGGATCGTAGGCCGGGGCGCCGATTTCGTCGTTCTGGTAGCGAAGATCGAAGACGGATAGGTCTATTTCATTGTCGATTAAATAATGAAGCGTATGCTCGAAAGTACCGGGGAGGATTTGTTTGTCGAAACTAATCGGGATGAATTTGCCTTGCGAATAGTCGTAGTGTTTGTATCTCGCCATACGCCTCCCGTACTGAGGGGTTTTGATGGGTTGTTACTGCGTTTCGATGGCGTCATTATAGCATAAAATGACTTTTTCTACACCTTCAACGCGACGCTGAGGGGCGCGTTTTTCAGCGACCCTCTCGAGCGTTCTCGTTAATACATTATTTTCTCTTCTCGATCTTCCTAGTTTCTATGTTGATTGCATACACATCGTTCCGCTCATTTGTAACTATAAGTTTCCCATGGTCGATCTTCATGACCGTGATGAAGATGTCCTGCACGTCCTGTTCAAGCTCAGGGGTATATTTGGTTTCGTATACTTGGAGGTCCCAGAGCTTATTATTGGTCTTAATATCCCACGCTTCAATAAATCCTCGCTGAACTTGTTTGTCGGTAATCTTGAAATGAGGTGCAATGTACTTTATGCCATTGTGCGTAACAGGTTCGACCGCCATCGGTGCGGCTCTTTTTGCCTTCGTCGAATTCTGGTGCTCTGAGATCAATGATGGCTTCGCAAATGGAATGCTCCATCTTCTGTTTGTCAAATTGTCTAGCCATAGATTCGGCGAACGCCAAATACGTGTACTTGTGCGATAAAGCACTAAATCAATTTTGCTCTGCTTTTGTCTGTAGTTCTCGAAGTTGGCTTCTACGACAGCCAAGGTTCTACCCTGCCAAGGGATCTCAATTTCATTAAAGCTCTTATCAGAACTTTCGTAATTGTAAACGGGCAATGTGTATGAAATGACGAAATAGCCTATGAAGGCTATGACCGCGATCAAAAAGATTAGTATGTATCGAATCGATTGTTTCATCTCGGGATTAATGTGGTGTAAGTTTGCTTTTAATATCGTCAGTTAATTCCGTAATAAAGAAAGTAATCTTATCTGTATTGTCTGTGAAAGTGAGGCTATTCATGGAAAAGAACCAGGACTTACGAATGTCTTGACCTTTGATATCACGATAATCAAAAAAGTTTGTAATGCCATCTAAATTGAACCGTTGCCAGAGCTTCGCTTTTATTGCCGTAGGTGTATACGACATCCGGATTTCTTTTGCTTTCGTCGTGGCTAATCGAATTCTATATGGCAACGCGTACTCTGATGGAAGTATATCGATGACTTCAGACGCAGAGCGGACATGCTTCTGCCATGATTCAATCGGTGCTGTTTTCTGAAAACAGACCAATGACATTTCAACAATCGAATGGTCGAGTGTCATCACCTTGCAGGGAATCATAAGATGACTGACTTCGCCAGGAATGATTCTATAGGGTGTCGCGCCGATCATCTTTGCTTTTTCGAGCAAGGCTTGAGATAGAGTGTTGGTCATATTTTGAGATTAACAAGATATTATCGGTTCGAAATACTGTAGCATAGATTGATGTCGTGGTCAATAAATTTAAGAAAAAACTTGACGTATCAAGCTGAATTCATTAAAATTTGAGCAAAAGACTAATATGCAATAAATGGAATATCCGACAAATAAAATTAATATGCAATTACGGAATAGCTTTTTCAAGGAGGCTACCGATGGAACACATTTCGGATGATATTCTGAAGCAGTTTAATGCGGTTTTGGAACAGAAGGCGGTCAATCCTCATCGCGCGCTGATTACCGCAAATGGCTTATCTACTACCTCGATTTCCAGGTTTCACCCCGTTAGAGATATACGTTTCCCGATTTGAACTTGTAAAACCGCATACAAATTCACTGATTTTTGACCTTAATGGCGCTCGTTCAATTCTCTAACGGGTTAAATATCCTCCTCCGGATTCACGGTCTGAACAGGTGCGACTGTTCATCCAAAAACAGCTGTCAAAGAACCAGTCGCCGAAACAGCAGAAACACCGCTGAGACTTTCAGAGCAGGCAGATCATTTGCCCAATGATTGCTTGTCCGCATCAAATCATATATAATTAGCTGTGAACAAAAAACAGATCATCAGCTGGTGCCTGTTCGACTTTGCGAACTCAAGCTACTCCGCCGTGATCGCCGCGGTCATATTCCCCGTCTACTACGCCAGGGTCATCGTCGGCGGCAGCGCGGGCGCGGGCGACCTCTGGTGGGGACGCGCCATTTCGCTCAGCATGTTCGTCGTCGCCCTGTCGTCCCCCTTCCTCGGCGGCATCGCCGACTATGCCGGATCGAGAAAGAGGCTCCTCGCGGCCTACACCGCCGTCTGTATCGCCGCGGTCGCCTGCTTTACCACCCTGACCCCGGGCGCCGTCATAACGGGATTTCTCCTGATCGTGCTCGCCAACATCGGCATGGAAGGCGGCCTCGTGTTCTATAACTCGTTTCTGCCGCAGATCGCCCCGGCTGACCACCAGGGGAGGGTTTCGAGCTGGGGTTTCGGCGTGGGATACGCGGGCTCGATCCTGTCTCTCCTGATCGCGCTCCCGCTCGCGCAAGCGGGGCACTTCGGACTCATCTGGCCCATTACTGCCGCGTTTTTTGCGATCTTCTCCGTTCCTGCTTTCCTTTTTCTGCCCCGGGATCAGACCGCCCGGCATCTCTCGGCCCCTCAGGCCGCCGTCATGGGCTTCAAGAATGCCTGGAGCACATTGACTTCGATCTGGCGCCGCCGGGAAGCGAGGAAGTTTCTGATCGCCTACCTTATCTATGAAGACGGCGTGAACACGGTCATCGTGTTTTCGAGCCTTCTTGCCGCCGTGACCTTTGGTTTCAGCCAGGGCGAGCTCATCTGGCTCTACCTTGTCGTCCAGGTTACGGCGCTCGCCGGAGCGTTCCTGCTTTCGAAACCCATGGACACACGGGGTCCGAAGAAGATCGTGAGCGCATCCCTTCTCCTCTGGACGCTGGTGGCGGTTCTGGCATTCTTCGTGGGCACCAAGGGTCAGTTCTGGGTCGTCGCCTGCATCGCGGGCCTGGGGCTCGGCTCGGTACAGGCGGGAACACGCGCTTTTTACACGCAGTTCGTTCCGAAGGAGAAGGAGGCAGAGTACTTCGGCGTCTATTCCCTCGTGGGCAAGTCCTCGGCGATCCTCGGGCCTCTCGTGTTCGGCGAGGTATCGTTGGCTTTCGGCAGCCAGCGTCCGGCGATCCTCGCCGTGGCCGCGTTCTTCATCACCGGCCTCATCCTCCTCAGCCGCGTCAAAGGCGGCGGACCGAATGTCCGTACGAAGTAGCCGTAAGGGGTGAAGTTCTCCTGTCTCCTGTCTCCTGTCTCCTGTCTCCTGTCTCCTGTCTCCTGTCTCCTGTCTCCTGTCTCCTGTCTCCTGTCTCCTGTCTCCTGTCTCCTGTGGAAACCCGACTCCCAACAGCCTTCCCGGTATTTTCCCTTGACAAAACGCGCTCCCCCCTATATAATCCAATAATTTTCAGCCCCTGAAGTGCGCATGAGCATGGGTATCAAGATCAATGACATACCGCCCGAGGGGCTTACGGTGGAGCTTGCGGAGAACCTCGATATCCTGGATGAGGGCGCAGCATCCACGGCCGTTACGGCGGCAATGAGCATAACACCCGTTGGAGGCGGACTGTTCCATGTCACGGGCAGGTTACAGGCGGCGCCGCGTCTCCAGTGCAGCCGTTGCCTCAAAGAGTTCTCGCACCCGATGGACGTGGAAGTGGACTTTGACTTCGCGCCGGTGAGCGCCCTTGAAGCGGACAGGGACCACGAGCATGAGCTGGCCCCTTCCGAGCTCGACATGGAATTTTACGAAGGCGATGAGATCGAACCGGCGGATATCGTCAAGGAACATCTGCTCCTCGCTCTTCCCATGGTCCCGCTCCACAGCGAAAAATGCAAAGGACTCTGCGCCGTCTGCGGCGCCGACTTGAATGGAGCGGACTGCGGCTGTAAAACAGCCGGCACGGGAGAAACAAATGCGTTCTCCGTATTAAAAAATATTTTCAAGAAATAAGCAAAGGAGTTGTACAAAAAATGGCAAATCCAAAACACAGACATTCCAAATCCCGCAGGGACAAGAGACGCACCCACAAGCACCTCACGGCCCGGACCCTCTCGACCTGCCCGCAGTGCAAGGAAGTGAAACAGCCTCATCATGTCTGCATGTCGTGCGGAACCTACAACAACCGGGAAATCGTAACTGTCCAGCAGATATAATGCGCAGTCGCATAAAGGCAAAGGGATGATCGTGTATCGTTCGTTCGGTACGGCTCTTTGCCTTTACTATTGCAGGTCATGAGAGACAGGTCCCTTGTCGTTCTTGCGGCCTCTGAGCGCGTGCGGCTCTTTCGGGGCAAGGAGTATTCATGATAAAGATCGCGGTTGATGCCATGGGCGGCGATAATGCGCCCCACGCCGTCGTGTCGGGGGCCGTGCACGCGGCACGGGAGCTCGGCGTCGGCATCATCCTTGTTGGGATCGAACAGAGCATCAAGACGGAACTGAAAAAGCACATCCATACGAAGTCTCTGCCTATCGAGATACGGAACGCGACCCAGGTGGTGGACATGCTCGACTCCCCTGCCACGGTCTTCCGGAGAAAAAAGGACTCCTCCATCCGTGTTGCGAACGACCTCGTGAAGAACGGCGAGGCCGTTGCCGTGATCAGCGCCGGGCACTCGGGAGCGGCCATGGCCACATCGCTCTTCGTGCTGGGCCCGATCGAGGGCGTCGAACGGCCCGCCATTGCGACCATCATGCCCACGGTCAAGGGAAGGTCCATCGTCCTGGACGTGGGCGCGAACGTGGACTGCAAGCCGGTCCACCTTCTGCAGTTCGCGGTCATGGGCGCGGTCTTCGCAAAGTATGTGCTCGGGAACCTGAACCCGCGCGTGGGGCTCCTCTCCATCGGCGAGGAAGAGACCAAGGGAAATGAACTGACCAAGGAAGCGTTCAAGCTCCTCACCGAAACGTCGATGAACTTCATCGGCAACGTTGAGGGCCGCGACGTGATCAGCGGCAAGGCGGATGTTATCGTCTGCGACGGATTCATCGGCAACGTGGTGCTCAAGGCGGCCGAGGCCGTGGCCGAGGCTATCGGCATCATGATCCGGGAGAACATCGGCGAGAACCTGATACGGAAGCTCGGCTACCTCCTGATGAAACCGGCCTTCTATGCGCTCAAGCGCAGGGTCGATTACGCGGAGTACGGCGGGGCGCCCCTTCTCGGGGTCGACGGCATCAGCATCATCAGCCACGGCCGCTCGTCGGCCCGGGCCATCAGGAACGCCATCGGCGTGGCGGCGACGTTTGCCGAAGGCGAGGTAAACAAGCACATCCGTGAAGACATCCAAAATAATGTGGAGTTGACGAAGAACAAATGATTCATGCGCGAATAATAGGGACCGGATCGTACGCGCCCAAAAAGGTCATCACGAACCATGATCTGGAGAAGCTCGTCGACACGAGCGATCAATGGATCACGGAGCGCACCGGCATCAGGGAGCGCAGGGTCGTGGAAAAGGGGCAGACAACCTCGGACCTTGCCTACGAAGCATGTCACCGGGCGCTCAAGGCGGCGGAACTCGGCGCCGAGGACCTGGACCTGATATTAGTCGCAACCGTGACGCCGGACACGTACCTGCCGAGCCTCGCCTGCGTGCTTCAACACAAGCTCCATGCAAAAAAGGCCGCTGCCTTCGACATCTTTGCCGCATGCTCCGGCTTTATCTACGGGCTGGCCGCTGCCAAGGCATTCATAGAGTCCGGGATGTATACCAATGTCCTCCTCGTCGGGGCGGAAGTGCTTTCCCGGTTCACGGATTGGGAAGACCGCAACACCTGCGTGATCTTCGGCGACGGCGCGGGCGCGGTCGTCCTCCAGAAGCACGCCGGAAAGCGCGGGGTGCTTTCCACGCACCTGCACTCGGACGGATCGTTCGGCGACTTCATCACCGTACCGGGCGGCGGGGCGCTCCATCCGCCGTCGCATGACACCGTCAATAAAAAAATGCACTTTATAAAAATGAGGGGAAATGAGACCTTCAAGGTGGCGGTACGGGCGCTCGAAGACGTCGTGCAGGAAGCGCTGGAACATAACAAGGTAAAAGCCGAGGACATAGACCTCCTGGTGCCGCACCAGGCGAACTTGCGCATCATCCAGGCGATGGCGCAGCGGCTCAACATGCCGATGGAAAAAGTGGTGGTCACGATCGACAAGTACGGCAATACGTCCGCCGCATCCATCCCCATGGCGCTCGACGAGGCCGTACGGGACGGCAGGATCAAGGAGAACAATCTCATCCTCCTCGAGGCGTTCGGCGGCGGCCTTACCTGGGCGTCGGCTTTGCTGAGGTGGTAAGAAAAGACAAGCACCAAATAGCAAGCTCCAAATGACAAACAAATGTCAATGATCAAGAACCCATAATCAAATAAAGTTCCAAAAACCAGATTCCAAGCTGTTTGGTTATTGAGATTTGGTCATTTGGTGATTATTTGTAATTTGCGATTTGAAATTTGAGATTTTCGGAGGATTCAATGGATTACCTGCTGACTGAAGAACAGATCATGATACGGGACCTCGCCAGGCAGATCGCGGAGGAAAAGATCGTGCCGGTGCGGGCGGAGCTCGATGAACACGGCAAATTTCCCTGGGACATCATGAAGGCCATGGCCCAGGCGGACCTCTTCGGCCTTTTTATCCCCGAAGAGTTCGGCGGCCTCGGCAAAAAAAGCCTTGAGCTCTGCATCGCCGTTGAAGAGCTCTCCAAGGCATGCCTTGGCGTGTCCACCAGTTACGCGGCCAACGCGCTCGGCACCTATCCCATCCTCCTCTTCGGCAGCGACGCGCAAAAGAAAAAATACCTTTCGGACATCGCGGCAGGCAAGCGTCTCGTGGCCTTCGGCCTCACCGAAGCGAACGCGGGAAGCGATGCCAGCGGCATACAGACGACGGCAAAACTCCAGGGAAACGAGTACGTGCTGAACGGCACGAAGCAGTGGATCACGAACGGCGGCGAGGCCGAGATCTATACCATCATCGCCATCACCGACAAAACCAAGGGTCCCCGCGGCGCTTCCGCTTTCGTCGTGGAAAAGGGCACACCCGGATTCACCTTCGGCAAAAAGGAAAACAAGATGGGGATACGCGCATCGGCCACCACGGAGCTCATCTTCAACAATTGCCGCATCCCCAAAGAAAACCTCATCGCCAAGGAAGGCATGGGCTTTATCGTTGCCATGAAGACGCTTGACAGCTCCCGGACCGGCGTCGGCGCGCAGGGAGTCGGCGTGGCCCAGGGCGCGATCGACGAGGCCATCAAATTCGCCCGGCACCGGATACAGTTCGGCCAGCCCGTCACCTCGTTCCAGGCCGTCCAGCACATGCTCGCGGACATGCAGACCCAGACCGAGGCGGCGCGCGCGCTCGTGTACTCCGTCGCGCGGTTCGTGGACACCGGCGCCAAGGACGTCTCCCGCGCGTCCGCCATGGCAAAGCTCTTCGCCACGGACGTTGCAATGAGGGTAACGACCGACGCCGTGCAGGTCATGGGCGGCTCGGGATATATGAAGGAATACCCCGTCGAGAAGATGATGCGCGACGCCAAGATCCTCCAGATCTACGAGGGCACCAACCAGATCCAGCGGAACGTCGTCGCCCAGGACATGATCAAGGAAGCGGCGAGACAGAAGTAAAAACAGAAGTCAGAAGTCAGAAGACAGAAGTCAGAAAACAGACTCAGGAGTCGGAGAAGCAAGAATGAACATCATTGTCTGCATCAAGCAGGTCCCCGACACGTCGGAAGTGAAGATCAACAGGGAGACCAATACCCTGATCCGCGAGGGCGTCCCGAGCATCATCAACCCGTTCGACCTGTACGCCATCGAGGAAGCGCTCCGCCTTCGCGAACAGCATGGCGGCAGGGTGACCGCCGTGACCATGGGCCCGCCGCAGGCCGCTGAAGCGCTCAAGGATGCGGTGGCCATGGGCGTTGATGACGCGGTGCTCATCTCCGACCGGGCCTTTGCCGGAGCGGACACGTGGGCAACGTCGTACGCGCTCGCGAAGGGAATAAAGAAGGTAGGAAATTTCGACCTCGTCATTGCGGGCAAGCAGGCCATTGACGGCGACACCGCGCAGGTGGGGCCCGAGACCGCCGAGATGCTCGGCATCCCGTTCATCGCTTATATAAGGAAGATCGAGCAGGTGAAGGACAACGCCATGGTTGCCGAGCGCATGATGGACGAAGGCTACGATGTCGTCGAGACCAGGCTTCCCGCTTTGATCACCGTCGTAAAAGAGATCAACCAGCCCCGCCTGCCTTCCCTGAAGGGCAAGATGAAGGCCAAGGGCCTCAAGGTCACGACGCTCTCGTGCAAGGACATAACGGGCGACGAGAACCAGTGCGGCCTCAAGGGCTCGCCCACCAAGGTCGTGAAGATATTCCCGCCTGCTCCGCGAGGACAGCGCGAGATACTTTCCGGCACGATCGAGGAACAGATCGGGTTCGTGGCAAAGAAGCTGAAAGAACAGGCGTTAATTTGACGGCAGGAGACAGGAGCCGGAATCCAGGAGTCAGGAGGAATTTTCCCTCTTCTGTCTCCTGACCGCTGGCTTCTGATTCTGATTCACAAGGAGTTGATCGTGAGCGTACAAGTCATACCGGATAAATGCACGGGCTGCGAGACCTGCGTATCAGCCTGTCCCTTCGGCGCGATCGAGATGCGGGACGGCAAGGCATTCATTACGGAAGCATGCACCGTGTGCGGAGCCTGCGTTGAGGCCTGTGAGTCCAAGGCCATCGAGAAGACCGAGGAAGAAGGCACGGCCGCCGCGAAGGACCTTTCGGCATACCAGGGCGTCTGGGTCTTTGCCGAGCAGCATAAAGGCGGCATATCGAGCGTATCGTTCGAGCTCCTCGGCGAGGGCAGAAAGCTCGCCGACAAAAGGAAGGCGAAGCTCTCGGCGGTGTTCATCGGCCACGGGATCAAGGACAAGGCAAAGGAGCTCATCGCGCACGGCGCGGACATCGTCTACGTCGCGGACGACCCCGCGCTCAAGGATTTCAACGACGATTCCTACAGCGCTGTTCTCACGACGCTCGCCGCGCTGCATAAGCCCGAGATCATCCTCGCGGGCGCCACGGCCATCGGCCGTTCGTTCTTCCCCAAGGTCGCGGCAAAGCTCTACACAGGCCTCACGGCAGACTGCACGGTCCTGGACATTGATCCGGAAACAGGCAACCTCCACCAGACCCGTCCCGCGTTCGGCGGGAACATCCTGGCGACCATCGTCACTCCCCACCACCGGCCGCAGATGGCCACCGTGCGGCACAAGGTGATGAAAAAGGCCGAGCGGAACGCCTCGCGCAAGGGCGACATCGTCGAGGTGAAGTTCACAACGGCGGGCGACGTGCGCACCAGGGTCTTGAAGACGGTCGAGGAAGTGAGCGAGACCGTGAACATCAGCGAGGCCGACATCATTGTTGCCGGCGGCCGCGGTATGGGCACTGCCAAAAATTTCCACCTGCTCGAAGAGCTCGCGAAGACCCTCGGCGGCGCCGTGGGAGCAACGCGCGGAGCCGTGGACGAAGGGTGGATCCCTTATTCCCATCAGGTAGGCCAGACCGGCAAGACCGTCTGTCCGAAACTCTATATCGCGGCGGGCATATCGGGGGCGATCCAGCACCTCGCGGGCATGCAGTCGTCGGACGTGATCATCGCCATCAACAAGGACCCGAACGCTCCCATCTTCAGCGTAGCGACCTACGGGATCGTCGGAGACGCGCTTGAGGTCCTTCCGCTCATGATCAGGAAGTTCAAGGAAATTCGTGGATAAGAAATTTCCGGGACACAGATAAATTTGAAAGAAATGGATTAACGAGGCAATGCCTCAGACCGATGAATCTGAATCAAGACCTTAAACCGGTCTCACACGAAGGCACAAAGACACGAAGAAATGCAAGATTCAAGTTTTTCTTTGTGAACTCTGTGGCTTTGTGTGATAATTGGGTTTGTATTTGAATCAAAAACTTTACTCAAAATTAAAGACCCTATGATGTAAAGTACCTTTAACAGAACAGAAATTTTTTTGTCCGTTGTTTCCATGAAAATCCGTGTTCAAAAAAGTTGAATTGAGGATTTAAGTTTCATGAAAATCGCCTTCATCTTCCCCGGCCAGGGTTCGCAGTACGTAGGCATGGCCAAGGAGTTCATAGAAAATTTCGAAGAGTCGCGCGCAGTGTTCGGGACCGCGAGTTCCGCTCTCGGCTATGACCTCGCAGAGCTCTGTATGCACGGCCCTGTCGAGAAGCTGAACCTCACCGAGAACACGCAGCCCGCGATACTCGCCGCGAGCATCGCGATCCTGAAGCCCATCGAGCGAAGAGGTCTCTTCGCCGGAGCAGCAGCGGGCCACAGCCTCGGAGAATACACGGCGATCACGGCCGCGGGCGGCCTTGCATTGAAAGACTCCATCGCGCTCGTTCAGAAGCGCGGACGGTATATGCAGGAAGCTGTCCCCGCGGGAACAGGGCTCATGGCCGCCATTCTCGGCATGGAGCGCGAGGCTGTAGAAAAAACTTGCCATGAAGCCGCCAAAAATGGTATAGTTGCCCCTGCAAATTACAACTCCCCCGGCCAGATCGTGATCGCCGGTGAGAAAAAAGCAGTAGAAAAGGCGATGGAGCTCGCAAAAGCCGCCGGAGCAAAGAAGGTTATTCCCCTCGCCGTGAGCGTGCCTTCGCATTGCGCCATGATGAAACAGGCGGGAGAGCGGCTGGCGCAGGAACTCGAGAAGACAACTATCAACGACCTTCGCATCCCGATCGTGAACAATGCCGAAGCGAAGTTTCTGCAAAAGGCGTCCGAGCTCAGGCCGTCGCTCATACAGCAGATCAGCTCTCCGCTCTACTGGGAGGACTCGATCAGGACCATGACAGCGGACGGATTCGACACCTTCATCGAGATCGGGCCCGGCAAGGTGCTTTCCGGCCTCGTGAAGCGGATCGCCAGGGAAGCGAAAGTGCTGAACGTGGAAGACATGAAGAGCATGGATGAAACGCTCAGCGCGTTGGGAATGTAATCCCAATGCAGAGTGCAGATTGCAAAATGCAAAAGTCAAATTGAAAAAGAGACAGCTTTCCGATTTACATTTTGCACTTTGCATTTTTCATTTTGCATTTTGCCTTCAAGTTAGGAGCAATCTATGAGTCTTAACGGAAAGATCGCGCTCGTCACCGGCGGTGCACAGGGAATCGGCAGGGAGATCGCGCTGGGCCTCGCGGCGGACGGCGCCGATGTCGCCATCTGCGACGTGAACCTGGAGGCCGCGCAGAAGACCGCGTCGGATATGGCGGCAAAGGGAAGAAAGACCCATGCGCTCAAGGCCAATGTCGCCGCGTCCGCTGAAGTAACGGCCATGATCGACCAGGTCGTGGAGAAGCTCGGCAGGATCGACATCCTCGTGAACAACGCGGGCATAACGAGGGACGGGCTCATCCTGAGGATGAAGGAAGAGGACTGGGACCTCGTGCTCGACATCAACCTGAAAGGCTCGTTCAACTGCGCGAAAGCGGCGCTCAAGTACATGTCCAAGCAGCGCGGCGGCACGATCATCAACATCGCCTCGATCGTCGGCGCCATGGGAAACGCCGGCCAGGCGAACTACGTGGCCTCCAAGGCGGGCCTCATCGGCCTCACAAAGACCATCGCGAGGGAATACGCGAACCGGGGCGTCACGTCGAATGCGGTTGCGCCGGGGTTCATCGACACCGCCATGACGCAGGCCCTCTCCGAGACCGTCAGGGCGGAGCTCTCGAAACAGATCCCCCTGGGGCGGCTCGGCTCTCCCGGGGACGTGGCGAGTGCCGTGCGGTTCCTTGCATCTCCGTCGGCAACATACATCACCGGGCAGGTGATCCATGTGAACGGCGGCATGTACATGTAAACTAACTTACAACGTGCAACTTATAACCTACAACGTATAGGATAAACAGGAGGAAAACAATGGCAGATGTAATCGCAAAGGTAAAAAAAATAATTTCCGAGCAGCTTGGTGTGCCGGAAGGAGATGTGAAACCCGAAGCATCATTCGTCAATGACCTCGGCGCGGACTCACTCGATACCGTCGAACTCGTGATGGCTCTCGAAGAGGAGTTCGGCGTGGAGATCCCGGATGAGGACGCGGAGAAGATCATCACCGTGCAGAACGCGATCGATTATATCAAGGCAAAAGCAAAGTAAGAGAATTTGGAGCGGTTAGGACAAGCTGTTTTTGTTCTCAAGGAATTCCCTGAAGCCAGAAGACCTCTCGCGTGTTCTCACGGTGCCGGTTTTTTGGCTTTTCGGATTTTTACTCTGTTGGAGAAAGCCGCCGTCTAAAATAGGGCGGGGATGTATACTCTCACGGAGTTTTGCGCAGGAGGCGTTTGTTGAAGAGGAGAGTCGTGATTACCGGCGTCGGCATGATCACGCCGGTCGGTCTTGATACGGAAAAGTCCTGGGAAGGCCTGGTGAGCGGCAGGTCCGGCATCGGCCCCATAACGCAGTTCGACGACAAGGACGTTCCGACCCAGATCGCGGGCGAGGTGAAGGGTTTTGATCCGGCCCGGTACATCGAACCAAAAGAGATCAAGAAGATGGACCGGTTCATCCATCTGGCGATCGCAGCGAGCCAGATGGCCATGGACGACTCCAAACTGATTGTATCTCCCGGGAACGCCGACCGCGTGGGCGTCATGGTAAGCGCGGGCATGGGCGGCCTCCCGGCCCTCGAGAAATACCACCAGGTCTACATGGAGCGCGGGAGCCGCAAGATCACGCCCTTCTTCATCCCCATGCTCATCATCAATGAGGCCGCGGGTCATATCTCCATACGCTACGGCGCGAAGGGCCCGAATATCTGCGTGGTCACGGCCTGTGCCACCGGCACCCACTCCATCGGCGAGGCCTTTAAATGGATCCAGCGCGGCGACGCCGACGCCATAATCGCAGGCGGCACGGAATCCTGCATCTGTCCCCTCGGCGTGGGAGGCTTCAACGCCATGAAGGCCCTCTCTACCCGGAACAGCGAACCCGGGCGCGCCAGCCGCCCCTTTGACGCTGAGCGTGACGGATTCGTCATGGGCGAAGGCGCCGGCGTGGTCATCCTGGAGGACCTGGAGCTCGCGAATAAGCGCGGGGCCCGGATCTATGCCGAGGTGATCGGCTACGGCGCATCAAGCGATGCCTACCATATCACTTCGCCGGCGCCGAACGGTGAAGGCGCGGCCCGGTGCATGGCCATGGCCCTCAGGGACGCGGACATCGCCCCCGCGGTGATGGGCTACATCAACGCACACGGCACCTCGACCAAGTACGGCGACGAGCTCGAGACCATCGCCATCAAGACGGTCTTCGGCGATCACGCGTACAAGATCCCGGTCAGTTCGACCAAATCGATGACCGGCCACCTGCTCGGCGCCGCGGGCGGGGTAGAGGCGGTCATCTCGATCCTTGCAATGGACCGGGGGGTCCTGCCTCCGACCATCAACCTGGAGAACCCCGACCCGGAGTGCGACCTGGATTATGTCCCGAACACGGCGCGCAAAGCGCAGGTGGAAGTGACCATGTCCAATTCCTTCGGATTCGGCGGCACCAATGCGTGCCTGATATTCAGAAAATACCGGAAGTAATATGCGCTCCCTTTCGGACATCCAACAGCGCATCGCCTTCACGTTCAAAGACCCCGGGCTCCTCGAACGCGCGCTGACCCACAAATCATACGCGAACGAAAACCGGCTTTCCTATCACAACGAGCGGATGGAGTTCCTTGGAGACGCCGTCCTCAATCTCACCGTCAGCGAATACCTGATGAAGGCCTGCCCCGACTCGACCGAGGGGGACCTCTCCCGTCTGCGGGCGGCGATCGTGAGCGAGCCGACCCTTGCGGCGATCGCGCGGGAGATCGGGCTCGGCGCCCATATCCTGCTCGGCCGCGGAGAAGAGCAGACAGGCGGACGGAACAAGGACTCCCTGATCGCGGACTGCCTCGAGGCGCTCATAGCGTCCGTGTACCTGGACGGAGGTCAGGACGCCGCGAATGAATTCATTCTCCGGTTCTTCGAGGACAGGATAAAAAATACCTGTACTTCCGGCGGCATCATCGATTACAAGACGGAGCTCCAGGAGCTCTGCCAGGACCGGCTCAAACAGCTCCCGGAATACCGGGTCGCGTCCGAGAGCGGCCCGGACCACCAGAAGCAGTTCGAGGTAGAGCTCTTGATCAAAGGACAGGTGTCCGGCCGCGGCACGGGCAAGAGCAAAAAAGAGGCGGAGCAGCGCGCGGCAAAGGAAGCGCTGGAGAAGCTGACCGCAAGAAGTCAGGAGTCAGAAGCCAGGAGTCAGTAGAACGTTTGCTTTATTCTGGATTCCGGCTCCTCATAACTATGATCATCCCCTTCTTCATTCCCCACGCGGGCTGTCCTCATCAATGCGTGTTCTGCAATCAGAAAAAGATCACAGGCGAGCAGAAGCCGCCGGACTCCGCGTCTATCCCGACGAAGATCGAAACTTTCCTAAACACATCCGCGCAATCATCCGAAACAAAGGCCGTCATTCCGGGCTTGACCCGGAATCCAGCGCCTTTCAAGAATCCCCTGGATTCCCGCTTTCGCGGGAATGACGAACATTGCAAAAAAAATGTTCACGTTGCGTTCTATGGAGGAAGTTTTACCGCACTTCCCATCAAACATCAGCAGTCATATCTTGATGCGGTCCAACCGTTCATATTATCCGGGAGGGTCAACGGCATTCGTCTCTCCACCAGGCCGGACTGCGTAAACAGGGAAGTCCTTTCGCTCCTCCGTGAATATGACGTCAAGACAATCGAACTCGGCGCCCAGTCCATGGACGACCGCGTGCTCACCCTCGCGGGCCGCGGCCATACTGTCGCCGACACGGTAAACGCGGTCGGTCTGGTCAAAGGATCCGGCTTTGCCGTCGGCCTGCAGCTGATGCCCGGCCTGCCCGGAGATTCAGCTGAAGGTTTCAACGAGACGATCAGCATGGTGATGGAACTCGCGCCCGATTTCGTGCGCCTCTACCCTGTGCTCGTGATCAAGGGAACACCGCTTGAAACGCTTTACCGGGAGGGACGCTACACGCCCCTCTCGCTTGACGACGCTGTCTCGCTCTGCAGTACCGCCCTCATAAAATTTGAAAAAGCCGGGATCGACGTTATCCGGATCGGGCTCCAGCCCACGGAAGAGCTGGAAAGACCCGGAACCATTCTCGCCGGGCCGTACCATCCCGCCTTTCGGCAGCTCGTGGAGTCTAACCTGTTCCTGGAAAAAATGAGGGAGGTATTAAGGATGAGGAAGGATGAAAGTGATGCGGCGGTGATCCTCGTGAACCCCAGGGACATTTCCGCCGCGATCGGCCAGAAAAGGTCAAATGTCAACCACCTGAAAAAACAGCTCAGACTGCGAACTGTCCATATTGTTCCGGACGCAGGCATACCGAAGAGAACGGTGAAACTGTTGTAGCGGGAAAGCCCCGAGCAGTCTCATGCTCATGCCTGCAAACCGGATCCGCGGACTTGTGGCTGCTATGCAGAAGCCCCTGTCTCTCTCAGTTTCTGGAGGAGGTTTACGGTCAACTTGAATCTTGCGCCTTCCTGGTCCAGCACCGTCTGATAAAATTTACACGCCTCACAATTCTTGTATTTTTTTGCAAATACCCCCTGAACCTGTCCACCGCATAAAGTACCTGCCACAGCCCAGCAGGCCCTTCCGGCATTCTTGCCCTCATGGACGCCATCGAGCCGTTTCTCGGTGGCCGCGGGGCATATCCCGAGGTCCTGCTTGAACCCTCCCGGTTCCCGACCGCACTTTTCAAATTCCCAGCAGTTCAGTCTGTTCATGGCGCTCTCCTCTATTAACACAGTTTTTACTCACGGGCGTTATCATGGCAAAACAACAGGCGCGGGAACGTTTTAATTGAAGCTCCCCGCAGACCGCCATGGCGGGACAGGGAATGCGCTCACTCCGGAATTCATGAGGATCGCATTTACCCCTAACCCCGCTTTAACGGCTGAAAATCCTTTTCCATGGGGATATATTCTTTGACATAATGCCCGGCATGGTAGATGCTGATCAGCTTCTCGTAGACCAAAAGCACGCCGAAGATAACGAGAATGGTAGCTGTGTTGACAGGATCGACCGTCCCGAAGAGCATGCCGACCAGCGAGGAAATGACGAAAAAGAGCAGTATGCCTTCTGCGATCGCGTCACCGATCCCCAGAAAATGATGGCCTGTGTAGAAGTACCCTCCGCCAGGCAAAAAGATCGAAAACACCCTTGCCTTTCTTTCACTCTTGAACTCAAGCCCGCACTTAGCGCAGGAATAGATGCCCGGGTTCAACGGCGCGGTGCATTTCGGACAGAGGTGATGCCGGACCCGAAGAAGGGTCTCCGGCTGGCCCTGGATCTGCAGGAGCGACAGGATGGCTTTGAGCTTCCTGCTTTCCTTGACGTAAAGAAAGGTCTCTTTTGAACCATTCTTGTATTTGACCATGAACTTTCGTCCCATCCAGGTGGACGGCTTGATCAGCTCAACGTCTCCATAGCGGATCTGCGCCACGGAGTTCCTCGGGGTAAAATTTGTCCTGGAGGGAAAGTGAAGGATTCGTCTGTTCGTCATCACCAGGGTGCAGCGTTTCAGGAGAAAGATGATCCAGCCCGTGGTAAGCTGCTCCATCATGGACACTGGTGAACAACCGCGCATAACAAGCAGTATCTCCTCGCCGGGCTCGAGAAATTGCTTCAGCAGGGGAGCGTAACGCTCGACCATCCGGAGCTGCTTCTTTTTTATGCGCTCCTTGAACTTTCCCTTCGGGTTGGAGAAGGCTATTTCCTGATTAAAAGGCAGACCGAATGATTCTGACTGAGGGTGGTCCGTGCTCATCGTGCACCTCCGAGAGTATTAATGCCCGTACCGGTTATTGCTATATAATAGTATCATTAATCATTCTTGTCAATACGTTGCAGGGGTCCTTGACAGAATGATTAAATTAGCTTACTATTTACGGTATGAAGATAACAGAAAAAAATATAAGATTTATTGCCGTCTATTTTCTCCTTGCCGCGGGTCTTGCGGTGTGCACGGCGTATGCCGGCGAGATGAAGGAGCTGGAGCTCAATGATGGAACGGTCATTACCGGAGAGATCGTCTCGCTGGACGACGGCGTCTACACCGTCAAGTCGGAAAGCCTCGGGACCATAAAACTGGCCGAGTCAAGGGTCAGGACGATCCGCACGAAAGGTTCCCCAAAGGGCTCCGGAGAGCAGAATGCGTCCCAACAAAACGCGGATGCGAACGCACAGGCGCAGGCCCTTCAGCAAAAAATGATGAACGACAAAGAGGTCATGGACAAGATCCGCTCCCTGGTGAACGACCCTGAGTTCCAAAAGATCCTCGAAGACCCGGAGGTCATGCGGGCGGTGAACTCCGGTGACGTCGCCGCCTTGATGGCAAATCCACAGTTCCTGAAACTAATGAACAATCGGACGGTGCAGGAAATAACGAATAAAGTCTCCAAGTGATCCTCACTCGGTTGATCTGCGATCGGAAGCGAATCGAGCTGTCTGGAAAAGGTTCCGACATCGTTACCGCGGCCCGGCTCCCAAAACATAAATATTGACCAGGAAACCATGTGAACAGGCAGCCCCTGAGTGCTCGCCGTGTCGAAGCGTGTTGCACACATCAGATGAATCTCATATTCGGATTACCTGATAGCCGAAGCATCGTACAAAACGGATGTTGCCGTATTCCGGCACGCTACACGGCGGAGCGAAGAGGTTGCCTGCGAACTTCAATGTCAATTTTGGGCGGCGAAAACTTATTGACATCACCCACCGTTACCGGTAGTATCAAAGCCGTTCGGAATTCCGCATCAAGTCGTAACTACTCAGGTCTGCCGTGAGCGATAAGCGCTGTAAGCGTGCAAGGCGTTGCCAACTTGTAACTTACAACCGACAACTTATAACTGTTCATAGTTGATAGTTATCAGTTAGTTTATCAGCTCGCTCCCTGAGCAGTTACATAAAATCTCCGCCCCGAAGGACCCTGTATGCCGATAACCTACAAAGACGCCGGCGTTGATATCGATGCCGGAGACCTCTTCGTGCAAAAAATAAAACCGTACGTCAAATCCACGTTCAGGCCCGAGGTCATGACCCATATCGGCGGGTTCGGCGGCCTGTTCGCTCTCAAGAAGTATAAACACCCCGTCCTTGTGTCCGGCACCGACGGCGTCGGCACCAAGCTCAAGATCGCCTTCCTGACGAACCGCCACGATACCGTCGGTATCGACCTTGTGGCAATGTGCGTGAACGACATCATCGTCCAGGGCGCGGAGCCGCTCTTCTTCCTCGATTACTTCGCCACCGGCAAACTAAAACCGCAGTCACACGCGGACATCGTCAAGGGCATTGCAACGGGATGCAGACAGTCCGGCTGCGCGCTCATCGGCGGCGAGACCGCGGAGATGCCTTCATTCTATGGAGAGGACGAATACGACCTCGCCGGGTTCGCCGTGGGGGTGGTGGAAAAAAACAGGATCATCGACGGCTCAAAGATAAAGCCGGGAGACCGTCTTATCGGCCTCGCATCTTCAGGCCTCCACAGCAACGGCTACTCCCTCGTGCGCAAGGTCCTTCTTGAGGCCTCCGGTCATTCCGTGAACGATGTCCTGCCGGAATTGGGAAAGCCTCTCGGCGATGTGCTGCTCACCCCCACAAGGATCTACGCGAAGACCGCGATGTCCCTGATCAAAGAGTTCGATATCCGTGGAATGGCGCACATCACGGGCGGCGGCATCACCGAGAACACACCCCGCATGCTTCCAAAAGGAGCGCAGGCGTTGATCCGTAAAGGGACCTGGGACATTCATCCCATCTTTCAATTGATCCAAAAAAAGGCCGCGGTGGATGATGATGAAATGTACCGCGACTTCAACATGGGCCTCGGCATGATACTCGTGGTCCCGGCCAGGCAGGCGGACGTTGTGATGAAACGCGCGAAGCGGCTCGGCGAGAAAGCGTATCATATCGGGGAGATCGTGAAGGGGAAACAGATTGTAAAATATTCCTAACCCTGACCAGCCGGACCAAATTTGCCACAAAGGCACAAAGTTTGACGAATGCAAAATGCAGAGTGCAAAATGCAAAAGTCAAAATGAAGGAATATAAAACATGGCCACAGGCCATACCGCAATTTTGCAATTTACATTTTGAAATTTGACTTTTGACTTTCTTTGCGTCTTCGTGCCTTCA
>Ga0209342_10001872_pt1 | contig 23102 bp, 21 predicted proteins | sample RifCSP16_2_FD_184023 | JGI IMG/M metagenome (GOLD analysis project Ga0209342, IMG submission 184023) | Soil microbial communities from Rifle, Colorado - Rifle CSP2_sed 16_2 (SPAdes) (version 2) | ecosystem: Environmental > Terrestrial > Deep subsurface > Rock core/Sediment | place: Rifle... | reverse complement strand
TCCATGGCGTCGATGATCCGTGCCACCTGCCCCCTGGACAGCTTCCGCATAGGGGGTATTGCGGCGCCTCCAGGAAAGTTATTCCGGGACCTTACAAAGCGAAGTCCACGACGATAGGATGAAATAGCGTCCGCCGGATGGACGCCCCCTCAGAGGCAGATCGTGGCAGGACGAGCGGACGCGCCCGGGGGCCGGGGGAACGCCTACGGCTCGCTGGTCGGGCGGTTCGGATGCATCCTCATGATCGTGGTGAACGTCCTGATCGTGACCGGGCTGGTCCTCCTGGCCCACGCGGCCGCCTCGGTGAGCACCCGCCCGGTGGACGACCCCGGGCTGAACGCGGAGGTCTCCCTGGCGCTCAACCTGACCCTGGCGGGCTTCGCGTTGGACCTCCTCGGGATCTCCGTCCTGGGGCTCGCCCACCTGCTCTCGGCCCTCGGGCTCCGGTCGCCCTCCGCACGGAGCGTCGCGCCCCTCGGCATCGCCGCCGCGGTGCTCGCGTTCGCGTGGGCCGCGGTGACCCAGGCCTGGCGGAGCTTCTTCCCGCCGCCCGGACCCGAGACCGTCCGCCAGATCCTCGTCTCCTTCGATGGCGGGGACTTCGACATCGCCCGCTATGTCAGCTTCGGGGGGTCCGACGTCGTCACCCCGGCGTACCTCATGATCACCGCCGCGGTCCTCCTTCTCGTCGTCTCCGTCCTGTCCAGCGGCTTCCTGAACCGCGTCGCGGGGTCCTATCGCGTCGCGCGGAAGTTCCATCTCGCCCACTGGCCCGTCCTGGCCACTGTGAACCTCCTCTCGAGCGTCCTCCTGGCGGTCTCCCTGCTCGGCGGCGGGGGACAGGGCGGCATCACGAGCCTGGGCGCGATCGCCGGCGGGGGGCTCAAGCTCCTCCTCGTGCCCACCCTGGGCATCACGGTGTACTTGTCGGTCTACCGGAACTTCCAGGACCTCCGCACCGCCCAGTCGAAGTTCCCCCGCCCCGCCGTGGCCCTCGACCGCATCCTGGCCCCGATCAGCCGCCCGGCTCCGGTCGCGGCGGCAGCAGCCGCGGTCACGACCTCATTCGCCGCGGGGCCGGAGCGGACGTTCCTCCCGCAGACCGCCCCCGCCGTCGCGGCCCGCGCGGCCTTGAACCCGCGTCCTGAGGCGAACCCCATGGCCGTCAGGCCCGCCGAGCCCGTCTCCGCGGGGCCCCGGGATGTCGGGGACCTCACCGAGGCCGAGGCGCAATCCGAGGTGCAGCGCCACGAGGCCGCGATCCGACGGGTCGAGGACCTGTACCTCTCGGGACAGCTCGAGATCGGGGCGTACGCGGACCTCAAGCGGACGCGGTCCGCGCGCCTGGCGCTGCTGCGCGCCCGGCTCGAACCGCCGAAGCCCGCGGTGCCCCAACCCTCGGTCGTCCTCGCGAGCCCCGCCCCGGAACTCCGCCCCCCCGTCCTGTCGAGTGCGAGGACCCAGGAGCTCGCCCCCTCGACGCGGTCGGTCAACGAGCTGACCATGGAGGAGATCTCCGCGGAGATCGCCCGCAACCAGAAGGCCGTGGCGGCGGTCGAGGAGATGCTCCGCGGCGGCGAGATCGACGAGGAGCTGTCCCGCCAAGTGGCGGCCGCGCGCCGCGGCCGCAACCTCGATCTGCAGTCCCGGTATGAGGAGCTCCGTTTCGACCTGCTCACCCAGTCCCCGATGCCGCGAGCGGAGGACCCTGAATCCAAGGAGGTCCCGGACATGTCCCCGGAGGAGCTGCCGCTCCCGGAGGAGTTGCCACCCCCGGAGGACGCGACTGGGCAGCCCCCGGAAGAGCCGCTGGCGGCCCCGACGACGGGGTCGATTCCCCCAGCACCGGATCTCCCGGCGACCGAAGTGCCCCCCGCCCTTCCGGTCCCGGCGCCTGACGCACTCAGCCCCGCCGTGGCGCCTTCATCGCTGCCGGAGAAGCCCCGGAACCGCCGGCGGAGAGCCGAGCCGGCCCCGACCACGATCGACGATGCCGACGCGAAGCCGAGGCGACGTTCCCGGAAGAAGGCGGACGCTCCCGCCGAGGGCCCTCCGCCGGAAACCGTCAAATAGCCCGGGCCGGCTGGGCCGCCTCAGCCCCGTGGTGTAGTGGTCAAGCATTCGGGCCTTTGGAGCCTGCGACGCCAGTTCGAATCTGGCCGGGGCTATCGCCGCCGTTCTCAGTCTCAAGAAGCGGAGCACAACCGAGATAACCCCGAGGCCGCGGTGCGTCGGTCGTGAGGAATGCCTGTCCTGTTGCGCTCGCGCTGCTCCTTTCGATGGGCTCTTTCGCGATCCTCGCCCCGGTCGCGAGCGCGCTCCCCGGGTGCACGGACGACATCTACCTGAAGGGCGAGGTGCAGATCCAGGCGGTCCAGGTCGTCTGGCACGACGATCCGGACTGGGGTGCGGCGAGCATCCTGACGGACCCGGTGACGACCACGGGGGACATCCCGCTCGTCCTCGGGAAGGACACCCTGATCTTCGGGGCCCGCAGCGACGCGGACGGGGACCCGCTCACCCTCAAGGTCGGGCCCGTCCTGAACGCCTTCCTCGCCCCCCGCCAGGTCAAGGTGGAGTTCCGGCTCTTCCAGCCGGGGGGTCCGGACCGCCGCGTCTACCTGACCCCGGACACCTGGACACTCCCCGCGGCGACCCAGGGGGACCCTTGCAACATCCCCGGCATGCTCAGCCTCACCTTCGCCGGCCCGGTCCCCGGAACCCCCTTCCAGCCGACCCACGAGGGCTGGAACTTCCTGGAGGCCGATGTCGTCGACGCGGCCGGCGCGCGCATCGTCGACGCGGACCCGGAGAACCAGGACGGCGGGCATTCCTTCCTCGCGAAGGACACGCACGGCCTCCAGGTCCTCTTCAAGCCCCTGACGTTCTCCGGCTCGACCTTCGGGAACTCGACCTTCACGAGCTTCGCCGCCGGGACCCCGCGGGGCGCCTTCACCCGCGCCGTCCCCTACCTCCGGCGCACGTACCCCGTGGCGGCGAACGAGTTCGGACCGCGCTACGACAGCACGCGGTTCACCGTCTCCTTCTCGCGCCAATGGCTCGGCGGCCTCTGGGAGGACGCGGTCGCGGACAACGCGACGGCCTGGCAAGGGCTCTCCAATTCCACGCGTTATGACCACCTCGCCCAGCTCATCGTCGAGCTCGCGGGCGGGGCCTGGGCGGCCGGGCTGGACCGCGTCGTCATCCTCAGCGAGCCGAGGTTCCTCGACGCGCTCAACGCGCGGGGGATCAGCTGGTCCTCCGTGAACAAGCACGTCGTCTTCGTGAGCTGGGACACGCCCACCCCGGGGAAGACGACCGCCCACGAGCTCGGGCACTCCTACGGCCTCTGGGCCTCCGGGGAGGAGGAGTACACGCCCGGCGTCGCGGGGAACAACGGCGGGGTCGGACGCCATGCCAAGGGGTACTCCGTGGAGGAGCGCCTCCGCAAGACGGACGCGTTCTGCTTCATGGGCGCCGGCGGGAACGCCGACGCGTCGTACTGGGTCGACAAGCCCGACTACCGCGCTCTCCTCGAGCGCTTCGCGGCCCAGCGCGACCCGGAGATCCTCGGGGTCCGTCTCCTCCTGGCGCGCAACGACTCGGCGTACCTCGCGCCCCTGTTGCGCTTCCCGGCGGGGGACACCGACCTCAACGGCACGGAGCCGGGGGACCACGCGATCCTCCTCCGGGGAGCGGGGGGGAGCACGCTCGCCACGTACCCGTTCTCGGCGGACTTCACGATGCATGTGGATGACGTCGGTACCCGCGAGGCCGAGGTCATCCCGGTGACCCTCCGCGTGCCGTGGACGGACGGCACGACCGCGGTGGAGATTCGGAACCTCAGCTCGGGGGACCTCCTCGCCTCCAGCGCCGTCTCCGCGAATCCCCCCACCGTGACGCTCACGGCTCCGACCGGCGCGGCGGTCCTCCCGTCCGGACCCGTCACCGTCTCCTGGGGAGCCTCCGACACGGACGGCGATGCCCTCACGTACACCCTTCTGTGGAGCTCCGACGGCGGGGCGACCTGGTCCTTCGGCCCCGTGGACGCCGCCGAGGCCTCCGCGGTCATCGACACTTCGACCTGGCCCGCGGGGATGTCGTACCGGTTCCGCGTGATCGCGTCGGACGGCGTCCACACCACGGCCGCGGAGACGGGGGACCTCACCGTGTCCGGGCTCACCCTCACTGTGGACGCGCCTAGAGACCCGATCCCCCGCGGCGGGAGCGTGGAGGTCCCCGTACGCCTGTTCGCCGCCGGGTTCAACGGGACGGTGTCGCTGAGCGCCTCGGCCTCCGATCCCGGCCTCCTCCTGGAGTGGCCGCAGGGCACGCAGGCCGTCCTCGACGGAGAACCCACGACCGTGCTGCTCCGAGTCACCGCGACGGCGGGGGTCCCGGCAGGCATCCATGGGATCACGGTGGACGCCTCGGGGGCGGTGCAGGGCACCGTGAACCTCTCGGTCAGCGTCGTGGACGGTCCGGGCTCACCGCCGACCTCACCTCCGGCCATGCCGGTCTGGGTCTGGGCCCTCGGGCTGGGCGTCGCCGTGGCCGTGGCGGTGGCGGTCTTGCTCGTGGCGAGACGCCGGCGACGCGGGTCGGCCCCCTAGACGCTCCCGGACCTCGCTCGGAAAGCTTCTTGGACACGCGGGCGCTCCCCCTGAAGATGCGCGCGCACTGTCGCCTGGAAATCGGGTGCCGGGACGCGGCAACGGCGGAACGTTTGCTGTCAAGCCTGGCAGTCGACAACGAGGGCTTCGCGCGCTCCTGGCGGGAGGGGGCGACCCTGGTGACCGAGGCGAAAGCGGACTCCCCGGGCGCCCTGCGGCACACGCTGGAGGACCTTCTGGCCTGCCTCGCCGCGGCCGAAGGTGCCGATGCGAGCACGGAGGGCGAATGAGCCGGCGAGGCAGATGGGACACTCCCCCCGGATCCAACGACCCCAGGGCACCCTCCGTCGCCCCGAGGCTCAGAGATGTGCACCTGCGCCTCCCGCGCGAGCGAATGGCCAAATAGGGGCGCCTCCTCGAGGGGCGAGGAAGGGGGAACCAATGGCCATTCCCAAGTCGCTCATCGTGAGCCTGCTCGTGATCGCGCTCCTGTCCACGGCCGGCCTGTCGCTGGCCGCGGCGCCGCAGACGCCCCAGGCCCCGGACCCGGGGACCGAGGGGGATGTCCCGACGGCCCCGGACGGGAAGGGCGTCGTCAAGGGCGTCGGCGGAGGAGGGATGATGAGCGTGGCGGCGCGGGACATCCGGGGGACCGTCCGCTGGCGCGCGTCCGGGGACGTCTCCATGGGAGGCGGGGGGAGCAGCCGGGTCGACTCCTTCTTCGACGTGTTCTTTGACATCACGTACCTCGGGGTGCGGGAGACGGGGAGCTTCCGGGTGGACTCCTTCTTCGACGTCTTCACCGAGTTCGTCCCGCCCGATCCCGTGGCAGGGATCCCGGAGCAGGTCCGGGCGGGGGCGACCCACGACTGGGACATGAAGCACTCCACGCCCGCGGGACTGACGCTCCGCGTCGACTCTTTCTTCGACGTGTTCGCGGAGTACTCGGGTGGCGGTGCCGGCGGGACGTTCACGGTGGCGTCCTTCTTCGACGTGTTCATGGAGATCTCCGTACCTCCAGTGCCCGGCGCGGCCGGCCCGGTGCTCTCCTCGAGTGCGGAGCGGGGGAGCCAGGTGAACCTCATCACGGAGGATGGCCGCGGCGGGGCGATGTCCCGGACGGACTCCTTCTTCGACGTGTTCACGGAACTCTCCGCCGGACCGGACGGGGGGAGCGGTCACACGGAGTCCTTCTTCGACGTCTTCCTTGACGTGTCGCAGGGGACCGGCAAGGGGCAGGAGCGCAAGCAGGGCGGGCAGCAGATGGAGTACCGCGCGCGGTCCCACACCGCGGCGGACTACGAGCTCGGCAACAAGACGCTCCGGCTGAACCTCCACCGCCGGACGGGGCAGGAGGCGCGGGTCACCAAGGTCGACGGCTTCACGCTCAAGCAGAAGGTCCTCGAGCGCGACCTGGAGAGGGCCACGGTCCCGGCGGGGGACTCCGAGGCCCGGGTGGGCTCCTTCTTCGACATCACGTACCGCATCGACGGGCCCGGGCGGCCGCCGATCACCCTTCGGGGCTCCGGCGTCTGGACCGGCCTGGCCGAGGTCCGCTACAGGCCGGCGGTCGCGCCCTCGGTCAAGGCGTCTACGCGGAACTCCGCACGGGGGATCAACTCCCCGAACCTCCTGGTCTGAGAGCGCGGGGTCGCGGCTATGCGATACCCCGGCGAAGGCAGGCGCCTGAGCCGCGGCCGATTCGGGGGCCGCTCCGGCTGGAGGGCTTGTTGGCATCGAGCCAGGATCGGGGCAACCTGGGAGGTGCGGCCGTATCGGATCCAGTGGGTGATGCGGGCGGCTGGCGGTGAGCTCGGGTTCTATCCTAGGCGGCCGAATGGGGAGACATGGTCATCAGGCTCGTGGACAGACGGACAGCCGACGGTGTGGAGCTTCATGGGGGTTGACCGCCCCCTCCGCACGAGCTGATCATTGACATTCGGGCGGCGACCATGTCGGGGCGCTTCCTATGGAGTGGGGTGACAGTCGGGCGGTCTAAAGCATCAGCTCACGCGAAAGGGGCTGAGAAGCTGGCTGGAGCTCTACACACTCGGAAGACCACCTGTCCTGGAGTGATAGAGACCCCTCGGGCTGGCCTCCGGGGATCCAAGCCCCTCGGACCCGGTCCGCGTCGAACGGATGCGGGTGGGGAACGCGGTGAGCCAGCGCCCCTGGTGTCCGCCCTGGACAGGCAGGCGAGGTAATCCGCCCAGGCGGATGAGGCGGCCCGCGCGAAGGCCACATCCCCTGGCTGGACGCGAGACGATTCCTGCGACAGGGATTGTCACGACACTCTCCGCCTCGCGGACACCCTTGACCGCCACCGTGAGGACTCCGGGAGCGGTCGCCGACCCGTCCCGAATCAACCTCCCTCCACCCGCGGGTCCGAACCCCACCCGCGGCCCCGCCCCTCTGGAACGCCAGGGTCCGCCCACCCCGAACGAGGCCAACGTGCGGGGCCGAGACCTGAGCGGTCAGTCGCCTTCGGCGGGAAACCGGGGTGTCGGTCCAGGGGGTCCCTCCATAGGGAGCCTCCGAACAGGATCGCCGCGACCCCGCGGGGATCCCGTTCGACCACGCATGGACCTCCCGCGGGCTGCGGAGCCCCTCGGAGGCCCTGCACAGGCCCCCGCGGACCCGCGCGGGGTCGGTCCGGACCCGCCGCCCTAGGCGGCGGACCTGCGCAGGTGCGCTCCGCCCCCGCACCACTCCCCCGCGGACCCGCACGGGTTCCGCGCAGGTCGCGCAGGGGGGGTGCAGCCCGTACGGGGTCCGCGCGGACCCGCGCCGACCCGCCGCGCACGGGAACGGCTCCACCGCGGAAGACCTCGATTTCAACACGGGTCCGTACCCCCCCAAAACGAGGGCGTCGCGGCAGTGCGCCGCCGCGCGGAATGTCTCGGATTCCCCGAAGCGGGTCAGAGAATTAAAGGTGGGGGCCGGAGCGGCCCCCTGGCCGGCCTACGCCGCGGGGGCGGAGGCCGGGGTCGTCGAGTCGTCGGCGGTCTGCATGTCGCGCTTGATGTCTGACCGGATGCGCCGGAGGTTCGCGGCCGCGTCGCTGTCCTTCCCCACGGCGGCGATCGCCGCGTCGAGGATCCCCGACGCGTTCACGTGGAGGCGGTTGCGCGCCGCTTCCACGACGACCGTCTGCGCCTTCAGCTGACGCTTCAGGGCCTCCTGCTGGGCGTCCGCCGCGGCAAACTCCTGCAGGAGCTTGTCCACGCCTGCCGCCATCACCCGGGCGTCCATGCCGGCCTTCGCCAGCACGGCCACCAGGACGAGCAGCACCTCGATCACGCGCTTCGCCAGGCCCACCGTCTGTGTCTCGCTCAGTCCCATGTTGTTTTTCTCTCCTGCCCCTCCTCAGAAGCGCGCACCGCGCGCCCCCCTCAAGGGACAGGGAGGGGTTGCCCCTGGGGGGTAATAGGTCGTTTGGACCGAGTTTTCCAGTATATATAGGAAACGGAGGTATCACTCTTGAGAACGGGGCCGGCGGGCCAGATGGACCGAGTTCAGGCCCCCACACCGCCCGGAACCCTCCGGACAGGACCCTTCGTACGAAAGACATGGCGTCCATACGCTACCGTTGCGGGACCGACGGTCCACCCCTTGGCTTGGCGTCCAAACTACCCCCGCCCTTTTAGTGCGAGCGTGGCATTACCGCTGCCGCATGAGAGGTCCGGGCACGGCCCTGGGAATCCTCGCGATTGCGTTGCTCCTCGTAGCGGGCCTTTCCTTCGCCGTAGAGTCCAGCGGTCCCCAAGGCGTCTCAATTGACAGTGAGTTCTCGACCTGGGGTCATGACATCGTCTTCACCGAAACAACTCTGGTCTTGAGCGATAGCCTTGGGTTGGATCTATATGCCCGGGGCGGCACCGGCTATCAGTTCAGAGGTCGGGTTGAAACGGACAACGTCTCCTTCCTTGCGCTCTCGCACGATCAGCTTGCCGCGATCGAGGAGTACGGGCGAGTGCGGTTCCTCGATGTCAGCGGTGGAGGACTCCGAGAGACCTCCGGATTCGACATACCACCCGACGTGTCCGGGGATGGGTACGAGTTCTTCGCCGTTGCGAGAAGCGAGAGCCACGTCGTTGCGGGCGGTCGGCTCGAGGGAAACTGGACCCGAGGGATCGTATGGGTCTTGGAGTTGAATGGCACAGGACTTGTCAATCGGGGATGGCCCTACTACTTGCCTGAGCAGGTCACCGACATCGATCTCATCGAGGATGGCTTTGCCGTGTCCGCAGGAGGCGTTTACCTTGTGACCATCGGAGCTCCAGGGCAGGCGCCCGTCTTGGGTTCCTCTGTTAGAGGCACGGAAGGAGCGAGGAAACTCGCACTATCCCCGTCCGAAGTCCTGATTGTTCGAAAGGGGGGCCCTGATTGGTCAGGCATTGGTTGGGCAACGATCTACTTTGACCGATCCTGGGGCGTCATTCGCACCCGTGCGATAGACGACTTGATGGTGGGGCCGAGTCCCTGGGTCGGGGACGTCGAGCACTTTTCAGGCTCTTTCTGGTTAGCAATTCGGGACGCTCCCCTTTACAAGATACGAGATAGTGGCACACCAGAGGTGGTGAACCGCGAGAAGGTCGACTACGAGGCGCTGTACTCTGACGGGGTACGGCTGGGCACCCTTCATCGAGGAGGGGTTACAATCCTCGTGACTTCGGGACAGGGAGGATCACTAGCCCCTGCACTTACGGCAACAGCACTACTTCTTGGATCAGTGTTCGCGCTTGTCATCTGGAAGGAAAAGAGGGCGAAGAGGAGGAAGAACGATGAGAACAGGGCCGACGTCAAGAGAAGTGGGTAGAGTCGTGAGTGCGATTGTGACCATCATGGTCATCGGGTCTGTCGGGTTCACTCCGATAACGAGCGCACCTGGTAGTCTCGCCCTCACCAAACCCATGTTCGATGTCCACTACGCGGGCAAGATGACTTCCGGAACGAATCTTGTCACGCCGGACGGCATACTCAAGGCCAGCTTGGGGGCGGAGGTTTACAAGCACGACAGGGATGCTGGTGGCCCCGGCGAGGATGAAGTGCGCATCAACATCGCCTCGATGGCCAGTAGCCAGGGAAAGTCCACCTACTCCCTCACCTCGAGCGTCCCTTGGAGCGACGTATGGTGATGGCAATTCCTGCGCCGTCTTCGGGGACGTCAGCTTCCACGCGTTGTTGACTCCGGGGGTATACTCGATAACGGCGGCGTCGTGGCTTCAAGACGGGACAGCAGTCTCGTCTAGCCAGTCTGTACAGGGTTGATGCCGCAGAAGAATCAATCGGCCCAGGGTTGGAGACATCTAGATCCACACATGCTGCCCCCTGCTCGGACTTTCAAGAGGAACCTGAAGCTCGGGACCGGGACGCTCACCTACCACCTCGACGTCCTGAAGCGGGAGAAGATCGTCCGCTCGCAGAGCCGCGGCGTGCGGAAGCCCTACTTCCCCGCCGACGTGGCGATGCCCGAGGACGGGGGCGGCCTGCACGAGATCCAGCTGCGCATCCTCAAGGTCGCGGAGGAGCAGCCGGGCCTCACGGTGCGGGACCTCGCCGGCGTGCTCGGGGTGAGCGGGGAGCTCACGCGGTACCACGACCGCGGCCTACAAGGGATGGGAAAGGTGCGCGCGGAGCGCTCCGGGCCAACCCTGTGCGTCTACCACCCGAAGTACGGGCTAGTGTTCGTTGACAACCTTCAGGAGCCCGGCCGCGCCGCGAACCAGCGGCGGAGGTCCGCGGCGTTCCGCGTCAGCCAGGCGGTGTTGATCCGGACCTTCTCGAGGGACTGCTGCACGGCCCGCGCGACCTCCGGCGCCGAGCGCCGCCGGAAGAACGCCTGGACCTCCTTCGCGCGTGCGGGGGTCGTGAACCCCTCGCTCACCTGGACCAGGCGGCGGATGAGGAACCCGGAAGGCGCGTACCGCCGGTAGAGCTCGTCCCAGTGCTCCTGGATGAAGGCCCAGGCGAGGTCGCGCCCCAGGCCGGGGTTGTTGATCGCCACGCCGACGATGACCCCGACGGCGTCCTGCGACCGCACCTCGCTGGAGAGGGAGCGCTCGAGGGTGCGCTCGAGGAGGTCCCTGCGCCGGGGACGGGCGAGGGCGCCGAGGAGCCGCACCTTCTCCTCCTGGAGCGTGGCCTTCCGCTCGAGCTCCCAGAGGCGCTCGTACGTCGCCTCGTCGGCCTCCTGGGCCACATGCCCGTAGATGACCGCGCGGAGGTCCGGAGGCAGCGCGGTGGGGTCCTGGAGACCGCGCTTGAAGCGGACGGCGGCCTCCCGGAGCACTCCCGGGTCGCCGTAGTGTCCGAGCCTCCCGAGGATCGTCATCCGGCGGAGGGCGGCGAGGTGGCCCTCCTTCGGCTTCGCGTCCCACCCGTAGCGGGCGGCCGCGGGGGCCAGTAGCGTGCGTGCGTACGCGTGGAGGGCGTCGTGGAACGGCTGGTCGGCGAGGAGCACCTCCACCTCGTAGAGCGACTCGGAGACCGTCCGCCAGACCGTGGCGTCGTCCTCCGACCCGTACGCGGCGGTGAGCTCGAGGAAGGTCGTGGCCGGAAGATAGCCCGCGCGCATGAGCGCGTAGGCGTCGTTCTGGAGGCCGAGGCGGTCGCGCGGCCCGAGCTCTCCGGCGGCGACGGCGGCGCGCAGGCGCTCCCACTCCTCGGGCTCGTAGTTCACGCGGTAGAACCCCGTCTGGCCCGCGTTCACCTTGATCCAGTCCGAGGCGGCGGGGCGACGGCCCCGACCCATGGAGTGCGTCCCGCTGCGCTTCTCCAGAAGGAGGCGTTGCCCCTTCTCCACCCCGCCGCGCGCGAGGGTCACGGGCACCTTCCACCGCGTGCTCCGGTCCGAGGCGCCGGAGATGTGCTCATAGAGGAACCGGGATTGCTCCAGCGTGACCCGGGCCACCCCGCCCGTGCGGTCGACCTTCGCCTCGAGGAGGGGGAAGCCAGTCTGCTTCGTCCACGTGTCCATCAGGGCCCGCACGGGGCGGCCCGAGGCGTCCTCCAGCGCCTGCCACAGGTCCCGCGTGCGCGCGTTCCCGTAGGCGTGCGCCTTCAGGTACTGCTGGAGACCGCGGCGGAACACCGCCTCCCCGAGGAACTGCTCCAGCATGCGCAGGATCGAGGCACCCTTGGAGTAGCTGATGTCGTCGAAGATCTCGCGGACCTCGGCGGGGTCCTTCACGGTGACCTCGATGGGGTGGGAGCTCCGGAGCGCGTCGAGCTCGAGCCCGTGGACCGTGTCGCCGTAGAGGAACTGCGTCCACATGTGCCAGTCCGGGTGGAGGGCGTCCACCGCCTTGTCGCCCATCCAAGAGGCGAACGACTCGTTGAGCCACAGGTCGTCCCACCATGCCATCGTGACGAGGTCGCCGAACCACATGTGCGCGGTCTCGTGCGCGACGACGGCCACGATGGTCTGTCGCGTCTGGGCCGAGGACACGTCGGGGTCGAAGAGGAGGATCTGCTCGCGGTACGTGATCGCGCCCCAGTTCTCCATCGCCCCGGAGGCGAAGTCCTGCAGCGCGATGTGGTCGAGTTTCTCCAGCGGGAAGGGGATGCCGTAGTACCCGTTGAGGTAGTCGAGGATCCCCGCCGCGTTGTCCAGGCCCCAGCGCCCGTGCCGCGACCGGTCCGGAAGGGCCCACACGCCGATCCTCGTCCCGCTCCGCGACTTCTTCTCCAAGCACTGGAGCGGGCCGAGGACGAAGGCCAGGACGTAGGTGGACATCCTCGGGGTCTCCGCGAACCGTACGAGGCGTCCGCCGCCGGCCAGCTTGGTGTCCTCCACGATGGGGGTGTTCGACACCGCCGCCCACCCGTCCGGGACGGCGAGGCTCAGGGAGAACGTGGCCTTGGCCTCGGGCTCGTCCCAGCAGGGGAACGCGCGGCGCGCGTCCGTGGCCTCGAACTGCGTCGCCGCCATGATGCCCGTCTTCCCGTCCGCCATCACGTACTTGCTGCGGTAGAAGCCGCAGAGCTTGTCGTTCAGGAGGCCCGTGAACTTGAGGGAGAGGGTCGCGGTGCCCCGGGGGAGGGCCTTGGGGAACTTCAGGCGCACGCGCTGCGCCTTCTCCTCATGGACGATCCGCGCGGGGAGGGCGGCGCCCTTCTTGGGGACCGCGGAGGCCTCGAGGACCTTCAGCTCGACCGCGTTGAGGAGGATCTCCCGCACCGGGCTGCGGACCCGGACGACGATGGTCTCCTCGCCCTCGAAGGTGAACGCCTCGAGGTCGGGGCGCAGCGCCAGGGTGTATCTCTCTGGGACGACGGTCTTGGGCAGGCGGTGGGTCTCGGGCATGGATGGCACCTCGCCGACAGGGGCGCGTGCGGGCGGAGACGCTCCTCCGATAACTAGTTACCCTTCGGGGGGACCGCTCCGGCCGGGGGGCCTGCCTGTACGCGAAAGGCTTTCCCCCCCTGACATCCATGGCATCCCCGATGACCGACGAAGAGGACCAGGAGCGCGCCTTCGAGGAGGACCTCCGGCGCGTCCTGGAGAAGTACGCCCACTCCGCCGACGGGGAGCCGCCCAGCTCGCCGGAGCCCGACGCGTTCGCGGAGGACATTCGGGGGCTCATGGAGAGGAACCGCGCCCACCTGGAGCGGCGGGGGATCGACGTGGGGAAGGCCGTCGAGGAGATGACCTCCCTGCTCACGCAGACCCGCGAGACCAAGGCGAAGCTGGCCCGGCTCCGGAGGGAGCTGAACGCGTCCCAGGCCGGCCCGTACGGGGACGTCCGGTACCACGGGTGATCAGCCGATCGGCGGTCCGGGCGCGTCCCTCCCTGGGGCGACGGTGCCCCCGACAACCCCCTCGCGCACGTACACCGCCACGCCCCGCTGGAACGCCCGCATCTCCTCCGGGTTGAGGAACGCCTGGCCCACCGCCAGGAGGGCGTCCGCCTCGTCGACCACGAGGCACTCGTCGAGGGGCCGGAGCTCGAGGTCCGCGGCCTTCACGAACCGCGCGAAGACGTTCTTGCCCTGGCGGGGGAACTCGGCGGTCTCGGAGTCCACGACAACCCGCAGACGGGGCGAGGGGAGCTGGCGGTGGATCCGGACCGCACCCGCCATCTTCAGCGTGAAGAGTCCGTCGTGGGCGCGCATGGAGAGGACGTGCTCCCCGCCAACTCGGACGAGGCGGATCTTCTGTGTCCGCGGCGACTTCTCCACGGTCGCCGCCCCGGCGAGGAGGGCGTCGGCGGCGTCGGGCCCGAACTGCATCGCCGCCACGGCGCGCACCCGGCGCAGGTCCGGGTCCTCCGACGCGGGAGGTCCGCGAAGTTCCTCCAGCGCGCCCTCCCCCCAGGGGATCCCGTGGGCCAACCCCGATCCCCGGACGAACTGCTGGAAGAAGACCTCGGTCGTCTCCAGCGTCTCCGCGTCGAGGTCCTGGGGCACGACGGACTGGGCGATGGGGTACATCTCGTCGAGCTCCGCGGGCACGGGCCCCCACACGCTCTTCACGAGGACGGCCGCGGAGGACCGTCTGCGGACGGCGCCGATGGCCGAGGCGTAGTGGCGGGAGAACGGGCGTTCCGCCTCCGGGAAGACGACCGCGGTGTCCGCGTAGGGGCGGTAACGCGTCTTCAGGCGTTCGCGGAACCGCCACGCCGCCGGGCGGTGGACGGACTCCGGCCCGGTGAAGAACAGGGCCGTGTGGCGGGAGACCGGCTCGGTCCTCTCCAGGAACTCCTCGTGGTGGCGAAGTTCCCGCAGCGCGTCGAGCAGCGCCGGGTGCGACCGGCACCGCCGCTCCGCGAGCTCCCAGAGGTCCCCGTGGGCAATCGCCTGGCGCACCCGTCGGATCTCCCCGAGGCTCACGTGGAGATTGTGCTCCGCGCGGAGGCGCTCGCTCGCCTGGAGCTCCTTCACCGTGGCGGTGACGCAGGTGGGGCACTCGCACGGGAGCTCCTCCAGCTCTTCGACGTGCCGCGTGCCGTCCGGGAAGAGGAGGCGCCCGTCGGCGGCGAACTTCGCGTAGGACGCGGAGTCGAAGAGGTCGCAGCCGAGGAGTGCGGCGAGGGCGAAGAGCATCGGGTGGCCGGCGCCGAAGAGATGCACGGGGCGCGCGGGGGTGAGGCCCTTCTTGGCGGCGAGGATCACGCGGACGAGGTCGCGGTACCGGTAGGCCTCCATGAGAGGGACGACGCCGCCGATGGCGGACACGTCCACCGCCAGGGGGGTCAGGCCTGCCGCCGAGCGCTCGCGGAGCCCGGGGTGGAGGGCGCCCTGGACCGCCCCCGCGAGAAGCATCCCGCCCTTCGCCTCCGCGGCCTCGGCGGTCCTCCGCAGCGTCTCGTCCACGTCGGAGCCGGCCCGCGCCTCGTCGTGCGCGGGCTCCGAGAACTTGTCGAGCACGGTGCCGATGTCCGAGCCGATGTCCCGCTGGAACCCGACGATCTCCAGGTTCTTCACGTCGACCTCTCCGTACATGTGCGACTGGAACGCGCCGCTGTCCGTCATCACGACCCCGTCGAAGTCGAGGACGCGGTGCACGCCCTCGGAGAGCGCCCGATCGCGCAGCTGTCCGCGGCGGAGGATGTAGGCGTTCGTGATGAGCGCCGGGACGCGGAACCTCTCGCGCATCTCGCGTGGGGGGATCGTCAGGAGGTTCGGGTTGACGACGGGGAGGAGCGCCGGCGTGGAGAGGGGGCCGTGGCGGGTCTGCAGCTGCCCCAGGCGAGCGAGCCCGTCGCGGCGGAGGACCTCGAACACGCTCCGGCGGACTCCACGGCAGGTCATGCCCTTTCCGGTGACCTCGATCCGGGAGGGAAAGGTGCACCCTCCGAACCCCTTTGTGGCTACGTCCTGGGGAAGAAAGGTCTTTAAGGCTGGTTTACCATGGTAATACACATGGAGACCTTGGCGACCAAGCTCCCGCCGGGCCTGGTGGACGGCGTCGATGCGCTCATCCGACGCGGGGACTATCCGAATCGTTCGGAGGTCCTTCGGGCGGCCGTGCGTCGGTTCCTCGCCATGGAGGCGGGCGCAGCTCCTTCACCCGAGGCTCGTGTGTTCGCGACACGCGTCGAGGCCTACAAGACCCTGATGCGACGGCTTGGCCGCGACCCCCGATACCGCGGGCGTTGGGTGGCGGTCCACAAGGGCGAGGTCCTTGATGACGACGGGGACATGGACACGTTGGTCCGACGCGTCCTCCGGCGGCGGGAGCACCCTGTCCAGATCGGGTTGGCGGACCCCGAAGGGCGCCTCCCTGTGGTGCGGATTCCCGGGGTCCGGGTGAGGGTGCGTTGACCCGCACCGCCGAGGGGTTCTATGAACCCGGGGAGACGCTCACCCCGGTACCCAAGGTTCGGATCGCGGTCGGGTTCGGGCCGGGGCAGGTCCTTGCATTCACCGCGGTGGTCGACACGGGGTCGGACGTGTGCATCTTCCCGGCGGAGCCGTTCCGAGGCATCCCCCTTGGCGAACCTGCCGCCCTTCTCCAGGTCAGCCCCTTCGGGGGGGACTCCTTCGGTGCACCTGCTCGACTGCCCTCCATCTCCATGGGCGACCTCCGGGAGACCGAGGTCGCGTCGATCCTCGTCCCTGGCGCGGAGCCCCTCCTGGGCCGGAGTTTTCTGAACCGCGTCCGTCTTGAGCTCGAGGCCCGACAAGGCCTCGTCCGTTTCGAGGTCGTGTGAGGGGGACCCGCGCCGTAAGAAGGCGCTGGCGTGCCCTGATCACCAACGGCTCACAGCTCCCTCGCGCCTCAACGCGCCCGTCCCCGCCACTCTGCGGCGGGATACCTTGCCGCGTTCTTCACAAGCTTGGACCGAACCGCCTCGGACACGTCGATCCCCGTCGCATCGGCGAAGGAGAGGCAATAGATCACGACGTCCGCGAGCTCCTCCGCGACCTCGCGGCTCCCCGCCACGGCCGGGTCCGCGCTCTCCAGGTCCGACCGCCACTGGAACCGCTCCAGGAGCTCCGCCGCCTCGACGCAGATCCCCATCGCGACGTCCCTCGGGTTGTGGAACTTCCCCCAGTCCCGCTCTTCGACGAACCGGCGCACTTCGCCGCGAAGGTCCCCTACGGTCGTGCTCGCGTCCATGCCGGCAGGAACGGCGTAGCCGTCTTAATCCCGCCGCCGCGCCGAAATGTCGCGGGAAGCCTTAAGGCCGGGAGCGTGCCTCGAAGGGGCGTGCTCTCCGCCAAGGCCGTGACGAAGCGCTACGGCCCGATCCTGGCGGTGGACGGCATCAGCCTGGAGGTCGCCCAAGGCGAGGTGTTCGGCCTCCTCGGGTCGAACGGGGCGGGGAAGACGACGCTGATGAAGATCTTCGCGACGCTGCTGCGGCCGGACGCCGGCACCGCCAGCGTGGCGGGGATCGACGTCATCCAGGACCCGCTCGCCGTGCGCGCCTGCATCGGGTTCGTCCCGGACAGCGCGGCGCTGTACGACAAGCTCACCGGCCGCGAGTTCCTGCATCTGGTCGCGAAGCTGCGGGGCATCCCGATCCCGAGGGCGGAGCAGGGCATCGCCGAGGTCTCGTACCTGCTGCGCATGGACGAGGAGCTCGCGCGGGAGTGCGACGGGCTCTCCCGCGGCATGAAACAGAAGCTCGCCCTCGCGAGCGCGATGTTCCACAAGCCGCCGGTCCTCATCCTCGATGAGCCGACGAACGGCCTCGACCCCCGCTTCGCGAAGCTCCTCAAGGGCTGGCTCAAGGACTACGCGCGCGCCGGGAACACGGTGCTCATGAGCACGCACGTGACCCAGGTCGCGGAGGCGATCTGCGACCGCGTCGCGATCGTCCATGAGGGCCGCATCGCCGCGGAGGGGAGCGTGGCCGAGGTCGCGGCGCGCGCGGACGCGCGCACCCTCGAGGACGCCTTCTCCGTGATCGTGGGGGAGGCATGACGTTCGCGCTGCACGCCGCGGACGTCCTCCAGACCTACCGCCTCGCGTCGCGTCGGTTCCGAAGGCAACCGCTCGCCCTCCCCCTGTTCGCGCTCCTCCTCACGGGGAGCCTCTACCTCCTCCTGCGCACCGCCGAGTCCACCGCCACCGGCGAGGTGGACACGGGCCTCACGATCACCCCGGGGGCGCTGCTCTTCGCGGCGTTCTTCCTCTCCCTCGGCAAGTCCGCGGTCGACTCCTACTACCGGCTCGTGCGCCACCCGCCGCTCGTGTTCGCGATCGCGCAGCCGCTCCCCCGCGTGCGGATCGTCGCCGCCAAGCTGGGCACGGTGCTCTCCCTGAACCTCGGGTTCGTCGCCCTCGCCCTCGGGGTCGCCACGGTCCTCATCCTTGGGTTCGGGATGCGGGTCCCCGCCGGCGGGCTGTTCGTCCCCGGCCTCGTGGCGGCCTCGATCGGCGGCCTCGCGTCGGGCGTCGCGTTCTCCGTGGCGGCGTCCCTGGGCTCGTGGAGGCGGAAGGCCGCCGGTCTCGCGCTCCTCTCGGGGTTCCCCGCCGCGGCGTGGATCGCCCTCGTCCAGACGGACCCCGGGCTCTGGACGCAGCTCGTGGTCCTGGCCGGGATGGCGGTGGCGGGGATCGCCGCGGCGCTGGCCAGCTCGGCTTGGCTCGTGGAGGCGTGGAACGCGCAGGCGTCGACACGGCCGGGCGGGTCGCACGCGACCCGCGAGTTCCGCCTGCCCCTGATGACGGACGCCGAGGCGGCGGTCTTCGACAAGGAGGTCAAGACGGCGTGGCGGAAGCGGGAGACCGTGCTCTCCCTGGTGACGCTCGCCTTCGTCGCCATCGCGCTCGTGGCGGTGTTCTTCCTCATCGAGGAGATGCCGACCGGGCAAGTCGCGCGGTTCCTCCTGCCGATCATGATCCTGGCCGGGGTGTTCGCCGGCGCGGCGGTGACCGTGACGGTCCGCGGGCTCTCCTCCGTCGGCGGGGAGCACGAGGCCATCTGGGTGCTGAAGACCTCGCCGGTGCGCGGCAGGGCGGTGATGATGGGGAAGGCCGGGGCCTACGCCCTCGTCCTGCCGGGGATCGTGCTCGCGGCGGTGCCGCTCCCCCTCGTCGCCGGGTTCCCCCTCGACACCGTCGTCCTCCTCGCGCTCGCGGCGCTCACCGTGGGGCTCCTCATGGCCGCGCTCGGCCTCTACGAGGGGGGGCGCGCCCCGAGCTTCGACCGGGCGAGCGGCGGCCTCCCGGACTCCTTCACGATGTACATGATCTTCATCGCCGGGATGATCGCCTGCACCGTGTTCGTCGCGCCGGTGGGCGTGCTGTTCGCCTTCGACAGGCCGGCGGGGCTGGTGGCGGGCGTCGCCGCCGCGGAGCTCTCCGCCCTGGCGCTCTACGGCGCCGTGCGCGCCGCGGGCCCGCGCCTCGACCGCCTCGAGCTGTGACGCGTGCCCGGATACCTTTAAGTCGGGGCGCCGCGCTGGGCCGCCGGTGCTCCACGAGCTCCTTCTCGCCCTCGTCGGGCTGTTCCTGATCTTCCTCCTTCCGGGGTACCTGCTCACGTACGCGATCTTCCCGCGGCCGGGCGAGATGGACCGGGAGTACGACTTCCTCTACCGCACGGGCCTCGGGGTCGTGCTCGGCATCGCCGTGGTCATCCTCCTCGGGTTCGTGCTCAACGCGTTCCCGCCGTCGGGGGGCGTGGGGGCGGTCACGGGCCCGAACCTCTGGGTGGGCATCGTGGCCCTCGATGTCACGTTCCTCGGGATCGGCTGGTACCGCGGCGCCCACCCGTGGCTCGCGCGGATCCACCCCGCCCTCCGCCGCCCGCCCCCCAGGGACCCGCAGGCGCTGCTGGAGGAGTTCGACATCGACAAGGACGCGTCGGCGCGCTTCCGCGAGCTCGCGGAGCAGCGCGATCACGTGCGGCGGGAGATCCGGACCGTGGACAAGCGGCTGAAGGCGACGACGGGGGACGTGCGCGAGCACGACCGCGCGCGGCGCGCGACGCTCCAGGGGAAGCTGAAGGGAATCGACACGGAGATCCGCCGCCTCGAGGAGGCGCGCGCGAGGGAGCTCTACTGATGGAGTACAAGCTCGTCGTGGCGGTGCGGAGGGACCTCGGGCTGTCCACCGGGAAGCTGGCGGTGCAGGTCGCCCACGCCGCGGTGGGCTGCGCGAACGCCGCGCGCGCGCGGCAGGAGAAGTGGTACCGCGCGTGGATCGCGGAGGGGCAGCGGAAGGTCGTCGTGCAGGTCGCCGACGAGGCGGAGCTCCACGCCGTGGCGGGGAAGGCGAGGGGGCTCGGGCTCCCCTGCGACGTGATCCAGGACGCCGGGCTCACCGAGGTCGCGCCGGGGACGGTCACGTGCGTCGGCGTCGGTCCGGCCCCGGACCACCTCGTGGACCAGGTCACCGGGTCGCTCAAGCTCGTGTAGGCCGTTTTGGTGTATCGAGATACCAAATCCGTAGACCCCCGGCGGGAACCTACAGATACCCCGACGTCGATCCGCCCCGCGGTGAAGGCCCACACGCGGTTCCTCGGGATCGACGACGCCCCGTTCACGTTCGCGGACAAGACGACTGCCGTCGTCGGGGCCGCGGTCCGCGCGCCCGGATACCTGGAGGGCGTGATGCTCGCCGAAGTGGCGGTAGACGGGGCGGACGCGCAGGCGGTGATCGCCGCGATGGTGAACCGCTCGCGGTACAAGGAGGGGCTGGAGCTGATCTTCGTCGACGGGATCGCCGTCGGCGGGTTCAACCTGGTGGACATCCGGCGGCTCCACGAGGACACGGGGCTGCCTGTCGTGTCGGTCACGCGACGCGCCCCGGACACGGCGGCGATGGTGCGCGCCCTGAAGCGGCGGTTCGAGGACTGGGAGGTCCGGGCGGCGGTGGTCCTGCGGGAGAAACCGCTCGCGGTGAGGACTGCGCACCGGCCCCTCTACGTGAACGTGGCGGGCGTCAGCGCCAAGGAGGCGGGAGAGGCGATCCGCATCAGCATCGTTCGCGGCAACCTGCCCGAGCCGATCCGGATGGCGCACCTCATCGCCGCGGCCTATCGTCGCGGGGAGTCGCGGGGCCGGGCGTAGGATCGTCGCAAAGCCTCCATCCGGCCCCGGCACCTGTCGTCGCCAGCCAAGTGGGTCCTGGTCCGGTTCGAGGAGCCGGCGATCTAGATCACGACCGTCTTCCGCGCGATCTCCTCGCCTGAAGGGACCCACCAGATCAAGACATGGTACGTCTCGGAGTGCTCGGAACTCTGAATTGTGAACGTGTCTCCCGGGCTGAGGAGCCCGTCGTGATCGGCATCCGAGAAGTTCAGGCTGACCCTCCAGGCCCGGTCGTGAGTCGGGAATCTCGCGGTGAGGTTGGTCCGCTCGAGGACCGTGGTGGTCGTCACCGTCCCGTTCTCCCAGGACCTCTCGCGGACCACCGAGACCTGGTAGTTCTCAAGGGCCTGCCATTCGTCGACCGAGGCCACGCCGAACACCCAGAACCCGCTGCAGGTCGATCGCGTGGCAGCGCTCCCCCATGCGATGGACGGGGACGGCGTCGCGACGACCGCCTTCCGGGAGACCTCGTTCCCGACGTACTCCCAGAAGAGTACGACGTGATAGGTCGCACCGGGCACCGCGTTCCCGAGGAGGAAGACGTCACCCTCGGTGAAGGCGCCGTCCCCGTCGGCGTCGGTCACGTTGAGATGGAGGGTCGTCGCGGTCCCCACGAGGGGCTCGCCGGCGGCCAGGGGATTGGGAGCGAGCACGCGTATCGCCTCGCGGTAGACGGAGACAATGTACTTCCCGAAGGGATGGGTCTGATCCACGGCCGTCACGCGGAACTGCCAGTCGTCCCCCCCGTTGCCCGCGAGCCGTATGGCCGAGCTAAAGGCAATCGTCGGCTTCGGCGCCTCGCCGCAGCCGCCCCCCACCAAACCCGATGTGAGGATCCAGACCGCCAGTCCCCCGACGGCTACGACGATGACCGCGAGAAGGACCGCGAGCCAGAGCTTCCATCGAGTTGCCGGCGCGGGCTTCCGCGCGACCGGAGGGGCGTGTCGCGCCCCGACAGGGACCGGAGGCCGGGCGTCCGGGTGGGGCGACGGGGGGGGCTTCATCCGTACTAGATACCGACGCGCGGTCTACTTGAGTCTGCCGAACACATCGCCCTGAGGGTTCCTACCGCCGAAATTACCGCAACAGCCTCGTCACCGTCCTCGCAGCCTCCTCGGTCCCTCTCGTCGCCTGGATGGGTTGGCGGCTTGGGGCCTGGTTCGTCGCCTGCACGCTCCTCGTTCTCGTCTCTCTTGCCCTCCTCGGGGTTCGGAGGCATCGTCCGCGGTGAGACGCTCGAGCACCGATCCCGCGCCCGGGGCGGGGTGCGCCTGTTCAGGAGGGGTAGAAGACCGCAGCAAGGCTCCCCTGGAAGAAGTAGTCCACAGAGCCGGCCTCGGAAATCCCATTCACGCCGTACGTCACCGACGCAGGACCGGACAGTGCGTACGTCCGTTGCATGGGGGCGGTGACGTAGTACTCGCCGGTGGCCGCCGCGGCTGGGACAGAGATCACCGAGGAATAGGCGGAGAAGGCGCAGCCTCCGGATGCGGCGAGGTTGACCCAGGTGTTGTCGGGAACGCCGTAGGCATGTTGGATGCGGACCACGACCGTGCCGTGGAGGACGACGAGGCCGGGACCGGGCGCGTCCACGGTCACGCGGAGGCCCGGGAACTCGGTGCAGGTGTCGTTGACGGCCACCACCGCGATCTCCCCGTCGCTCACCACGAGCGCCCCCGGGCCCCGGGGGCCGCGACAGTCCAGCACGCCGACGGCGAGGTCCCCGTTGGCGTCCTCCGACGGGATGTCGGGGGCCCCGTCCTGGTCCAAGTCCCAGCAGGCGAGGCCGGCCACACCCTCCGGGCCGTCCGCGCCATCGGCGCCCGCCGACCCCGGGGGCCCGGCCGGGCCCGGCGATGCGAACTGCAGGAGGAGGGCGAGGACCGCCACCGCCAACGCGGCCGCGTTCATGACCCGGCCCACAGTCTTCTCCCTCGACAAGCCCACTCCGTCCCCCTTCCCGTCCATGAGCGTGACATCGCGCGTGACACGAAGAACGTATCGAGATGAGGGGCAGGCCCCGCTGCACCATTCGAGTCTCCCGTGTGGCCCAGATCTCCGCCTGGGTTGACGGGATCGTCAACGCGGCCCAAACGACGATAGGACAGGGGGCCGATGTTGCTCCGATGAAGGCGGTGGCCGAGACGGTCCCAAGGGGGCGTGCCTCCGCTTGGATCGTGTTGCTCGTTGCCGCGGCCACAGGCCTGACCCCCTTCCTCGTGACCTCCCTGAGCGACGACGGGACCGCGCTGGGGCAACGGGCTCGGGTGGGCTCCGTCTGGGTCGGGTTCGACGATCCGGTCCAATGCGGTGGGAACCCATGGGAGAAGTCCTGGGCCGCGTCGCATCCTGGGGAGCCCTACCCGATCGGATCCCACTTCGTCGCGGACGAGAAGGAACAGGCTTGGCTCCGACAGTACTTCCGGGGCCAGGGGGCGACGGTGGGGGACATCGAGGTGATGCCCTGGGACTGCCCCGTGTGCGACGCCTGCGGCT
>Ga0209342_10001869_pt1 | contig 23139 bp, 18 predicted proteins | sample RifCSP16_2_FD_184023 | JGI IMG/M metagenome (GOLD analysis project Ga0209342, IMG submission 184023) | Soil microbial communities from Rifle, Colorado - Rifle CSP2_sed 16_2 (SPAdes) (version 2) | ecosystem: Environmental > Terrestrial > Deep subsurface > Rock core/Sediment | place: Rifle... | reverse complement strand
GAGTTCCTGCGGGGCTCCAGGAGAGGCATTGCGCGCGAAAGGACGAAGAGAAAAGGTGAGCTCCAGGACGAAGATTAAGGTAGCGGTAATAGGCGTCGGCTACCTCGGCAGGTTCCACGCACAGAAGTACGCCATGATGGAAGAGGCCGAGCTCGTCGGCGTAGTCGATTCCGACCCCGCGAGGGCGCAAGCGGTCGCCGAAGAGGTCAAGGCAAAGGCATTCAAGGACCCGGCGAGCCTCTACGGAGAGGTTGACGCCGTAAGCATAGTAACGCCCACTGAGCGCCATTACAGGCTCGGCATGGACTTCCTCTCAAGGGGCGTCCATGTCATGATGGAAAAGCCCATTGCCGCCGTCTCCAAAGAGGCCCGTGCCCTCGTAAAAGAGGCTCAAGCCTCGAAGGCAGTCCTCCAGGTCGGACACCTCGAGCGCTTCAACGGCGCGATGCTCGCCCTCGGCGATACCATAAAAGACCCGCTCTATATCGAGGCCGTGAGGATGTCGCCCTTCCCCAACAGGTCGACTGATGTCGATGTCATCCTGGATGTCATGATCCACGATATAGACCTCGTGCTCTCGATCGCAAGGTCAGAGCCTCTTAAGGTCGAGGCAATCGCTTTTCCCGTCGTCTCCAACGGCAAGTCCGACTTCGCGAACGCCCGCGTTACCTTCAAGAGCGGCTGTGTCGCCAATATAACCGCAAGCAGGGTATCGAAAGAGCGCGTGCGCAAGATAAACGTCGTACAGCCCGACGCAATGATAACCATAGACTACGCTGCCCAGGGCCTCACGATCACAAGGACTCTGCCGGGCGGCCCCGTAGCCTCTCAGGTAGACGACAATATAACAGTTGAGAAAAAGGACTCGCTCCTGGAAGAGCTCAAAAGTTTTATAAACTCGATAAAAACCGGCAAACAGCCAGTCGTATCAGGCATAGACGGCACGGCTGCCCTTGAACTGGCTGAACAGATACAGGCAGCCGCTAACGTATAATTGGCTTTGCAGATGCTTTTGAGAGAACCTTTTACAAAAAGGTTCTCTCAAAGCCCCTTGCAATCCCTCTTGCTGCAACTCCCTAATGGATAAAAGCATACTCATAGTAAGCGGTGAGGAATCAGGCGACCTTCACGGCGCGGCCCTCATCAGGTCATTGAAGAAGCTCATACCCGGGCTCAATGTGGCGGGCATGGGCGGCTGGAGGATGAAGGAAGAGGGCATGGTGGGCCTTGATTCAAAGGAGGTCTCCGTGGTCGGGGTTGTTGAGGTATTGAGCCGGCTCCCGAAGATTTTAAAGTCGATGGGTGCGCTCAAGCGCCAGATGAGGGGCGAGCGCTTTGATGCCGTGGTGCTCATAGACTTCCCTGATTTCAATCTCAATATCGCGAAAGAGGCGCAGAGGCTCGGCATTCCGGTCATATATTATATAAGCCCGCAGGTCTGGGCATGGAGAAAGGGAAGGATAGGCAAGATCGCGCGCCTGGTGAACAGGATGCTGGTCGTCTTCCCGTTCGAGTATTACATCTATAAAAAGGCCGGGGTCGACGTCGAGTATGTGGGGCACCCGCTGGCGGATACCGCGCAATGCAGCCTTACTCAGGCCCAGGCGCGGGCTTTACTCGGCCTGAACGGCCGGGATAAGGTGATAGCCCTCCTTCCTGGCAGCCGCTCCGGAGAGGTAAAAAGGCTTCTGCCCTCGATGGTGGAAGCGGCGAATATCATCTCAAGGAGTGTCAGGGGGGCCGTATTCCTCCTGCCCGCTGCGCGGAGCGTAGACGAAACGCTCCTGACAGGCCCTCTCAAGGGCGCTCAGGCGGATATCAGGGTCGTAAGGGGCAAGATGTACGCGGCGCTGCGCGCTTCCGACGCCTCTGTCGTGGCCTCCGGCACGGCGACGCTTGAGACGGCGCTTATCGGCACGCCGATGGTTATCGTCTACAGGATGGCCCCTGTCTCTTACGCGATAGCGAAGACCATGGTAAAGCTCAAGCACGTGGGCCTTCCGAACATCGTGGCTGAACGGGAGGTAGTGCCAGAGCTTTTGCAGGGCAATGCCACGCCCGAGAGGATTGCCGGTGAAGTCCTCTCCATGCTCGAAGGGCCGAAGAGGGAGGCCGTATTAAAGGGCTATGAGGAGATAAGGAAGAACCTCGGCAGGGGCGGCGCAGCGAGTAAGGCGGCGAGGTCGATATATAACCTCATAACCAACCTTGACTACCATGACTACAACGTAAGCCCTGACCTGGTGAGAAAGACATGAACACATACTTCCGTTTGCTTAAATTCCTGCCCCGGTACAAGGGCCATTTCCTTCTGGCCTTCGGCTGCATGGTAGGTTTCGCGCTCTCCAACGGCGCCATGGCCTATCTTATCGGCCCTGTCATGAAGTTCCTCTTTACCAGCGGCGGCGGATCAGAGATAAACCTCGTCCCGTTCGACCTTTTCACGGTACCGAAAGAGGGCATGATGATGGCGATACCGGTTGCCATATTCGTGGTCGCGGCCGTCAAGGGCCTCTCATCTTACGGGCAGTCCTATTTCATGGGCTACGTCGGACAGGGCATTGTCCGCGACCTGAGAAAGATGCTCTACGACCGGATACTGAACCTGCCTCTGGGGTTTTTCTCAAACACCTCTACAGGCGTCCTTACATCGCGGCTTACACATGACGTCAATCTTATCCAGACCTCGACCTCGGACGCGGTTACCCAGATACTGAAGCAGAGCCTCACGATAATCGTGCTCGGCGCGGTCATCGTGAGCCTCGACTGGAAGCTCTCGCTCGCTGCCGCGGTCGCCCTGCCCCTTTCCATCTATCCGATGCAGAAGCTCGGCAAGAGGATGAAGAAGGTCTCCACCCAGGGTCAGGTGACGATGGGCGCGCTTACGGGCCTTCTGCACGAGGCCATAGCCGGGATAAGGATAGTGAAGGCCTTCTGTATGGAAGGCTACGAGTCAACCCGCTTCCAGAAGGAGAACGAGGCCTATACCAGAAACCAGATAAAGACCATAAAGGTGCGCTCCCTCGCCTCGCCCCTGATGGAGACCCTGGGGGCCTTCGCCTTCGCGATAACCATCTGGTACGCGGCCTACAGGATAGGCCAGGGCACGTTGAAGCCCGAGACATTCATATCTTTCTTCGCCTCCGTCATCATGTTCTACCAGCCCATAAAGGCATTGAACGGCGTGAACCTCAACATCCAGCAGGGCCTTGCCGCGGCCGTGAGGATATTCGAGCTAATAGACCGGCCCGGAGAGCATGATACCAGGGGCGCTGAGATATCAGGCGTGAACGAGTCCATAGAGTGGCGCGGGGTAGAGTTCAAGTACGGGGCAGAGCCTGTCCTCAACGGGATAGACCTCAAGGTGAGGCGCGGCGAGGTCATAGCCATCGTCGGCAGCTCCGGCGCCGGCAAATCGACCTTCGTCAACCTCATACCGAGGTTCTATGACGCGACAGGCGGGGCCATCCTCATAGACGGCAGGGACATTCGCGAGCTCTCGTTAAATTCGCTCAGGTCAAAGATAGCCATAGTCTCCCAGCAGGTCATACTTTTCAACGACAGCGTCAAAAGGAATATCGCCTACGGCGCAGTGGAGCTGAGCGATAATGAAATAATCGCCGCGGCAAAGGCCGCCAACGCCCATGACTTCATAATGAGGCTCCCCCAGGGATATGAAACCGTCATCGGCGAGGGCGGAGTGAGGCTCTCAGGCGGCGAGAGGCAGAGGGTATCCATCGCGAGGGCGATACTGAAGAACGCGCCGATACTGATCCTCGACGAGGCGACATCATCCCTTGACACGGAGTCGGAGGCGGAGGTCCAGAAGGCCATAACCAACCTGATGTCAGGGCGCACCACCTTTGTAATAGCGCACAGGCTCTCGACGGTGAGGAACGCGGACAGGATAATAGTCCTCTCCGGCGGCGCTATAAAGGAAATAGGCAACCACGACGAGCTCCTTTCGACGGGCGGGGAGTACTCGCGCCTGTACTCGATGCAGTTCCAGGGGTGAGGGGGAGTGAAGAGAAAGAACATCTCTTTATGCAGAGCACTCCGAAAAAAACAGACCGATGCCGAGCAAAAACTCTGGTCAGTTCTACGAAATAGACAATTGCATGGAGTGAAGTTCAGAAGGCAGTTCGCTGTCGGATCCTTTATACTCGATATTTATTCCCCGGAGCACAGGGTGTGCATTGAGGCTGATGGCGGAAGCCATTATAGCCAAGCAGGCGTGAGACAAGATGAACTGAGAAAGATGGCGCTTGAGAAGATCGGTATCAGGGTATTAAGGTTCATCAGCAACGAAGATATTTTGAATAATATGGGAGGTGTGTGCGAGGTAATTGCGGACGACCTTAAAAGCCCCCCTCACCTAAATCCTCTCCCCCAGGGGGAGAGGAAATGATATGAGCACCAGCCCGGGTTGGAATATCGCTACGCTCAGTTATGAACGACCGCTTGTATCGAGTTCATCTTTTTTGGCGAACTTTGCAGTATTGAGAAAATCGGCCGTACGTGCTAATCTCAAGGTCTGTTGAATCTATGGCAAAGACCGGTGAAAAGATAATAGTCGCAGCTCTTCCGCTGCTTGCGCAGGGAATAATAAGGGCGCTTCGCGCCACCATGCGCATCGAGTACGTCAACTACGAGCGCTACCGCGAGCTTGCATCAAAGGGCTCTCAGGTAATAATCGCGTTCTGGCACGGCAGACTCCTGATGATGCCTTACTGCTATCTGGGCAGGAGGATCTCCATCCTCGTGAGCCAGAGCAAGGACGGTGAGCTTATCGCCAGGACTGTCGCCGGGTTCGGCATGGATTCTGTGCGCGGCTCGACGACGAGGGGCTGGCTGGGCGGCATTAAGGGCCTCTTGAGGGCCGCGAAAAACGGGCACGACCTTGCCATAACGCCGGACGGCCCGAAGGGCCCTGCCATGAAGGCGCAGATGGGGGCCATACAGATGGCCAGGGCGACCGGCCTTACCATAATGCCCATTACGTTTGGCGCCTCAAAAAAAAAACCTTTGGCAGCTGGGATGGCTTCTTGATGCCCTACCCCTTCTCGCGGGGGGTCTTCATTTGCGGCGAGCCGCTGAAGGTCAGCCCTGAGGCTACCCCTGAAGAGATGGAAGACGCAAGGGCACGTTTGGAGAAGAACCTCATTGAGATCACCTCTGCCGCTGACAAGCGCTTCGAAAGATAGCCTCTCCTCTTCAATGGCCTATTTCCTCTATAACGTGCTCCTCCATATCGCGGCGGCGCTCCTTCTCCCGTATTTTCTCATAAAGATGGCGACCGCGAGCAAGTACAGGGAAGGCATACCCGAGAGGTTCGGTTTTGTAGATAAGAGGAAGCTCCGGGCACTCAGAAAAGGCAAGGTCGTCTGGGTGCATGCCGTCTCTGTCGGAGAGACTAAGGCCGTGCTTCCGGTATTGAGGATATTGAAGCGCAGACGGCCCGATGTGAAGATACTGTTCTCTACCGTTACCGCCACGGGGAACAGGACCGCTGCCCAGGAAGGCAGGGGCCTCATCGACGCCCTCATTTATTTTCCCCTCGATCTTCCGTGGTCTATCCGCAAGGTGGCATCCGCGGCAAAGCCCTCACTTTTCGTCGTTGTCGAAAAAGAGATATGGCCCAACGCCTTCAGGACCATGCGCTCTCTCGGCGCTCCAGTTGCCATCGTCAACGGCACAATATCTGACAAGTCCGCGAGAGGATACGCCAGGTTCGGCTTTCTTTTCAGGGATGTCTTTTCAAAGGTGAACGCCTTTCTGGCCAGAACGGATGACGACATGGAAAAGGCCATCTCCATAGGAGTGCCGGCTGCTGCCGCTGAGCTCACCGGCAACCTCAAGTTCGACCTCTCCCCCAGTCTCATGGACAGGCATTTCGTAGCCAATCTCAAGGAGGCCATCGGCGTAAGGCCCGGCTCCACCCTGATAGCCGCCGGCTCTACGCACCCGGGCGAGGAGGAGATAGTCCTCTCGTCATACAAGGCCCTTTCCGCCGAGTTCTCCGGGCTCAAGCTCATAATCGCGCCGCGCCACCCTGAGAGGTTCAATGACGTGGAAGCCCTGCTGAGGAAATCCGGCGTTGCCTACGCAAGACGCTCGAAAGGCGGCAGCGCCGATGTGGTGCTCCTCGATTCCATCGGCGAGCTGATGACCGTCTATTCGCTCTCGGATATCGCCATCGTGGGCGGCTCCCTTGTGCCGGGCATCGGAGGCCACAACCTCCTTGAGCCAGCGTATTTCGGCAAGCCAGTCATACGGCAGCCATCTCACGACATATATGGGCATGGCCGAGCTGCTGGAGAAAAACGGGGGCGGCGTGCGCGTGAGCGGACAAAAGGAGCTCACCGATGCCTTGAAGGGCTTCCTTTCAGACGAGGTCCTCAAGAAGCGGACAGGCGCCCTTGCCCGCGGCGTTGTCGAGGAGAACAGGGGCGCTTCCGAGCGCACCGCGAATGCCCTTGAAAAGCTATTGAGGAGGTAGCGGTGTCCTTTTCAGGAAAGGTCGAAGCGCTCATGAGGGGCGAGGCCAGCGGTCTCACGGGCGCTCTTCTCCACGCCCTTTCCGGGCTCTACGGAATGGGCGTGCGCACGAGATTGCTCTCATATAGTCTCGGCATGCTCCCAAGCTACAGCCTTCCCATCAAGGTAGTCTCGGTCGGCAATCTTACTGTAGGCGGCACAGGCAAAACCCCGGTCGCCATCTTCCTTGCGGAGTTTTTCAAAAGGGACGGCCAGCGCGTTGCGGTCTTAAGCCGCGGCTATAAAGGGAGCGCAAAGGGCATTGCTGTCGTTTCCGACGGAAAGAAGATACTGACTGGCCCGAATGAAGCGGGAGACGAGCCGTATCTCATGGCAAAGAGCCTCGAAGGAGTACCTGTAGTCGTATGCGCCGACAGGGTCCGGGGTGGCAGATTCATAATCGAGCGGTTCTCGCCCAATGTGCTCCTCCTCGACGACGCCTTCCAGCATATACGCTTGAGGCGCGATATAAACATACTCCTGGTTGACGCCAACGAGGGCTTTGGCAACGCGCATCTCCTGCCGCGCGGCATCCTCCGCGAGCCTTTGTCTTCCATCAGGAGGGCGGATTTTGCTCTCATCAAGGGCGGGCAGCCTCAGGGCAGGGTCTGGGAGGCGCTCCACGAATATTCGATCCCCTTTATCCCTTTCCTGTACAGGCCATCCGCCCTTTACAATATCGACTCGGGCGAGGAAATGGAACTTGAGGCTCTAAAAGGCGCAAGGGTCGTCGCGGTTTCCGGCATAGCCAACCCTGCCTCGTTCCAGAAGAGCTTGAAGGAGCTGGGCGCTGTAGTGGAAGCTCAGCTGGATTTCCCGGACCACCATGCCTATTCGGCTTCAGACGGGCGCAATATCGAGCAGCGGGCTTCCGGAAGGGATATGATAATCACCACTGAAAAGGACGGCGTGAAACTCGGCGGGCTTGTAAAGTCCATCCCCGTATTCGCTCTCAAGATCTCTGTCGAGGTCGAGGAGGCCCTTATGCAGTCGGCTCTCGCGCCGCTTTTGCGGGGTGTGCTCTGATGCTCTCCCTCCTGAAGGCCCTCTCTTTTCTCCTCGGCCGCATGCCGATGAGTATCGCATCGCTCCTCGGCAGGATCGTCGGCGCCGTCGGGTACAGGTTCCTCAAGAGGCACAGGAATATCGCGCTCTCCAACCTTGATCTCGCTTTCGGCGATTCTATTTCAAACAGCGAAAGAGAGCGTATAACAAAGGCTGTCTTCCGCAATCTCGCCACCATGTTCTTCGAGTTCACGCGCATCCCCTGGATGGAGCGCGCCGATGTGGAGCGGCTCGTTAAGTTCAGCGGCCTTGAGAACTTCGACAAGGCGCTCGCAAAGGGGAAGGGCGCCATACTTCTTACGGGGCACTTCGGCAACTGGGAGCTCCTCGGCTCGTCTCTCGGTCAGATGGGGTACAAGCTCGACATCGTAGTCAGGATGCTCGACCACCCTGTCTTCGAAGAGTTCGTATCATGGACAAGGACCTCTTCAGGCAACAGGATAGTCTACAAGAACAGGGCCATGCGGAAGCTCCTGAAGAGCCTTGAGTCCAATTCAATAGTCGCCATCCTGGTCGACCAGAACGTATCCGCGGTCGAGGGCTTTTTCGTCGATTTCTTCGGCAGGAGCGCCTGCACCAACAAGGGCCCTGCCCATCTCGCGCTCGTCAGCGGCGCAGCCGTTGTCCCGGCCTTCATAATGAGAGAGGGCGGAGGCCACAGGGTTGTGGTGCTCGAAGAGCTTGAGGTCATAAATACCGGGGACAGGGAGCAGGACGCGCTTGTCAACACGGCAAGGTTCACCAGGACGGTCGAAGAGATGATAAGGCGCTGTCCGGATGAATGGTTCTGGGTGCACAGGAGATGGAAGACAAGGCCTCGGAAAGAGTCCGGGCGAAGTGAAGGGACCCTGGAAGGTAATTGACAAGTTTTTTCCATGGGGGTATGATATTAATTAGATAAAAGGCGCATCTGATGGAGATGAGCTTCAGTTGGTTCCGTTAGGGGTCCTTCCAGGACGGGGTGAGCAAGCCCGGCTGGGTATGCGAGAGCATCCCCAGAATTCGGGACGCCTGAACCGTTCCCATGGACTACCACCTGCTGTAGAGGCTTCTTCTCCTAAATGATGTGCCTTTTACATTTGCTTACCTCTTTTCAGTCATTCACGAAAATCAAAAAAAACCTTATTTTTCAACTCGTTTTGTACAGGTTCCCTGTTGCAGGATTTCCCTTTTTTTGATATAATTATATTAGCAAATAGGCGTTATATTGACTGGCGAAAGGGTCCGTGACCCCCATCCGCAGGGTGCGTGCAAACCACCTAAGGAGGTCTTGGAAGCCGGTGCCTGAATGAACCGCAGCCCTGAATGGCCGCGATTCGAAGGGGCCAGGAGGGGAAGGCCCGGAAGAGGTAACGGCCAAAAGATCGGCGGATTGGACAAGAGCAGTCATAATAACGCCTGTTTACATTTGGAGGTCGGAAAGGGCCTTTTTTTTATTCTCTTAGGGTCTAATACCTCGTAGCTTACTGCGAATTTTTCAATCCTCTCCCCTCGGGGGAGAGGATTAAGGTGAGGGGGGCTTTCCATACTAAAGCCCCCTCATCCCAACCTTCTCCCCGGACGGGGAGAAGGAGAAATGCCAATTCCCAACGGATATTGATTCCCCGCAGATTGTTGCGGGGAATTTCTTTTTTACTCAGGACCGCCCGCTTCCTTGACTCTTTCCCCCAGCTCCATTAGAATCAAGGCCGGAAGGGGATAGGGCCCGGTGGCCCTGCAGGTCTTCAAAACCTGTCTGTCGCCTGAGAGGGGGATTGGGGGGTTCGACTCCCTCCCCCTTCCGCCAATTGAATTCCAAAAACATTTTGAGGGAGTCGAACGGCTTGCGAGCGCCGACCGAATAGGGAGGATGAGGGCGCAGGATGCGCCCGGAAGCGAGCAAGACCGGGGTCGGAGCGAGTGAGGCAGGACGCCGAACGAGCGTAGACCGACTCCCTCCCCCTTCCGCCAATTGAATTCCAAAAACATTTTGAGGGAGTCGAACGGCTTGCGAGCGGAAACCAACTCCGTGACCCATTCCGCCAGTTATGACGCTCTGCCTATCCGGCTAACTTCGCCGTCCACCCTCCGTCGACTACCAACGCATGGCCAGTCATGTAGTCGGACGCCTTTGAGGCAAGATAGACGACAGTGCCTATAAGCTCATCAGGTTTCCCCGGCCTTGCCAGCGGTGCCCCGCTCCTGAATGTCTCCATGAAGCCCTTGTCAGCTATGAATTCCCTGGTCATCTCTGTCTCGAAGAGGCCGGGGCAGATGGCGTTTACCTGAATATTGTACTTGCCCCATTCGGCCGCGAGCGTCTTTGTAAGGAGTATGATCCCTGCCTTGCTCGCGTTGTAGGCGGCAGATTCTACTGAGGCCAGTATACCGGCTATGCTCGAGATGTTGATTATCTTTCCCGAGCCCTGTTTTATCATGTGGCGGAAAACCGCCTTTGACGTCAGGAGCTGTCCCCTCAGGTTGATGTTCATGACCTTGTCCCAGTCCTCTATGGAAGTATCTTCTGCGCGCGAGCTCCTGAATATTCCCGCATTGTTAACGAGTATGTCGACCTTCCTGAACTCCGATGTGACGCGCTCGACCATGACTCTCACCTCTGTATCGTTCGACACGTCTGCCTTTATCCCCAGCGCCCTTCTCTTCCGGGCCTCTATATCTTTTACGGTCTCGCTCACATCCAGCACGTCAGAGACTGCGACATCAGCGCCTGCATCGGCAAGGCCGACTGCAAAGGCCTTTCCAAGACCCCGGCTCGCCCCTGTGACTATCGCGGCCTTTCCTGTCAGATCAAAGAGCCCGTTCATGGTCTTTCTCCCCTGTAATTACGGACATATCGAGTCCCCACGCCTTCCCTTAAAAGGAGAAAAATATCCCCTCCCTTGACGGGAGGGGATATGGGGGGGTGGATACTCTTTCAATGAGCGAAAAAGAACCTCCATCCGTATGGGAAATTCCATACGGATAATTGAGTATACATCCTATTTTGGAGGTTTACAGAGAACCGGGGGCTTCGAACGGCTTTATGGCAGGCTGGACCGGATGCAGTCGATTTTACGATGATTTTTTTGGCCTACTCCTTTAGCATTTCCATCTCAAACTCGGTGAATTGGCGGGGCCTCACCGAGACCTTCTCTCCGGAGTTTTTGTAGCCCTTGTGCTTGAGCGTTATCTCATAGACCCCTGGCCCGAGGTCGAGCGAAAGGGGCGTCATCCCGTAATAGACGTCTCCCATGTAGACCCTTGCCCGTACCGGGCTGCTCTGTATCACGAGCCTGCCCGTGCCCTCGGGCGGCGCGGCGGCCGTTGCAGCCTCTTTCGCGGGCGCATACGAGGCGCGCGTATTATGTATCAAGGGGTTGGACTTTGCGAGCGCCTTCCTTATCGCCTTTGAAAGCCCGTCTGTGAGCGCTGCCGAAATCGTCGCCCTGCTGTTGCCCATCACGCCGGCGAACTTCGAGCCCTTCTCAGATTCGACCCCTGACCATACGGCCTTCCCTGTCCCGGATTCAAAGATCGAGAAGGCAAGCTCGATCGAGTATTCGTCCCTGCTCTCTACCGAGTAGCTTAAAGCACGCACCTCGCCTGCCGCAATGAAATCCGCCCCTTCTTTTTCGGGGGCTATTACATATCCGGCGTCGGCAAGCTCTCTTACGTATGCCCGAGTCGCAAGTGAAGCCGCGTCCTCCGATATTACGAGCCTGCTGCCGTTCATGTCCGCGAGAGGAACCGTTATCCTGCCCAGGTCCCTTGGGTGCGCTCCCCGCTTATCGGTGAACGGGGCAACAAAGACCGAGACAGGCTCTGAGAGCTTTAACGAACTCTCGGGCCTTGGTTCGTATCTCACTTCGAGCGGGCCTGCGCAGCCCGCGATAAAGGCGGTCAGAAGAATAATGAAGATGCAAATCGGTCTTCTCAAGCAGGCCCTCCGGAATCGGCAAGTTTCAACGCATATTGCCTGAAGCGGCGTTTTCAGGCAATAAAAAAGGGAGGGCGCATGGCCCTCCCTCCTGATTGCATAAAGTCTTATTTAGAACGTCGCGAAGAGCATCAGCGTGGTGAGGTTATCGCCTGCGGCTGATGTCGGACCGCCCTCGCCAGAGTACCAGGTCGAGTCAAGCTGGACTTGTACGTTCTGTATCGGGGTATATACCACGCCGAACGTCGTGGCGTTGTCAGTATCGTTGCCCGCTGCCCCGCTCTGGCCGTCGCGGTACGAGGCCGCGACAGTGACCTTACCGGGCAGTACGCCTACTTCGCCCGTAACGGTAAATGCGCTCTTGTCGCGATCGGTGCTCGTATTGAATATGTTCACATCTTTTCCGGATGTTCCCTCGGACTTGGCGGCCCTGGCGTAAGTGAGGTAAACGCCCACGGGTAGCGGGCCGACTGCGCCCTGCGCCTGCGCGTCAAGGGCCCAGGCCTCTGCCGTGTTATAAGTATTCGCTCCGTCTTCGAGATTCTTTTCGGTCCCGGTCCAGATCTGTCCGCCTATGCCGATGTCCCAGCCCGCAATGGTCGGGGTAAAGGCGAACCTGCCGTAATTGAGGAACGGCCCGGATGAGATGGAGCTCTCTGTAGTTGACGGGTGCTGGTTCGCCCAGATGGTATAGTTGGCATGCCAGAGAGGATAGACGGCCGCAATTGTCACGCCCGTTGCCTGTGTCGCGGTGCCGATGTACTGCTGCGCGGAAGTTTCTGTGCGGTGCTCAAGCACTCTCTGATGCCTCACTGCCCCGGTATTGAGGAGCTCCAGGCCGTATGCCGGGCCAAAGCCGTCGGTCGTGAAAGGAATGACATTTATGTTGGCGTTTTCGCCCGCATCGAATACGAAGGGCATTTTAAATGATGTAAAGAGCGCGTCGCCGTCCTTGAGCGAGGCCTCAAGGAGGAATCCTACATGGGTGCCTACCCTGCCGCCGAGGAGGAGGGCTGCTTCGTCGGGGAACTGGAGCGTGCCCTTGTTGAGCTCTCCGGCTTCACCGAGTTCGGTGTCGCCGTTCCTTTTCTGATAGCGCAGCTTGGTCACTAAGGAGGCATTAAGTGTCGAGGGGATTGAGAGAAAATCTCCTTCGATCATGCTCTGGCCGCCTGCCATGGTGTACCCGCCGCCCTTGAAAGATCGGCCGAATGAGTTGAGTGTCGGGAAGTGCTGGAAATGGCACGAATTGCAGGCCATCCCGGTCTGCCGTGAAAAAGCGGGAATTGCCGAGGCCTCGCGCGGGATGAAGAACGAGAGCGCGAATACGAACAGGCCGGCAACAGCGACAGCGGTCTTTTTCATCAATATTCTCCCTTCCAGTTGGGCCGGGTGTTCCAGCTTCGGGCTTTACCCGAATGTTTCCGGCCATGAAAACACCCGACAAATTTTTGTGATAATATCAGACATTTGAAGGAAGTCAAGGGAGGCAGGTAAATCATTGTGTAATTTCATTAATTGATTTTTATTACGGCAGGGCGATTGACAGGCTCTCTTATATTTGTTATTGCTAATGTCAGCTGTTTACACCCATCTCATTGCCCGAGTGGCGGAATAGGCAGACGCACGGGACTTAAAATCCCGAGGTGGCAACACCGTGCCGGTTCGACCCCGGCCTCGGGCACCATTGATTCCCCCTTCACATTCAGATGCTCAGATACCTGAACTCGCTCTCTCCCGAGCCTGAGAAGGCTATGATGAGGAATATGAGGACGAGATACCAGACGACCATCAGGATATCAGCCGCTATCTTGGGAATATATGCCCTTAGAAGTCCGTACATTCTACCTACACCCAGAAAAAGAGAATCTTGGCCAGTACCTTGATCCCGCTTTCAAGGTCCGGCTCTTTTGTGATGGCAAAGCCGAGAATAACGAAGTTCATCGTGAGGAGAACAGATGCTCCCTCAGCAATCGGCTTGCCCCCGGCAAAGGATAGAGCCGGGAGCTTTGCCTTCATCCTCTGGAAGCCCTGCCATACGGCTATGCCTGCGCCGTGATAGACGCCCCAGGCAAGGTAGCGCATCGATAGCTCATGCCACACTCCGAGGACGAGCATTGACGCGACTGCCGCCAACCAGGGCCGCCTGCCCATGGACAGGGCGAACATGTATATATAGTCCCTGCACCAGCTGGATAGAGTGATGTGCCACCTTCTCCAGAAATCGCTTATGTTCCTGGCGAGAAACGGGTAATTGAAGTTCTCAGCCACGCGGAAGCCCAGGAGCATGGCGAAGCCGATGGCGATATCAGAATAACCTGAAAACTGGAAATAGAGGTTGAGGCCGTACCTTATGCAGTCGAGATATGCTGCCAGTGATTCATGCGCGCCTTCCATCGACTTTATTCGGACGGCAAGTATGTGCGATACCTCGTAGGCGGCCAGTATGACTATCTTTGCGTAGCCGTACAATATCCGTTCGCAGCCCTTTGAGAAAAGCCCGGCGTCGAACCGCCTCCTGGAGAGGTCCCTGTGAAAATCCTGGAACCTGTTTATGGGGCCGGTTAATATCGCAGGCAGGAAGAACATGTAGCTCAGGAACTGCCCGAATGTGTGCGGCGGCAGGGTGCGCTTTATCGAATCCAGCGTGTAATGGAGGGCGCGGAGCGTGTAGAACCCGAAGCCCATCGGAACGAGAGGCCCGCCAAGGCCGATGCCGGATTTGAACCAGATAAATAGCGCGGTGATCGCGCCGCCCGCCGCAAGCGCGCCCGCTGCCCACTGCTGAGCGTACCTCATCGGAACAAACGCAAGCGCGGTAAAAAAGGAGAGCACAACGAGCGATACCGGCGAAAATACGCCTAAAAGGAGCGCTGCCGAGGCGGCGGTCACATACGGCTGCCATGAGCGCGGCGCGCTCCAGAAGAGGGCGACCGTGACGGCTATCCAGGCGAGCGCTGTAATGGAAACTATGTTCATAGCCTGGTCTCCATGCCTCTCAATACGCTGACGAGCCAGAGCGAGAACCTGAGCCTTCCGTCCTCGTTGAGATGGGCATAGTCCCAGTAATACTCTCGCCCCAATTCCCCGGGCTGGCTTGTCAATCGAACTCCGTACTCTTCGGGGATGCCTTTCAGAAGTGCGGCCGCCTGTTCTGTATTAATACCTGCGAGCTTCTCAAACCCCGGTTCCCGGCGCATATCCAGAATAACTATTCTTACGCCTGCCTCGGCCGCCTTGCGCAACAGAGCATCGACCCTGTCCGGGTCAGCGGGCACCCTCTGCTTCAAGTTCCTCAGTCCGGCCTCGTGGCTGTGCGAAGCCTTAAGTTGTTCTATCGGGATCGGCGGGTCAGTTTCGCTGTCCAGCTCATGCGCGGCAGCTGCGGGCAAGACGAGACTTTTCGCGCTCAGGCTCTTGAGGAGCACCCTTCTGAGGGAATCCGGATACTCCCTGTAAAAATCCCTCGGGAGGCGCACATAGAAGAGAGAGTCGGATTCGATGAGGACGATATCAGGCCGTGCTGCAATGACCTTGTCAAAAAAGGGCTCGTAATTCGAGATATCGCTGTCATGGCGCGTTAGCCTCAGGAACGCAAGCCCTTCAAGGCCGTTCTCTTTTGCAAAGGCCTCCATCTTAGTGTCATAGAGCATGCCCCTGCGAAAGAGCGAGCTTCCGATTGCGATTACCCGGAGCCCCTTTTTGTCCCGCTTTGAGAGGGCCTCGAGTCTTTTTCTGGAATCTTCCATGAAGGGCTTTTCATTGTAACGCCGGTCCCAGAACGAGCTGGAGCTGAGAAAAAAGAGGAGAGCGAATACGGCGGCCGCGGCGCACCACACCCAGAGCGGCGGCGCTGAAGACGAGCCCGGCCTAGAGGGAAAGCTTTTCACGCACTATCCTCTCAGCGTCAGCAATGGATGAAATCCTTACGATGTCAGCGGGTTCGAGCCTTATCCTGAAGGCCTCTTCAAGCGCTACTATGAACTGAAGGTGGGCAAGAGAGTCCCAGCCTGCCAGGTCCTGCGGGGTTGAATACATTGACAGCTCCGAGGCATCGGCCTTGAATGCCGCGGCCGCCGCGCACAAGACCTTTCCTCTCAGGTCCTGCCCTGCCGGTTCATGAGCTGATGCCGTTTCGAGGGCCATCTTCTTTGCCTGCGGGATCATGACCTTGCCTGAAGGCCCTTTTGGAAGCTCCGCGAAAATGTGCACGGCCTGGGGCACCTTGTAATGCGCGAGCCTCTCGCGGCAGAAAGAGATAAGCTCTGCGCCCGTTGTACCTGAACCGGAACAGAGCGCGACGCACGAGACCGCCTGCTCGCCCCAGATCTCGTCCTCAACGCCGAATGTAACGGCTTCGAGCACGTCCGGGTGGGATTTGAGCGCCTCTGTTATCTCTTCGGGCTGGATATTGAGGCCGCCGGATATGATGATGTTCTTCTTGCGCCCGGCTATTCTGAAAAATCCGTCGCTCTCCCTGATAGCGATGTCGCCCGTATGTAGCCAGCCGTCCTTTATTGCCCCTTCTGTCGCCTCGCTGTCATCGAAGTATCCTGTCATGAGGTTCGCGCCTTTTATAATGAGCTCCCCTGCCTCTCCGTCCGGGGCAAAGGCGCCGTCTTCGCGGACCACCCTGGCCTCGCAGTCGACCGGGACGCCGACCGTCCCTATGCGATGGCTCTCGCCCGGGCCGCTGAAGAGCCCGCCTGCCACTGTCTCTGAGAGGCCGTAGACGTTCGTCACCATTATGCCGAACCTCTTCTCAAATCCTTCCCAGAGTCCTCTTTCAAGCTGCGCGGCGGTCGAGATGACTACCTTGAGGTCGCCTGTGTTTAAGGCAGTCTCATGCCCCTGTCCGAGCCTGTGGATGAGCGAGAGCATGGCGGGCACGGATACGAAGTGCGTTATCCGCTCTCTATAAATAGCGTCGAGCAGATTGTTTATATTCTGTATGCTGAATTCGAACGGCCGGTAGACGGTTGCGCCGCTGTAGAAGGCAGCGAGCGGCCCCTGGACAATGCCGTCGGCATGGTTAAGCGGCAATATATTGAGTATGCGCGCATCCTGCGAAATTCCGAACTGCTTCGCGAGCGTATTGAGATGGAAGAAGAGCGCCCTGTGGCTTATCCTTACGCACTTTGGCCGCGAGGTCGTCCCTGACGTGAATATCATGTAGGCGTCGGTCCCTTGCCCCACTTCATTCGGCAACTCTGCTGTTTGAGCGCCCTGGAGAAAGGCCGGAAGCTCTGACTTATCCTTCTTCAACGCCAGCCGGCTCAGAAGGCCTGCCTTTGTAGCCGCCCTTCCAAGCTCATGGATAATCGGTATCTCATTGACCCGGCCCTTAAGTTCAGGGTCGATGAACGCGCACCGGGCCTTTGATGCCTTTATCAGGGCCTCTGCCTCAGGCCCGGGTACTCGCGGGTCTATTATTACGGGAGTGATGCCGTTGCGGAGAAGCCCGATGAACGCGGATACGGCCTCTATCTCGTCCTTGCTCGAAATAATCGCCCTGTCGCCCTCTGCAATGCCGCAGGCCCTGAGAAGTCCTGTGAGCCTTTCCGTGCGCTCGATGAGGCTCCCATATGTAAGCACGCCGTTCGCGGCCGCAAGCAGCGGCTTTCCGGGCTTTATTGCCTTTGCCCTTTCAAATACAGAGGTGATGTCCAGGATGTCTCTCATGCCAGTTCCTCTCTGAGCCTCCTTCTGAGTATCTTTCCGTTGGTGCCCCTGGGAAGGGCATCTACGAACCTGAAGAGCGCGGGCGTCCTGCGGGGGCCGAGGGCCCTGAGCGCCTCGTGCCTGAGCTCATGCGCTATGGCCCTTTCATCGCATCCCTTTTCCTTCAGCACTATGAATGCCGCTGTCCCTGGCCTGCCGTCCTCATTATCGAAGCCGCAGACCGCAGCCTCCAATACCCGGGAGCACCCTTCGAGCGCCTTTTCGATCTCCGTTGGGTGAACAAGCTCACCCCTCTGGTCCTTAAAGGCATCGTCTATGCGGCCGATGAGCTCTATCGACCCGTCCGGCCTTATGCGGCAGAGGTCCTTCGTCCTGTACCAGCCCTCTGTGACGGCCTCTCCTCCATCCGGCTCTCCGTAATACCGGCTCATCAGGTTATCGGTCTTTATCAGGAGCTCTCCGGATTCAGCCAAGCCCTGCGCGTCGATCTTTATCATCGTCGAGCCCAGCGGCACTCCGATAGTCCCCCTGTATTCTTTCTCCATGCCCGGCAGGACGCCTATGCAGATGCCTGAGGTCTCGGTAAGGCCGTAGTAATTTAGTACCGGGACGCCGTAAAGCCTCTCGATCGCCTCTTCAGCGGCAGTGGGCAGGCTCGTGCCGGTGCACATGGCGTGCCGGAGCCCCTTGGCGAAACCTTTAGGGACCTTCTCAGCGAACCTCGTGAACTGCGCGAGGAAGGCCGGGACAGTGCATAGTATTGTCGCGCCCAGGCGCTCCATTAGTGCGGCCGCAGAGACTGCGTTGGACCTTTCGGCATGGGGCGCTATGATAAAAGACGCTCCCGCGTGCATGGCCGCCACGCAGGAGTTCCTGAGCCCGCTCATGGTATGGAAGTCGCCCGTTGATAAGAGCCTGTCCTCCGGCCCCCAGCGATAGGCATCAGCCATCAGTTTACCGCTTGCGCAGAGCGCGCCATGAGAGAGCACGACCCCTTTGGGCTCTCCTGATGTACCTGATGTGAAGAGGACTACGGCGTCGTCCGCGGGAGATACTTCTTCCAACTCAAGCTCTCCGCCTCCCTCCTGAAGCCATTCGGAAAAGCCCTTGATACCGTCCGCGCCTTCCCCGTCCGTCCGGTAGGAGACCGTATTGAAACCCGCGAGCGCCGCCTTATCCGGGTAATCGGGCGCCATGAAGAGAGCCTTTGGCGCGGTCCTTTTAAGGATCCTGCCAAGCTTCTCAGGCGGTATTGCGCTGTCCAGGGGTATGAATATCGCTCCTGTGCTCATCGAGGCCCAGAAGACTAACGCTGCCTCGGCCGATGCCGCTGACACGGAGACGACCCTGTCTCCCCTGCCAACTCCAGAAGCCTGCAGGCGTCCGGCGATGTCTCTGGAGAGAGACGCGGCCTCCGCGTAGCTCATCGCGCTGCCGTCGTCGAAGACTATAAGGGGGCTCGGGCCGTGGATGGATACGGCCCTTTCCAATAGAGCGGGGAGCGTGCTGTCCAACTTTATGCCTCTGTGTAGAATATTTCCATGCAGCCTTTACAAAAGGCGTTGCCGCCGTACTTTCCTGTGCGGTGCTGGTCCCTGAAGAGAGCGTATTCGGAGCTGTTCCATATCTCCTTCAATGACGATGAGCGGACATTGCCCATGGGGTTCACGGCATTATAGTCCCTGCAGCACGGAACGACCGTGCCGTCCCACTGCACGACCAGGTATTGCCAGGGAAAGGGGCACGGCATGAAAGGCGGGTACTTTTGCACCACGCCAAAAGAGACCAGCTCCTTTTCAGTCCAGGGGAAGAACTCGCGTACCTCCACGGGCAGGCCCATTGCCTCGTACCTGGCCTTGAAGTCATCTATCTTCGGGCTGTTCCTGTTGAGCCTTATTATCCTGAGGGAGATCCTTGTGTGCGGCAGGCCCCTTTTTACCAGCCCGGCGGCGTACTCGAGGTTCGCGGAGGCCTTGGGATAATCGGCGTTCCCGCCGCGTATCTCGCGGTAGCTCTCCTCGTCATATCCGTCAAAGGAGATTATGATGCGGCATGGGCCGCTCTCTATGAGCCTGTGAAGTATCGGCGGGGTAAGCTCCGGCGCGTTGACAGAAAGGGTGATGTTGAGCCCTTTGCCCGATGCGTATCCGGCCATCTCGCCTATCTGCGGGTGCAGGAGGGATTCGCCGAAGTGGAAGAGCTCTATCTCTTTTTTGCGGACAGGCTCCGGGAAGCCGGATATCTCGTCTATGACCTTCTGATAGAGCCCCATTTCCATGAACCCGACCTCGCGCTCCATGCGCCCGGGCCTTGGGCACATGACGCACGAATACGGGCAGCTGTTCGTGGGCTCTATCTGGTGGACGTGCGGCTCGCTGGAACGCTTAAGCTCAAGGAGCTTGGCCCAGCCTGCTCTGCTTTTCAGGGATGAGGGGAAAGACGCCATTTCTGCCGCAATACGAAATATGTTACCCAGCGCACAAGATGTCAGCTGAAGGGGTATCGTAAAATTAGCAGAACTGCCTTTTATTGTCCAGACAAAATGCCCGGGAAAGAGATGTAAACCGGCGTGAATGGATGGGATTTCCGGGATTACGCCCTGACGGGCTTGCGTAAGGAGTCAGCGCCGCTCTTTCCTCAAGATGAGAAGAGCGGCCGCGCCCGCTCCCAAAAAGAACAGCACGCACCCGGCAGTGAAGCCTTTCGGCGAGTAGGTAAAGGTAACAAGGCGCTCTCCGGCCGGCAGGAAGACGCCCCGCATGGTGGCGTTCACCCTGTGGATCTCGATTTGTGTATCGCGCTCGAAGGCTCTCCAGCCGTGATGATAGGTATCTGAGAGCACAAGCAGCCCGCTTGCGCCGAGGACCGCCTTCACTTCGACATAATTTGCGCCGCTCCTCAAGACCTCTGCCCGGCTGCCCTGCCCTTGCTCAAGGGCCTGGTTCGAAGCGCCCTCGACGACCGCCTCTTTTTTGAAATCTATCCGCGGCAGCAAATCCAGGGCTTCTCTGTTGTCTGAAGCGTACGTCACGCCGTGCACTACGAACGCCCTGGGCATGGCAGACGGGTTTTCATATACCCAGGCGTCAGTCCCTCGTAGACCCTGGTGAACAGGGGGTCACCTCCGGAACCGTCTATCTCGCCCCCGGGCGGCAGCGCCAGGTATCTCACGCCCAGAAGAGAATAGTACCGCTGGTTCGCGACGAATGAATCCTTGTGTGTCGCGGGCGCGTTCTTGAAGTCTTTTCCCGTAAACCAGAGCGAGAATATGTGATAGTCCTCGGGGTGCAGGTATCTCTGCCTGAACTCCTGGAACGAGGCGACCGAGAGAGAGGTTATATACCGGATATCATGCACCCCGGCTGCCCCGGCGTAATTTGGAAATAGCATGCCGTCGAAGCCCATTGACCTGTGGTTCTCTCCTGCCCGCTTTATGAATTCAATGTACGGCGGCGGCTCGGCCGTGGGATCGTGACGCTCGGGCAGGCCCTTTGGGGAGAGGTGGTCGAATACGGCAAAGGCTGCGAGGAAGAAGATGCTCATTGCCGCGCCGGTCCTGATCCTGCCAAGGGCAAATGCCAATGCCGCACACAGCCCGACAAACAACGGCGCGAGCTTGAGCCAGAGCCAGTAATGGTCATAGCCCCTTGGTATGGCCCACCATAGCTCCAGTACGATGAGAGCCGCTATGCCATACGCGCCCTTACCCTTGCTCTGCATGAAAAAGAATACAAGGAGGGCCAGAAAAAGAAATGCGATAGTCACGGCGGGGATCAGGAGCATTGCAGGCCCGAAGAAGGGCATTCGCTTGACGAGAAACAATGTTGACTCTAAAAGGCCCGCGTCGGCGTACCTGTTTACTATCTCCTGTGTCCTTATCAGGTTCACGATGTACATGTGCGTGAAGAGGGCGAGCACGATTACAAAAGACAGCGCCGCTGCCGCATGGTATCTTTTTCTGACCGCTGCCCCTGCTTCGGAGAGGGCCTGCAGGCCGACTGCGGCAGAGGCGGCAAATGAGAATACCCATGCGGGGCCGGCCCATCTCTGGCTCCATACCTGTTCGAATATCGGGAGTTGTCCGAACCAGAGGAATGGCTTGAGCCCGAGGTTCTTGAGGAGTATTGCGAGGCCGAATGAGAAAAAGAAGATTGCAGGCGCCCGCCAGCGGCTGCCCTTGTCAAGGAGCGCCGCGATGAGGCCGGCAAGCGAGATGAAGAAGACCGTAATGCCTGTATACCCGCCAAGGTAATCCCAGCTGCCGTTTGCCGGAAGCGCGCGAAAGGAGAACTGCGTCCCATCCACATTTTCATCAAAGACGACCGGGTTGTTTACCTGCCGTATTTCCGAGAAGCCGGGCGAGAGTATCCCGATGGCATCGCGGTACTTCACCGGGTCAGCCACGCCGACCTCCTTGCCCGGCTCATGTAGATGGAAGGAGTCGTACATATATCCGATGAAAGGCAGCAGGAGTGGCGCAGCTAAAGCGAAGCCCAGGGCAAAGGAGAGCGCGAAACGGGCTGAGTGCCCCGGTATTTTTCCTATGCCTTTGAGCGTGGTCACCCTCAAGACAAAATAGGAAGCTGCCAATAAAAACGAATATGCCGCGATTTCAGGCTGCCCTGCCAGGAACGCAAGGCCAAAGGCGATACCGAGTGTGGCTATCTCCCTTCCCTTCCCTTTCTGGACGAGCCTCTCGCTGCAATAAATAAGGACCGGCAGGACAAAAGCGCTGTTCGAGAACTGCTCGAGGTTCAAAAACCAGGTAAAGACGCCGGAGAACATATAGATAAGCCCGCCCGTAAACGCGGACACGGGACTTAAGCCCAGGAGTCTGAGGAATAGAAATGTAAAGAAGGCCGCAATGAGCGGCCTTCCGAGAAGGAAGAAGTCCCACGTCCATACGGGGCTTATGTTCTGCAGTATCTGGTAGGGAAAGAAGACACGCGTGCTGTACTGCATGCTCAAAGGAACGCCGGCGGCCTGATAGGGGTTCCAGAGCGGCAGCTCGCCGTTTTTGTAGATCTCTCCGGTGAGCTTATTTATCGGCCATTCATAATAGGCAGGAGTTGCGAGGTCTATGTTGAATGAATCCACAGGCAGCCTGCTCTCATAGCCGTAAGGAAATCCGTTTACGAACCCGTACGGCTGCAGCAGCGGGGCCTGCAGGCTTTTTCCGAAAAAGACTACGGGGGCATGGAATATACACAGGAGAGCGAGATAGAGGAGAAAGGCTCTTGTTTTCTCGCTTCTGAACACCTTGGAAGACCTTCCTTGCGCCCTGAGAGAGGACTTTCAGGCGCATGCTTTGCATTTTCGCGGATACTATAATATAAATGAACAGGTGAGTCAAAACCGCGTTGCCGATCGAGCCAAGTGATGAGAATGAGGAAAAGAGCCCAAAAGACCCTGATAATACTCTTCAACAAGCCCTTTGAGGTCCTCTGCCAGTTCACGGACAAGGGGGGCCGCAAAACCCTTGCGGACTACATACCCCATCCCGGCGTGTACGCGGCAGGCAGGCTCGACTATGACAGCGAGGGCCTTGTCGTGCTCACGAATGACGGAACGGTGCAGTCCCTCATCGCTGAGCCGAGAAACAAGCTCGCAAAGACATACCTTGTCCAGGTCGATGGCGCGCCGATTGAGGCGGCGCTTGAGAAGATCCGTAAGGGCGTGCCCCTGAACGACGGCATGACCCTGCCTGCCGAGGCTGAACTTATCCCTGAGCCGTCTTTTTTATGGCCCCGGGTCCCTCCTGTCAGGTTCAGGAAGAGCGTGCCTGAGAGCTGGCTTGAGATAACCATAAGAGAGGGCAGGAACAGGCAGGTCCGCCGTATGACAGCGGGCGTCGGCCACCCGACTTTGCGCCTGATAAGGACCAGGGTCGGCCCCTGGGAGCTTGGAGAACTAAAGCCGGGCGAGTGGAAGGAGGCAGA
>Ga0209342_10001867_pt1 | contig 23171 bp, 21 predicted proteins | sample RifCSP16_2_FD_184023 | JGI IMG/M metagenome (GOLD analysis project Ga0209342, IMG submission 184023) | Soil microbial communities from Rifle, Colorado - Rifle CSP2_sed 16_2 (SPAdes) (version 2) | ecosystem: Environmental > Terrestrial > Deep subsurface > Rock core/Sediment | place: Rifle... | reverse complement strand
AACCTGCTGATGCAGAAAATTGGACTGATTTAGTGGCATCCGCATGTCCGGGGGCTTTGGCCCAGTTGGGCGTGGCTTTGGGCGGTGAACGCTTGTTGGCCTTATTCGACGACCTTGGTTTCTACACCACTCCAAACTTTCCATTAGAGTTGCAGACCCAGAGTAAACCATCCAGCATAGACCGGCCAGAGGTTGCCGCCATTGGCCAGGATGGGTTGCTGTTAAGTCCTTTGCAGATGGCCAGCGCGGCGTGTGCTCTGAGCAACGAGGGAGCCAGACCAGAGGCCCGGATCGTCTTCGAGATAGAGGACGCGGCTGGAAGCTGGCAAGCGCTGGACCTGGGGCTCGAACCACAATTAGTTCTAGATGGAGCGTTTTCAACCGGCGTGGTGCAAGGCTTGGCGTACAAGCCGCTTTCAATTTGGGAAGTAACCGGCCGCGCAGTTGGGGACCTGGAGCAGGTGTACACCTGGTATCTGGCAGGCAGCCTGGCCGACAAAAGTGGCGTTGAGCGTTGCGTAGTAGTTTTATTGGAAAATAACAATCCCGATCTGGCACGCTCGATCGGCCGAAACCTGATCGCCGCGTCAGCGAATTAGTTCTCGATATTCACAAAGCGACGCTTTCCCACCTGCAAGACACCCGGACCGGGAAAAGGTTGATTGGGGTCATTCAATACAGTCCCATCCAACTTGACCCCATTCTGTCCGATCAACCGTCTGCCCTCACTTTTGCTTTTCGCCAGCCCGGCGCTTAACAAAACGTCTAAGACCGTTTGCCCGGGCGCGACTTTATGTGTGGGAAGATCGGCGGGAGCATCGCCCTGTTGAAAGATACGGGTGAAATTTTCCTGGGCAGCCTTGGCGGTTTCACTTCCATAGAAGATCTCGGTGATCTCGCGGGCGATCTCAGCCTTGGCATCCCGCGGATGCAAGGAGCCGGCGGCCATAGCTTTCTCCTTGGCCGCGATCTCGCTGGCTGTCCAACGTGAGACCAGTCGCATGTAAGCGCCCATGGCCTTGTCCGGTACGCTCATCACCTTGCCGTACATGTCATTGGCATCGGTATTAAGTGGGATGTGGTTCCCCAACGACTTGCTCATCTTCAGTTCCCCATCCGTGCCAGGCAGGATGCCCATGATGACCCCGATATTAGGTTTGGCGCCTAGCGCGGTCATCAGTTTTCGGGCAGCGGTGATGATGTTGAAAAGCTGGTCGCTGCCGCCCACCTGCACGTCTGCTTTCAGCATGAAGGCATCGTAAGCCTGCATGAGGGAGTAGAAGGTCTCGTGCAGGTAAATGGCATCACCCTTATCCCAGCGTTCCCGAAAATTTTCCCGGGTGAGGAACTGCTGCACGGTGAAGTTGGAGGCGAAGCTGATCAAGGCAGCAAAGCTAACTTTCGAGAGCCATTCGGCGTTGTAGCGCACCTGGGTTTTGGTCCGGTCGAGGATGCGGAAAGCCTGCTCGGCATAGGTGCGGGCATTCTCCTCCACCTGCTGCGGGGTTAGCAGGGGCCGCAGTTTATCCTGATCAGAAGGGTCGCCGATCAGCGAGGTGTAAGTTCCGATAAGGAAGGTAACCTCATGGCCGAGTTCCTGAAACTGGTGCAGTTTACGCATGGGGATGGTGTGGCCTAAATGCAGATCGGTGGTGCGCGGGTCGAACCCACAATAGACGCGCAGCTTGCGGCCGGTTTGCTCGGCTTCCTGCAAACGTTGGCGCAACTCAGCCTGCATGGCATCCCTTAACTTTTGATCGCCATATTCAGTACCCTGCATCAGAGTAGCCACCTGTTCCTCAATCTTCATGGGTGAACCTCCATCGTTTGCATTCACAACCCTTGCGAAGGGTTATAAATCAGAATTTCACTTCTAACTAACCTTCGCAGGGTTAAATAAAACGCGCCCTCGCTGGCGAGGGCGCGTGAAAAGCCTCGTGCCCAGCGATCAGTGTGAATAAAGGTAATAATAAGCGCAAAAGGCGTGCATCGCCCCGGATTATAGCACGCATGTCCGTATGCTATAATTCGGCGCATTGCAGTCCACGCCATAGACTTGATCATTATGCAAAGCAACCTTAAGGACCCTGTCCTTGTGCTGAACGCCAATTTCGAGCCCCTGAATGTATGCACGATCAGGCGGGCCATGGGGTTGATCTTCAGTGACAAGGCTTCCATGCTGGTGAACGGGCGGGGAGAAATCCACACCGCCCGGGCCTTGTATCCTGCCCCCTCCGTAATTCGGTTAGACCGCATCATCAAACGCCCCCGCCCCCACATCAAGCTGAACAAGCAGGAGATCTTCCGGCGGGACGATTACACCTGCCAATATTGCGGCAACCGCAGCGACGGCCTGACTCTGGACCACATGATTCCCCGCCGTCTAGGTGGTAAACATAGCTGGGAGAATCTAGTGACCGCCTGCCGGGGCTGCAACCACCGTAAGGGCGGCCGCATGGTGGAAAGCGCCGGAATGGCCTTGCACCGGAAACCAAACGCGCCTGCTGCCACCGCCCATTACATTTTCAGCCGTTATTTGCACAGTAACGCCGAGTGGTCGAATTACATTGAGGGCTGGTAAAGCCCTTTTTTGTTCCCCCCACTTGTTCCGTTAGTCTCCTGAGACCCCGTGAATATGCGGGATCTTTATTAATTGGTTATCCAACCTCCCTCCAATGAATATTATTTAACAATCACAGCAGGGGTTCTTCGGTCGCCAGGTTGCCTGCGGCTCCCTGGGAAGCTTGTGGGTGGTGCGGCGGAAAAACGCCGCACCACCCACAAGCCGTCCCTCGACATTACTGGTGCAGATCTTCTTACTCCAAAAGCTCGCGGGCAATGACGATGCGTTGGATCTCGCTGGTGCCCTCACCGATGGTCATCAGGCGGGCATCACGGTAGATGCGCTCCACTGGGTATTCGCGCGAATAGCCATAGCCGCCGTGGATTTGGATGGCATCCCGGCAGACTTTTTCAGCCATCTCAGTGGCAAATAATTTAGCCATGGCCGCGGCTTTGGTGAAGGGTTGCCCTTGCTGTTTGTTGAAAGCTGCCTGGTAGACCAACAACCGGGCGGCGTTGATGTTGGTCTCGGCATCCGCCAGCATCCATTGAATTGCCTGATGGCCGGCGATCGGCTGGCCGAAGGTTTGACGTTCTTTGGCGTATTTCAACGCTTCGTCCAGCGCGGCCTGGGCTAGGCCAATGGAGAGAGCCCCAATGCCGATACGGCCGCCATCCAAGATGGCCAACGTGTATGGCAAACCTTTGCCGCGCTCGCCCACCAGGTTGGCAACTGGGACACGGACGGCTTGGTAACTGACCGCATGGGTAGGAGAACCTTTCAGACCCATCTTTTTTTCCGCAGGGCCAATGGAGAGGCCAGCAACATCGGTTGGCACGACGATCAGGCTTAGGCTATCTGACCCGGTGCCTGGTTCGGTGCGCACCAGGGTAACGATGAAATCGGCGATGGAGGCGTTGGTGCACCACATCTTACTTCCAGTAATTGCCCAATGGTCACCATCCAATTCAGCGCGGGTTTGCACGCCACCTTTGAGGTCCGAGCCCGCCCCAGGTTCAGTGAGTGCCAGGGCGGCCAGGCGCCCTTGGCCGCTGGCTACCTTAGGCAAGAAACGTTGCTTCAGCTCCTCGGAACCAAAGTTGGCGATGGGGGCGCATCCCAGGGCGTTGTGGGCCGCGATGGCTAGGGCGGTGCTGCCACAGCCCCAGCCCAATTGCTCGATGGCCAGGGCGGCGGAAACGGCGTCTACCCCGGCACCGCCGTAGGCTTCGGCGACGTTTAGGCCTAGTAAACCCAAGGGGCTCATCTTTTTGGTGGCATCCCAATTGAATTCGCCAGTCTCGTCTACGTGCCTGGCTTTGGGCTTGACCTCTTTGGCCACAAAATCGTGCACGGCGTCGCGCCACTGCTTTTGTTCTTGGGTGAGGTCAAAGTTCATGCAGGTCTATCCTTGTTGGGCGATGTTGAAGTCGTTTGGCGTAACCAAACTGTTAAGTTGTAATATCGTATGACACATACAGGGGTCATCATAACTTGACAAGAAGGGTCGAGTATAAACGATGGCAATGTGCCTGAGATAGGAGAAGGGGGCGACCCAAAGTAAAGGTGGATGCTGCGTTCCGCTCAGTATTTCACAGGGTGGAGGCATAGGACGGTGCGCCTTGACATCGAATTAGAATTAGACCACTCATGCCCGACGTAAAGATCGAACCAAGTTGGAAAGAGAGGATGGCTGAAGAATTCGGCAAACCTTACTTTCAGAAACTGTCCGCGTTCGTGCGGGAAGAATACCAGAAATATAAGATCTATCCACCCGGTGGGAAGATTTTCAACGCCTTTGACAGCTGCCCGTTCGACCAGGTAAAGGTGGTCATCCTGGGGCAAGACCCCTACCACGGGCCGAACCAGGCCAACGGGCTGGCTTTCTCGGTCAGCAACGGCGTCCCCATCCCGCCATCCCTGAAAAATATCTACAAAGAATTGAAAGCCGACTTGGGGGTGGAACCGCCAGGTCATGGCAACCTGGAACGTTGGGCACACCAGGGAGTGCTGCTACTGAATGCCACGCTGACAGTCCGCCGGGGGGCGGCCGGTTCCCACCAGGGCAAGGGCTGGGAGCTGTTCACAGATGCGGTTCTGCGCATCCTTTCGGAGCGGCAACAAGGGCTGGTGTTCATTTTATGGGGCGCCTACGCCAAGCGCAAGGGCGCGCTGATCGATCGCAGCAAACATTATGTGATCGAGTCGGCGCATCCCTCGCCACTCTCCGCGACCAGTGGGTTCTTTGGAAGCAGGCCTTTCTCGAAAGCGAACGCGTATCTGGAATCGAAGGGTAAGAAACCTATCGACTGGTAACCGCTACATTGCTTAGAAAGTGATCAAGTGGAATTGAAAGGCGGGGTTCCCCCGCCTTTCAATAATCAGTCAGAGGCCAAGTTGCTTCGTTCATCAGGAGTTAAAAGATCCTGGGCAATGATGGATTGCTTACCCGGATTTGGGTCCTGAATGTCCACTACCAGAGAGAGGTGCACGCCGGCTTGTTTTCCGTCGCAGCAATAGATCCAACGGCCCAAGTGCGCCTAATGCTTGGGGGGGTTTATCCCCCAAAATATTATTGGGTATTATTCCGCATCCCGCCAGTCTTATTCATTTCAAACAGTGATCAAACCGATAGCCAAAATAGCCAGGAGCACACCGATAGCCTGAAGGCGGCTCATCTGCTCCTTGAGGATCAGCATAGCCCACAGCACGGTAACCGCGGGATAGAGGGAGACCAGGACGGCGGCGATGTCCAACCTGCCGCTTTGCACCGCCGAGAGGAAGAAGAAGTTCCCGCCGACATCCAGCAGGCCGGCTGTCACCAGCAGCCCGATCGGAGCAGCCGGTGGGACCAGCGGGCGGCGGGTAAACAACACCACAACGGCCAGCAGCAAGGCTGCCACCAGACGGCTGGCCACCAGCGGCCAGAAGACGGCGTTGCTGGAGATCTGGTCGAGCCCGGTGAAAAAGAAACCAAAACCCAGGCCAGCCAGCACAGCCAACCAAAAACCCGAAGGACCGCTGGTCCGCTGGGGGCTTTGTGCAGATACCAACCAGATACTGATAAACGCCAACAAAAAGCCGAGGAGTTGCAATTCGCGCGGCAAGCTTTCAGTGAATGTGGCGAAAACTACCGGAACAATGGCGGCTACTACGGCGGACACCGGAGCCACCACGCTCATACGACCGATGGTAAAGCCTTGCAGCATGCACAGAAAACCAGCGGTGCCAAATAGGCCGGCCAAGATGCCCCAAAGCAGATCAGCCGTCGAGGCCATGGCTTCTCCAGTGGCCCAGGCCAACAAGAACATGGCTGCCAGGCCGACGAGCATGGAAAGCAGCAGGGCATGCAGCGGCCCGATGCGGCGGGCAGCCAGGCCGCTGGTAAAGTCGCCGGTGCCCCAGACGGCCGCGGCGGAGAGAGCGAAGATAGCTGCCAGGAAGGGTGCGGACATAGGGGGGAATTATAGTGGGAGAGTGAAACCGCGGATGAACGCGGATAAAACACTGGTAAAGCCTGTTTGGTACTCAGATATTTGTGATTATTCCAAGGTTATAGGGATTGTGCGCGTCGTATAACGCACATCAGGTGCAGCAAAAAGCCGGACCTGATGTGACTTTTATTTGCTAATGGCACACAAAAAGTTACTTCGCCTTTTTGATCTCGTCCACCGCATGCGGGTTCACCAGCGAAGAAAGGTCGCCAGGGGCTTCGCCAAGATAGGCGGCGCGTACCACGCGGCGCATCACTTTGGCGTTGCGCGTTTTGGGCAGGTCGCTGACGAATAGCAGCGCCTTGGGCGCCAGCGGCTTGCCGAGGGCGGCCACCAGGCCGGCGCGCAATTGCTTGCGCAACTTGTCATTGGGTTCGACGCCCGGCGCCAGCACACAGAAGCAAACTACTTGCGAACCTTTCAATTCGTCAGGCACGGCGATGGCTGCGGCTTCCACGACATGCGGGTGAGCGACCAACACCGATTCGACCTCGGCCGGACCTAAACGCTTACCGGCCACTTTGATAGTATCGTCGGAGCGGCCGAGGATATACCAAAGGCCGTCGCTGTCCTTGGCTGCCCAATCTCCGTGTACCCAGATGTTCTGCCAGCGCGACCAATAACTTTCTTCGTAGCGTGCGGGATCTTTCCAAAAACCGCGGGTCATGCCAATCCACGGGGCTTTGATTACCAGCTCGCCCACTTCGTTCGTTACCGATTCGCCTTTTTCGTTGAACACATCCGCAGCGATGCCCGGGCAAGGCGCGCTGAAGGCGGTGGCCTTAAGCGGCAAGATGGGGTTGCCCATCAGGATGCCACCGGAGATTTCGGTGCCCCCCGAATAGTTAATGATCGGCCTTTTGGATTCGCCCACTACCTCGAACAGCCAAGCCCAGGGATCAGGATTCCAGGGTTCGCCGGTGGAGGCGAAATAACGCAGGCTGGAAAGGTCGTGAGATTTGACCGCCTTTTGGCCGAAGGGGATCAGGGCACGGATAAGCGTGGGCGAAACACCCAGGGTGGTGAGCTTGTGCTTTTCCACCAGCGCCCACAGCCGGTCAGGGCCAGGGTAATCGTGAGCGCCGTCGTACATAAGGAAGGTGGCCCCCAGCAGCAGCGCGCCGAAAACCAGCCAGGGCCCCATCATCCAGCCCATATCCGTCATCCAGTAAATGATATGGCCCGGGCGCACATCGGTGCCGAAGGCCATATCCTGGGCGGCTTTCACCGGAAAACCGCAATGGGTGTGCAGAGCGCCTTTGGGGAGACCTGTGGTGCCGGAGGTGTAGATGATCATCAAAGGGTCTTCGGCTGCAGTCCGTTCGGTATCCGCTTCGGGAGATTGCGAGGCAATGAGCTCATGCCACCAATGGTCGCGCCCGAGCACTATGGGGACTTGAAGTTGGGCATGGGAAAGCACGATGAGATGGGCGAGGCTGGGAACGTCGGCGGCCGCCTTATCCGCAATGGATTTCATCTCGACGTTGTGGCCGCGGCGTGGAAAGCCATCCGCGGTAAAAAGGGCTTTGGCGCCGGCATCGGCCAAGCGGGTGATCACCGCATCGGCGCCGTAGCCGGAAAACAACGGCAGGATGACGCCGCCGATCTTGGCGATAGCCAGCAAGGCCACCACGATCTCGGGCACCATGGGCATGAAGAGGCCGATGGCGTCGCCCTTTCCCAGGCCCAAAGAGCGCAAGGCGTTGGCTGCCTGGTTCACCTGCCCATGGAGACCGCCATAGGTGAGGGTTTGCGTTTGGCCGCCCTCCCCTTCCCAGATGAGGGCGGGCACGTGTTCCGTGGGTGTGCCGATATATTTATCAAGACAGTTATGGACGATGTTCATTTGGCCGCCCACGCACCAGGCGGGCCAGGCGATGCCTTTGGAAAGATCGAGCACCTTAGTGTAAGGTTTATAGAAATCGATGTCTAGAAATTTGAGGACGGCATCGGTGAACCAGGCAACATCCTGCGTGGAGCGCGCCATGAGCTCATCGAACGTGGCGATCTCGTGAACGCGCATGAATTCGGTGAGGCGGGCGTTGTCGATATAGTCCTGGTTGGGTTTCCAGACGACAGGACCCGAGAACGATGGCGAAGCGGCCATATGGATGAGCTATTGTAAAGGATATGGAGCAGGCACTGGTTTTAGGCGGGTCTGGCAGGCTCTTTGAGGTGAGAGCCTGCCAGATATAAAGGCTTTTCTATTCCTTTTTCTTGGGGTCGTTTGCCATCTCGGTGCCCACAAAAATGGCATTGCGCATCTGCTCGGTGAGGTCGCCAACCGAAGCGGGCGAGTAAGGCAAAAGGATCACCTTACTGCCGGCATGGGCACCAATATCCTTGAGCATGTCAAAGTGCTGCGTGACCATGAGCAGGTCCATAACGGTTTGGGGAGACACGGTGGTGATCTCTTTTTGGAATTCCGCCACGGCCGTGCTTAACCCCTGGGCGATCTCCTTGCGCTGATTGGCAATACCTACGCCTTGCAGGCGCTTGCTTTCAGCTTCGCCTTCGGCAGCGCGCACGGTCATGATGTACTCCGCCTGGGCCTTCTCGGTAGCCGCCAAACGCAGCCGCTGCTGGGTATTGATCTCGTTCATGGCTTGCTTCACCTTATCATCCGGGTCGATATCCGTAATCAGGGTTTGGCGGATGTCGTAGCCAAAATCATCCATGGCGTCAGAAAGCTCGTTACGCACGGCCTTGGCAATGTCTTCTTTGTTCTCGAAGACTTCGTCGAGCAACATCTTGGGTACATTGGCCCGCACCACATCAAAGACGAAAGAGCGGATCTGGGTATGGGGATCCTGCAATCGATAAAAGGCGTCGTATACCTTGTCCTCGCGGATCAGGTACTGAACAGCCACAACCATCCTAACGAACACATTGTCCTTGGTCTTGGTCTCGATCTCCACATCGAGTTGCTGCAGACGCAGGTTGACACGGCCGGCAATGCGTTCGATGAGCGGAATCTTGAAATTTAAGCCCGCCTTGTAGATGCGCACAAATTTTCCAAAACGCTGCACAATCACCGCAGATTGCTGTTGAACGGTAAAAACCGTGGCAGGCACCAAAATGAGCAGGGCCAATCCCACTATTAAGTATGTGGCGATCCCAGAAAAGAAATCCATCCTAACCTCCTGTGGTAACGAAAAAGCGCGGGTTTCATTGTACTCACAAACATTTACATTTGGGATTGCCTGGAAGAAGCGCCATATTTCTTAGATCTTTTGGTTCTGCATCCCTTGACAGAAACACGCGGACTCGATATATTTCGCTTTGATATTAGTTTCCAAAGGAAACTAAATGACTGAGAAAAACCGTTCTGTCGCCCAGGAAGTGCTGGAAGTCGTCCCCGCTGTCATGCGCGTAATCCGCAAGGAATTTCGCTCGCAGCGCGACCCCGCCTTATCGCTGCCTGAATTCCGCAGCTTGATCTTTATCAATCGCTCGCCGGGCAGTGCGCTGAACGAGGTGGCCGAGCATATCGGCCTCGAAGCCCCCGCAACATCGAAGCTGGTTGAGCACCTGGTGCAGCGCGGGCTAGTGAAGCGCCAGGAAGACGCCAGCGACCGCCGGCGAGTGAACCTGAGCATTTTGCCCAAAGGCAGACAGAGCATCGACGCCGCCTTTCAGCACACCCGGCTCTTCCTGACAAAGCGCTTCGCCCACCTCACGGAAGGCCAACGCCGAAACTTGCTGGCCTCCATGGAAATACTGAAAACCGCCTTTTCGGACGAAACAAGCAAAAAACCAAACAAGGAAGCCGACCCGACGTCATGAATGTTATCGAAACACAGCAACTCACCCGCCGCTTCGGCAGCTTTACCGCGGTCGATGAGGTTAGTCTGACTTTGCAAGAAGGGGAAATCTTCGGCCTGTTGGGGCCCAACGGCGCCGGCAAAACCACACTGATCAAAATGCTAACCACATTATTACCACCCAGCAAAGGCGGCGCTAGCGTGGCAGGTTTCGACGTGGTGCGCCAGGCGCGCGAAGTGCGCCGGGTGATCGGCTACGTGCCGCAACTGCTGTCTGCAGACGGCTATCTGACCGGATATGAAAACCTGCTGATCTTCGCCAAGCTTTTCGATCTGCCGCGCCAGCAACGCGACGAACGCATCCAGCGCCTGCTACACATGATGGGGCTGGAAGCGGCCGCCGACCAGATGGTGAGTACTTTCTCCGGCGGCATGATCCGCCGGCTGGAAATTGCCCAATCGATGCTGCACGAACCGCGCGTGCTTTTCCTGGACGAGCCTACAGTGGGTTTGGACCCCATCGCGCGGCGTTCTGTGTGGGAGCATATCCAGCGCTTGCGGACCGAATTCAGCACTACCATTCTGCTAACCACGCATTACATGGAGGAAGCCGACAGCCTGTGCCAGCGCATCGCCATCCTGCACCAGGGGCGCGTGGCTGCCATCGGCACACCGGAGCAACTGAAGGCCGGGCTCAACGGCGGCAGCGCCACACTGGATGAGGTGTTCGCCCATTTCGCCGGCGCCGAGCTGCAACCCAGCGGCTCTTACTTCGAAGTCTCGAGGACTAGACATGACGCACGCCGTGTCGGCTAAACCATGCCCCCTGCCACGGCCGCTGGCCGACGCCATTTATTTCTGGCGCAAGACCTTCAATATTTTCGAGATGGAATTGCGCAAGCTACGGCACGACTCCATGCCTCTATTCACCCGCGCCGTGCAGCCGCTGCTGTGGTTGCTTATTTTCGGGCAGGTGTTGGCTGCCACGCGCGCCATCCCCACCGGGGAGTTTGGCTATATCGCCTTCATGGCACCCGGCATCCTGGCCCAAAGCGTATTGTTCATTTCGATCTTTTACGGCCTGTCCATCATCTGGGAACGCGACCTGGGCATCATCCATAAATTCCTGGCCAGCCCGGCGCCCAGGGCTTCTTTGGTGCTCGGCAAGGGGTTGTCCTCCGGGATGCGCGGCATTTCCCAGGCTTTCATCATCGTCCCGCTGGCTTATTTTCTGGGCGTCAACGTGAACTGGAGCCTATTCAACCTGCTGGGCATCCTGGCGGTGGTCGTGCTCGGTGCGATCGTGTTTTCGACCTTCTCCCTGTTGATCGCCATCTGGGTCAAGACGCGCGAGCGCTTCATGGGCGTAGGCCAGTTCCTCACCATGCCGCTGTTCTTCGCCAGCAATGCCATTTACCCGATCGAAGTAATGCCAGAGTGGTTGCAAGTAATTTCCCATTTCAATCCACTCACTTACATGGTGGACGCGCTGCGCACTATGATCTTGACCGGCAGCCAGAGCAGCTTCGGTCTGGTGACGGATTTCCTGGTGCTGGGAGGCGTAGCCACCACGCTGGTTTGGTTTGCGGCGCGGCGGTATCCGACTTTTATTACTTAGGGGTGGAGACGGGAGATTAGAGAATCAGGGATTAGGCGCGGATCATAGTCAGCAGCATTTTGAACGCAGTATGGGCCTGGAGCGCATGCGGGATGTTTGCTGGCAACAAGAGGATATTGCCCGTTTTGACTTCATGTTCGTCCGACCCTATGCGCACAGCCGCCTTACCCTCGAGGACATGCACAAGCGCGTCGTAAGGCGCGGCGTGCTCGCTTAGGCCCTCACCGGCATCAAAAGCAAACAGCGTTACGGTGCCCCCCGGCTTGTTGACCAGCACTCGGCTTACCACCGCACCCGGTTGGGTGGCGATTAGGGTAACCAGATCCTGTGCTGTTTTCGATAAATCCTGAGTCGGCTCGCTCATGGTTTCCTTTCAGATTACAACAATTCGCGATCATCCGTCTTTGAAACCTTGCGCACATACCAAATGCGCTGCAAGGCGGTGAAGTTAGCCCCGACGGCGATAAGGCCAACGCCAAGTAGGGGCAAATTGAATAACAAGAATATCGATAGGATCAGGAATCGCTCGACCCGGCTGAACAAGCCGCCCTTGGATTCGAAGCCAAGGCTTTGGGCGCGGGCGCGCACATAGGAAACCAGCATGGAGCCGAAGGCGGCTAAATAGACCGCCATCAGGAACCCGAGGTCACCCTGCTGTTGGGCTGCCCACAACAACCCGGCATACACCGCCAGTTCTGAATAGCGGTCGGTGACCGAATCGACGAAGGCGCCAAATTCCTGCGGCTCGCCGCGGTGGCGGGCCAGGGCGCCATCCAGCGCGTCCACCGGGCCGGTGAGCAGGATGACCAGGCCGCCCCAGCTGAACTGTCCCTGGGAAACCAAGATGGCGGCCGCCACAGAGCCCAATACCCCCACCAGGGTAAGCTGGTTGGGATGGACTCCAAGCTTGTCCAGAAATTCCACGGCGGGGTTCAGCACCCAACCGAAGTTGAGGCGCAAGCGGTCGGTGAACGTGATCTGGTTCACGGAGGTAGATGCCACTCGTGGAGTATGCAGGACACGGCTCACTCTTCATCCACCTCATCATCGGTGGTATTGAACTCATCCAGGTTCATCAACACCTCACGTTCCTTGCCGCCGCTCTGCACCGGGCCCAACACGCCCATGTCTTCCAGCTCGTCAACCAAACGGGCGGCGCGCGGGTAGCCAATGCGCAAGGCGCGCTGCAAATGCGAAGCGCTGGATTTACCGGTCTGGCGGATTACGTCGATAGCTCGTTCAACCAGCAGATCCTTATCGCCGATAATGGCATCCTTATGCATCAACGCGTCCCAGGGGACCAACTCGCCCTCCTCCTGCGGCCAGGCTTGCTGCCAGTAATCGATCACGGCCTCGATCTCTTTGTCGCTGATCATCACGCCCTGGGAACGGACGGGAGCGGCGGCCTCTGGCGCCAAATACAGCATGTCTCCGCGACCCAGCAGGGTCTCAGCGCCGCCCGTGTCGAGGATGACGCGCGAATCCACAGATGAGGCAACGGCGAAAGAAATGCGGGCGGGGAAATTAGCCTTGATCAAGCCAGTGACGACATCGGTGCTCGGCCGTTGGGTTGCGACCACCAGATGGATACCCACGGCGCGCGCCATCTGCGCCAGGCGCACCAGCGTGCTTTCGGTGTGCTCGGCGGTGGACATCATCAGGTCAGATAACTCATCGACTAAAACCACGATGCGGGGCAAGTGCTCGCCATCGACGCGCCGGGCTGTCTTTTGGTTGTAGCTGTCAAGGTCACGCGCCCGCTCTTTTTCCAAAAGTTTATAGCGCCGCTGCATCTCGGCCACCAGCCAGCGCAGCACAGCGGTGATGCGTTCCAACTCGGTCTCCACTTTTCCCAATAAATGCGGGAGGCCATTGAAGCGCACCAGTTCGACCATCTTGGGATCGAGCAAAATGAGGCGCAGATCCTGCGGGCTGCTGTTCATCACCAGGCAAATGGCGATGGCGGAAATCAGCACAGATTTGCCAGAGCCGGTAGTCCCAGCTACCAGCAAGTGCGGCATGCGCGCCAGATCAGCGGCAATCGGCGCGCCGGAAACATCGCGGCCCAGCGCCAGGGCCAGCGGCGAAGCCAGCTTGTGGAAGACGGGACTCTCAAGGATCGGGCGCAAGCGCACCAAGGTGGCGCGCGAGTTAGGCACCTCCACACCCACATAGGAGCGGCCCGGCACGGGCGCCTGAATGCGCAGGCGTTGCGCCGAGAGCGCCAGCGCCAGGTCGCGCTGCAAGGCGGAGATCTGCGAGACGCGCACCTTTTGGCGGTTCTCGCCGTTCTCTTCACCGGGGCGCTGGAAATAGCCGGGCTCCACTGCAAATTGGGTCACGGTGGGACCCACCTGGTAACCCACCACGCGGGCCTGGATGCCAAACTCCGCCAGGGTCTTCTCTAATAAGCCAGCCATTTGATTGATGTGGCGTTCATTTGGGCGTGTGTCCTGCTCACCTGCCAGCAAATCCAGCGGGGGCAGATCGGCGGAGCGAGGCAAGCGCTTGGAGGGTTTGACTGCTTGATCCGGTTTGCTCAAGTCCTTGCGGAATTCGCGCGGCAGGCGGGAAGCCTTTTTGGCGGGGGCTTGATCTTCAACCTCAGATGCTTCTGCTACTGGGGAGATGGAAAGGACCGGATCGGTGGAAAACGGGGAGGTACGAGATGCGGATGGCGCCGAGCGTAACAAAGCTCCTCGGCTCAAAGTCAGCAAACCAGCATAGGTAAACACCAGCAACAATAACAACCAGACCAATCCCAGAGCCAGCCAACTGGGTAAAACACTGGCAAACAGCAGGCGCACGCTTTCGGCCAGACCCCAGCCCACCAACCCACCGGCGTCGCCGAGTTCGGCTACCTCAAGGGAATGGCCGGTCGCCAGGCTCAGCAACCCTAGGACAGCAAAGGTAGCGACCTCAAATGCAATCAAGCGCCCCAAGGGGAAGGCGGCTGGCGCTTTGCGCCGGGTCACCAGACTCCAGCCAGCCCAGGCTAGACCGAGGACAATAAGCACACTGCCCCACCCCAGCCAACGCCGCCACAGGCCGACCCAGGGGTTGAGCCACGCTCCACCCGTAAGGCCAAAAAGGCCCAATAAGGTGAGCAGCGCCAACGCCAGCACGATGAGGCCGGCGACTTCAGAAGCGATCTCGCCAAATCCGCCGCGCAGCCAATCGAAACGCGAGGTAAGGCCAGGCCGGCGCGGCGGTTGCACGAAGGCGGGTGGCTTAGCCATGCTCTCCCGGCGTATCGAGCCAGTTGGGCCCCTGGTTGTCCTGGTCCTTCCAGGGATGCGTGAGAAGTTGCAAGCTCAGCCTCTGGCGCTCTGGCTCGACTTGCAGCACAGCCACCTGAACCTTGATGCCGGGTTCCAACACCAGCCGTGGGTCTAACCTTTCGTGCAGGCCCATTTGACTAATATGGATGAGGCCTTCCAAGCCCTCCTCCAATTTCACGAAAGCGCCAAAGTGCACCACTTCAGTCACCTCGGCTTGCACTTCTTTCCCGATCGGATACTTTTCAAGCGCGGTTTGCCAGGGGTTGGGCTGGCCGCGTTTAATACTCAAGGAAACGCGCCCGCGGTCCATCTCCAATTGCAGCACCACGACTTTTACCTTATCGCCCGGATCAGCGATTTCGCGCGGGTGGCCTACCCGGCCCCAGGAAAGCTCGGAGATGTGCACAAGGCCTTCCACCCCGCCCAGATCGATGAAAAGACCGAAAGGCGTGACGTTGGTTACCACCCCTTCCAGTTGTTGGTTGACCTGCAGGGTCTGCAACAGGGTCTGCCGAGATCCGGGAGCAGTTTGGGCGGCGCGTTCCGAGAGCACAATACGGCCGCGCTCCGGATCACATTCGATGACCTTGAGCTCGATCTCGCGCCCCAGGTAACCTTCCAACAGGCGTTCGGTGATCTTCTGCCCATCGACAGCCGCCACCAGGTGGGATCTGGGCACAAAGCCCTGGAATTCTTGCGTGCGCACCAGCAAACCGCCGCGGTTATAGCCCACTACTTCAGCATAACAAACCGCTTCGGCTTCCTGGATCTCCAGCACGCGAGTCCAATCCACCCAATCCATCGCAGGCGGTTTGCGTTCCTTGGATTGAACTAGCCGGCGCGCCGGCTTACGCCCCGCATGCAACTTGGCAGCGGGAGCGTACTTGAACTCTTCGGACATCAAAGACTGCCACCAGCCATCGTCCGGCTCGGCAGCATTGGGCGTGCGCCGGGTCTTGTATGAGTTGGTCTCATTCATCACTGGGTTCCTTTCCATTTATCTGGTTAAGCGCTTTAGTTTCCATTTCAAGTAAACTGCGCGCCACGGATTCGATGGCCACGCGTTGTTTCCGATAGAGGTCCGCTTCAGACATGGCTAACCGCATAGCCACATCGCGCACTTTGCGCCCCTGCAGGAACTTCAGTTCAAGCAAGTTGAATAGCATCCATTCGCCGCTCAGTTTGGGCTCGCCATCTGGCTTGTTGTGCTCGATGGCGGCGCGCAGGATGCCGCGCATGGCCTGAGCGGGATTGCCTTCATTCTCAGCCATCGCTTTCTGAACGACTTGGAGTCCGCGTAGTGGACTTTCAGTCAACTTGGGACCGCCCCAGTAATGGGTCAGGGCGTCCTTCACCCACTTGACCAGATCGGAATATTCCGGCAGGCCGGCCTCATCGCTTAGCACTTCCTGTTGGTCAAAGCGCGAGGCGGCGCGCAGGCGTTGGATCAGGTCAACACGTGGCCCCAGGGTTTCCAGGGAGCTGAGCGCCAGGCTTTGCTGGCGGCGGTTATCCAGGGCCATGGCGGCGCGCTCACCCAGATGGACCAGGGCGGCGCGTTGCTCTTCAACCACAGCGGTCCTGCGCGGCCGCAGCACACCCAGCAGACCGATCAAAGCCTTGTCCTGCACGGAATGCAACGGAAAGATCCAATATTTGCCCCAGGAGAAAACCGTGGGTGCTCCGTTTTGCTGCGCAGCTCGCTCCAGCTCGGCAGTGGCTTGTTTTCTCTCCAGCAATTTGGTGTTGCCTACCGACACGATGGTGCGCAACGCACCGCGGTCCAGGGCGGCGACAAACGCCGATTTGATCTGCAGCCGATCGCAGACGGCAGCCAGCAGAGCTTCCAGGAATTGGACCAAATCGGAGTTAGTCAGGAAGCGTTCCTGCAGGTGTTGGACGAATTCAACATCTTCGGCTTCACCCCCAAACAACACCCAGCGCTCCAGGGTTGGAGTGAACAAGGTGAACAAATGGGCGGTAACCAGGGCGGAGAGGGCGATGAGGATGGGCAGCATGATGGCCTGCTGGGTATTGAACAAGGCGCTGATGGGCGTGACCAAGGGAATGAGGGAAAGCACAATGAAAACAGTGACAGGACCGCGCAACAGCCAGCGGAATAATCTGCTTTTTACCACCCGGTCAGGCCAAGGCACCCCGAAGAAGGCCGTGGCATAGGCCATGGCTACCAAAGCCACAAAGATCAAGACATTACCAATGGCTGCGCTTAGGAAGAAGCCTGCCTGGAAAGCCGAGGCCACCCCCGAACTGATCATCAGGAACGGGTAAGCGCTCAGGGCAAGCGCCAGGGAACCCACGAACAGATAGCTCATGCGGCGGCGGCTGGCTGAGAGCACGGTGCGTCGCAAGGCACGCCAGATGGTGAATAAAGCCAAGCCCACCACCAAGACGTAGTAGCCGGTAAAAGCCCACGAAACCGGGGTGGGTAAAAAATGTGGCACCGGCTCACGGGTGAGCACTGGCTCACCAAGCAGCGTGCCGCTTAGCAGTAGGGCGAGAAAACTTGCCGAAATGGCATAGGAAAGGCGCACCGCCAGGCGTCGCCGGCCGCGGGATGGTCGCCCGGTGGTTTCCAGCAGTGCATCGGCAAAATGCATGTAGGCGGCGGGCAGGAATATGGTGCCCACCCATTGGAAGCGTAGCCAGAATTCAATGTTGGCGGAGAGCGAGCCGCTGATCGCCTCTCCCGCCGAGCTGACCATAATGCAGGCCAGGATCACGGCAAAGGCGCGCGAAACCCGATCGCGCAGGTTGAAGGTAAGCGCCCGCAGAAACAGGGACAGGGCAGTGATGGCAATGCCGGCTTCGAAGACTCGATTGAGGGTTTCTAAACTACTTAGCACCGCAGCACCATATAAAAATAGGGAAGGTCACAAATAACAATGTCAGCTAGGCTAATCGTTTCGCAAAGAACAGGGCGATCTCCTGATTTTCATAATAACGGTCGTTATATCCAGAGAATTCAAAAGCCAGTTTATAAGCCAGGTGAATGGCCGGGTTGTTCTTGGATTGCATTTCCACCACCAAGCGCTCGTAGCCATGCTGGCGCGCCCAATTCTGCGCCGCCAGCACCAGGCGGGTGCCAACGCCTTTGCGGCGTTGCGATGCCGCCACCACCAGGTCGGTGAGCCAAACTGCTCCAGGCGCCAAGCCTGCGGCCAGGCTGGCATAGCCGCATAGCTTTCCGTCCCGTTCAGCCACGAGCAAGGCCGAACGCTGCTTCCATTCCGCTTGAAGGCGTTCCTTCTGGCGCGGATAGGCCACCGTCATCGGGCGCGGCAAACGGGTTTCCCGAAAGCGGGCGCCCATGCGGGGAGCGCTTAGGTCCACTTCCATTTGCCACACATATTCAGTGGCATAGCCATGGTCCAGATCCAGCATAGCCGGGAAATCGGCTTCCTCGCCGGGACGGATTGCGATGTGTAAGTTGGTATCGATCATTCCTCCGCCGTTTCGATGCTCACTGGAATGCGACAAGGAGGCAGTTCCTCTCCCGCGCTGTCGGTCACGATCAGCTGCAGCACGTAACGACCGGCCGGCAAACGCGAGGTGTCCCAACTCTCCACCAGCACATCATCACGGACGGTGTTACGTCCGGCTTGGATGGTGAGCCAGAGTTCTTCTTCGGCTCTGGCGTATTGGGGACATCCACGGTACCGCGCACTTCCACCGCGCCCCGCAAGGTATCGCCGGATTCCGGTGCGCTGATATTAATGCTTTCGGGAATACAAGCTTCCGGATCCACACTCACGGTGGGCAAGGGCGTGGCGGTCGACACGCTCACGGTTTCCCGGCTTGACGGGGTGGGACCGCCCGAAGCCGCGATAGTCAGATCCAAGGTAGGGGTAGCCAGCAAAGACTGAGCCGGCAAGGTCGTCGCAACAAAAGTTACCATGACAAAGATGATAAAGGCGAAGATGAGCAAGGCAAATAAAGTGACTGCGGCCTGGTTAAGCCGCGTGCGTGACGCTTCGCGCTCCAGCTCATAAACCGCCGAACTAACTTCCTGCCAGGCAAGCCAAAACCGGTATAAATAAAGAATGCCTCCCAGCCCAATGACAAAATATAAAACTGCTTCATATTGAACAAAAAATCGTAAAACTTCTGCCATTATCAAAGCACTGAGCTTAAAGCTTGCGCAACACCCCTCGAATTATTTTAGTTAATTTGGGTACGAGGATCTTTCCCGCTTCCAGCACTTCCTCGTGCGTAGTTTCCGTATTACCGTCCAGGTTAGCCTTGTTGCTGATGCCGGAGATGCCCAGCACGCGTGTGCCGCCATGGCGGGCCACGGTGACCTCGGGTGCCGTGGACATGCCGACGGCGTCCACGCCCGCGCCGCGCAGAAAGCGCAAATCGGCGGGGGTCTCAAAACTGGGGCCAGCTAAACAGCAGTAGACACCTTCATGTAACGTCACTTTTTCTTCTGCGGCCACCAGGCGCGCCAGGCTGTGCAGTTTACTGTCGTAAGCCTGGCTCATATCCGGAAAGCGCGGGCCCAACTCGTCGAGATTGGGTCCCCGCAGGGGAGTTTGGCCGGCCATGCCGAGCAGGTTCAAATGGTCAAGCAGCATCATCAGGTCGCCCGGTTCATATTTAGGATTCACCGCGCCGGCTGCGTTAGTGATCACCACGATCTCGATGCCCAGGCGCTGCATGACCCGTACGGGAAGGCCGAGTCGAGGCATATCGTAGCCCTCGTAATAATGGGTGCGTCCCTGCATCACAACCACCGGCTGCTTTTCCAGCGTGCCGAGGAGCAAGTGGCCCGCATGCCCTTCGACGGAAGAAACCGGCCAGCCAGGGATCTTATCGTAGGGGATGGTATCGGCGCCCTCAACGGACTCTGCCAAGGCACCGAGGCCAGTGCCGAGAATTACGCCTACCCGAGGCCGATGCTTGCTATTCGTTTTTACGTAATCAGCCGCTTTTTTGATTTCTTCGATGGTGAGGATCTCACCCATTAATTAGCTCCAATTATTAAGTAATTACATGCAAAAGAGGATAACCAGGCCATTATATCAGAGGGTTAATCTGCAAATATTTTCCCAAACGCAGCCAGGACCTTGTCAATAGCCTGGTCGTCGATCCAGTAATGCGTAACAGCCCGGAATCCCCAAGCCCCGCCGTGGCCGATGCGGATGTTGCCCTCAGCAAGCTGGCTCATTAACTGCGCGGGGGTTACCCGAGCATCGTCTGCCAACTGAAAACGAATGATATTCGTATGTTGGGGGAATACTTTTAGTTGGCTTATTTCAGCCAGCCCCGCGGCCAGGCGTTTGGCGCGCACATGGTCTTCTGCTAACCGATCCACCATTTTATCGAGGGCGATCAAACCAGCTGCGGCCAAGATACCAGCCTGGCGCATGCCACCGCCGAGTTGCTTACGGATGCGCAAAGCCCGAGCAATGAAGTCTTTCGAACCGCATAGTATCGATCCGACCGGCGCACACAAACCCTTGCTCAGGCAAAAAGTGATGGAATCGGCGAGGGTTGCAAATTCGCTGGCGGGCACGCCCAGAGCCACTGCCGCGTTGAAGATACGTGCCCCATCGATATGCAGAACCAGGTGATTGCTATGCGCGATCTCGCCTACGGAACGAATGTAATCGGCGGTGAGCGGCACCCCGTTACAACGGTTGTGCGTGTTCTCCAGGGCTACCAGCCGCGTGGTGGGATAGTGCACATCTTCCTCGCGAATAGCAGCGCGAATGTCTTCGAGTTTCAGCGTGCCATCAGGCTGGTTTGGCAGAGTGCGCGGCTGGATGCCGCCCAGGGCGGCCATGGCGCCGGCTTCATATAGGTAAGGATGCGCCAGATCGCCGAGGATAGCCTCATCGCCCCGCTGGCAATGAGTAAGCAAGGCGACCAGGTTGCCCATGGCGCCCGAAGGCACAAACAGGGCAGCTTGCTTGCCCAGCCGTTCAGCCGCGATCTCCTGCAGGCGGTTGACTGTGGGGTCTTCCCCGTACACATCATCGCCTACCTCAGCGTTTGCCATCGCTGAGCGCATTTCCTGGGTTGGCCAGGTAACCGTGTCGGAACGCAAGTCGATAGTGTTCATAAGGACATTAAGTATACAAGTGATTTGAGACCAGAGACTGGAGACTAGGGACTGGAGACTGGAGATTAGAGACTGGAGTTAGAGACTGGAGTTAGAGACTGGAGTTAGAGACTGGAGATTGGTGATCTAGTTAATGTGAGTGACATTTGCGCGCAAAGAGTCCAGCACAAGCTGCAGATCCTCAGGCAAGGGAGCTTCGAAGGTGCGCGTCTCACTTTGTCCGGGCAGACGCAGGCTAAGCCGTGCGGCGTGCAGGAAGTGCCGCTCAAGCGTCAGGCTGGGGCGACGCTTGCCATACACGCGGTCACCTACGATCGGGCAGCCCAGAAAGGCCAGGTGCACGCGGATCTGGTGGGTGCGGCCTGTGAGCGGGTTGACTTCCACCAACGCATGAGCAGGGAAGCGCTCGAGGACGCGATACTCACTGAGCGCGGCGCGCCCTTTGGCGGCGGACACTATTGCCATACGTTTGCGTTCGCGCGCATCGCGGCCAATGGGCGCCTCGATGCGGCCGCTGGGAGTGCGCGGGTGTCCATCCACCAAGGCAATATAGGTCTTGCGCACCTCCCGGTTTTGGAACTGTTGCTGCAGGAAACGCTGGGCGCGTTCATTCTTGGCCAGCAAGATGAGCCCGGAGGTGTCTTTATCCAAGCGATGCACCAGGCCAGGGCGCAGTTCGCCGCCGACGCCTTCGATCTGCGGGGCGTGGGCCAGCGCGGCGTTTACCAGGGTGCCGTGGGCATGGCCGACCGCAGGATGCACCACCAAGTCGGCGGGCTTGTTGATAACCATGACCTCCTCGTTTTCGAAAATAACATCCAAAGGGATGGCTTCGGGGAGGAGATCGGAAGGTTTCGCATGCGGAACGCGCACCAGGACCGCTTCACCGCCCTCCAGCGAGTAGCCGCTCTTCTGTACCGTCCTGCCACCCACCTGCACGTGCCCAGTTTTGATCATCGCCTGCAGGCGGGCGCGGGAATGCTGTCCCAGTGAGGTGGCTAGAAACTTATCCAGGCGTTGTGGTGCGCCGAGGGGAACCTGCAGCTTGTGGACTTGCTCAGTCACTGGCCAGGTGCTCTTTGACCTGCGCTTGTTCTGCTTGTTCGTCGTCTCCACCCAGCCAAATACTTAACAATAGAACAACCACTCCTAAGGTAATGCTGGTATCTGCAATATTAAAGACCGGGAAGTTGGCTACAGAAATAAAATCGGTGACATAACCTTGCTGCACGCGGTCAATTAGATTGCCCACCGCCCCACCCAACTGCAAGCCCATGGCCAAGCGCAAAGCCCAGTCGCCGCGCTGAATGCGCGGGAAATAATAGATGATCATAATGGCCACTACGATGGCCAGGATGGTAAAAATGCCGCCGCCTTCCTGGAACATGCCGAAAGCTGCTCCCGTATTACGCCAATTCAGCACACGCATAAAGGGTGCAAAGTCAGGCCAGGGGACCCAGCGCTCGCCGAGGGCCAAGTTGTCGCGTACCCAATTCTTGGTCAATTGGTCGAACAGAATCACCGTGCCGGCGATCAGCAGCAGGGCCAGGTAAGAAAACAGCGGGTGGAGCTGGGTTTGACGTTTTTGGGGAGAGTCCACTAAATTATCCTCGCTTCATTGGCTATTCTACCCGCGGCACCACACCGAAGATATCGATCTGGTGGGCTATAAAAGACAGTTCAGCACGTCCCAACTGGGCGCGCCGGAGCGCCAGCCAGTCGCGCAAACGAGGCTGGTCTAAATTCTCAGATCCGCTCAGTTCTTCCTCGATGGTTTGCAAGATACAGGCGAGAAAATAAGCCTCATCGGCCGGGTATGCGCCAGCCTGAGGAATGACCACCCAATCCGAAGCCCCGGCGGCAACGACCTGGGCGCCGGCAGCAGGCAACGCCGACAGCAGGTGGCGACCGGTCCGGCTGTCGCCGGGAGGCTGGCCACCAACCCTGCGCTGATCCATACTGCGATGGTAAGCCGCAAAAAGCTCGCGTTCGAAATCGGCGTTCCCTTCCGGCTCAAAAATGGTTAGGCCATCATAGCTAATGGGGAAATAAAACGCTCCGCCGGGCAGGAGGCAGGCCAAAAAACGAGGGAGCGCGGTATCCAGGTCCAATAAGTCGAGCAGCGCATGGCAGACGAGCAGGTCCCAACGTTCGCTGGCGTGTTGGCCGAGATAATCGTAAATGTCTGCCGACCCAAAGTCAAAAGTCCACCCCCGGTTGTGTGGCAAGAGCTCAGCGCGTGCCGCGGCCAGGCTTGGAATGGATGCATCCACGATGGTGTAGTCCACGTTTGGATGCAAAAACTTCTCGAGGAAGCGCAAAGCCATAGAGCCAACTCCCGCGCCCAGCTCCAAGATGCGCACAGG
>Ga0209342_10001864_pt1 | contig 23190 bp, 19 predicted proteins | sample RifCSP16_2_FD_184023 | JGI IMG/M metagenome (GOLD analysis project Ga0209342, IMG submission 184023) | Soil microbial communities from Rifle, Colorado - Rifle CSP2_sed 16_2 (SPAdes) (version 2) | ecosystem: Environmental > Terrestrial > Deep subsurface > Rock core/Sediment | place: Rifle... | reverse complement strand
TCGAAGCCTTGGAGGCGTTTATGAAACTGCGCCTGTCGTTGAATCAGGAGAAAGAGTGGCTGGCTGCGGATTCGAGCCTGGTCGAAGATTTGCGCGAAGCCTTCAGCAAACGCGGCATACCCGCCATGATCATCGAGACCGTTGTGCCCGAACTCGAGAGGTCTGCCAACGAGCTGCTGGCACGTATGACTGACGGGCGGATGCACGTGCGCATCGAGACCCAACGGGAGACCAAGTCAGGTGACGTGCGCGAGGCGCTCGAGATCATCATCTCGGATGAGCTGGGAGACCGCCCGTATGAGTTGTATTCCGGGGGCGAAGCATTCCGGATCAACTTCGCTATTCGGATCGCACTCTCCAGGCTGTTGGCCCGACGGGCCGGCGCCCAACTCCGCAGCCTGTTCATCGACGAGGGATTCGGGACCCAAGACGTGCGTGGGCGTGAGCACCTGGTTTCGGCGATCAACAGCATCCAGGATGATTTCGACCGGATCCTGGTTATCACGCACATTGACGAACTCAAAGAAGCGTTCCCGGCTCGCATCGAGGTTACCAAGACCCCAGACGGGTCGCGCTTCAGCCTCACTTAGTTCGCCGTCATCTCACAAAGAGCCCGGCAGGCAGTGCGATCGACCGCCCGATCGGAGCGCAATCGTGTAGAGCCAGCTGTGCAGTAAAGCATGATCGCTGGGGAACTGCTTCAAGCGGAAGGAGGCCTACCGCTCTGGGGGAGCTGCTGTCGTTGGGAGGCCGGCTGCGGGAGATAGAGAGGATCCCCCTGTGGCGAGCTCAGCCTTCGTCCCGCGTCTCCACGCGCCTCGACTCGTTGGCGAGGGGAAGCCACAAAGTGAACCGGGTGCCGCGGCCCGGGATCCCAACGCTCTCGACGGTAATGCGACCACCGTGACGCTCTGCGATCTTCTTACAGATCGCCAGTCCCAACCCGGTGCCCGGAGCACTGGTTGTCTCGCTGGCCAATCCCCGGAAAAAACGCCGGAAAATCATCGGCTGTTCTTCAATGGGTATACCCAGTCCTGTGTCTTCAACCGCTGCGACCAGCCAGCCTTCCCCGTCTTGCCGCTCGAGCCGAGTGCTGAGGGTTATACGTCCCCCCTCCTGTGTGTAGTTCATGGCGTTCGTGAGAAGGTTGGTGAACACTTGGGCCAGGAGGCGCTCATCGCCCATCGCCGGTGGAGCCTGGTCCAGGCAGTCTAGCTCGATTTCCAGGCCTTGGCTGGCTGCAAGGTTGCGCCGGTCGTAGGCGAGCGAGCCGAGGAGATGATTGATGTCGACGGGGGCCGGCTCAAACGGGGTTGAACCCGACTCCAGCCGCGAGAGCGAGAGAAGATCATCGATCAAGTGTGCCAGGCGATCGCTCTCGCGCGACAGCGTCGCAAGGTAACGGGCCGTCTTGTCGCGGTCCTCGGTGGACGCGAGCAGGTCCAGGTACAGTAGGATGTTGGTCAGCGGCGTTCGAAGCTCATGGGAGACGTCGGAAACGAATTGAGTCTTCAAGCGATCCAGTTCCTTGAGCGCGCTGATGTCGTACAGGACGCCCACAAGATTGATGACATTGCCCGTCGGACCAACAATCGGGGTCACGGTGAGCGCCGCATCATAGTAGCTGCCGTCTTTTCGACGGTTGATTATCTCGCCTTGCCACGTCTTCCCTGCAAGGATCGTCCGCCAGAGGTCGGCATACACGGCCACATCCTGCTCCCCGCTCTTGCTGATGCGTGGCGTCTTGCCGAGAGCTTCTTCTGCTTGATAGCCTGTCAGCCTCTCCCATGCCGGATTGACATACTCGATGGTCCCCTCGGCATCCGTCACCAGGACTGCATCGCCGACGCTCGTCAGGATCGCATCCAGTCGATCTCGCTCGGCGCGCAAGTCGGCCTCGAGCTGTGTCCGTTCGGAGATGTCGAGGACAAGGCCGGTGACTCCCTGAGGAGTCCCGTTTTCATCAGTAATCATGCTCACGGCAACCATCGACGGGATGCGCCGGCCGGTTCCGGATTCGAGCTCGAGGCTGTATACCTCACGCAGAGACTCTTCCTGGCGATTGTCAGTCTGCCGCTGTCTGAGATGGCTCAGGCCGAGAAGATCAAGGGCAGGTCGACCGACAAGGTCTTGGGGTTGACGCTCGAGCAGTTTGATGAATGCCTGATTGGCATAATCAAGTTTGCCGTCGGCGTCGAGCTGGAAGATCCCCGCCAATGATGTCTCTACCAGCGCGCGGTAGCGGGCTTCCGAGCGGGCCAAGTCCCGAGTACGCTTGACGACTTCAGCTTCCAGTCGCTGGGCTTGAGCTTCGATCTGACCGTACAGATGAGCGTTCTCGATGGCGACCGCTGCCTGCGCGGCGAAGGCGCTCAGCAGTTCAAGGTCGGAGGGGTAGAACAGGCGCTCTTGGCCGATTCGTCGAACGGTCATCACCCCCATCGTACGCTGGCGTATGGAGAGAGGCGCCAGGATCAGGCATTCAGGTTCGTCGACCATCGTCCCCGGGATGTGGACGCCGCGCGGGTCTGAGGCCGGGTCGTTGGAAAGCATTGGAACCCCGCTTTGCATGACGAACCCGACGAATCCCTCTCCGGGCTTCAATTCCACTGAGAGCATTTCCTCGCCGCGCGGATCGCGGGCTACCAGACAGCGCAGGACATCTAGATCGGGGTCGTACAGGTGGATCCGACTCCCATCGGCCTTTGTCAATTCCATGGCTTGTTCGGCGATCAGGTTGAGGACGGTCTCGAGATCGAGTGAGGCTGAAATCGAGCGGGCCGTCCACATCAGCGCCTGGGACTCGCTGGCGCGTTGGTTGACTTCGGCGTACAAACGGGCATTCTTGACGGCGATGGCCGCCATTTGGGCGACGGCCTGCATCATATCGACCTGCTCATCGTGAAACGTCCGATTCTGATGCAGGCTGAAGAGCCCCAGCGCGCCGATCGTTTCTCCACTGACGATCAAAGGGACCCCGAGAAACGCGTGCACTCCTGCCTGAACCCACTCTGGAAGCGCTTCTGGATCGTCAGCGTAGTCGTTAAGCAGGATCGGCTTCCCATCCGTTGCGATTCTCCAGGCGAGACCTTTGCCACGGGGTGCGGGAGAAGGTCGCAGAGTCGGGGGAAGACCGAAGAGGTGAGGGTACGTCATCGTATCGCCGTCTGCCTCGATGAGGCCGATTGCCCCCGCTTCGGCGCCAGTCACCTCGAGAGCCAGGCGGATGACACGCTCGAGAACCAAAGGTAGGTCCAGCGCGCTGGCGACGGCCTCGACAACCTGATTGCGCAGCCTCTGGCGATCGAGTGAAGCTCGCATTTCGGCCCGCGCCTGCACGTGATCCAGGGCAATGCTGACATGATCGGCAAGGGCCATGACCATCGGAATGTCGCCCTCGGTGAGCCAATCGCCGCTCACGTTGAGTGCGCCCAGGACCCGATTGTCTGCGAGCAACGGGGCCACAATGACCGGGTGCTCGCCGAGGAGTCCCATGATGGCATCCACCAGGGGTCTGACCGAGGCCGGGATCATTTGTGAAATCACGACTCTGCGGTCAGCCGTGAACATGGCTTCGCGCCGCGACAGTGCTTCTCGATACAGGTCGACTTGTTCTGGATCGACCCGGTAGGCTCCGATGTCGATGCCCGTCAAGCGCTTCAAGCCATCGTCTACCGCGCGGCCTATGGACCAGGTTCTGATCTCGAGCAAGCCGTCCGGGGTCGTCAACCAGACTGCGCCGTGAAGACCCAGATTGGGGAGTTCGTGTGTGATTGCCTGGAGTACGTCGTCCTGACTGGCGGCGGCGCGCCGTGCGACCGCCGCGGCGGCGCGCAAGGCCGAGGCCCAAAGCGTGTCAGGCTTGCGGCCGATGGCCTCGAGATCGGCGTGGGTCGACTCGGTCAATGCCATAGGGGGTCAGAGTTTATCACGGACAGGATAGCGGCGCTGCCAGGAGGGTTGTGCTGGGTAGAGGTTTGCCGGAGGCCAGGGCGACGGGAAGGGACTTAGCGGTCGAGATAACCATTCTCGGCATACCAGGCAAGAGACTCGGCAGCCGCTTTCTGATAGGGCCTCGGCTGGCCGAGCCCCAATTCGTTTCTCGATTTCGAAGCATCGTAGAAGAAAAAGCGCCCGGCCAGCCTGAGAAGGCTTCCGGGGAGGGGAAGGCCGATGATTCTGGAGAAGAGATCGAGCGCGGTCGAGCCGACTCGGACCGCCCAAGCGGGGATGGTCAGGCGCGGAGCATGTCGACGGGCCATCTCGGCTGTCAGCGTCAGTAGGCGTGGGATCGACAAGTTTTCCCCGGCAAGGATGTAGCGTTCTCCGCTGCGACCGTGTTCAAGCGCGGCGAGATGCCCCTGGAGGACATCCTCGATATGGACAACGTTGACCCCTCCGGGCACGGCCACCGGGAGCCCGCGCCGCGCGATATATACGATGAATGCATTGGAAGCCTGGTTCAAGTCGCCGGCCCCGATGACGACGGATGGGTTGACGATCACCGCATCCAAGCCGTCCCCGACCGCATTGAGCACCTCCTGTTCCGCCATGTGCTTGGCGTAGCCGTACGGCCATTGACGACCATCGTAGTTCCATTGATGGGACTCAGTCATCAAGGGCGTTGTTTCAGTGGAGGGTTGGATACTCGGCACGCCGAGTGCGGCTGCAGACGAGGTGTACAGGAAGCGCTCGACGCCGCACCTGAGCGACGCTTGCGTCATGTTGCGTGTCCCGATCACGTGGCTGGCGATCATGGCTTCGGGCGCGAGCCGCGAGGCGCGTGGGCCGAGTTCTCCGGCGCAATGGATCACGGCGTCCACGCCATCAACACATGCGTCCAGGCTGTGCGGATCCAAAATGTCCGCCTGCGCCAGCTCGATAGGGATATCGGACAGCACCCCGAGAGAGCTCTGCGGTCTGTGGAGGGCGCGGATCTGATGGCTGGTGCCCACGAGGGCGTGACACAGCCGCGAACCGATGAAGCCGGTCGCCCCGGTGACAAGGATGCGCACGGGACAAGGTTAAGCCCGTAGGGGGTCGGATGCAAGGCGACTCGGGCCTCGCGTCTATCCTCACTTAGGGGCACGCCCTGTTCTGTGGGGGGCGAAGGGGGGAAAGTGCGTTTTCCCCCCTTCGCCCCCCACACCCCCCAGCTCCCCCCTCCGCAAATGGCCGTTGTCGGTCCGCCTCACTTGAGCGTGGTCTCGGCCATCCCTCCTTGCGGCCTCCCTTTTGACCTTGGAGCAGACAGATTCAAGAAAGATCGCCAGGGCCAGGGGGGATGTGTGCTCCAAGTACGGGCATTCATCCCGGGCGCGACGATGACGGTGGAGGAGCGGTCTCAGTCTAATTGGACAGTCGGACTGAGGACCCGGTCACTCTCGGCGACCCCATGGGGTTCGGGTTCCCTTCCCATTGTGTTATTCCGCCTGCCCAGGCCGCAGGCCAGGGAGCGAGCCCGAAGGGCGAGAGAGGAATCCCCATGATGTCCAATGGGCCATCCCTTCCTCAAGATCGATATCAACATCTATCGCTGGGTACCGTTGGCGAAGCCCACACATCCCACCTCCCCGCTAAGAGCATGCGGGGCGGACGGCCCCCACCGAAAATGGCCGTTGGTGGAGATCTCCCCCAGAGCACCATATCGGCCATCCCTGCCTCCAGGTTGACTTCGAGCCCTGGATCAGGCGGATCCAACAAAGGCCGCTTTCCGAGAGGAGGTCTAGGGTTCCAAGGGGCCGCCCACCGGGAGAAGGCCGCAGAGGTGCAGTGTCCGCACGGTCTCACTCCGAGGGGAGCGGAATGCTCCCGGAGCCTGGCCACGGCGGTTGGCATCTCGAGGATAAGACCAGCCCGTCGGAGACGGGCTGGTCTCTAAGATGACGATGGGAGTGAGTCAGGCAAGCTGAAGGGCTACTTCTGTTTTCGCAGGAGATCCACATAGTGGGCACGCTCGAAGCCGAAAGGATCCAGGACCTCCTTATGGCTGAGCTTGCCCCTGAAATCAGCGAGACTCTGATAGCCGCGCTCGTCCATCCATCCTTCGAGTTGACGCAGCATCGTAGACATGTAGGCGATCCCATTCTCGAGAAGAGCCGAGGCAGTCTGAACCACAGTAGCACCGGCCAGGATCGCCTTCGCAGCATCCAGGCCGGAGTGCACACCGGTGGTGATGGCCAGGTCGGCCTGGATCCGGCCGTAGAGCAGACCGATCCAGCGCAGCGGGAGTTTCATCTCCTCCGGCCGGCTCAAAACCATCTCGGTCACCAGGTTTTCCGTCGTGGGATCGATATCCGGCTGGAGGAAGCGATTGAAGAGGACCAATGCGCGTGCACCACGTTGGTCGACCTCGCTCGCCACATTGGCTGCCGAGGTATAGAACGGACTAAGTTTGACCGCCAGTGGAATGCTGATTTCGGCTTTGACCGCCGCCACGATCTGGTAGAGCTCTTGCTCGATCTCGGCGCCCGTCCGACGGGGGTCGGCTGCGACGGAATATACGTTGAGTTCCAGCCCGTCGACGCCGGTGCCCTCGAGCTGCCGAGCATACTTCGTCCAACCCCCGGGGCTGACGGCGTTCAGGCTGGCAATCAAAGGCATTCTGACTTCGGCGCGCGTTTTCTCGATCCACATCAGGTGCTCATCCGCCCCACCGTGTTCGATGGACGGGTAATAGGTAAGCGCCTCGGGAAAGCTCTCCGACCCGACTGCGAGTGATTCCTCCATGTGCTGGGCGTCGAACTGAATCTGCTCCTCGAAGAGCGAGCGGATGACCAGGGCGCCGGCGCCTGCTTCCTGCGCCAGCTTTATGCGATCGATCAAGTTGGAGATCGAGCTGGCGGCGACCACGATGGGCGTCTCCAGCGGTATTCCCATGTATTCGGTCTTGAGCTGAGCCATATTTCCTTCCTATGAAAGATCGAGGGCTGTCGCGAGGCAAACCGGCTTGCGGGCCGCGGGGCGGCCCCCGGCTCGCCTCCCCAATGTGCCGCAAAAGGGAGACCGGTAATAGTGACAAGTGTCCTCCGATTTGCGATGTCTTTTGCACTACTGCCAGCCTGCCCGTCTCTCTACACTGGGCTCGGATGCCCACGGAGCCCTCGCCGCAAGGCGGAGGGTCTGGGGCCTCGCGCACTCTGAAGGGAGATGTGAATGACCCAACGGGAAGCCGAGCGGAAGGTGGTGACCATCGACGGCAACACAGCCGCCGCACATGTCGCCTACGCCACGAACGAGGTGATCGCGATCTACCCCATCACACCCTCCTCCCCGATGGGCGAGATTGCCGACGAGAAGGCCTCACGTGGCGAGAAGAACCTGTGGGGGACGGTGCCAACTGTGGTCGAGATGCAGGCAGAGGGCGGGGCGGCCGGTGCGGTGCATGGCGCACTGACCAGCGGAGCCCTGACGACGACGTTCACCGCCTCACAAGGTCTTCTGCTCATGATCCCAAACATGTTCAAGATCGCCGGCGAGCTCACGCCGACGGTATTTCACATCGCGGCTCGTTCGATCTCGGCGCAGGCGCTTTCGATCTTCGGCGACCATAGCGATGTGATGGCCGCCCGATCGACCGGGTGGGCGCTGCTGGCCTCGAATTCTGTGCAAGAAGTGATGGACCTGGCACTCGTCGCCCAGGCGGCCACTCTGGAAGCGCGGATACCGTTCCTGCATTTCTTCGATGGGTTCAGAACATCGCATGAGATCCAGAAAATCGAAGAACTGACCTACGATGATATGCGAGGGCTGATCGATGACGAGTTGATATTCGCGCATCGGGCCCGCAGCTTGTCTCCGGATCATCCAACAGTCCGTGGCACGGCTCAGAATCCGGATGTCTACTTCCAGGCACGTGAGACTGTGAACCCCTATTACCTGGAGGCCCCCGAGATCATCCAGCGGGTGATGGACCGATTGGCCGCCCGCGTCGGACGGTCCTACCACTTGTTCGACTTTGTCGGCGCGCCGGACGCCGAGCGAGTGATCGTGATCATGGGCTCAGGTGCGGAGACGGCCCACGAAACCGTAAACTACCTGACGGCGAAGGGGGAAAAGGTCGGCCTGATCAAGGTCCGCCTGTATCGTCCGTTTGACGCAAAGGCTTTCTGCAAGACCATTCCCGAAACCGTTCGTAGGATTGCCGTCCTCGACCGCACCAAGGAGCCGGGAGCAACCGGAGAGCCAATGTACCAGGACGTCCAGACGGCAATCGCCGAAGCCGTTGCAGAAGGTGCCATCCTGCCGCAGGCCATGCCGCGTGTCGTGGGCGGTCGCTACGGTCTGTCTTCCAAGGAATTCACCCCGGGCATGGTCAAAGCGGTGTTCGATAATCTGTCGGTCGAGTCTCCGAAAAACCATTTCACCGTCGGCATCGTTGACGATGTGACACACACGAGCCTCGAGTGGGACGAACATCTGTCGACGGAGCCGGACGGAACGCGCAGCGCCCTGTTCTACGGGCTGGGATCGGACGGGACCGTCGGCGCCAACAAGAACTCGATCAAGATCATCGGCAAGGCGACGGATGACTACGCTCAGGGCTACTTCGTCTATGACTCGAAGAAATCTGGTGCGATAACCACCTCCCATCTTCGCTTCAGCCGCGAGCCGATCCGGAGCACTTATCTGCTTGACCAGGCGCCATTTGTCGCCTGCCACTCCTTCGCTTTTCTGGAGCGTTATGACATCCTGAGCCACCTGACCCCCGGAGGGACCTTCCTTTTGAACAGCCCGTTCCCGGAGAGCGAAGTCTGGGACAAGCTGCCGTATGAGGTGCAGGCTGGCCTGATCGAGAAGAAAGCCAAGCTCTACGCGATCGACGCCTATAGCCTGGCCAAATCGCTCGGACTGGGCGGCCGAATCAATGTCATCATGCAGACCGCCTTCTTCGCCATCTCGGGTGTGCTGCCCGAGGAGAAGGCGCTGAGTATGATCGAACTGGCCGTTGAAGACACCTACGGGGCAAAGGGCAAAGCTGTCGTCGACATGAACATCCGTGCCGCCAATCTAGCGCGCGAGCGGATACACGCTGTTCCGCTTCCGGCGAAGCCTTCCAGCGAAACGCACATCCGGCCGCCAGTGCCGGCAGACGCCCCCGAGTTTGTCCGCAAAGTGACGGGGGAAATGATCGCCAAGCGCGGGGATCGGATCCCCGTGTCGCTGATGCCGGCGGATGGTGCCTATCCGGTAGGAACGACCAAGTTTGAGAAGCGGAACATCGCCCTTGAGATCCCGGTATGGGATGCCGAAGTGTGCATCCAGTGTAATCAATGTTCGCTGGCCTGCCCGCACGCAACGATCCGTGCCAAGATCTATGATGCAGCCTATGCCAACGGTGACTCGCCGTCGACATTCAGATCCACCGAAGCCAGGGGGCGCGAGTACGGTGGTATGCGTTACACGCTTCAGGTCGCGCCGGAGGATTGCACCGGTTGCGGCGCGTGCGTGTATGTCTGCCCGGCCTTTGCCAAAGACGAGCAAGGCAACAAGACCGATCGGCGAGCCATCAACATGGCGCCTCAGCCGCCCATCCGGGAGGAGGAGGCCGCCAATTGGGATTACTTCCTCTCGATCCCAGATCTAGACCCGAAGCTGTTCAACCGCTTCAGTACGAAAGGGTCGCAGTTCGTTCCGCCGCTGTTCGAGTTCTCCGGCGCATGCGGCGGCTGCGGAGAGACGCCCTACGTAAAGCTTCTGACCCAGCTTTTCGGTGACAGGCTTCTCATCGCCAACGCCACCGGCTGCTCATCCATTTACGGAGGCAACCTGCCGACCACGCCTTATACGGCGCGCTTCGACGGACGAGGCCCGGCATGGTCCAACTCGTTGTTCGAAGACAACGCTGAGTTTGGGCTGGGAATGCGGCTAACAGTCGATCGGCTATCGGATTATTCGCGTGAATTGCTCAGCGACATCCCGGCGGATGGGAAGGCCGATCTGATCAGCTCGATCCTGACAGCCGAAACGGACGCGCAAGAGGCGATCGAGGAGCAGCGGGAGCGGGTCGAGGCATTGAGGACTCACCTCGAGGGCAGCCAGGCCCCGCAATCACGGCGCTTGTTGAGTTTGCTGGAATTCCTGACCCCCAAGTCCGTCTGGATCGTGGGTGGCGATGGTTGGGCCTACGACATCGGCTACGGCGGGTTGGATCACGTGCTGGCTTCCGGCCGCAACGTGAATGTCCTGGTCCTCGACACGGGTGTGTACTCCAACACTGGTGGCCAGGCGTCCAAGGCGACCCCCCGGGCGGCCGTGGCGAAGTTCGCCGCAGCCGGCAAGGACATGCCGAAGAAGGACCTGGGGGCGATTGCCATGTCCTATGGCAACATCTTCGTCGCTCAGATCGCTTACGGGGCAAACATGACCCAGGCGGTTCGCGCGCTACATGAGGCGGAGGCCTACCCGGGGCCGTCCTTGACGATCGCGTATGCGCACTGCATCGAGCACGGGATTGACATGGCCACCGGCACGGACCTTCACAAGGATGCGGTCGAGACTGGCTTCTGGCCGCTCTTCCGGTTCAATCCGGCCCTCGTGACGGAGGGGAAGAACCCACTGCAGCTCGACTGCAAGACTCCGAGCCGGGGTGTGGAGGAGTTCATGTACAAGCAGAACCGCTTCCGCGTGTTGCGTCAGGCGGATCCGAAGCGGGCCGAGCAGCTGCTGCAGTCATTGCGCCTGGATGTCGCCTCGCGCTGGAAGTTCTACGAGCAGATGGCGAATCTGGATCTCTGATCGCCTCGATCGCGGATAAGGCTCCCGGAGCCTGCGCGAATACGGCTGGGGCAAATGCGAAGGCAGTCCGGTGAAAGATGCCTTCAGCCTCACCCCCTCGCCCCCTCTCCGCCGAGAGTGCTGACAATGCCTTCCGTGGGGACGCGGTGCCCGCAACCTGCTAAATCACCCCCTCCGTCCGATACCAGTCGAACGCCTCTTGAGCCGCCTGCCGGAACAGACGCGGCGTGGACAAACCGAGTTCGACTCTGGCCTTCGTCGTGTCACAGAAAAGCTCGTAACCGCTCATCCGCAGTTGGTCGCCGTTCAGAGGAAGACGGACGAAGCGCCCGATCAAGTCGATGAATACCGCTGTCGGAGGGACTGCCCACCCGGGGACTCTCAACCATGGGGGTCGCCTGCCGACGATCTCGGCCAGGATCGTGAAGATCTGGCGGTGGGTGAGGTTCTCGCCGCCCAGGATATAACGCTCGCCTGCCCGGCCCCGGTGAGCCGCCGCAATATGGCCATCGACGACGTCAGTGATGTGGACCAGGTTCACACCGCCGTCGGTGTACACAAACCCCACTCCGCGCGCGGCTTCGACGACCATCGATCCGCTGATCTGATGGACATCCCCTGCGCCGAGCACCACGCTCGGGTTCACAATCACTAGATCCAGATCACCCTCAGCAGCGGCGAGTGCCTGCTGCTCCGCCTGATGCTTGGCGTGCCCGTAAGGAAAGCCATGAGGCGGCAGGTTGAAAGGGTGCCGCTCATCGAGAATCTCGCCCCGGGCGGGGAGGCCCAAGGCCGCCAGCGAACTGGTGTGGATCACTCGCTCTACGCCGGCGGCACGCGCGGCCTCGATCACGTGCCGGGTCCCATCGACCGCGGAACGCCAAACCCTCTCCGGCTGTCGCCAATAATCCGATTGGGCTGCAGTGTGGAAGACCCAACTGACCCCGGTCATCGCCCGGGCCAGGCTCTCTGGGTCGAGGATGTCACCAACCGCCCGCTCGACAGGCAGGTCCAGGAGAGGGGCCAGGGAGGACGTGTTGCGATGGAATGCCCGGACCTTCAAACCTTCAGTGCACAGGGCGCGGCAGAGCGCTGCGCCGACGAAACCGGTGGCGCCTGTGACCAATACGGTCTCAGTCAATCAGCTCGAGCTCCCGACCGACACGGGCGAATACTTCCAGCGCACGGTCGATCTGTTCATCCGTGTGCGTGGACATGTAGCTGGTTCTCAGCAGGCACGAATCAATGGGGACCGCCGGCGGAAGAACCGGGTTGGTGTACAGACCGGCGTCGAAACACTTCTTCCAGGCGAGGATGGTTGTCGCCTGGTCGCCGGTGACGATGGGGATGATCGGCGTGACGCTCGGCCCCATGTTGTACCCCAGGGCTTTCAGGCCGGCCCTCATCCGCTCGGTCACAGCCCAAAGGCGCTCGACGCGCTCAGGCTCGTTCTCCATGATATCGAGAGCCGCCAGGACTGCCGCAACATTGGATGCGGGCATTGAGGCGCTGAAGATGAGCGAGCGGGCATGGTGCTGGATGTAGTGGATGACATCGTCATCACCGGCGATGAAACCGCCCAGCGATGCGAATGACTTGCTGAACGTACCCATGATCAGATCGACATGTTCGGTCACGCCGAAGTGCGCCGCGGTGCCGCGACCGCCTCCCATGATCCCCAGGCTGTGGGCATCGTCGACCATCAAACGGGCGCTGTGCGCCCGGCAGATTTCGATCAGACCGGGCAGTGGGGCCAGGTCACCCCCCATGCTGAACACGCCGTCGACAACCACCATCCGGCCGACCTTGTCGTCGATCCCGGAAAGGACGCGGTCCAGGTGATCCAGGTCATTGTGTGAGAAGCGGCGCATCTCTCCCAGTGCGAGCATGCAGCCGTCGACGATGCTGGCGTGGTCTTCCTTGTCGGCGACGACGATATCCCCTCGCCCGACCAGACATGAGATCACGCCCAAATTGGTTTGGTAGCCAGTGCTGAAGACCAGAGCGGCCTCCTTGCCGACGAAAGCCGCCAACCGCTCCTCGAGCTCCAGGTGCATCTTGAGTGTGCCGTTGAGGAAGCGTGAGCCGGTGCAACTCGTGCCGTATCTTTCGACGGCTTCGATGGACGCCCTACGGACACGCGGATCCGTTGTCAGCCCGAGGTAGTTGTTCGAGCCGATCATCAGCACCCGCCTGCCGTCCACAACCACTTCTGTCCCCTCCGTGTCTTCCAGGGGCATGAAATAGGGGTAGATCCCGGCGGCCTTCGCCAGCCGGGCGTCTGTGAACTGGCCGCACTTTTCGAAGATGTCCATGGCTTAGATCCCTTGTGGCGGAGGTGGCCTCGTGGTCGCATCCAGGGCCGCTGCCGTGTCCAGGACGCGCACAGGGATGCGCCCTGTCCGGCTGATCTGCGCGTCCGTATCATCGCGGTCTGTTAGACGCTTGATGCAGGGTGACGTTGTCTGGACATGAACACCAGGACGTTGAGAGGATAGAACGGCCGGGCTGGAATGTCAACCATGAACCACCAGGAGTTGTCCGGGTGAGATCCGTAGTCAGACGGGCGGCGTGAACCCGGGCGGTAGGGGTTCGGGAACAAAGAAACTGCTCGCTCAGTATCTTGTCGATCGACCGGTTGCACTCCTCGGCCGCCCAGCGGTCGCTGCCAAAGGGCTACTCTATGACCACTTGTCTCCGGCCGTGGCATTCATCAAGCAACCCGACAGCTCCCAACTCGACGACGAACTATGGAAAGAAGTGTAAGGGGTCGCCAAGTGGTTGAGGCGATCAGCGGGGCCTGCTTCATGAGAAGGAAGGGTGCCATCAGGCTGATAGTAGGTTGAAGGGTCGAGAAAACCCCCGGCCTGATAGATCTCCCGTGATGAGGACGATCCCGACTCGTTTGCAGTGAAGTCGATCCCGCTGAGTTTCTCCAAGCCCTGCAAGAGGCCCGCCTGGAAGGTGTCACTCCTCAGCGGCGAAATCGAGACACCCAGGATGTGGAAATTTGTCAGGAAGGCGCGACTTGCGGAAGAGGCTAAACAGCGCCGGAATGAGCTTGCGCTGGGTCAGGTCCCCGCTTGCGCCAAAGATGACCACGGTCACATAGCGATTCTCATTGGCCATGGCAGACACCAAGCTAGCTTCGGCCAAGGACGGGGAGGCTTGCCCCGTGCACGTCCCGCGCCGCGTCCGATGCCAGGAACAGGATGACGTCCGCCAAGGACTCGGGCGCCACCCAACGGCCGGTGTCTGCCTCCGGCATGGCTTGCCTGTTTTGAGGCGTATCCATCGTTCCCGGAACGATGCAGTTGACATTGACCCCGAAGTCACGCAACTCAGCCGAGAGACTCTCTGTCAGGCGAATCACGGCTCCTTTTGAGGCGCTGTAGGCGGCCATGTTGGCCTTGCCGGCCAGGGCGGAACGGGCGGCGATGTTGATGATCTTGCCCGATCTTTGGCTCAACATCTGCGGGATTACCGCCTTGCTGGCGATGAAAGCTGTCCGAGCATTCAGGCTGAACGATTCATCCCACACATCCAGCGGAGTTTCATGCACCGGCGTCCCGGCCTTGTAGCCACCTACTGCATTGACAAGCACGTCCACTCGCCCGAAGCGATGAACCGCCTCCTTTACCATCTCCTGAACCGAAGCGGCATCGTTGACATCGACCGACCCGGCCAGGTAGTGAGCCGGTTCCGAAGCCAGGTCAGGGTAAAGCCTGGGCAAGCGCTCGGCCGAGCGATCGACGAGCACCAGGTGTGCTCCGGCACCCTGGAAAGCCCGACCGACGGCCATGCCTAAGTTCCCGCTCGCGCCGGTGACGATGATGACCTTGTCCTTGAAGTCGAACACGCCAGAGACCTCTCAATCACATCACACGCCGCACGGCATGCCCGCCGAACTGATTTCGCAGGGCAGCCAGGAGCTTATCGGCGAATGGTTCTTCCTCGCGGGAGCGAAGCCGGCGCTGCAACGCGATCGTGATGACCGGCGCCGGCACGTCCAGCTCGATGGCCTCGGCCACCGTCCATCGGCCCTCGCCCGAATCTGGAACCCAGGCCTTCACATCGCTCAGATTCTCGTCATCCGCAAGAGCTCGCGCCGTCAGGTCAAGCAGCCATGAGCGGACGACGCTGCCATAGCGCCAGATCTCCGCCACCTGGTGAAGGCTAAAACCCATCTCTTGCTTGGCCTTCAGAATCTCAAACCCTTCTGCGTAGGCCTGCATCAGGCCGTACTCGATCCCGTTGTGGATCATCTTGGCGAAGTGGCCGGCGCCGTTGGGTCCGACGTGCCCCCAGCCCCTGTCGGGAGCGGGCGCCAGCGCTTCGAAAAGCGCCCGATGGCGTTCGACCGGCTCCGCCTCACCGCCGATCATCAGGCTGTAACCTTCCGACAGGCCCCAGACGCCGCCACTGGTGCCGACGTCGATGAAATGGAGCCCGGCTTCTGTGAGCGTTGTCGCCCGGCGCTGCGAATCGCGATACATCGAGTTGCCGCCGTCAATTAGGGTGTCTCCGGGAGTCAGCAGGGCGGCCAGGGCCCGAAGCGTGCCTTCGGTGATTTCGCCGGATGGCAGCATCATCCACAGACTGCGAGGCACCCCAAGTTTGCCAACCAGATCCTCCAGCGAGTCGGCGCCAGCGGCCCCGGCGACTTCCAACTCCTTCACCGCCTCCGGCCTGGCATCGAACGCGACGATGTGGTGGTCGGCTTTCATGAGACGGCGCGCCATGTTGGCGCCCATCCTGCCCAGCCCGATCATTCCCAATTTCATAGTGTCCTCAGCTTTCCCTTCGTTTTTCTACGGTACTTCAGACCGAAGAAGGCGTTCAACAGTGTCTTTCAGCCTCTCCGGCTCGTCCACAATCCATTCGGGTCGCAGAAGCGCCTGCTTGTGCAGACCGTCTTTCGAGAGAGGCGTGGCGACCGCGATACAACTCATCCCGGCGGTGACCGCGGCCTGCACTCCAGCGGGAGAATCCTCGATCACCAGGCACTCGCGCGGCTCCTTGCCGTGTAAGCGTGCCGCCAACAGATAGATCTCCGGATTCGGCTTGGGTTCCTCGACATCCTCCCGTGACAGTCGCACTTGAAATATACCGTCGAGCCCGACCGAACGTATCACTGTATTGACCTGTTCACATATGGACATGCTGGCCAGCCCGAGCGGATAGCCTTGCCGTGCGAAATCCTTCAGCAGCTCGACGGTGTGAGGCCACTGGTTGGAACGCAGCATGTCAGGATCGGCCAGCATCTGATCGTAGATCTTCAGCCGTATGCGAGCCAGAACCTGCCAGGGGTACTGAGATAAAGTCTCCACAAGGAGCGCTTGCGCCGAATCTTCCAGATGGAAGCGTTCCACCATTGTGGAGGCAACGTGCTCACGCGATCGGCCGACCACCTCGGAGAAGACCCTCAGCACGGCCTCCTCTGGTGTGGGTTCAGGACTGAGCTGCTGCACTGCATGCGCGTACGATAAGCCCTTGAGCCGTTCGGTCTTGACCAGTGTCCCATCCAGATCGAAGATGACCGCTCGTATCATTTTCACCCAGCCCCGTCGCCCGCTCGGCCACCGGCATACGGCCATGAACGGACCACCGGAGGGCGACCAATCTCCGGGCGTGCGTCACGGTGGCAGCTTTCGTCTGCTGGAATGCCGTCGTGTGTGCGCCGTCGAAGATCCGCTAGACCCGATTAGCCGAGGGGATCCTGCGCAGCGGTGAGGCTTCCTCACTGATCTTCCTGATGCGGTCTTCGTGCCTGTTCTTACCGGCTTGGCTGCTGCCTACGAGGAGGACGACACTGAAGAGGCCTGGCGGAGGATCCGGACCAGAACGTCTATGTCGGGCCGATCGGTGGGGTCGTGGCTGGGGTGGGCGAAACGGATGACCCCTGTTTCGTCAATGATGAAATCTCCCCCGAGCTGGCTGCTGTTGCCCTGAATCCCGCGCCACCGCCGGCCCGCCAGCAAGAGTCGCGCGTAGGTCATGATCGCCCGCGGACCCCATGAGCGGAAGAGCGAGCGGTCCACGCCGTAAGTGCGGTAGGCTTTCCGGTCTGGATCGAGCCACAGCGAGAACGGCGCCGCAGTCTCGCGCAGCCATCGGACCGCCAATGTTGGTGATCCGAAGGACACGAGCACCACTTGGGCCCCCAGGCTTCGGAATGTATCAACGTGCTGGCACAACTGTGCCACATGCTCCCGGCAGGGCAGTCAACCGAGGTGGCGCAGGAAGACGAGAAGCGCCGGGCCACTCTGCCAGGCCTGTCGCAAATGAACCACCTCTCCTTCCAATGACATGAGTGTGGCATCAGGTGCTGGCTGGCCCGTCATTATTGTGGGAAACGTCATCGGACCAGTCCCTTCGTAAGGTCTTTGATCCAAGGAGCGGTCGTGCCCGGGCCTGAGCGCGCAACTGCCCAGAAGGTTGGCAGGAGAGAGTCACGCATTCTTGAGCACCAAGCCCATCGCCGAATTGAGCCGGTGAAGCGCCTCTTCGGTATCCCCGGCCTTCACGCAGTCGGTCACACATGTCTCTATGTGGCCTTCGAGCAGTTTGATGATCACCTGGTTCAGCGCCGCCTTGATGGCCGAGGTCTGCACCAGGATGCTTTCGCAGTCCTCCTGGTCCGTCAGCATCCGCTTGACCCCGCGCACATGCCCTTCGATTCGGTTCAGTCGCTTGAAGAGACTCTCGATCAGTTCAGGATCAAGATAGGTTGTCATGGATGCCGTACGCGTCTTGGGCATTTGGTGGACTCCTTCCTGGGGTTCCGCCGGGCTGGTCTTTCTCCTAACCGGCACAGCAGCTAAGCTTGGTGATGTCCTTTTCGAAGGAGATCACCGCCAGCTTGACAGCCTCAACATTGGTCAGATACGGAAACATCGTCTCTCGCAGTTGGGTCAGAGTGATCCCGAAGCGCATCGCAAGGACGACCGATTGGATCATTTCCCCGGCTTCGGGAGCCAAGATATGGGCTCCCAGGATCAAGTCGGTGCGTTCATCTGCGACGAGCTTTACAAGACCCCGCGTGTCCCTGGCCGCCTGGGCACGCGGGACGTAGGCCATGGGCACGCTGGCCACTTTCACACGGTGGCCCATCTGCCGTGCCTGCTCTTCGGTCAAACCGGCTGAGGCGACCTGCGGATCGGTGAAGGTGATTCGAGGGATGGTGCTGGCATCGTAGATCTTGCCCGCGCCCGTCAGAGCGTTTTCTGTCGCAAGGCTTCCCGAATAGGAGGCCACATAGACGAACATGTCCCGGCCGGTCACGTCGCCGGCAGCGTAAACCAACGGGTTGTGCGTCTGGAGCAAGCCATTCACCAGCACTTCGCCCCGAGGCCCGGGCCGGACACCCGCCTCGTCCAAGCCCAACGCGGCCGTGTTCGCTCGCCGGCCGGTTGCGACGAGGAGTTGCTCGGCTTCGAAGACGACTTCCGCCCCATTCTTGAGGCCGCGCAGCCTAGCCCGGCCATCCCTTCTGAGGATGCTCTCCGCCTCGAACCCTGGCACGATGCGCAGGCCCTCGTCTTCGAGGTACCCTGTCAGGGCGGCGCTGATCTCTTCGTCCTCAAAAGGCAAGATGCGCGGGAGGAGCTCCAGCACAGAGACGTAGGTTCCCGCCCGAGCGTATGTCTGGGCCAACTCAAGCCCAACGGCATTTCCCCCAAGGACGATCAGCGATTGGGGTAGCTCACGGAGGTCGAGCGCCGACGTGCTGTCCAGATATCGTGCCTCTGCCAATCCTGGAATGGGCGGTGCCCAGGGCTGGGCGCCCGTGGCGAGTACGATCTTGCCCGGAGTGTAAGGACGTCCGTCCACCTCGACCCCGTTTGCGCCGGTGAGGCGGGCGCGGCCTTCGATGTAGGTGATCTCGGGATAGGCCGAAAGGACGTCGAGGTACTTCTCCTGGCGGAGCTGGTTGACCAGTTCATCCTCGTGGGCGATGACCTCGGGCCAGGAGATCGCGCCAGGAACGGTGTGCACGCCGCGAAAACGGGCCTGACCCGCCAAGTGCAGTTGTTCCACCGACCGAATGAGGGTCTTCGAGGGAATGCAGCCTACGTTGACACAGGTCCCACCGATGACTCCCGAGCCCACCAGGGCCACTCGTCTGCCCAACTCAGCCCCTCTGATCGCGGCCGCAATACCGGCTGATCCCACGCCGATGACCATCAAATCGAACGCCTCATTGTCGGATATCGGATCTTGGGGAACCAGTTCAATTAGCTTGCGGGACCGCACCGAGGCGGCGTAGCCGCTCCCCCTGAGGGCCAGTGCCAAGTCTTCGTTCTTGATCTCGCCTTCGGCGATGATGGCGGCGCGGGAGGACTTCCAGCCCGGTACGGAGACTTGCTTGTCCCCGGGGACAGCCGCCAGGGCTTTCTCGACATGCAAGGCACACGAATCGCAGGTCATCCCGCGCACGTCCAGTTCGAATCTTTCCGCATTCATGGTTACACCGCCTATCCCGTTCTCGTTATATGCCCATCCCCCCCATGGGGATACTCATTCTAACCCAATCCGACTTATTGTCAACGCCGCGGGCGAGAACCTCGGCATGTGCCCCAAGCTATGGAGTGGTTTTAGGATCGTCGGAGGGGAAATCCCCCTGACTGGGCTACCGATTTGTCACAAAGCCCTGCCGGGGTATCATCCACGAACGACCAACGGCTCAAGCACCTCGTCGTTCTCGTGGTTTCTCAGCCGGAAATGCGGCGCGTCCCGATAGGCTCCCCCATCGACGATGTAGCGGGCATAAGAAACCCCGACGGCCCTCAGCTCGTCATCCGGCAGCCGATTCGTCCGGCGGGCGCGCGCCATCAGGTCGTCCAGGTCAGCCTCAATTCGCAGGTCAAGCATCGGCCGATGCGTGTCGACTTTCCGAACCGTAAGCCTATAGAGCGTTCGCGTTGTTCCCGTCCCCATCAGCGCCAGGAAGAACTCGGCGTCGCCGTACGTTTCTGCGCAATCGCAACCCAAGTGTCCACAAGCCACGGTGACCTCCTCCGAATTTCGACTCATCCGCCGTTCCGCAATTGGATCGGCGAGGGGCCTCACCGATCGCAACTCGACCATGGTCCATGAATATCCGCCCGACGAGACCCATCACCTGGAGCCCTATCGATCCGGTCGTCCCGCGACAGGCGCCGGTCCACTTCGGCCATTTGAGCCGCAGTCACGGATGGAACCTGCGACGTCGTCCCAGGCATTCGTCCGGAGCCTGAAGAAGGAGGGGCCGAGTCGCTCTTCACCTCGGCCCCTCCCGCGTCTGGTATAGTCCGCACATCTCTCACTCGGATAGCCGCCAACGATGCCCTACGCGCGAGCGACCACCTGGTTGCTGACGACGCCGAGGGCGGCGCCCCACATCATGTGGCCCAGGAAGAAGACGGCGGCATTCAGGTTGAGCATGACCGGATCGATGAGGGGGAGGATCACGAACCACATGACGAGGAAGATGGCGACCCCATAGACGACTCCGCCCCCGATTTTCCGGCTGAGTGATGGCAGGCGCGGCCCGATCACGAAGGCGAAGATCAAACCGAGGATGACCGAGTTCATCATGTGACCCATCAGGCCCAGGACCACGCCAAGCAGGTTGAAGGCTGCCGGCGAACCAGCGCTTTGCAGATCTCGCAGGATCGTGGCCGCGATGTAGATCGGCGGCGACCACAGCCCGGCCCCGGCTGGGATCACGGCTTCGACGATCATCTGCCACATCCCCAGCAGCAGACTTGCAGCCAGACCGGGTATGAGCACCTTCCATGTGAGCGATGGCCGGTCAACCGAAACACTGGTACTCGTCATAAGTGCCTCCTCTTTCAGATTGGGTCTCCGGCTGATTTCAGCCGGGGACATGACGGATCGCCCAAGGCAACTGGGCGTGGAATTAAGCGGCGGCGCGATCCCGCCGCGGCTTGCGCGAGACGATCTCCTCCAGGTTGTGCAGGAGATGGGCCTTCGGAGCAAAACCGACGATCCGGCCGATCTCCTCGCCCTGGGCGAATACAACCAGCGTCGGGATGCCCTCGACCCCGTAGCGGATGGAGAGCTCCGGGTTCTCATCCACGTTGAGTTTGGCGAAGGACACTCGTCCTTCCAGCTCCCCGGCGAGCTGATCGAGGACCGGTGCCATCATCCGGCACGGCCCGCACCATTCGGCCCAGAAGTCTACGACTACGGGCTCGGTTGAACCGAGAACTCGGTTCTCGAAGTCCTTTGTTGACACATGGAATGGGGTTGTCATCTCGTTTCCTGCCTCCTTGCAGCTCTGTGAAGTTGGATGTGGCCCATCGGCGATGTCTTACCAAAGTAGCTTGGCCATGGTGACTCAGCAGCGGTCGAAGATCATTGGGTCACCGGGGCTCTCCATAGACCTCGATCTCAGCCGCCCCGGTGTTTCCGCCGGTCGTTTCAACGGCCTCGAATCGCAACCGTCTGCCCGAGAAGTCCGTATCGAAGGTGTAGATCTGGGCTGCGTCCGGCAAATCGAAGGGACCGATTTCCTCCCCCTGATCCGTCACGATCCGGAACGAGAGGATCTGGGCCGTGCTGCCCATCGTCCGTGTCCAGAAGCCGACTCGAGTGACATGGGTCAGGGCCGGGAGCTCGATCTCGATCCAGGCTTCGTCCCCATCTCCGTTCGAGGACCACTGGGTCGCGGGATCTCCGTCGATGACGCGGTTTGCCGCAAAGGCGCTCTCGGCGTCCTCCCCTCCATATTGACTGCTCACCCCGCTCACGCGTGCACCTGCGGCCATCGAAGCGAGGTTTGCCGGCCCGGTTACGGCGCCGACGAGAGGAGTGCGGAGGGCATATTCTTCACTTCGATACAGCGTGCCGTCGGGACCCACCCCCTGGAGCCTGAGGTAATAGAGCGTGTCCGGTTCCAGATCGACGAGGATCGGTTGGTGCTCGGCGTGTGCGCCGCCGGCCATGTCGGTGTCGGTGGCGATTGACCCGTAGTCGTGGGTCGTGCCGTACACCACGGCACAAGCCAGGGGGATGCGCGTGGTCACGTAGACCGTGGCCGATCTGGCCCCGGCCTCGATCCTAGGTGTCTCGACGAGGATCTCGTCGATCGGCCGCACCCCCTCGGTCTTCACAGCCGGTGATAGGAGTGGCGCGCAAGCGGCCAACAACACCAGCGAGGCAAGGCCGATCAGGCCTCGAACTCCAGAGCTCATTCTCATGACCGGACATCTCCTTCCAAGGGATTCAAGAATCCGTCGCTCTGCCCGGTTCCACAACCGGGCGGAGCGAGCATGTCCTTCCAGGAGCTGCCGTCACTTACCCAGCAACCGATAGAACTCTCCTCGCAATGCTTGATCGTCCCGGAATGCTCCGCGCTGGGCCGTCGTCGTCATGTTCATGCCGTGCTTCTTGACGCCTCGGAGGGCCGCACAGCTATGCTGCCCCTCCAGGATGACCATCACGCCGGCCGGGGCGATGGCCTTCTCCAAGGCGTCGGCGATCTCATTCGTCAGCCGCTCCTGCACCTGAAGATGATGCGCGAACATGTCCACGATCCGCGGGATCTTGCTCAGGCCGATGACGCGGTCTTTGGGGAAGTAGGCGACATGGGCCTTGCCGGTGAACGGAAGCATGTGATGTTCACACATCGACACGTACTCGATCTCGGAGGCCACCACCATCTCGCCGGTTCCATATTCCACGTCGAAGCGTGCCCCATTCACGAGGGTGTCGAGGTTCTGAAAGTAGCCTCCGAGCAGTTCGCCGTACATCTTCGCTACCCGCCGCGGCGTGTCGCGCAGACCGTCGCGTGTCGGATCTTCGCCCACACAGGCCAGGATTTGCGAGACGGCCTCCTGCATGGCCGTATCCGGATCCATGATGGCCGGGAGACCGATCTCGGGGCCCGGGCCTCGGGTCGTTGTGAGGGTGCGACTTGCGCGGGGTGTGTTTCTCAGTTCTGCTTCCATGACGGTCTTTGCCTCCGAAGAATGGTTCCCGGAGCGAGATCCCGCCTCGGGTCTGTTCTGCACACTAGGATGAGGCGTGAGCCACGGGCCTTACGACTCTCCCTCCGCCAGCGTTGTCACCAGCTTGCAACATCGGCGCAGACCCATGGACGGTGCGTTTCGCTTTGGGGTGCTAAAATCTCCCAAGAACGGGGGCTGGTGAGTCGGATGAGCTCGCGGCGATTGCGTGACAACGACGAGTGGGTCTCGGCGCTGACCTCAACGGGACAGGCGCAGGAGGCGGCGCTGGCCGACCTGCGGGAGATTCTCGTCTCCGGACTGCGGCGCGGGTTGGCGGCCTGGCTTGAGCCTCATTCGCCCCAGCTGGTGTCGCTCGCAGAAGAAGCGTCGCAGGAGGCCCTCGTCCGCATCCTCGCGAAGCTGGATACGTTCGAGGGTCGTAGCAAATTCACCACCTGGGCCTACAAGGTGGTGAATTTGCTACGACCCTCGAACG
>Ga0209342_10001863_pt1 | contig 23197 bp, 32 predicted proteins | sample RifCSP16_2_FD_184023 | JGI IMG/M metagenome (GOLD analysis project Ga0209342, IMG submission 184023) | Soil microbial communities from Rifle, Colorado - Rifle CSP2_sed 16_2 (SPAdes) (version 2) | ecosystem: Environmental > Terrestrial > Deep subsurface > Rock core/Sediment | place: Rifle... | reverse complement strand
CACCTGGCACTTGGCCGCGCTGTTGGTCACGTCGTATGCCCATATCTTCGCCGTCCCCGTGTTGGCGCGAACCAGCGCGTCGAAGTGCCAGGTGTCGCCCTCGTTGACGTTGACGCTCTGTGCGGAGTACCCGTTGGCCCCCGAGTTCGTGACCCGGTGTATGTAGCGCCCGAGGAGGTCAGGGAAGGCGAAGGCCACACGGCTCTGAGTCGCGTTGCTGACCGACCACTCTCCGGTATCGATGGTCTTCTTCCAGAAGTCGCCGTCTTTGAGGAAGGTCAGCGGGAGGAAGGCCCAGCGACAGCAGAACTCAGTGACGGCCCACAGGATAGCTTCGTTCACCGCCTCCACGGTGTAGAGGTCTCGGTGCCAAGCCTCACCAGTCTGGTTGGCCTTCACCTTAGCACTGAAGGCGGGAGAGACGGTGATAGTTCCCCCAGAGAGACTGGAGATGTGGCTCTCCTCACCCCAGACGGCGGCGGTAGTGCCCGTACTCGTGATGACGATCGGAGCCCCTTCGTTTAGAATGTTTAGATCGCCGGCGGCGGCCCGGACGGAGGTGTCAACGAAGGTGGTGAAGTCAGCAGCGCCGTCGGCCGTAGCCGCCAGGAGACGCCCGAGGCGGCTGTCTGTGGCCAGCCGTTGCCGTATCTGGAGCCGCGTAGAAGTAGTCATCTTATGAGTACGCCCCGTGCCTCAGCCTGCGGTCGCCTACTCCTTCAGCCAGGGCACGGGGCGCGAGCCTCCTAACTCTTAGCGCCGGGCTCTACCCCCACGCTTCTTCATGAGGGCCGACCGCCTCTTTCGAGGGGTCTTGGCGATCATTTCCTTGCCCCACGCTTCTCCACGCCCTGCGGCGGCGTAGGCCTTCTTGAGCTGTTCCCTGCTCCTAGCTGGCATCACTCACCGTTCCCGTGGGGTGGGTGATCGGCAACCCACGCCTCAACGCGATTCTCCAACTTGTCCTGGAGGTCTTCGAGTTCGCCCATCGTGTACAGGCCCAGGTTATAGGCGCGGCCGAAGTTGTGCTGGCCCTGAACTTGTGGCGGGTTAGCGCCCTCCTCCACAATGTTCTTGGCCTGGATGTTAATGTAGAGATGAGGATCAAAGTAGTTGGGCATCACTCATACCCCACGGTCGCCGTTGGCGTGATCGAGCCCGCAAAGTCGATGTAGATGGCCGCTGAGAACTCCACAGGTGGCTTGAGTAGGAAGAATTGCTGAGAAGCCGCAGGCAGGGTGACGCTCCAGACAGCCGTACCGCCAGCGCCTGTATCCCTCAGCGTCAAGACGCCACCAGTGGCGGCGTGGGCGTTCGCTGCCAGGACCCAGAAGACCTTCCCAGCCGCCGACTTCGCGGCCCCGTCCGTCGTCCTGATACTCGTGGTCTTGACGGTCTTCATGCGTAGCCTATGGTCAGCGTGATATTGCTACCCGGAATGTCGGCGAAGATGCCAACAGTACACTCCAGCGGCGGGTCGAAAAGGATGGGCGTCGTAGAGAGTGCGGGCTGGACGGCCGAAATCTTGTCCGTGCCGCTATCGTCGGTCGAGTCATTGATCTGCCAAGCGCCGCCGGTTGCAGCGGCCGAGGCCGATATCCAGTAGACCTTGCCGGGGGCAGCCTTCACGGCGGTGTCAGAGGTCACAATGGCCGTGGTGGTGACGCCCTCAGGGGCAGCATTGGGAACAGTTATCGCAGCCATCTCATCGTCCTACTTGGCGAAGAACGCGACTTCCAGGGCTGCGTCAACGCTCCCGTCCCTGATGGCCTGGAACCTTTTCAGGATGCCCGCGTAGTTCTCCGCTGGGTCCATGAACTCGATATTGCTGCCGTTGGCGGCGATGATGCCAGAGGTTGTCGTGGGAGCCGTGCCGTCGGCCCGCCAGCGGATATCGGCACCCGTCACTTGGATGATGGCGTGGGTCGCCTGAAGGCCGGTCGGTATCGTCAGCGACACGGCTGTGGTGCTGACAGCGAGGGCGTTCTGGGTTCCTACCTGGTTAAGGGCCATCGGTGGCCTCCTTGGGCTTCCGCGCGGGGCAGTGGAGCCGCTTGTGAGCCCGGAGAGAACCTTCAGGGTTCTGGCTTGGCTTCGTCCAGCCGCAGTCGTCGCAGGTTGCCGTCTGCATTGCGACAGGCGGCATGACAGGGGGTAGCACTCCCGACACGGCGACAGCCCGCACCGGCTCATCCTGTGTGGCGGCGATGCCCTGGATGAGTTCGGCCAGTCGCGGGTTGTCCTTGACGATGGCCGTCCTCAATTGGTCCAGCAGGGGGCGGTATACCTCGGCCTCCTGGGGGTGGATGCGCTCGACGTGGAGGACGAGCTGGTATCGCTCGCGCACCCGCTTCGAGCAGCCGTCTATGAAGCACTCAAAGCGAGGCAGGGCAAGCATGTTGGCCGGCTGCGAGATCGTGAACCTCTTGCCCCCATCAGCCCGCCGCTTACGGAGAAAGTGATCGAGTTGGCCCCTGGCCAGACGACAGGGCACTCCATACTCGACGCCAAACTTGTCTTTCGTCAGCTCCCAGGCCGCTACCCATGCCTTCGCGTCCTGCGGCCGGATGACGTAGTGGGATTCAAGGACCCCCGGCAGGCTATTGAGGCTTGTCTTTTCGCCGTCTGACGGGGGACCGCTACCCTCATCGATGACGGCTTCCTGCTGTTCGGGGGTGATTGCGGTAACCATGTGGTAGCTCCTAACTCGGTTGAACTCTCGGCCACATGCCGTAGTGCCGGCGACCGCTAAGTGCCGTCCGGCGGGCCTCCTGCATATCCAGGTAGAACTTGGGGACATCCGGCTTCTCACGGATCGGTGGCGGCTCCCCCTTCATCATCTGCACGATGTCCCTGATGGCGATATCGTCCACGTCCCCGAGGCCGCCGATGAAGAGAAGCGGTCCTACGTCGTCTACCTGGTGCACGTCGTCCTTGGTGGTACTGTCGGAGAATATGCGGCGCACACGCATGAACCTCTTGCCGCCCGCCTGGAACTCATTGGCGAACAGCACGCGCCCACGCTCTTTGACAACGATGATGCCGGTCAAGGGTAATCCGTCTCCAGCGTTGCCCACGTTGCCCACCAATCGGGGCCGTATCTCAACGCAAGCACATCCCGCACCGCCCGTCCGAAGATGACAGCCGCCGACTGCATAGCCCCTTTTGTGCCCTTGATGATATCGATAACGATCTCTGGCTGGCCATCGGAGAGCACACCAGAGGCGATCACGATCCGCGCTGCGTATTCGGCCATTTTCAAGCGGGCCGCTGTTTTCGGGCACAGCGGCCGAAGCCCCTACGTCACTTCGGCTTGTCGGCCTTCTTGGCCGCTTCAGCCTCTTCCTTCTTCAGACGCGCCAACTCCTCGGCTGCGTCCTGGAACTTCTTGTCGGCTTCCTTCGCCATGATGCCTCCTACTCCAGTTGGAGCATGATCCACAGGTCGCCGTAACTGGACACGGTAGCGGACAGGAGGTACCCCGCCCGCTGGTACCCAGAGGTCGGGTCGGCGACCGAGGATGGGTCGATGGTCCCGTCCATGTGGAAGAACACGTCCCGGTAATGGGCGGACTGGCCGGGCCAGGTGCCACCGTGCGCGGTGATGGGGCATGGGCCAGCCGTCTGGCCCCAGAAGTAGTACCCGGAGGTGACCGGTAGCGGCGACACGCAGATGAAGGGCTCGTACTCCTGGTTGGTGCTCATGGCGGCCTTCACCGCCCCGTAAGGACTCACGTAGGCCGTGATGCCCGTCGATGTGGTAATGGCCGTCTTCAGCGGCTCTTCCAGTTCGACCGTGACGGTCGCGCCATCCCCCGGCTCGTTGCTCAGGATACGGTTCGTCTGGTAGTGACCGCTGGGGTACGAGACCAGGTACCCGTCCTTGTAGTAGTCCCTGACTCTGGCCGTGGTATCGGCGAACTGTACCGAGACCCCGCCAGCCGCGACGTTGGCGGAGGGTGCCCCTTCAAAGCCGTCCTCGTTGGTGTGGCCGGTGCAACCGGGGGCGTAGTTGGAGTTGATGGATGCCCGCATCAGGCCCGCCAGAGCGCCGGCTGCCTTGCAGTAGCGGAAGGTGCGGCCGTCCGGCAGCAGCATCTTGGTACCGAGTCGGTGCTCGGCGTTTGCGTGCTGGACGAGCTGCATCCCATCCGTGGCTTCGATAGTGCTCACTTCTTTGTCTCCTGTTTTCTCGCTCAGTCCGCCGCTCGCTACGAGCTGATGGGGCTGGCGTCTACTGTGACCTTCACGCCCATGGTGCCGTCCAGTTCGCCGAACCCGTAGTCCTCACAGTAGGTGAGCTTCAGGATTCGGCCGTCGTCGGTCTCAGCGACGTGAACGCCACCCTCTGCGCCGGGATGGCTGAAGGGCACGAAGATCATCGCCCCTTCCACAAAGACAGCGCCGATAGCGTCGTCTGAGGAGTCCTTGGCGATGTTGGCGCAGCGGTAGAGGTCTACACCAGCCAGAGTGCGGTCGTACATGCTGGCGACACCCCTTCGTGCCATGTCGTCGGCCACACCTCCGCCGGGCACGCCCATTGAGGTCTTCGCCAGGGTGCCGGTGAAGGCAGCGCCACCGATGGTCTCCTTCAGCAGAGAGGCCAGAGACTCAGGCCGGAAGACCCCGTGGAACGGTCCCTCCTCAGTGACGTTGATCCCGGTGCCCGCTGCGATGGCCGAAGAGGCCGTGTTGGCACCTCCGGTAAGTCGGGCGACGGCGGCCGCGAGGTGGCCGATGCTCATGATGTGGCCCGCCGACCCCACGGAGAGGTCCAGCGAAGTGAAGAGACCGGTGATGTCCGCATCCTTTTTGCGATCCATCGTCCGGCGCATGATCTCGCCGGCCCTCACGACCATGTTCTCCGTCCACTCGGCCAGAGACTTCTTGGTGAAGGCGGTCTGGACTGTCACCTCGCCTGGGGTCACAACCACGTTGGTCGAACTGAGGCTCTGCCAGTTCTGCGCCTCCTCACCGTCGCTGGCCGAGAAGGCGTCGAAGGTGCCGAACTGCGGCGAGTTGTAGGTCGTGCCCTTGCCGGGCGGAAGGGGATCGTTGAACACCAGCGTGGTGACGTTGCCTTCCAGTTGCGGCGTCATTCGAGCCGCAGCGATCATGAGGTTCAGCATGTTGCCGGGGACGGTAGGAACCGTCGCCCCGGACATCCCCGCTGAACCGGTGTAGTTGAAAGCCATCTGCTATGCTCCTCTGGAGGCTCGCTGCCTCCCGTATGTCTGGTGGTACCAGGTCTCGTCGTCTGGCGTCTGAGTGCCGCCGGCCAGCCGCGCCAGCCTCTCGGCGTCATTCCCGCCCACTGCGGGACTGGTGATCGCGCCGGAACTCGTCTGTCCCTTCGTCGCCGCTAGCGCCTGCACGAGACCTGTGAGTGCGGCGTACCGCTGAGGATCCTTGCTCGCCGCTGCCTGGCCGTCAGTGCGCCCTGCTTCCCGCGAGACCCTATCCTGGGCTCCCAAGAGCACTTCGAGGGCGACGCGGTAAGCGTCAGACGACTTGGCGACAGACAGCAACCGGCGGTGCTCCTCGTCGGTCAGTTGCCCAAAGATGGGGTTTCGGCGCACCGCATGGTTGAACTCAGCCTCCCGATGACGGGCCTGCCAAGTCGTGAGGACATTCGTGAGGGCGTCGGCCGTCTTGCCCTCTGTCAACCCGAGGCCGTCTATCTCGCGCTGGACATTGGGCATGAACTCGGTGTCGATGCCCTGCTTGTCGATCAAAAGCTGGTTATCCGCCTCGGTGCGATCACTGCGACTCTGGGCCTGGCGGCGAATGTCCTCCGCCGCGTACTTGCCGACAATCCACTCCTTGCCCAGGAGGGCGTCAGCTATCTGCTGGCGGTCCTCATCGGACATGCCCTCGCTGAACTGCTTCAGTGCCTCAAGGGGATCGGTTATCGCCGGAGTCTGGTCAGACGAAGCGCCGTTGGTTCCCGCCTGTGCGTCAGTCGGAGCGCCTCCGCCGGCTGCAAGGGCAGCGGCATCGGGGCCTGGGGCTGGCGGGTTAGCGGTAATCGCCGGGGCTGCCGCCTGAGCGGCCGGGGATGCTGGCGTAGGCACGTTTCACCCTCCAAGAACAGACAAAGCGGCCACCGTTAGGCGACCGCTTTGCTATGGGCGGGAAGTACCCGCATTCTGTTAACCGCTATAACATACGCTTAGGAACCTGTCAAGTTGCTAATGTGCGAAAGCCCGCAGGTGGCTTCTTACGTTTGGTCGATTTCGTTTGTCGCAGGCCCACTTCGAGTCTCCGCCGGTCTTCCTCTTCCTTCGTGGGCTGGTACTCCTCACTGATCCTCCGAGAGAGGGCGGGGGCTGCCTTTTCCAGGGTACTACGCATAGCCAGTCTCTCGGCCGGGGTCTGGTAAGGCAGCAACTTGTCGCCCTCCGTCAACTTTAGCAGCCGCTCCGTAAGGCGCTGGCCGAAGAGTCCTCGCCCTTCAGGCGTCAGTTCGACGGTAGGGGAATAGCTGGGGGTCCGTCCTGGGAAGACTCCTATGCCCCCTGCCAGACCACCCGTGGTTGGGCGAAACTCAGATATGGCCCGTGGGTAACGGGCAGCGACGGTCTCCACGGGCTCGCCCGTTTGCGCTACTATCGCGGCCATGATCTCGTCGGCCGTTCTTCCCGCCCGAGAGCGGCGGATGATGTACTGCATCTGGCTCTCGTCAGGCTTGATCAGGCCCGCCTCGATAGCCTTCAGTTGCTCGTAGCCCTTCTGCACGTCGCCCTCACCGAGAGCCTTAGCGGCAGCGTAGGTCTCCACGCCACTCTTACCGGCTAGGGGACTGCGAATCGCAGTACCACCTTCCGCAGTGAATCCCATCCGCTGCGCCTCACGGGCCGTCGTCGTGGCCTGCATGACATCGAAGGGCGACATCCCCTGTCCAGCGCCTACCAACGCTTCCTCCCAGGTGGGCACATCTCCAGCCGGGGCAGAGGTTGCGAGTTCAGCCAACTGCTCTTTGACCGTGCCCAGGCCGGGGATAGGGATACCTGCCGCCACGGCCGCCGCCGTCTCGTCCATTGTGAGGCCTTCTTGCTGGGACAGCCTGAAGTTGGCCGTGCGTTCAGCCTCCGTGGTGCCGATGGGCGCCGCCTGGATCACGTCATGGAGCTGGCGGAACTCGGCCTGGTTCACGATCTCGTCCAGGGATTCGCCGCCTCGAACCCGCTGCATGATCCCGCCTACGGTCGTGTCCAGGATTTCGGCCGCCGTCTTCATCTCCGCGTACTGGGCCAAGGAGTACCCTATCTGCTTCGCCGTCTTCATCTCCTCGGCGGAGAGGCCTAGGTCATAGAGGGTGTTCTCCAGGCGGTCCGCGTCGGTGACTTTGACACCCTCTTCACCCTCGGTGGGCATCGTGCGGATGGTTCCAGGCGTAGTAGCGCCAGGAGCGATCGGGCCTGTATCGGGACGGCCATAGATGGCGACCGCATCCTCAACAGTCTTAGCAGAATCATTCCACGCCGTCGGCCTCTCGGCCATCGCCGTAGCCATCGCCACGGCCCCGCCGGGGTCGGTCTGCCACAGTTCAGCAGGTACGGCCTTGATAGCCGCCTCAAACTCAGAGAGCATCCAGGCGGCAGACTGCGCGGGATCGGCCGCCTGCTCCCGCGTGATATGTGTACCGTCCGGCCGTTCGCGGATGCCGTCGCGGTTGGGGTCGTTGCGTGGCCCGAAGTTGACCTGCCAGGGGCCTACTGCGTCGCCGCTGTCGCCCACACTCGGCCCGCCTGCACCCGTGCCCCACGGCCCCTGATAGCCGCCCTCACTACCGGCAGCGTGCCACATGGCAGCCTGGACAGCGGGATCGTCCGTGACAGCGAGGATGGCCTTGCCCACTTCGGTCTGTTCGGCACCAGCGGGGAGACCGGTAGGGGGAGTTGGAGCAGCAACGTAGTACGGAATCTCCCTAGCCTTAGTCTCATCAATCCATGCCTTGATGGCCTCGCCCGTGGGCGCAGGCACGCCGGCCTCGCCACTCATCCAGCGAGAGTAGGCGTTCAGCGATTCCTCGAAGGTGAACCCCACGTACTCCCAGGCGCGGGCATCGGCCGCATGCGATTCGCTGAGGGCGGCGAGGCCCTGTTTCTTGGCCTGTTCGTTCCAGTCCTTGAGGCGGGGGCGGAGTTCGAGCGGCAGACGTGGCCCCGCCTGCCCCGCAATCGGAACACCGGAATCTTCGCCCTCTTCATCACCTTCATTCGCTGGCCCGTTCACCTGAGCGTCGAGTGTCTGAGCCTGGGAGTAGGAACCTCTTGGAAACCGGCCCTCTTCTACCCCCGTCGCCCCATTGGTGACGATGTACTCCTTGGTCTCAGGGTCTATGGTTATGGTCCCTGGCATGGTCATCTCAGCACCTTGACAGAACTGCTATACTGTATCCCCGCCAGGAGGTGATTAGGTTGCGTGGACTATTCACGGCCGTTCTCAGTGCCATCCTGTTTTGGGGGTTCATCATACTGGCCTTTTGGCTCGAATGGGGCGGGCCTTTCACGGAGCCGAACCGGCCGTAGTGGGTTTCCCCGCCAGCAACTCCTCGAACCACTTTTCCACAAGCGCCTTAGCCTGCGGCGTCATCACCCTACTCGGACCGCCGAGCAAGAAAAGTTTAGCGTCCAACTCTGGGTCGGCCTGACGCATCCTGTCGCGGGCGGCACGATCGGCAGAGCCGTCCTGCTTGTTGAGATCGTAGTAGCCCGTCTCGCCCACCTCAATGGCCCATGTCTGGAGTCGCTGCACCTGCGGGTTGCGGTCTACCATCATCTGCGGGACGATTATGGTCTTCCAATCGTCCTCACCGATGAGCTTGCGGAACCCATCCGCCAGTTGGCCCCACTTCTCACCATCCCAGGTGCCACCAGGCCCAGCGGCACCCGCCGTATAGGACTGGAAGTCCCGATAAAGAGCCAGGTCGGGGTTTGTGGTTTCCCTCGCATCCTCCAGAAGCCCCGTCATGTCCATGAAACGAAAGGCGTTACTCTGAAATGTTTTGACCTGTTCCACCGTCCCGTTGTAGATGGCAAGAGCTTCATGATTCAGGCCGGACAGGGCGAGTTGGTCAAGCGCATCGTTAAGACCGTCTGCGCGGTCTTCCTCCAGCACCGCGTAGAATCTACTGGTATCATCCTGACCCTCCGCCCGCGCCAGGTACGCCTTGATCTTGGGGTTCTGCTCTGCCTCGAACTTCTGAAGTTCGGTCAGGTCTCGGTAGTGCTCAATCGGGTTGCCCGCGCTGTCAACAAAGGGCATGGCCTTAACTTCCAGGTCGATCCCTCCCCACGTGGGCATAGGCGATGTCCGGCCGCCAATGACCTCGAAGAGCGCAGGGGGGAAGCCGCGATCAATACCTTCCTTAGCCTGGCTCAACCCGATGGGCAGGTAGTTGCTGAAGAACCGCCGCCAATCTCCCGGAGTTCTGAGCCTCAGATTCTCAAAAGGTTCGCCGCGCAACTTGTCAAAGGGCATACCTAGGGCGTCACCGACGGCGATGAGTGTTCTCGCAGGGACACCCGCCTTACTCTCCAAGAGCCGGGGGATCGCCTGAAGGTCACGGTCGCCGGGCATCTTGCCCTGACGGGCATCATCGATAGCCCGCCCCGTTCGGGCAAGGGCGACAATCGCTGGCTGGTAAGGACCGAACGGGAAGACATAACCATCCCCGACCTTGATGCCCCAGAAGCCCGGTAGGTCGGGGTCGGTCATGTTGGGGAGTTCGTCGTTGAGTTTGTAGTTGATCGCGGTGGTCAAGGCCGCTGCGCCCCCAAAGGCCATGCTGACGGACTTCATCGCCTCCCGGCCCGCTGCGCCACCCCGGAAGATGTCGAAGACGGCAGAGTGGATCGCGCCCGCAAACTGAGGCGCAAAGACGACCCTGCTTGCCACCTTCACCTGGGTCGCCGTCATACCCGGCATAATCAGGATACCCGACTGCTTGCGGAGGACAGCGGCCATCTCCATCATCTCGTCAGGTGTCCTAGCAAGGCGCTCTACGGCCTTCCACCGTTCTGATTGGGCAATGAATATCTGCCACTCAAAGGCCCGCTGTGTCTGTTTGACACCAGGCACACTATGCAGCCAGCGGGACATGCCACCGCCCTGCCTCAGCAGGAACTCGGTCGGCGCCCGCAGCGCGGCAACGTCGAGGCCCCGCATGATCGACTCATAGTTGCGGCCCAGGTAGCCCAGCGGCTCTTCATACAGACCGTGGACGCCCTCAGCCATCGCCAGGCCCCAAGCGGGAGGATTTCGGAAGAATGTGTACCAGTTCTGGATCAACCCCGCGCTCAGGTCGCCCGAAATGGCGGTGCCCCGCATGACGCTGAACACATCATCAACAAAGCCCTCAGAGAGATTCTTTGTGTACTTTGCAAAAGCGTCTCGGACTTCATAGGAAACGATGCGGCCGAAGAGTCTTGGCCCCTTCTCCCTGACCTGTGCTGCCGCAGACTTCAGGGCGCGCACGGAGTCCTCCAAGTGAGCATCGGCGATCTCAACCGCCGCCTTTTCCTCTATACCCGCACCCTTGCGGACAGCCGCAGCACGAGCCGCCTTGTAGGCCTCTCGCGCTTCCTTGGCAGCCAGCACCTCACCCGCATGAGTTGCCTGAAGGACATCGGAGGGCTTGAACCCCATCGCCTTGATTCTCTTGACGGCCTCTGCGTTCGCGATGGCCTCTATCCCAGCCTGCGCCCGGCCAAAGAGGGCGGCGATTGGATCATCGCGGAAACCGGCCTCATATCGGGCCTCTACATCGCCGAAGACCCGATGCTTTGCGTGGCTGGGACGGGTGCCAAGCCGCGTACCCCGCCCCTCGCTGACCTTGTAGCCCGGCGGTGTCTTCTTAGCGAAAGTGGGGAAGTAGTTCTCGATTTCGGAGATGTCGATGCCCGCCCGCTGCTCCAGGGTCAAGATTTCACCTAATGGCGCACGGCCTCCCCCCTGAAGTTCCTCGATCAAAGCCAATTGCTCTGGTGTCAGGAAGTACTTCTCGGGGTGTCGGGCTACATGATTCACGTAGCCTTGGAGGTCCTTGAACCAGGGGGCATCGTTGGCAAACTCCGGCTTCAGCCGGACAGTCCGAAGGCGCCCTGTACGCAGGTCTAGACCGAGCGTCTTCCTTGCCCTGTCCATCCATTCCCAGACTCGGTTCGTTGCCTTCGCACCCTGCGTCATGATGTACCAGTCACGAGCGGTCATAACAGACCGCGTGGCCTTGTCGGCAGGGGTACGAGCCAACGGCGACCGGAGGGCGGGAATGGCCCCAGATACGAAGTCTGAGAGTTTCGTCACCCAGTTTGTCTCATACTGACCGCCCCGGATGGCCTGCGCCTCTTCAAAGGTCAAGAGCCGTTGCGGGCCTTCGGGAGCCGTAGGGCGCATGGCAGCGCGGGCTTCAGGCGGGATAGGTGTGGTACGGGCCTCTATGTCTCGGATGGTGGGGACGCCAGCGCGGTACTTGGCGCGGGTGGCGCGCTCGGCGGCCTCAGCCGCCAGGTCTTCGGCGCTTCTTTTCCCCACCATCCCCGCCTCGCCGTGGAGAAGTCCCTCGCGCGTGGCTGTGGCTGCCTTCTCAGCCAGAGGCCGGACGGCATCCCGTGCCGCAAGAAGACCCTCCCGCGTGACAGTCTTTCCTGCGACCTTGCTGATAAGTTTGAGCACATCCGGCCCGAAGCCGACACCTGGGAGGACATTGGTAGGATCGGCTATGAGTTCCAGCGCGAACTTCGCCTTAGTCGGCAAGTTGTCGTATTCCTCTAGCTTCTGAGGGTCATCTAGGAGCCCCGGCCTCAGAAGTCCGCCCTCGCTGGTCGGCGGGTGAGAAAGAACGCTCCAGAGGGTAGCGGCGGCGGGGCGAACGATTTCAAAACGGAAATTCTCCAGTTCTTTCCCCACGACCTTCAGTGAAGGCTCAAGAACAGCCCCAACAGCACCCGCTACTTGGCCTGCCACGTCTGCCAGCGGGTTAGCGCGCACCGGCCCGGCACCCGCCCTAGTCGCAGGCGGGATCGCCTCTTCGCGTGTGCCCGGTATGCCCGCCACCTGGCGCTGGCCTAGAGAAGGCCCGCCGGGCGTGGCCGCTAGCTCACGTGCCTGGAGGTTCTGCGCCAGGACTGGCAGGCCGCGTGTGAGCGCCTGGGGCACTTCCGCCGCCTTCTGGGTGCGCGCGATGAGTTCCTGTTGCTGCGCCTGCATATTCCTGAGCATGGGCAACTTGCCCCCGCCCCCGCTTATGAGGGCGCGGGCTCGGTTGAGCCGTTCGAGCGTCTGCTGCCGCTTCTTCAGGTCGGGGTTGGGCGGAGGAGGCGCGGGAGGTACTGCGCCCGCCCCCGCCGATGGCCCCTGCGCGCCCTGAGCCAGCAACTCAACGAAGTGCTCAGGAGTAACGTCGCCCTGAAGTTGCCTCACCAACTGAAGGAAATCAGGAAGGGCGATCTCCTCTTCCTTCTTGCGGCGGTGTCTCAGCAGGGTGTCAACGCTGACCGGCATTCAACATCTCCAGTAAGGCCTCGGGGTCGTCTTTGGCGAACTCCTGCCAGACCTCCAGTGGGGCCTCCTGCACGTCCTCCGGCCCCACGTCGAGGGCGTTCAGGAGTTCACGGAAGAACTCCTCACCCTCTTCTAGGCCGTCGGCCACCCACTGAATCAGGTACCGGCGGTACTCGTCGTCGTCCTCGTAGAACTTCACCGCCGACCCCCCATTTCACCGAGACCAGGTTGGCCCTTGGGCGGCGTCTTAGGCGTTGTCGGCTGATTCAGGGTTTCGCCCATGCCCGGCGCGGTCTGACCCTTGGGCGGCCGGGGGCGCTTGATGCGGCCGCGTCGTTCTCTCCGGGGCTCGGCTATGACCTCGCCAAACCTCTCGGTCAGGAGACCGCGCAGGTAGGCCTCGGCCGCGTCGCGGTTCACGTCCCGTCTCAGGTCGCGGTCGATGAGCTTGAGGGCACGGGGCACATCCTCGACGCCCCGGTGGTGCTCCAGGAACTCCGGCACCGACAGCAAAGGCGGGTCATGGTCCAGGAGCCTCATTCCCTCTTCCTGGAGGGCGATGCGGCTCTCGGCGGTGACGGCGGAGAACTTCACCTGGAGGTCCAGGTCTTCCAGGTCATCGGGGCCGACCGTGACTTCCTCACCGCCGGTGGCGGTGATCTCAGGCTCGAACATGCCGCCCTCCGGCCCGTGGACGCTGCGGATGACGACTTCCACTTGCCATTCCTTCAGCGCCGCCAGTTGAGTTTTGAACATCTCCAGCCAGGCGTCGGAGTGGTGGTTGAGCAAGGGCTCGACGTAGATGTTGGTGGCCCGCTCCATGATGGTGCGGTCGTACCCCGACCAGGCATTCACGTCCTGAGGAACACCCAGCACATCGGGGAAGCCCATGCCGCCCATGTCAACCCTCAGGTTCTCGATGGCCCGTACCAGGTCGATTCCGGCTGACATGGAGAGGGGCACCAGATCGTACCCCTCAGGAACATCAACGCTGCCGGTGCCGGTGTCGATCTTGGCCTCCGGCCTCTCGGTGCGGGGCCGGATCAGCCAAGCGTCGGGATCGCTCGGGCTGGCATCGCGCTTCAGGAAGAAGAGAGGCGCGCCCGTCAGGTCGGCGGCGTTGTTGAGCATGGTGTCGTAGAGGTCTTTGCGCCGGTTGTAATGGTAGACATCGCTGACCGGCGAGCGATAACGAAGCGCCGGGTCTGAGGACCCCGTGAGCCGCCCGGCAACCTTGAAGTAGCCGGGCCGGTGGAAGGGATTGAGGGCGCTGTGGAACCGGACATCCTGCATGTTCCGACCGCCGAGCTTGAAGGTCAGGTCATAGACCCACTCCGCCGTCTCCAGTCGTATGACGCGGAGCGCCTTCTTCCAGGCCGCCCTCACGGCTTCTTCGGGCGCAGCTCCCACCTGAAGGTTCAGGTTGCCTCCCACCAGGTACCCGATCTCGGCCACGTGGGAGAAGTCGGGCCAGTAGTAGACCGCCGCTGGGTCAGGGTTTTCGAGGCGGAAGGGCACTCCCACGAGTCGCCCCTCAGGCAGGTGTTCGAGGTCTATCCCGTCGTTGAGCCGTTGCCTGTACCAGGCGACGCCGTGGGCGCTGAAGGTATCGTTGACCATCTCGACGGGAGGATCGGCCACCATCCTGCCCATCTCCAGGTAGGCCCTCATGCAGTATTGCTTGGCGTTCTCGGCCGATTCCTCGCTCTCTTTTCCCTTGGGGACCACGGAGACGGAGAGGCGGGCCTGGTTGAAGCGGGCGGCGTAGCGGATGATGTGCTGATCGGCGAGTGGGTTACGGACCTCTAGCCGGGGACCGATCCGCGGATGGTTGACCGGCTCTTGCCGGAACCGGATGCGTCTCTGTTCGGCTATCTCCAGGTTGCGCCGCTTGAACCCCTCCTGGTTCGCCAGCTCGTCGGCGATTTCCTTGACCTTCTTCTCGTCATAGGGCTCGCCCATAGAAGATACCTTTCGAGGCGACCGCTGGCTCGCGTCCGTAGGTCATCTTGACGCTGAGACGGACGGGAGGTGTTGTCAGGTGGCGTTTCTGGTCGGCCCAGGTGATGAACTGGCTCATAGCGTCGGTGATGTCCCAGTTCATGATGAAAGGCGCTCGGAAGACCTCGCTCTCGAAGAGGCCCAGCCATTCGAGGCCGTGAGCCTGGGCGTACTCCTTCGATGGCAGATGCACCCTTCCCTCGAAGACGGCGACGGCCGACTGAGAGGCCCGCTGCTGCTTGTCACGGTTGGGGTTGACGGCCACGATCCGCAGCCCCTCGGCACCGAGCTCCTGAATGGCCGGTTGCCCCGTGCCCTTGTTCTCGATGAGGCTGAGGCTGCACTTCCAGTGCTGGGCCACCTGACGGATGGCGTCCTTGACGTGGGCGTACTCCAGCTTGTCCCGCGCCAGGTCCAGGAGGTAGTAGTTGTCGCCCTCACCCACGCCCCATATCTGGCCCACGGTGTAGGACGAGTATTCCTTGGTGGTACCCGCCGTGTCCCAAGAGCCGATGACGGCGAATATGTCCGGCATCTCGTCGTACCGGGGGAACCACTCACCCTGAAAGATGCGGTCCTTGCGGTGGGTGATCCACTCACCATAGAGCATCTGGCGGGCGAAGTCCTCATCGCCCTTGGTGATGCGCTCCACGATCTTGACGCTCTCAGCGGAGCGGTAGGGGTTCTCGTAGATAGTCATGCTCCACCAGGGCGTGTCCTCCGGGTCAGGCCGGTTGGGATCGCCCCAGAGTTTGTAGGTCCAGTGCTCCACGTCCTCCGGCGTGCCGGTAACGATGACTTGGTTGGGGAACCCTACGATGGGTTGGCGGGCGCGGGTGCCGCAGGCCCTCAGTATCTCGGAGTGGGCCGGCTCCTCACACTCGGGCTCCATGAGGCACACTTCATCCAAGTGGATGATACCGACTTCACCCCCGTACAGGTTCTCGGCCGTCTTGCCGGTGGCAAACCACGCCTTGCTGATCGTGCCCTGACAGTTGTAGAAGGCGATCACCTGATCGTTGTGGTTGTAGGGCTTGCCGGGATCAACCGCCACCGGCGCCAGGAGAGGAGTGTACTTCTCCTGCGGCCCCCTTCGGTTCTGCTTGTACTCCGGGGTGACGATAAGGGCGTCACACCCGCCCTGGAAACAGGTCTTGCACACCTTCTCCGCGCCGATGAGGGTCTTGCCGGTTCCTGTGGCGGCGAAGAACCCCGGCAGGAGGGCCAGCGAATCATAGAAGGGCTTCTGCGGGGGCAGGGGCACCTTCAGGTCCAGAGTGGGCAATTAGCTCTCCCCCGGCACCGGCGCCACCCTCTCGGTCATCTCCAACCGGCCCCGTGTCTTCTTCGGCTCCGTTCGGTAGACGCTGCCCGGCCTCTTCGCCAAGAGAGTAGCCAGGAGCCACTTCTCCTTCTTGCCTTCCCCCTCCGTCGCATCCCTCTCCGCGTGACACTCCATCAGCTCCGTCTGGTAGGAGAACTCCTCCTCCATCCAGGCCCTCAGCTCATCATCCTCCTCGATGAGCCGGAGCATCCGCTGCCGTTCCACGCCGATCTCTCGGCAGGTAATAGTGGTCTTGCAACTCTTCTCGGCGTAGAGCGCCCGAAACTGGACCTTCGCCTCCTCGTCAGACAACAAGACGCGATCACCCCTTTCAAGGCGACCGCGTTCACACGGTAACGTAAGGCTACGAGGCTAAGCTGTCAAGTGCGGAGGATCGGGACCGCGACCTGAGTGGACATTCAGATATCTAGGATTTATGTATCCGCTGGACGGCTGGCAGGTGTACGGGTTTTCCACATGCACCCTCCAACGTTCTGAGTCATAGTCCAAGGCCCAAGCGCGGTAGCCACAGCGCAGACATTCGGCCGTCAGGTAGTAACTCGGGGGCTCTCCTGCCAACCTACACATCGTCAACTCGTGCCACCCGCGTAGCCAACAGAGAGGACGGAGAAGGAACTTCATCGCCATACCTTCCTCCACAGCCGCTTCCACCAGGGAACATGCCAGATGCCCGTGGCGGTGTAGGAGTCATTGGAGGTAATTGTCATCTTCTTCCCACCGACGCGAAGCTCAGCACCAGCCCAGCAGTCCACCGGCCAGGCGCAATTCGGGTCACGCAGCGTCGTCGCAACAGACTTTCCTCCTGAGAGTATCTTCCGGTACGCCAATATCTCGCGCTCAGTGCCCCGAGCCATGGCATCACCCATCTGGCGGGCCAGCCGACCGCGAACTATAGCGCACTTCCAACAGAAGGGGCGTCTGGCTGAACGTCGCTCTGGCTCGTACAAGTAGACTACGTGATGGGTTGGCTGCCCACAGTCGGCGCACTTCCACGGCTTGCTATCCTCATCCAGGAACGCCCCACACCTCACACACCACCGCTGCCCGCTACACCGGATGCTGGCAGGCTTGTGCCCCGTAAGTCTGCACAGCGCCTTCCGATGATCCATCGTGTAGGGGTCGTTCACTTCACCCTCGCGGGACACTCCGGGTGCATTGACCGCTCCCAAGCCTCAGGCGTTAGCCAGGCGTCGGGGCTCTTGTCTTGCCACTCCAGACGCCTCCGACTGCCTTCCAGCGGGTATTGCTCACCACGGCTATCCTGTCGTATCAGCCAAGCAAGGATTAGGCCCAGGGCCGGTCTCCTTTGGGCGTGTGACGCCCTCTCGTACTCTAGCGCTTCCCACAGTTCCAGCCTCACGCCTTCACCCTACTCTTCCTCCACGCCCGCGACCGGCAGGCGGTTGAGTAGTAGGCAGGCTTCAGGTATACCTTCCGCCCACACCCGCACGAACAGTCTACGGCTATCGCCCCGTCGCCCCCAACCTCTAGTTTCACAGGGTTGCGCCTGACCGCTATAGGCCCGGCACGAGACGATGGCGCAACGTGAATGTTCACGTTTTGGGCTGCGGGCGTCACGCCAACATTCTCAGAGGACGGGGGTTTAGAACGGCGGCCTCTCCCCCTCTTCGGCCCCGCCTGACCTCCCAATGGGGTACTCCCTAGGATTCCCCCAGAAGTAGCTTCCCTGTGACTGATGCAGGTTGGACACCAGTGACCTTTCCACTGTTCAGCATGGCAGTCCGGGCACAGTAGCTTGCTCATGCCTGAAGTGTAGAACGTGAATGTTCGCGTGTCAAGCCTCGTAAGGGGGTCCTATGTGGGAAACGGGGCAATCATGTACATACCAGAAGCACCCGAGGCCGACCGCTATGCTTCTCGCGGCGTACCCCCACACCCTGTGAGGCTACTAGTAGCCCCTCCCACATGCCTGTTGTGGTCCCCAGAACACTCTTGAATCTGGTGGTTATGTAAACCTCAGTCCCGCGCTGAGGCTAGGCAGCGGCTACATTCACACATCTGCATGTGCATGAGTGTGTGCGTAGGCGCGAGGGGCAGGCGAGGCGATATGCTGCCCGCAGCATGCCGGGCTACCTTCCGCAGACTGCCTCCACTGCTACGCCTTAGGACCATGGCTCGCTAGCTTCTTGCCAGTGATAGAGTCTTGGTGGCGGGCAGCACCGGGGGGCCAGATAGTCGATATGCTGGAAATAACATATCGGTGAAGCCAAAGATAGGTACTAATACCTATTGCAATGAGGGTAGGGAGGGGTTAAGGTGGCAGTGTCGAGACCAAGGGCGGCGTTCTTAATTCAGACACTCGGCCCCAGTTCCCCAGCCGCCAAGGTCTCGACAACCAAGGTGCAGGGAGCTGGGGCCTTAGTGTTATGGAGGGTACGATGAGCCTAACTAGGGCGGCAAAGCGGACGGGTGGGTGGAAGAGGTACAACGTACGCCTAGAGGGCAACGGCACTATCAGGGTTACGAGGGTGGACAGCGGTAGGCAGTTTGGCGCAAGGCTTACGAGCTACGTGTGCCATCCGGCTGAGGCCGTCACACTCTCACGGGTCGCTATCGACTGGGTTATCCGCCACTACGACTGCTGGCACCCACCGGGCGGCTTCCTGCCGCCTGACGCGCGCCTTCACACGAGGGCGCGGGTGAAGAGGCAGGAGAGGATACGATGGTAAAGATAGTCGGCACAGTCACAAGTTGCAACGGCAAGGTCACCACACTAAAGCAGGTCTCGCGGGGAGTGTACCATCTGGCAACACCCGCTGATCCCCGCTGCCGCTGGGGTACCCTGGCAGAGATAAACGAGGACATAGCACACTTTCAGCTTACAGGCTGCTTGCCACACGCTAAGACCTCGTGGGCCTAGCGGGCGGTTCGGCGCTCATGGAGGGATATGATGGCAGTCACGGGAACAGAAAGACTCTGGCGCAAGGCCGACAGAGCGATTCAATACCTGGAGGACATTCTGGCTCATGCGGCAGACGTATCCGACGCTGACCAAGAGCGAGCGGTAAAGCGCCTGACGCGCGAGGCGATTCGGTCGGGCAATGCCCTGCGCGACGAGTTAAGAAGCTAAGCGGGCACTCCGGCGCTCGCCCCTGGGTGTGATACGTATCATGTCTAGGGGCCAGCGTCAGAGCTGGGGAAAGTGAGAGGGACAATGAGTGCGTTCATAGTCAGCAAGGAGCACATCAAGGCCATGCTCAGGGCGGCCATGAACACCGCCCACCGGGGCGATAGCTTCAGGTGGCTTGCGCCTGAAGTGGCTGCTGAGGGCGATTACCAGCAGGGCGAACCCTGGGGCTCAACGGCGGTAGCTAATGCTACGCGGCGATGGCGGGACCTCACGTGTGAGACCATCAACGAGACCGGCCGGATGCTGCTTACCGAGAACGTAAGAAGCGTCTGCCATCGGTACAACGAGCCGATGGACAGTTCCGACTTGCCGGGGCCGATAGGCTTCTCCTTGGCCGATGCCACGTTCACCTACCCTGAGATCGCAATGGGCAAGGTACTTGAACCCGTGGCAGTGCTAAAGGCCATTGCCTGCTACGAGTACCAGAGTTGCGAACACCCAGGCTGGGAAGGCAGCGAGGAGGATAAGCGGCACTCAAAATGCCACACCTGCACCCAGATTGCGGCGGCCTGCGAGGCCATCGCAGAGGCGAAAGGGGAGTGGCCGGCGCCTGTAGCTGAGTACGGGTTTGCTGAGCGAAAACTGGAGCCAGGCGAGCCGCCCATAGGAGGGGATTCATGAGAACGCTACTGCTAGCCCTAGTGGTCACACCCGCACTGTTCCTGGGGGTTCAGCGCACTGAGGCCATCCGGCCCACCTGCGGGGCTGGCCTCGCCATCGTCTACAGCCTGCCCCGCGAGCGGGCGCATGAGCTGTGTCCCGTGATACTGGAGCGCGTATCGTGCAACCCCTACCTGACAAAGGCCATCTGTCGGAGGTTCCCGTGAGGCTGACACCAAAGCGGATTGAGTGGATCACCATCATGAATTGGCTCGATTGCCCTGGTGAGATTGACGACTCCGATCCTGATTGGCTTCGTATCTCAAATGGCCCCCGCTTCGTCGTCATCTACCGTCGATCCTTAGACCTGGAGTCGCTGCGGATCATGCTGGTGGAGGATTGATGCGCCACCCACCGCTCCATCTCGGCTTCTGGGAAAAGGTAAGCCTTCTTGACACCCTCTTCCGAGGGCTGGCCTCCCGACGGTTAGCACCTGACAGTAAGGTGATGCTCCTCACTCCACGAGGTAGGCAAACACACACCGTTGAGCGGTGGATATACTTGCTGGGGCCAAAGCGATGAAGCACCCGCCCCTATCGCCCGCCCAGATTGCACGTGTAATCGAGGCCACCTCCGGCGAGCTGAACGCTTGGCTGGAGGTGGCCTACGCTTCGGGTGGACGCGTGTCAGAGGTCTGCGCGCTCACCTGGGGCTCAGTAGACCTGGAGGCGGGCACCGTCAGGCTCCAAGGGAAGGGGGCCGACGAGCGGTTAGTACCAGTCGGGCGTCCTGCGCTTGCTGCGCTTCGCTCCTTGGCTTGTGGGCGCGGATGTATGCCCGCTCGACTGGAGACTTTCGGCCAGCCCAGCCCAGCATTAGCAGCTTCTTGCGATACAGGTCGAAATGGTCAGGCCCACACTCCGCCAGGAGAGCCAGGCAACGGCGGCATTCGCAGCCTTTCGGGGCCTTGTGGCGTGGAACGTATGGTTTTGCCATCGTCAGACTCAAACCCCTGTAGTTTTCGAGGGGGGGCCTGTGTCCTTGACCGCTCTCTGCCTTTCAACGGCCACAGCACGCATAAAACTGGCAAGGACGGGGCATCCCTGGGGCCTACCGACAGGGTGTTTCCCCTCCTCACCCCCCAGCAGGTCCGCGACCGGCTCCGCACCCTGGGCCGGCGGCTCGGGCTCCAGGTCTCGCCTCACGACTTCAGGAGAGCCTTCACCACCCACCTTCTCAACAATGGGGCCAGCATTCGGGCGGTCCAGGGTATGCTTGGGCATTCCAGGTGCGACACAACTCGAATCTACTGGCAGCAGACGGAGCCCCGGCTTCAGGCCCTGAGCGAGTCGGTGATGATCTCCCTGCCCAGGGCCAGAGCGTTTGTCCTCAGTCATCCGGCAACCTTCGAGGACATCAGCCGGAAGCAACTTGACCCCTAGCCCAGCAGGCTATCATCATCACCTGTCGCGTAGTCCAAAGCGGGAATCACCCAGACAAGACGAGGCAGCCGGTCATAGCCAGTATCGCCGGTTTTGGTCACGAGCCAGAGCGTGGGCTTGGGCAGGATCGCTACGTCCTTAACCAGAGGCGTCACCACTAACTCAATGCCTAAGACTTTCATACGCCCTCCTCCCTGCCAGCGGCCTCAGCTTGACCCGTGATGATCCTCCCCCGCTCTCCAAGTGGCGAACATTGGAGGCGGCAGAGTTGGCGGAACGCAACCCTCAAGGACGATAGCGTAGTCCGCTGATTCGGTTCCCACTTGCCACACGCCCCTTAGATCGTCATGGTTAACCCAGAGAAGCTTGGCGTCAGCGGGTAACCCCAAGACACAATGAATCCACTCCTCACTAGGTGTAAACAGCTTGATGAACGCGCTGTTGGGGATTTCCAAGACTGCTAATCTCCGTTCGGCTTCCACGAAATTCTCCAATCTTTCAGCCCGAAGATTCTAGGCGCGCACGCGCTTGTCCCACGAGACACGAGGGAGGGTGGTTCAGCCCATAGCCACAGGCCCAGCACTTACCGTATGGGCTGAGCGCGGCGAGATCGAACGCTAGCAGCGCCAGCCTGCGGGCAGCGGCAAATGATGAGGTAAAGGTAATACTAACGAGTTCCTCCATGTCCTTCATGTTCGCATACCCTACGCCGCTCCCCTCGAAATGGCGCAGTGCGTCCTTGTACCCAGACATAGCCTGCCCATATGCACGGAGAGCACTTTCCAGCGCCGCCTCCGCCTCTGCGATGGCGTCGATGAACTCCGGCGAGCGGTAGGTGACACGCGGGTAGCGGTCGTCTTTCACGTTGGGGTCAAAATTCATGGTCTCCCCCTCGAACTCCCGCACGATGGCGCGGGCAGCCTCATGGTGCAGCCCATATTCAGGATCGCTTATGTGCGTTGGCGTGGGCAGGTTGTCAAGCGCCCAACTTAGTTGCTCGATGGCCTCCCCGTAGGCGGCGACGAGGGCGGGCAGGTCGGTGCGAGCCTGGGCGATGAAGTCAGTAACCGCAACCGTTTGGGGCAGGTCAACAACATCCAGTTCTTGCCTACTCTCACGATCACTAGCCCGCCACGAACTGGCCGTTGCCGCCTCACAGTACGCCTTGATGGCCGCCAGCCTGGCGCTGGTCATGGGGTCGGGGTTGGTGGTCATGGCTTCACCGCTTTCTCGGCCTCAGCAATAAGTTCTAACAGCACATCGGCTGGCACACCCCGCGTCAGGTACTCCTTCACCTTCTGGAGAAGCTGCCAAGCCCCGCAGAGTAGACTCGGAGACGCCTTTACACCCGCTTGGGATAGACTCAACAGTTGTTGGGGGTAGCCCGTATCTCAGCCCACGTCATAGTTTGGTACTCCAAGGTCGCAGTCGCCCTCCAGTGCATCGTCATCCTTCACTTCCCGCCTGGCCGCCGGTTAGGGGCAGTTTGGCCACGGCGACCATCCGCCTGCCCTCAGATAGATTTCATAGCTCGCACAGAAATGGGCCGTCTGGTCGAACACGACCGTCTCCCAATCCCAGCCATGTTCCCTCAGCATGTAGTCCTCCCATGTCAATCTGTCGAGCTGCATTCTTCCCGCTTGGGATCGGCTGAGGTCCCACGTTCGGGGGTCTGCCCCAGCGTGGGACTCGCAGGCTTCGACAGCTCGGACGGCTCCCCAGAGGGATTCGGGCCAACAAGCATAGGGGCCAGTTCCCCGCAGTGGGGGCACTTGTACCATGTCAACGGCCCCCCCGGCAGCCGGGTCGCCTGCTCCAGCTTCTCCTCCAGAGCCGACACCCTGGACGCCAGCGACTTCTTGGCCTCCGGTACCAGGCCTAGATTCTCCCTGATTGCTGCTACCCAGGTCTCCAGCGCCCCCATCCTCCCGTCCAACTCCGCCCACATATCCGCCTGCGCCTCCCAGCTGTGGCTCGACTCCAGCTGCTCCAGCCGGGCCACGCGCTCCTCTATCTCCCGAATAAACCTCCTCCAGTAGGTCCATTCCGCCGGGCTCATCGGACTGTCCGGCGCAGGCTGGAGCTTTCCCGCTTTCGCTAAAGCATCCAAATCTGGCGGCGGGCTCGACTCCGGCGCCTCGGCGGCCCCCGC